>Ga0310124_10000206_pt1 | contig 40522 bp, 25 predicted proteins | sample CB11b_AW_Bot5_MG_FD_203507 | JGI IMG/M metagenome (GOLD analysis project Ga0310124, IMG submission 203507) | Marine microbial communities from Western Arctic Ocean, Canada - CB11b_AW_Bot5 | ecosystem: Environmental > Aquatic > Marine > Oceanic | place: Canada: Western Arctic Ocean | collected...
ACCCGCCAGCGCAAGGCCCTCGACAGCTTCCGACAGGTCTACCGGAAGCTCAGCGAGGCGCGGGAGGAATCTGTCGAGAGCGTCCTCCGCTCCATATTGCGGGAGACCGGCTACGAGGGCATGCTCGAGAGGACGGGCTACGAAGAAGCGCAGGAGCGCAAGGCTAACATCGGCGAGCTCCTTGGAGCCGCGGTTGAATACGACCGAAACCATCCTGAGGGTTCGCTGACCGACTTCCTGGAACTGACCGCGATCCTCGGAGACGTCGACCGCTGGGACCAGAAGGAAGACCGAGTCTGCATGATGACACTGCACTCGGCCAAGGGCCTGGAATTTCCCGTGGTGATCATCGCCGGGGTCGAAGACGGAGTGCTGCCCCTGCTGCGAGCAGATGATGATGAACCTGACATCGAGGAAGAGAGGCGCCTGCTCTTCGTCGGAATCACTCGTGCCGAGAAGCTACTCTACATCACGCACACCAACAGCCGGCAGCGCTTCGGACAGATACACTCATCCATCCCCTCCCGTTTCCTCGGCGAGCTCACGCGACCGAAGGATGAGAACACCGATCATCTCGAGCTCGATGCCGAGACCCGGGCGAGCCTGCAGGGCCAGGGACTGAGACGGCCCGGCTTCGGACACGCGCAGGAAGAGAACCTCGATGACCCCTACGCCGACGATGATCCCTTCGGAGATTTTTTCGATTTAGATGAGGATCCCTATCCGGCAGGGGCCCGGGTAGCCCATGATGTTTACGGCGAAGGCGAGGTCGTCAGGACCAACGGCTTCGGTGAGCGCCGCAGGATCACCGTCAGGTTCGAGGAGGCCGGAGAAAAACAATTTGTGATCGCCCACGCCAACCTGCGGGTCATCCGGTAGTATACCCGGCTCTCTCTCCTGCCGGGTAACCAGCCATGACACGAGCCCTTACCGCCTGCCTTCTTCTCAAAGCTCTGGGAGCCTGCCTGTGCCCGGCAGCCCTCGCCCACGTCCCCCGCCACCTCGCCGGCAGCCAGTGCCGGGTCCTTTTCTTTGAGGATCGAGTTGAGATCTCGATCGACCTGGGCTTCAGGGGATCCTGGGCGCAGGCGGAGATGCTCGAGGCCGACTCCGACAGGAACTCGGTGGTCAACAAGACCGAGGCAGATGCCTACCTCGCGCGGGGCTGGAAAAATAGAATCCTGCGGCAGGAAACAGGAGAGGAAGGCCCCGCCATCACCTGCCGGGTGGATGGAAGAGAGATCGAGCTGGAGCTCGTCAAGTCGCTGCATGAAGGTCTCGTCGGCCAGGTCGCGCCGACTCCCTTCAGCCTCTACTTCACCGTTATCGCCCGCCTGGGGAGGACCTCCATGAAAACCGGGAGCACCCACAAGGTTGAAATCACCAACCTGATCCTGGAGGGCGCTGTTCCCGGTCTGCCCCTCTTCCTCGTCCCCTTCTCGGGCCATGGCCTGGACCCCTCGAAGACGAACCTCCGGCATCGCCTGGTGGTGCCGGGGCCGGAGGAACAGATCATCGACGCCCAGGGCCATCGGATTCTCATCGAAAACCGGGAGCTTGCGGCCGAGCTCAGCATAGAACCTCCGGGGCCCGAGGCGGAATCCGTGCCCCCGCCCTTCGATGTGGAGATCAACCTGCAGGCCCCCCTCCGGACCGGAAACCTCCCCCTGTCACGGGAAGAAAAGGAGAACTCTTTCTTCTCCTCTCTTCTCGACCAGGACCTCTCGGAGAAAGACACATCCTGGATCCTCGGCTTTCTCCTCCTCGCCTTCACACTCGGAGCCGGCCACGCCCTGGCCCCCGGCCACGGCAAGACCATGGTCGCAGCCTACCTGGCCGGCTCGAGATGCCGCTACCGCGATGCAATCCTGCTGGGGGTCACCACAACCTTCACCCACACCCTTACCTTTATCATCGTCGGCGCGGCCCTCATGGCTATCATCAGCAACGCGGCAATGGGGGTTCTCCAGGAGCGGCTCATCACCGTCTGTATGCTGATCTCGAGCATCCTCCTTACCATCATGGGGCTGGTGATCTTTCTCAAGCGGGCCGGGGGGGAGACGGATGACCGGAACGAAGAGTCCCGCGATCACTCCACTGGCTCCGATAAACGAGGAAATCGCCTCAGGGAGCTGCTCGGCCTTGGGATCTCCAGCGGGCTCCTGCCCTGCACTCCGGGCATCATGGTGATCCTCATTGGCCTGCATCAACCCGGCAAGCTCTTCTTCTCCATTCTCCTGCTTCTCTCCTTCAGCCTGGGGGTAGGCTTCGTCCTGGTGCTGATCGGGATTCTCACAATCAGCGGCAGGCAACTGCTGGCGACCCATCGCATCCTCGCTCCACTGCGCCGGAACCTGCCTGGGTTTTCTCGCGCATTCTCCCTGGTCTCAGCCCTGGCCATCCTGACCCTAGGGGCCTTTCTTCTCTCCCACACGGTGCTATCGAGACCGACTGAGATTGGTGAGCTCTTCGCCTGGTTGAGGTTCTGAAAAAGCGGGCCCCGGCTATTTTATCGGCACATAACAGGCCTGAACTGAACCCCCTGTTGCGCCACTATTTGTGCCCCCTTTTCGCATGAATACCCCATTTCTTGGCGTCCGAAAATATTCATCAAGGAAATAGCGGTCGAACTGCCGATATTCACAAAAGTGATATTTACGGACTCTCTGGTGGCCGTTTCGTGGCCCCCGGCGAATTCTCAGGACGGGTTTCGGGAACAGAATAACCAGGAAGGAACTGTTCAGGGAAATGTCTGAGAGCGTCAACAAAACGACCGTCGTAATCAAGGAGGGGCAGGAGTACTGCTTCCTCTCCAACAACGAGGATCCGTTCGAGATCTTCCGCGCGCTCATGGAGCAATCGGGAGAAAAGGGCTCGGGACTGACGCGCGGGGAGGCATACGAAATCATGGAAGGGATGATTCCAGAGCGGCTCAGGTCGATTTGAAGCCTGGCCACGAAGAATCATAGCTAAGGAGCTTTTATCGGTCACCAAGGACCGGGAGTAAGGAACAAGGATATGGAAAACAACACGCAAACCTACCAGCCGACTCAGCCTGAGCCGGACCCAATGCCGGAACAGTCCCAGGGAGAGACTGGCCCCAGGTCGATGGAGATGCCCGCCTCGACGCCGCAGTTGCCAGCGATGCAGCCCCCCGTGGCACCGCCGGCCGCTCCCGCCAATGACGACAATCTCGCCGCCGAGACAGACTCCCCTCCCGCTGTGGAGCCTGCCGAGGCCGGCGGCCCCGCCCCGGGCGGAGCCGACATTGATTACGAACAGGAATTCGTGAAGTACCTCCGCTACGAGCGAAACATGTCTCCTGAGACGATCCGCGCCTACGAAAAGGATCTCCACCAGTTCATGCGCTTCTTCTGTAAGGAAACGCCTGAGATTCCTCATCCCGCCAGCATCACCACCATGCAGGTGCGTGAATTCCTGGCCGAGTTGAAAGAGCGCAACTACAAGCCCACGACAATCGTTCGAAAGCTGGCGACCATACGCAGCTTCTACAAGTTCCTGATGCGCAAAAGGCACATCACGACCAACCCGCTGATCACGATCGAGACTCCGAAGGTCGAGAAGAAGCTCCCCCTCTCCCTCAGCGTCGACGAGGTAGAGAAGCTCCTGAGCGCTCCCCAGGGCCACGCCTTCCAGCCGGCCCGCGACAGGGCGATCCTCGAGACCCTCTACTCGACAGGCCTGAGGGTCAGCGAGCTGACCGCTCTCAACGTGGCCTCCCTCGACTTCAGCGCCGAGGTGATCAAGGCGCGCGGCAAGGGCTCCAAGGAGCGGGTCGTGCCGATTGGAAGTTTCGCCCTCCAGGCGATCAAGCGGTATGTCCACTCCCGTGAACAGACCCACACGCCTGACGAGAACGACCCTGACGCTCTCTTCCTTAATCGCTTCGGCAATCGGCTTTCCAGCCGGAGCATTCGGAAGATTCTCGACAAGTACATCAAGGTCACCGGGCTCAACAAGAAGACCTCGCCGCATACGCTGCGTCACAGCTTCGCGACCCATCTTCTTGACCGGGGCGCCAACCTGAGAATGGTCCAGGAGCTCCTGGGACACAAGCACCTCTCGACGACCCAGATCTACGTCCAGGTCGCCAAGGAGAAGATCAAGGAAAGTTACGCGGACGCCCACCAGCGTCCATAAGCTCTTGGAAAAGAGACCGAAGAGAAAGAGCGGCGGCCTCACCGGCCGCCGCTTTTTTTGTTGCGGGTTCCCTTCGGCGCCCGGGAATGAAATGCCCGTATTGACAGGACTCGAGGAGCCTTCTATCCTTCGCTTGGCCCCTCCAGAGGGAGAACATGGCAAACCAGAGAGGATGTCGGCGCGATGAGTTCACTCGAGACCCTGAAAAAGCTTGTAGAGATTGACTCCCCCACCGGTTTTACCGAGCAGGCCTGTAAATACGCGGCCGAGGTTCTCGAGGGCTACGGCTACTCGCCGGAGCTGAGCAATAAGGGCGCCGTACGCTGCTCGCTTGGACCGGCTCCGAAGCTCGCGATCGCCGCGCACACCGACACCCTGGGGGCGATGGTCAGCGGCATCAACTCCAACGGGAGCCTCGCCATCTCCTCCATCGGCGGACTGTCGCTGAACATGGCGGAGGGTGAATACGTGAAGGTCTACACCATGGAGGGAAAGATCATCACCGGTACCTTCCTGCTCGACAATCCCTCCTCGCACGCCAACCGGGAGCTGAACAAGACCCGGCGCGATGTCTCGAATATGCACATTCGCCTCGACGAGGAGGTCTATACGGAAGCCGACACCAGGGAGCTGGGGCTCCGCCCCGGCGACATCGTCTGCTTCGATCCGCGCTACCAGGAGCTGCCATCCGGCTACGTCAAGGGCCGCTTCATGGACAACAAGGCCGGCTGCTTCGTCCTCTTCGAAATCGCACGGCGGTTGCCGCCTACGAACAAGGGACTCCCGGTAGAGCTCTTCTTCTCAAACTACGAGGAGGTGGGGCACGGCGGAACCTGCGGCTACTCCGACACCATCGAGGAGCTGCTCGTCATCGACATGGGAGTGCTCGGGGACCCCTGCGAAGGAAGCGAGGTGCGCTGCTCGATCTGCGCCAAGGACACCAGCGGTCCCTACGACTACTCCATGCGAAAGAAGCTCGTCGACCTGGCGGACAGAAGCTCCATCCCCCACTCTGTCGACGTCTACCCCTACTACGGCTCCGATGGATCCGCCGCCCTGAGAGCGGGAAACGACTTCCGGGTCGGCCTCATCGGTCCGGGCGTCGCCGCCTCCCACGGAGTTGAGAGGACCCACGTCAAGGGCATCGAGGCAACGATCGAACTCTGCCTCGCCTACATCGCCAGCCTCGGAGATTCCTGAAGAAATGGCGGGAGGCCGGATCAGGCGAGAATATCCCTGACGACCTCGCCCCCGACATCCGTCAGGCGGAAATCCCGCCCCTGGAAGCGATAGGTCATCCGGCGATGATCGACGCCGAGCAGGTGAAGCATGGTGGCGTGGAGATCATTGACATGCACCTTGTCGATGGTGGAGTTGTAGCCGAGCTCATCGGTCTGCCCATGGGAGATGCCGCCCTTGATTCCTCCACCGGCCAGCCACATCGAGAAGCCCTTCATATGGTGATCCCGGCCGACCTTCCCCTTATTGGTCTGCGCCATGGGCGTCCTGCCAAACTCTCCACCCCAGACGATGAGGGTGTCATCCAGCATGCCACGGGACTTCAGGTCACGAACCAGTGCGGCCGTCGGCCCATCGCAGAGGCCTGAGCAAATCTTCAGGTAGTCAACCAGGCCGTTGTGATGGTCCCAGCCTCGGTGATAGAGCTGGATAAAGCGGACGCCGCGCTCGGCGAGTCGGCGGGCCAGCAGGCAATTGTAGGCATAGGAGCCATCAGCCTCCTTCACTCCATACATCTCGAGAACCTTCTTCGGCTCCCTGGAGATGTCCATCAACTCCGGAACGCTCATCTGCATCCGAAAGGCCAGCTCGTACTGCCGGATACGCGTCTCGATCTGCGGATTCTTCACCTCCTGGTTGCGAATGCGGTTCAGTCCCTGCACCGCCTGGACCACATCGCGCTGCCGCTTGACATCAACTCCGGGTGGATTGCCGACATAGTGAACCGCGTCCCCGGTCGAGTGCATCTGGACGCCCTGGAAGCGGCCCGGAAGAAAGCCGCTATGCCACTGGCGCACAGCGATCGGCTGGGGATTCCTGCCGCCCTTAGAGGTGAGAACGACGAAGCCGGGCAGGTCGCTCGTCTCGCTGCCAAGACCGTAGTTGACCCACGAACCCATGCTGGGGCGGCCCGAGATGGAGCTACCCGTGTTCATGACGGTATGGGCCGGATCGTGGTTGATCTGGTCGGTATGGAGCGAGCGAACGATGCAGATCTCATCGGCTATGCCCGAAATATGCGGCAGCACGGTCGAGATCCGCTGGCCGCTTTTCCCGCAGCGTCTGAACTCAAACTGAGGGCGGAGACAGTTGAGCTTCTGCCCCTGCAGCTGGGCTATGGGCTGTCCCCTGGTATAGGAGGCAGGCATTGGCTTGCCGTTCAGCTTCTCCAGGGAGGGCTTGTGATCAAAGGTGTCCAGGTGGGATGGGCCTCCCGCCATGGTGAGAAAGATAACTCGCTTGGCCCGGGGAGCATGGTGCAGCGGGGAGACCTCCCCCCGGCTCTCCAGCACGGTCGGCTCATCCCCGGAGAGAGCTCGCGGGTCGAGCAGGGAGGCAAGCGCCAGGGCGCCAAGGCCGCCAGAGGTCCGGCCGAGAAAGGCCCGGCGTGTCTGGTCAGGGTAATTGTCCTGCATGCCTGTCATCGAATTCAATTCCTGGTAATGGTCTCGCTGAGATTCAGAATCACCCTCGAGAGCGAGGTCCAGGCGGCGAGGTCGGCCTTCTCATCGCCCGCGCCCTCGGGCCTGTTGCTCAAACCGACACCGAGGAGAGCATCCGCCGCCTTCCCGTCCGCGAGATACTGTTTTCGATGAGCGGCCAGCAGCTTGTTGAGAATCTCTCGTTCCGCCATCGATGGCCGGCGTGACAGGGCGCGCCTGAAGGCCCAGTCCAGCTTCTCATCAACGCTCTCTCCCCCGAGAAAAGCTATGTTCTGGGCGAAGGCTCTTGCCGCCTCGACATAGGTCGGGTCATTGAGAAGAGCGAGCGCCGCCTGGGGAGTATTGGAGACCATCCGCTCCGCGATGCACTCCTCCCGGCTGGGCGCATCGAAGGCCAGCAGGCTCGGGTGCAGAAAGGTCCGCTGCCAGTGGGTATAGACCCCCCTCCGATACTGGCCGGAGCCCTTGTCATGCTGCCATTTGCGCTTGGGGAAATTCAGGTGTTTCCAGTATCCCTCGGGCTGGTAGGGCTTCACGCTGCGGCCACCGATTTCATCGACCAGCAGGCCGCTGATGTACAGCGCCGCATCACGTACAAGCTCGGCCTCCACCCTGTAACGCGACTGCCTGGCGACCAGGCGGTTGTAGGGGTCGAGCTCCCGGAGCTTGCCGGTCAGCAACGACGACTGGCGGTAGGCGCTCGAGGTGACCAGCAAGCGGATCATGCGCTTGATATCCCACCCGCTGTCGATAAACTCGAGCGCCAGCCAGTCAAGCAGCTCCGGATGGCGCGGCCACTCCCCCTGCGCGCCGACATCGTCTAGACGGGACGAGATGCCGGCGCCGAAATACAGTTTCCAGAGACGGTTGACGAACACCCTCGCGGTCAAGGGGTTGTCCTTGCTGACAAACCAACGGGCCAGGTCAAGCCGAGTCGCCCGGCCCTTCACCTCCAGTCTGCCGAGGAACTCCGGAATTGCCGGCTCAACAACCTCGCCGGTGTCATCCAGCCAGTTGCCGCGCGGCAGAACCCGCATCACCCTGGGCTTGACCGCCTGTGAAACAAGTGTCCTGGTAAAGCTCTTCTGAAGCTCTCCGCGCTCCTTCTTCAGCTGCTCAAGACGTTTCTTATCGCCATCGGCTGACTGCTCGAGCTTCCTGAGCTCATCCTCAAGGGCCAGCCAGCGCGCCTTCAGCCTCCCCGTCGGCACCTGTAATTCCGGTGGCCTCGGGCTGCCGCTGTAGTGGCCTACCTCCTTGAGGTCGGCAAAAAAAGCAGCGAAGGAATAGAAGTCCTTCATGGTGAAGGGATCGAACTTATGGTCGTGACACTCCGCGCAGCCCATCGTCACCCCCATCCAGACCGAGGATGTCGTGCGAACGCGATCGGCCGCGTATTTCGCCAGGTATTCCTTCGCCTGCGCGCCGCCCTCGTCGGTGGTCTTGTTGAGGCGGTTGTAGCCTGAAGCTACACGGGTTTCCATGCTCGCATCGGGGAGCAGGTCGCCGGCGAGCTGCTCCAGCGTGAAGCGGTCAAATGGCTTGTTGGAATTGAAGGCCGCTATGACGTAGTCACGGTAGGGAGAGATGTTGATCGTGGGGTCGCTGTGATAGCCCGCTGAGTCCGCGTAGCGTACGAGATCGAGCCAATAGATCGCCAGCCGCTCGCCAAAATGCGGCGAAGCCAGCAGGCGCTCGACCTGGGCCTCGTAGGCCCGGGGGCGCTTGTCCGCGAGAAACGCATCCAGCTCGGCGGGGGTTGGCGGCAGACCGGTAAGATCAAGATGCAGTCGCCGAAGAAGCGTTCGCCTGTCGGCCTCGGGAGATGGCGAGAGTCCCCGCTTCTCATGGGCGGCGGAGATGAACCGGTCAACCGGGTTCCGGACCCAGTCCTCCGCTCCGGCCTTCGGCGGCTGCGGACGTCCCGGCTTGACGTAGGCCCAGTGCAGATCGAATCGCGCGCCATCATCGATCCAGCGGCGGAACAGCTCCTTCTCGGCCAAGCTGAGCTGCTTCTTGCCTGAATCGAGCGGCGGCATGAGGTCGTCGGGATCCTCGGCGGTGATCCGTTTGAGAAGCTCGCTATCGAGCGGCTTGCCCGGGGAAATAACCCTGCGCGTCTCCTTGATTCCCAGGTCGAGGCGGAGCTTCTTTTTCCGACGTTTGCGGTCCGGGCCATGACAGGCAAAGCAGCGGTCCGCTAACAGGGGCCTGATATCACGGGAGAAGCTTACCGGATCGACAGCTGATGCGGCGCTGGTGCAGAGAAACAAGAGGAGGATGAAAACAACAAAGCCGGGCTGGCTGAAGCCGCCTGGAATCCCGCGAGCCGAACCTGTCATGCGAGTCATCTCCTGGATGGTTGGTACGCCGAAATAATTGAAGCTGAAAACAGGATGGCCCCTCGGGTGGACTTTATCAAGCCCGCTTGCTTCACCTCGCACGGGTCTACCGGACGCGGCGAAGTTGTAGTACCCTGAGCGAAACCGTGAACTGCGAGAGCGAGTCTGAAATGATGAAATGGCTCTACCTGGCCGCCTGTCTCGGGCTGGCATCAGCCAATGCGGCCGGATCCCCCGCCACAGGCGGGAAGAAGGTCCGCCGTCCCAACGTGGTGATTCTCTTCACCGACGACCAGGGCACCCTGGATGCCAAGTGTTTCGGCTCGCAGGACCTCCGGACACCGAGCATCGACAAGCTGGCGAAGACCGGGGTCCGGTTTACCCAGGCCTACGCGCACACCGTCTGCTGCCCCTCGCGGGCCGCTCTTCTAACCGGCCGCCACCCCCAGCGTTCAGGGGTCAACACCTGGATGCAGGGTGACCTGAAGAGCAGGACCGGCCGCAACATGGCCCTGGAGGAATTCACCCTCGCCGAGGCACTGAAGGCGACCGGCTACCGCACCGCTCTCTTCGGAAAATGGCATCTCGGCGCCCATCGCGACCACGGGCCCATGAAGCAGGGCTTCGACGAATTCTTCGGTATCCGCGACGGCTTCATCGACAACTTCAACCACTACTTCCTCCACGGCGATAAGGGCTATCACGATCTCTACGAGGGGACCACAGAGGTCACGCGCAAAGGCGCCTACTTCCCGGAGATGGTCGTCAGCCGCTCCCTCGAGTTCATCGAACGCAACCGTGACCGGCCGTTCTTTCTTTACCTGGGCTTCAACATCCCCCACTACCCCGAACAGGCGCTGGAGGAACATGCCGCCCTCTACCGGGAGCTGCCCATGCCGCGGCGCTCCTACGCCTCGGTCGTCACGACGACGGATCACTACATCGGAAAGATCCTCGACCGGCTCGAAAAGCTCGGCCTGCGCAAGGACACGATCGTGATCTTCCAGAGCGACAATGGCCACTCCACCGAGAGCTACGCTATTCGAGGCGCCGAGCATGCCAGCGGCTACCCGAAGGGGCACCGCTACGGGGCTAACGGAGGCGGCGGAAATACCGGCAAATGGATCGGCGGCAAGGGAACCTTCCTCGAGGGAGGCATTCGCACCCCTGCCATCATCAGCTACCCGGCCGAGCTGCCGCAGGGCGCGGTGCGCGACCAGGTCGTCACGGTCATGGACTGGTATCCGACCGTCCTCGAGCTCTGCGGGCTCGCTCCACCGAAGGTCACCCTCGACGGCCGCAGCGTTCTGCCGATCGTAAAAGACGCGAAGGCCACCTCGAAACACGAGACCCTCTACTTCCAATGGCAGAACCGGTGGGCGGTTCGCCAGGGCGACTGGAAGCTTATCGGAACCCGGGATCGAAAAGGCAAGGACGAGGTGACCCTTCACCAGCTGACCGGAAAGAACCCGGAAAAGAAGAACCACGCCGCCGAACGGCCAGAGCTTGCGAGGCGGCTCCACTCGCTCCACGAGGCCTGGAAAAAGAGCGTCACTCCCGGCCCAAAATAATTTCTCCGGCGGCTTTTTTTTCCTTGGCTCCGGCAAAAACCCACCCTTAGCATTGGAAGTGGCAGGAATAGTGGGGTTCGGGGCCGCACCCTACGCCGTACCGTAGCCTCTACCAAAAAGGAGGGTGCGATGAGAATAAGAACCACACGGTCTTTACCGATGTGCCTCTTGGCTCTTATCACGGCTGTATTTCTCGGACAAAGTGCGTTTGGTTGGCAGGATGAAGACGGCAGGGTCGGCTTGAGCCATGGCCGTGTCGATCTTTCTCCAGCTGAAGACGCCGAAAACCAGGATGCCGATGGCGGCGCCAAGCTGCTGCAGATCGACGATCGCTCGGCCATCCACGTCAATGTTTCCGGACTCGAACCCGGCTCTACCTACGATGTCACGGTGAGCTCCGGTGACGACAGCGGCTCGATCGGCAGCATCACGACACGCGACGGCGGCGTAAACCCGGCGCGATGCTACACGGGACGCCTGGCTTCCCCCGAGGAACCCGAGGTGCCGGATGTAGTTGCCGAAGAGCCTGCTGAAAACGACGGTGAAGGCGCCGGCGAGGATGCCGATGACGAAGCCGACGATGACGGTGACGATGCCGCAGATGACGACGGCGACAGAGACCGCCCGGACCGCGACCGCGACGACCACCACCACTGGGGCAACAACCGCGACAACGACCGCGGCCGCAGCCACGGCTGGAACTTCTGGCGCCCCAGCCGCAGAGCTTCGGGCTCCGCCACCATCCTACTCAACCGTGACTACAGCGAGGCCTCCTACCGCGTCAGCGTAAGACGCCTCGAGAGCGAGGTCAGCGGCATCCGCATCATCCTCAGCGACGACAGCGTGATCGAGTCTGAGGACCTGCGAGGAACCTTCGAGCTCGCGGACGGACAGCTTGCCGCGATGACCGGGGGAGCCACCGTGGAGGTCTACACCTCGGGAGAAGATGGCGAGGCCAGCCTCGCTCTTGTGGGCGGCGTATCCTCCTGCTTCCCCTTCCTCGACCGGATGCGCGAGAGGCTCGCGGCCCGCCGGGCCGGTAAGGGCGTCCTGCGATTCGACACCGCCCGTGATGACGTTCTTCCCCTGGGCGCCGAGTCCCTCGCCGACCTGGTCGGCTCGACCATGAACGTCGTCGACTCCGAAGGCGGCGTCATGATGTCCGGAGACATCGGCGAGCTCAGCTCCGCCCGTGTCCGCCACCCGCGCCACCCGGGTCGTAATGATCGGGACAGGGGAGATGGCGATGATGAAGCCGATGACGGCGACGACGATGCCGGCGATGGCGTCGCTGCCGCCTTTGAGGAGCTGCTCGAGCTGGATGCTCCGGAGCTCAGCTTTGACGTCCGCGAGCCGCACAACGCCCGGTTCCTGCGTGGAGATTCGAACGACGATGGTTTCGTCGATATCTCTGACGCCGTGTCAGTCCTGGGCTATCTCTTCCAGGGCGGAAGCGCGCCCTATTGCGCCGATGCAGCCGATGCCAATGACGATGGCCAGGTGGACATTGGTGACCCGATCTTGATCCTCAGGAGTCTTTTCCAGAGGTCGGCCAGGATCAGGCCCCCTTATCCGCGTGCGGGCTATGACCGGACCCCGGACGAGCTGGACTGCGACATCTACGAAAACTGATTCGCAACCTTCTCATGCGTGGCCGTGAGAGGTTCGATATCGAACCTCTCACGGCCTTCTTTTATTGACGCAGAGGAAGGAAATTATCGGAGCAACGAATAAGAATGGATTGAAGAGGGTGAGTAAATATGAGACTCTCCGAGAGTAAGAAATGTACGTAATGGGGTTGTTATAGTGGCTCCCCTCCGCTGCTACGCTGCGGCGTTATTCGGCAGGAAGCAGCGCATTGAATGATGGGCATTGTGGGCTCTTCTCTTTTCCAGTTTCAAGAGGCCGGTGATAACTGTCGCCTGGGGCCTCAATACTAAGGAGATTCAACGAGATGTATTCGAATCGTTTTCGCGCCCTTGCGGCCGTTGTGGGTATTCTCTTCGCCGGACACTGTCTTGCGCAGGATCTGGAGCTTTCATTTGACGGCTCCTGTGACGGCAATCTCACCGGTGATGCCGGCTCTGTCCAGACCGCCTCCCTTGACTGCGTATTGACCACCTCGAACAACCCCACCGAGGGGGGCGTGCAGGCCTGGTCGATCAGTGTCGCCGCCGAAGGCGCCACCATCACCAACATCACCACCGATGGAACAGCCGGTGCCGAGACAGCTGACGGCGGCCTCCGCAATATGGGCTTCGAAAAATCCGAAACCACTGACGATTCAGGTACCGCTGCCGGAGGAAACAACAATTGCGAGGGACTGAGCGGCGCGGTCAGCGCGGTTGTTCTCTCCTTCGAGAGCCCGGTGACCCTCGAAATCGAAGGTTCGGCGGTTGTCGCCCGGGTAGATATTGAAGCTGGAGCGCCCGATGGTCCCGGCAATTGCAGTACGGTCAACGTCTTCTACGCCGATGGCTGCCGTGGATCAGGGCAACCTGTGCGCAACTCGGTAACCCTGAATACGGCCACCTTCATTCCCGAGATCGCCAGCTGCTCTTTCGACGTCTGCTCTGCCCAGGTCGAAGACTGTGACAGCGAAGGAGATGAGGACGAAAACGGGCTCGCCGACTGTGCCGACCCCGCCTGCGCGGAAAACGCCGCCTGCCTTGACGATGGTGGAGACGATGGCAACGGCGACGATGGCAATGGAGACGATGGCAACGGAGATGATGGCAATGGCGACGAGAATGGCGACGAGGAAGAGGGCGAAGACGCCCCTCCCGGATTCGCCTTCGGCCGCTCCGAGCTTTCGCCTCCTGAAGATACTGAAAACGAGGACGCCTCCGGATCGGTGAAGCTTGTCCAGGTACGCAGCCGCGCCTCGATGCACATCCACATCGCCGGGCTCGAGCCTGGCGCAGCCTACAACGTCGACGCCTCTCTCGACGGGGCGAGCGAAAACATCGGCACGATCACCACACGTGAAGCGACCGCCAGGCCCTCACGCTGCTATAGCGGCGGACTCTCCGTCCCCGAAGAGGAGGAAGAAGAGGCGCCGGTCGATGAAGGCCCCGCGGAAGAAGGCGTCGAAGGCGCCGGCGCGGGAGATGAAGAAGTCGCGGTGGAAGGCGAAGACAACGGCGACGAGGCTGACGACGGCGAAGCCGACGCTGACGGAGCGGATGACGCTGACGACGATGAAGCGGAGGATGATGACGATCGCCGGGGCTGGCGCTGGGGCTGGGGCTGGCGCTCCCGGCATGGACGCAACCAACGCGAAAGAGAGCCCTCCGGCTCCGCCAGGATCAACCTCAACCGGAGCCGCTCGGAGGCTTCCTACCGGGTCACCGTCAGGCGGTTAGAAGATCCCATCGCCTCGGTGCGCCTCATCCTGAATGATGGAACTGCTATCGAGCTCGATGGTCGCAGGGGAAGAATCGAGCTGGCCGAAGGCCAGGCTGAGACGCTCAACGGCGCTGTGGTCGAGGTCTACACCGCCGCGGACGAGGGTGCTGAAGCGACGCTCGCTCTCTCCGGAGACGTCAACTCCTGCTACCCCTTCTTCGACCGGATGCGCGCGCGGATCGCCGAGAGGCGTGCCGGCAAGGGCAGCCTGCGGATCGATACCCGCCGCGACGACGAGCTGCCGCTCGGAGCCGCGGGAGCCACCGATCTCGAGGGAGCGGTCATCACCGTCACCAGCGAAGATGGAACCGTGGTGCTCAGCGGCACGATCGATGAGCTCAGAACCTTCGGACGCGACGATGAAGAGGACGATGACGAGGCTCTCGAGGTTGTCGATGAGATCGCCGAGGAGGGCGGAGGCGCGGCCTTCAAGCTCCTCGAGCCCCACGATGCCAGCTTCGTCCGGGGCGATGCCAACGACGATGGCGTCGTGAACCTGAGCGATCCGATCCGGATCCTGTCGATGCTCTTCCAGGGCGGTGGAAACCTCTACTGCGAGGACTCCGCCGATGCCAATGACGATGGCGAAATCAACCTGACGGATCCGATCCTGATTCTTCGAACCCTCTTTGACGGCAACGTCGGCGGTATCAGCGCGCCCTATCCCTACCGGGGATTCGACCCGACCTCCGATGAGATGCACTGCAAGGACTTCGAAGGTTAATCGGTCCCTCTCCCGGAACTCGGGAGAAAACGTAATAAGAAGGCGCCCGGAAAACAGAACGTTTTCCGGGCGCCTTTTTGCTGCAGGCCGAATTCGCTGAAATGGGATACACTCAAAAGCCTTCAAAGCCTAAGATGATGGCAACACCAACGGCACCGAGAACAGAGGCTTCAGATGCATCTCCACAGCGACAACAGCAAATCTGCCGGGCTCCTGCTTCTCCTGCTGGTCTGCTGCGGATCGCTGCCCGCGGCCGAGGGCGAGCTGCCTCCAGCCGCCCAACACAAGGTCGATTTCGAGACAGAGATTCGTCCCCTCCTCAGCGGCACCTGTGAAACATGCCATGGCGCGAAGAAGCAAAAGGGCGGACTGAGGCTCGACCTGCGATCCGCGGCGCTCAAGGGCGGCGACTCCGGGGCGGTCATCCTGCCCGGCAAGGGTGGCGGGAGCCGGCTCGTGCTGCTGGTGTCCGGCACTGACAAGAAGCTCGTGATGCCGCCGCGCGGCAAACGGCTCACAGCGGTCCAGGTCGGCGTTCTGCGCGCCTGGATCGACCAGGGAGCCGACTGGCCGGAGGACCCCGCCGGCTCCGGCCGAATCGAGAGTGATCACTGGTCCCTGAAGCCGGTCAAGAAGCCTGCGCCGCCGGCAATCAAGGGAGCGGACTGGGTGCGCAACCCCATCGATGCCTTTGTCCTCGCGAGGCTCCAGGAAAAAGGGCTCAAGCCGAGCCCCCAGGCCGACAGGGTGACCTTGATTCGGCGACTGAGCTTCACCCTCCTGGGACTCCCGCCAACCCCCGGCGAGGTGAAGGCCTTCGTCGACGACAAGGATCTCGGGGCCTACGGCAACCTGGTCGAACGGCTGCTGGCTTCGCCGCGCTACGGAGAGCACTGGGGTCGGCACTGGCTGGATGTCGTGCGCTATACCGAGAGCCAGGGATTCGAGTATGACCGGCTTCGGGACAACGCCTGGCACTATCGGGACTACGTGATCCGCAGCTTCAACTCCGACAAGCCCTATGACCGCTTCATGATGGAACAGGTCGCCGGAGATGCGCTCAAGCCGGTGATGTCCGACGGGATCATCGCCACCAGCATGCTTGTCTGCGGCCCCTACGACCAGGCCGGCAACAGCCAGCGGAACCAGACCCAGCGCATGAAGACGCGGGAAGAGGAGATGGAGGACCTGGTGAGCTGTGTGACCCAGGGCTTCCTCGGCATGACGGTCAACTGCGCCCGCTGCCACGCGCACAAATTCGACCCCATCCCGCAAACGGACTACTACCGCATCAAGTCAGTCTTCGACGGCGTCTTCCATGGCGAGCGGGATTTCGGCTCGCAAGCCGAACGAGAGGCTCGCCAGAAGAAGGTCGATGCCCTCAACGCGAAGATCGCCAAGCTCGACAAAAAGGTCGCCGAGCTCGAGAAGACGGCACGCGAACAGCTCCACGCGCGCACGGGAGAGAAGACCCTGAAAGCTCCGGCCGGTCCCCAGCCGATCGCCCTGTGGAACTTCGCCTCTGGAGGTCTCCAGGACCAGGTCGGAGGCATGCACGCGAAGCTGAACGGCTCTGCGAAGCTACAGAACGGCCGCCTCGTTCTTGACGGAAAGAACTCCTTCGCCTCGACGGCGACCCTCGGAAAAGACGTCTCAGAAAAGACCCTCGAGGCCTGGGCCTACCTGCCGACCCTCGACCAGGGCGGCGGCGGCGTCATCACCCTGCAGGCCAGCGACGGTGTGATCTTCGACTCAATCGTCTACGCCGAACGTAAGAAACGCGCCTGGATGGCCGGAAGCAACGGCTTCTCCAGGACAAGGGACCTGTCGGCGGCGGCGGAAAATTCGAACCCGGCGACGGCGGTTCACATGGCTATCGTTTACGGATCCGACAACTCGATCAGCATCTACAGAAACGGTGAGCTCTATGGACAGAGCTACAACCCCGGCGGCCGAATCACCTACCGCAAAGGGCAGGCCCAGGTGCTCTTCGGACTGCGCCACAATGGAGCCCGAAATGGCTACCTGAGAGGAGAGCTCGAGCAGGCCGCCCTCTACGACCGGGCCCTTTCCCGGGAAGAAATTCGGACATCCCTGGCCTCCCGGGGCTCGTTCATTCCGCTGGAGGCCGTACTCAAGGAGCTCTCTGAAGGGCAACGCCGCAAGCGCGCGGCGCTGCTGGCCGAGACCGACGGGCTTCGCGGACAGATCAGCTCGATCCCCCGCGGCGGCGGCAAGACCTACGCGGGACAGCGGCGCCAGCCGAAGACGACCCACAGGCTCATCAAGGGCAATGTCCGCGACCCGGCCGAGGCTGTTCGCCCTGGAGCGCTCTCGGTCATCAGCGAACCCACGGGAGATTTCGGGCTGGCGGAAAACGCTCCGGAGGCTGAGCGCCGGATTCGTTTCGCTCGCTGGCTCGCCGATCCAAAGAACCCGCTGCCTGCGAGGGTGATGGCTAACAGGGTCTGGCACTACCACTTCGGCCGGGGCATCGTAGGCTCTCCAAACGATTTCGGCGCCCTGGGCGAGGCGCCCTCTCACCCGGATCTGTTGAACTGGCTCGCAGCCACCTTCATTGAACGGGGCTGGAGAATCAAGGAGCTGCACCGCCTGATCGTTCACTCGAGCACCTGGCTCCAGGCCTCTTCCTGGAACAGAAAAGCTTCCGAGATCGATTCCGAGAGCCGCCTCCTGTGGCGTCATCCCCCCAAGAGACTTACGGCGGAGTCCATCAGGGACTCGATGCTCTCCATCAGCGGAAAGCTCAACACCCAGATGGGCGGGCCGAGCTACAGGCCCTTCTCCATCTCGAATTTCGGTTCATCCTTCTACAAGATCAGGGACCAGGAGGGTCCGCAGTTTGACCGCCGCAGCGTCTACCGCATGAACGTCAACTCGGGCAAGGACCCCCTGCTCGACGTATTCGACTGCCCTGATCCTTCGGTCAAGGCCCCAAGGCGGCGCTCAACCACGACACCGCTGCAGGCGCTCTCGCTGATGAACAACTCGCTTGTTCAGCGGCTGGCGAAAAGCTTTGCCGCTCGTCTCCAGCAGGAGGCCGGGGAGACGAAGACCGGCTCCAGCTCCATCGAGCAGGCCTGGCTCTACGCCTTCGCGCGCAAGCCCACCGGGGCTGAGCGCGGGCAATGCGAGGCCCTCGTGAAAGAGCACGGTCTCGAGACGGTCTGCTGGGTCATCTTTAACGCATCGGAGTTTCTCTATGTACGCTGAGCACGACGCGGCAATGGCACAAGCGATCAGCGACCCCATGTCGAGGCGTCACTTCCTCTGGAAAAACGGCGTAGGCCTTGGGGGGCTGGCTCTCACCTGGATGCTCCAGAGAGAGGCGGCCGCCAGCGAGAACAGGAGCATCACCCGGGGAATCCATTTTCCCGCCCGGGCGAAGAGGGTCGTCCAGATCTTCTGCATGGGCGGCATGAGCCAGATCGACACCTTCGATCACAAGCCCGCGCTGGAAAAACTCCACGGCAAGAAGCTCCAGGGCCGCGGAGAGCTGAGAGGATTCTTCGGACAGGCGGGATTGATCATGAAGAGCCCCTTCGAGTTCAACCGCTACGGAAAATCCGGCAGCTGGGCGAGCAGCATCCTCCCCAACCTTGCCACCTGCGTCGATGAATGCTGCTTCCTCCACTCGATGGTCGCCAAGAGCAACAACCACACGCCGGCCACCTTCCAGATGAACACCGGCTTCACGCTCAACGGCTTCCCCTGTATGGGCTCCTGGCTGAGCTACGGTCTCGGAACAGAGAACAGCAACCTGCCCTCCTTCGTCACCTTGCCGGACCCCAGGGGACTGCCGGCTGGCGGGTCGATCAACTGGGCCGCGGGGTTCCTGCCCGCCGCGCACCAGGGAGTCGCCTTCAACACCAGCGGCTCCGAGCTCGTTCGCGACCTGCGAACTCCAGCCGGCGTCTCCGCGGCGAAGAGAACGGCGGGACTCTCCTTCCTGGCGGATATGAACAGGAAATTCCTCGAAGAGAACCCCGGCAATAGCGAGCTCGCCGCTCGCCTGCGCTCCTACGAGCTGGCCGGCGCCATGCAGCTGAGCATCCCGGAAGCCCAGGACTTCTCGAAAGAGGGCGCCGAGATCAAGAAGCTCTATGGCCTCGAGAACAAGGCATCAGAGGGGATTGGCCGCAACTGCCTGATCGCGCGAAGACTCCTCGAGCGAGGTGTGCGTTTTGTCCAGATCATCAACGGCGGAGCCTTCGGCTCTCCCCGCATCAACTGGGATGCCCATGAGAGCGTTGTAAAGAACCATACCAAGATGGCCGCCAGCATGGACCAGCCCTTCGCGGGGCTGATCAAGGATCTCAACCAGCGCGGCATGCTCGATGACACCCTGGTTCTGCTCACCACCGAGTTCGGCCGCGGCCCCGCGACCCAGGGCATCAACCGGCCCGGGCGCGACCATCATCCCGACGCCTTCACCTTCTTCATGGCCGGCGCCGGACTGAAGAAGGGTTTCCACTATGGAGAGTCGGATGACATCGGCTTCGCGGTGGCGGACAAGCCCACCACGATCCACGACTTCCACGCGACGGTCCTGCACCTGATGGGGATCGATCACAAGAAGCTCACCTACTACCACAACGGCATCCAGCGTCGGCTGACCGATGTCCACGGCCACGTGATCAAGGGCATCCTCGCCTGAGGCGAGGCACACCCTGCCAGCCGGTGATTCAAAGCGCGCCGGGAATCAGTTCTTCACTGTAGCCGTGAACTGCTCGCGCAGGGATTTGACCAGGACTCCCGAATCTACATCTCCCGAGGTTCTGACCGTTGCGGTCTTGGTCTTGAAATCGACCTTCACCTCCTCGACGCCCTTGACCGTCATCAGGTCTTCCGTGATCTTCGGAGGACACATGACGCCGCAGGCCATGCCTTCCACCTGCAGCTTGATCAGAGCCGTGTCGCCGCTGCCGACTGCGGAATCTTCAGAGGTACAGGCGCTGAGAAAAAGAATGGCGACGACACTGAATACGGCGAAAGCTCTCATGTTCAATCTCCTTGCAGATGGATGGTCCGGTTAACGAGCCTATTGTGACTTGCGAGGCCCCTTCAGGCGAGAATTACTTTCCCCCCTCATCAGCCGGCCAGGGCGATGCCGTAGAGGCCTGCGAGCTTCCTGATAAAGGCCTTGTGGCGATCGGGCGCGGCGTCGAGCCAATTGCGCAGGTATTTCTCGAATGGCTGGCCCTTGCCCTGTTTGGGGCTGTTGAGCCAGCGGACAGCCTCCCAGCGCTCCGGCTTCTCCTCGAATAACCGCAGCAGGACCAGGGCCATGGCCCCGTTCACTCCTCGATCGCAGCAATTCTTTTCAAGGTCCTTTCTGTGCGCGCGATAAAAGGCGGCAAGGCCTTTCTGATGGATCTCGGAAACCCCGGAGCGCTTCAGGACGATGTCGTCGACGTAATCCCGGATGGAATCGCGATAATCCGCCCAGTGGGGATAGGGAGGCTTCTTCTTCCAGCTCCTGGCCATGGCGCGCATGACGAAAAGCGAAGATGTCTCGGCCAGGGTTTCCTCGAACCACAGGTTGCGGGGATCCCGAGCGTCGCTGCCGCAGAGCAGGTGAAGGAACTCGTGCGAAAACTGATAGGCGTACTGGCTCCAATAGGTCTTTCCGGTATCGAGCAGAATCTCAAGCTCCCCGCGGGAGTTTTTAACGAAGCTGAAGAAGGGTCCCTTGTGACCGCGCTTCACCACGAAGGGATCGAGCTTGTAGGGCTTGAGGTGACGCCAGAGCTCACCGGCGGCGGAATCGCAGACAGCCTTGATGTCCCGATCGCTGGCCTCGAAGCCAGCCGCCTCGACCCGATAGGCCGGAAGCCGCCGCTCGACGGGAGAATCCTTCTTCTGCGCCGCCGCGGGAACGGCAAATACCATGAAGAGCACGAGCAGGGGTTTCTTGGGAATCACGACTCATTTCCTGTCTGAATGATGGTTGAAGAAGAAGTGCCGGGACTCTCCATCAGTCCGCGGCCGCCTGGATCTTGAAGAGATGATAAGCCCCCCGGATATAGATGGCCCCTGAGCTGATGGCGTAGCTCGCCAGGGTTCTCTCACCGAGCTTGTTTTGCGACAGCACCTTGAACTTCTTTCCAGCCTTGATCACCACCGCATCACCCTTTTCGTTCTGGAAATAGATCTTCCCATCGGCGGAGAGAACCGAGGAGGAATAGCCTCCACCGACTCGTTCACGCCAGTGGAGCTTCCCGGTGCGGGCCTCGATGCAGGAGGCGATCCCGCGGTCGCTGACGCAATAGAGCTCCTCGCCAACGAGGACCGGTGTCGGCGAGTGGGGCGCGGACTTGCTGCTCTGCCAGGCGATATGGGTCTTCGTCACCTCGCCCTTGCCATCGGGGCGGATAGCGAAGAGCTTCGCCTGGTCAAAGCTGCTCGAGAAATAGACCAGCCCGTGGCCGTAGAGCGGACGCGGAACCACCGAGTAGCCGCCGTGCCAGGCTCTCCAGATCTCCTTGCCGTTGGCTGGATTGTAGCTGGCGATCCAGTTGGCGCCCGGAAGGATGACCTGCGTCTTTCCATCGAGCTCGAGCGCGAGGGCCGTGGCGAAGGCGAAGAGCTTCCCCGAGCTCTTCGGGCGGTTCGTCTTCCAGCGGATCTTACCGTTATTGCGGTCGAGACCGACGACGAAGGGGGCCGCCGCGCCATCGCAGCTGAAGACGATCACCTCTCCAGCCCGCACCGGCGAGCTGCCGCCGCCGTGCACGGGACTGTAGATGAGCTCCTCGTTCTTCCAGAGGATCTTGCCGGCAAGGTCCAGGCAGGCCGTGCCGTTGGTGCCAAAATGAACATAGAGTTTCCCATCGTCAACCAGCGGCGTCGGGCTGGCGTGGCTGTTTTTCTGGTGCCGCCTGGAAGACCTCGCCTTGGCGAACAATTCCGTCTGCCAGATGAGCTTGCCGCTCTCAGAGTCTACAGAGAGCGCCACCAGGGAGGGGTTGTCCTTCGAGCTCTTCGCGCCCACCACCGCTGCGCTCAGGTACACTTTGCCATCCACCACCACGGGAGACGACCAGCCGGAGCCGGGCAGGCGGAACTTCCAGGCGACGTTCTTCTTGCCGCTCCAGGAAACAGGGATCCCCTTCTCGGAAGAGATCCCCTTCGCACCGGGACCTCCGAACTGGGGCCAGTCCTCGCCCGGCGCGCAGGTGCACGCCAGCAGAGCCAACAGGAAACAGCAGCGATTCAACATCGGGATAGATCTCCGGGGTAGATTCTGTTTACAGGTAGATCCTGTTCTCTCGAGCGCCTTTTTTCAACAAACTGTTACCCGCCTTTCGCCTGTTTCGGTGTATCTTGGCTGATCGGTCCGAGGGATAGATGAGCCCGGATCGCGGGCCATCGCCTCAACCAGTCTAATCTTCAGAAAACAGGCGGCGCCCGGGGCGCTCGTCCATCCAAGGGAGAACCGAGACATGAAACTCATTCGCCAGCACCTCCTGCTCATCCTGGTCGCGGCTCTCTGCTGCGGCTGCGGCGGCTCTTCGGATGACGGCGGTGAAACGAAAAAGAAGGGGCTCATCGGCTATTCGGCGATGTCCCTGACCAACCCGTTCTTCAAGATTATCGCCGACAGCATCACGGAGGAGGCCAGGCTCAACGGCTTTGATGTCGCCGTTAACGATGCGAACAGTGACGGCAAGCTCCAGGCCGAGCACATTGACAGCTACATTGTCCAGGGCGCCCAGGCGATCATCCTCAATCCCTGCGACAGGCTCTCCGTCGGACCCGCGATCCAGAAGGCCAACAAGGCGGGTATCCCCGTTTTTACCTGTGATCTTCAATGCGTCGCCGAGGGCGTCAAGATCACCGGCCACATCGGCACCGACAACTTCCAGGGCGGACAGCTCGCCGGCAAGGCGATGATCGAGCTGCTGGGGGAAACCGGCGGCAAGGTCCTGATCCTCCACTTCAAGCAGGCCAACTCCTGCGTGCTGAGAGTCGATGGCTTCATGAAAGAGATCAACGCCCACAACAAGGGACGCACCGAGGGCAGGATCGAGATCGCGGCGGAGCTGGATGGCGCCGGCGCCAAGGACCAGGGGTTCCAATCCACCTCGGCGGCGCTGCAGGCGCATCCGGATCTCGCGGCCATCTTCGCGATCAACGACCCCTCGGCACTGGGAGCCTATACGGCTCTCGAGCAGGCCAAGAAGGTCGGCCAGGTCAAGATCATCGGATTCGATGGAGAGCTGGCCGGGAAGCAGGCCATCAAGGATGGAAAGTTCTTCGCTGATCCCATCCAGTTCCCCGTCAAGATGGGAAAAACCTCCGTACAGAACATCATCAAATACCTCAACGGGGAAGAGTTTGAGGAAAAGGTCCTGATCCCGACCTACCTCTACCGCAAGGCCGATGCCGACAAGGATCCCGAGCTGAAATGAGCTCAAGCCAGGCAGGACGCTCCCCCTTGAAGCTGGCTTCCCGGTTCGGCACCCTCTTCGTGCTCCTGCTGCTCTGTCTCTTCTTCAGCCTGGCGACCCTCAACGACCAGCATCCGACGGACGAGGGTGCCGCGCGGGTACTGGCGCGCCGAATCGCCCGTGAGTGCCCCGGGACTCCCAACGTGCTCATCGTAGTTCGTCCAGGAGAAGATGACCTCCGCTACGCCACCGCCCTCGAAGAAGAGCTGGAGCGCTCCTCCGGGGCGAACATTCTCGGGAAGATCACCGGCATACCCAGCGCTGTGCGCAAGAGGCTCGAGGAGCTGGGGGCCGCGGGAACAAAGCTCGATGTGATCGCCACACACCATTTTTCCGCGCAGGGAGTGCTGGCCGGAGACCAGTTCAAAGTCCTCACCGCCAGCCAGCCATCTCTCGGATCGGCAAAAGTAATCATCCCCCCGAGCGTGCGCTGGCCGGTCTTTCTCAAGATGTCCAACCTGATGGATATCCTGAATATGATCTCGGTCATCGCCATCATCGCCATCGGCATGACCATGGTGATCATCACCACCGGAATCGATCTCTCGGTAGGCAGCCTGATCGCGTTCTCCGGAGTCATCGTGGCCGGCGCGGCCCGAGAGCTCGGTAGCGGCCCAGAGAGCGGAATCTTCCTGCTGCTGGGCTGCGCCCTCCTGGGTATTGTCGGGTGCGGACTTCTCGGCTCCTTTTCCGGCGTCATGGTGACGGCCTTCGGAATCCACCCTTTCATCGTCACCCTGAGCATCATGTCCATAGCCCGGGGCCTGTCCTACATCATCGCAGATGGCCCTTCAGACGTCGTTATCGAAGCTGAGAGCTACCGGTTTCTCGGAGCGGGACGCTCCCTGCTCGGAATCCCCAACTCCGTCATCCTGATGATCCTGCTCTATCTGTCGGCCCACCTGCTAATGACCCGCACCGTGCTTGGACGCCACATCTACGCTGTAGGGGGAAACCGGGAAGCAGCTCACCTCTCAGGGGTACCCGTAAAACGCGTGCTGATCATCGTCTACACCATTTGTGGAGCGCTGGCCGGACTCGGCGGAGTAGTCAACTCCTCATTATATGGCGCGGGAAGTGCGAAAAGCGGCGTCGGCTATGAATTGCAGATCATCGCCGCAGTTGTCGTCGGCGGAACCAGCCTGGCCGGAGGCTCCGGAAAAATCATGGGGACCCTGGTCGGCGCCCTGATCCTGGGAGTCATCGCCAACGGAATGAACCTGACCGGTGTAACGACCTACCCGCAGATGGTCGTCTTCGGCCTGTTGATCCTCGTGGCTGTGCTCATCGACCAGCTCAAGAACAGGAAAACCGGGACCGCCTCCAGCTGAGGAAACGGTCCCGCTGTTCCAGCGCTCAATGAATCAGGCCGACATGGATTCCGGTGAGCTTTCTCCGCCCTCGTGAACCTCGGCCTTCCCTGTCTCCACAGGCGCCTCGATCTCGAAATCGAGCTTTTTAAGCTTCAGATTGACGAGCTCACCCGCGACATCAACGCCGCTGGTTTCGTCCGCGCCCTCCTTTAAGGTCATCCTGACAAGCGAACCTTCCGCCACCGCGCCCTCCACCAGCTTCCGGGCCAGGGCCGACTCGACGTGCTTCTGCAGGTAGCGCTTGATCGGGCGGGCCCCGTAGACCGGGTCCCAGGCCGCCTCGCCGATGTGGGAGATCGCCTCGTCGGTGGCCTCGAGCCGGATCATGCGCTCAAGCAGTCGCTCAGAAATTCGCTCGAACTGCAGCACCGTGATCGCGGTGATCTCGCTTCGGGTCAGCGGCGAGAACAGCACCGTCTCGTCCACCCGGTTGAGGAACTCCGGCCGGAAGGCCTCGCGCAGGTGGTTCATGACCTCCCGGCGGGTGCCCTCGTTGATCGTTCCCTCCTCGGCAGCCGACTCGGTAAGCGCCTGGCTGCCGATGTTCGAGGTCATGAGCAGGACGCAGTTCTTAAAATCAACCGTCCGTCCCTGGTTGTCGGTCAGGCGGCCATCGTCGATCACCTGCAGCAGGATATTGAACACATCGGGGTGCGCCTTCTCGATCTCATCGAGAAGCACCACCGCGTAGGGTCGGCGGCGCACGGCCTCGGTGAGCTGGCCTCCCTCGTCGTAGCCGACGTAGCCGGGAGGCGCTCCGATGAGCCGCGATACCGAGTGCTTTTCCATGTATTCGCTCATGTCGATTCGAACGATGTTGTCCTCGGAATCGAAGAGCGTCTCGGCCAGCGCGCGGGCAAGCTCTGTCTTGCCCACGCCGGTAGGCCCGAGAAACAGGAAGGAACCGATCGGCCGCGAGGGGTCCTTCAGGCCCGCCCGGGCCCGCAGCACCGCCTCTGAGACGGCCTCGACCGCCTCCTCCTGGCCGATCACCCGCTTGTGAAGCTCCTCTCCCAGGCAAAGCAACCTTTCGCGCTCGCCCTCGAGAAGCCGTGTCACAGGGATCCCTGTCCAGTGGGCCACGATCGAGGCGACCTCCTCCGAGGTCACCTCTTCGCGAACGAGGCAATCACCACCCTCGCGGGCTGAAATGGCCTCTTCCTTTTCCTTGAGCTCCTGCTCGAGTTCGGGAAGAGTGCCGTGCTGGAGTTTGGCGGCACGAGCCAGGTCCTGCCCCCGCTCCGCCTTCTCGATCTCGAGCCGGGTCGCGTCCATCTTCTCACGCAGGGCGCGCACAGCCTGGATCTCGGCCTTCTCCTTCTCCCATTGGGAGCGCAGGGCTCCTACGCGCCCCTTCAGGTCGGCAACCTCCTTCTTGATCTTCCCTCGGCGCTCCTTCGAGGCCTTGTCCTTCTCCCGCTTGAGAGACTCGAGCTCGATCTCGAGCTGCAGCTGTCGGCGGGTCAGGTGGTCCAGCTCCCCCGGCATGCTGTCGATCTCGGTCCGGACGCTGGCGGCCGCCTCGTCCATGAGATCGATCGCCTTGTCGGGCAGGAAGCGGTCGCTGATGTAGCGATCCGAGAGGGTCGCCGAGGCGACCAGGGCGGCGTCCTGGATCCGGACTCCGTGGTGGACCTCGAAGCGCTCCTGCAGGCCGCGAAGGATCGAGATCGTGTCCTCGACCGTCGGCGGCTCGCAGACCACCGGCTGGAAGCGGCGCTCGAGCGCGGCGTCCTTCTCCAGATGCTGGCGGTACTCATCCAGCGTCGTCGCCCCGATACAATGGAGCTCACCGCGGGCGAGCATGGGCTTGAGAAGGTTGCCCGCATCCATGGCCCCATCGGTCTTGCCGGCGCCGACAATGTTATGCAGCTCGTCGATGAAGAGCAGGATGCGGCCATCGCTGTCCTGGATTTCCTTGAGAACCGCCTTCAGGCGCTCCTCGAACTCGCCGCGGTACTTCGCCCCGGCGATGAGGGAACCGAGGTCGAGCGAGAAGATCGTCCGGTCCTTGAGCCCCTCGGGAACGTCGCCGCGCACGATGCGCTGAGCGAGGCCCTCGACGATGGCCGTCTTGCCGACCCCGGGCTCGCCGATGAGAACGGGGTTGTTCTTGGTCTTGCGCGACAGGATCCGGATGATGCGGCGGATCTCCTCGTCGCGGCCGATGACCGGATCGAGACCTCCCTTGCGGGCGAGGTCGACCAGGTCGCGGCCGTAGCGCTCGAGGGCCTCGTAGGTGGACTCGGGATCCGGGCTCGTCACCCGCTGGTTTCCCCTGACGCGACCCAGAACCTCCTCGAATTTAGCCGGATTCACTCCCTCTTCTTCAAGGATGCGCCCGGCTGTAGAACCAGCGGCGCCCTTGAGAATCCCGAGCAGGAGATGCTCGATGCTGATGTACTCGTCCTTGAGCCGGCGCGCTTCCTTTGCCGCCGAATCAAGCACCCGTCCCAGCTCGTCGCTGGGCCGCAATTGGGTATCACCCCTGGATTCAGGTAACCTGCCGAGAAACTCCGAAAGCTTCTGGCGAACAGAGGTAACCGATACCTCCAATTGGTTCAGGAGACGGGCGGCGAGTTCCCCCCCATCCTCGATGAGGGCACTGAGAAGATGCTCCACCGTAAGCTCCGGATGACCTCGGTCATCAGCAAAAACCTGGGCTTTCTGGAGAGCTTCCTGGGATTTGATGGTCCATTGATTAAGGTTCATGTTCGGCCTCCTTACGTCGGGTAAATTTTAGCCGGGTAAATTTTAGCCACACTATAGAGGACTAATGCAAATCCTGTACCAGAAATTATAAAATGAATGATAATAATCACTTACAGATAGATGGCTTTTTCTGGCAGCACCATTTAATGCCATTATGGCATACTCATTTTTAGGTTTTATGCACCTTGCCCAGAAGGGCATGCCATATTGACACTCACTGATTTTTCGGGGGCTACGGCTCCGTCCAGGGTCGAAACAACCCCATCCCCGCGAGGGCGCGCCCGGGAGACGGACTGCACATCCGATAAGGGTTTGCAGGTCAAAACATTTTGGCCCGAAGAACCGATAGATGGAGATACGGAGAGGATTCAATCTCTCCTTTCCCGTCCGGATATCTGCAATCACCTCCTTATTTTTTGCGAGTGGACTCCCCATGCCCAGATCACACCTGACGCTTCTTTTCCTGCTGACCCTGGCCGGCTGCTCCTCCATGTCCTGGAGCGCCCGCAAGGACTACAAATACGACAAGCCCGCGCTGGCGGTCATCTCCTTCGAGAACCGCTCCAACGCCCCGCTCAACTGGAAGCTGGGAGAGTCCGTGGCCGAGCTGCTGTCGGACTCACTCTACCGCACCGGGCAATTCAGGGTGCTCGAACGAGAGCATCTCGATGCCGTCATGAAAGAGCAGCAGCTGCAGAACACCGGCATCACCCGTGCTGAACGAAAGGTCCCGGCCAACAGGCTGAAGAACGCGCGCTACCTGGTGAAAGGTTCCATCACCGAGTTCGCCAACGTCAACCAGTCGGGCCTCGACCTGGGTGTCGGTTCCCTGCGCATCGGCGGCGGAGGAATGCACGCCGTGGTGAGCATCGCGCTGAAGGTCACCGAGGTCGAGTCAGGAGAAATTCTCTTCAGCCAGGTCGTCACCGGTAAGACCTACATCGGTGAAACGGCGGCAGCCACCAACTACAAGAACGTCACCTTCGGCGGAACCCACTTCTTCCAGACCCCCCTGGGCGAGGCGCTCCGGGAGGCTCTCGATGGGGGCGTCTCCTCGATCAGCGAGGTCCTCGGCCACAGGCTCTGGCAGCCGACCATCGCCAGCGTCGACGGCAGAACGATCATGCTCAGCGGCGGCAAGGATCGAAAGATGAAGATCGGCAGCCGCTGGCACGTACGCAAGGGCGGGGAAATGGTCCGGGACCCTGAGACCGGAGATCTCCTGGGCCGCTCGGTAGGCGATGTCGTCGGAACCCTCCTCGTGCTCGAGGTGGCGGACCGCTACAGCGTCGCCAGCATCCTCGATGGGAATGCCTTCGAACGCGGCCAGAAGCTCGAGCTCATCTCCGGGAAATAGCAGCGCGCCCGCCTGCCGGAAACGGCGTCTTCACAGGCCCAGTCGAGACCTCCCTCCTCCTATGGTACAAGAGACGGCTGAGGACTTGACGATATGACAACAATCGAAACCAGCCGCCAGGACGACGATCTCGTATTGGAGGAGGCGCGCGTGCTCGCGAAGAGCTACGGGCTCGGAGATGACGTGTCCCTGCATCCCCTCCCCGAGGGCTACGCCAACACCAACTACGCCCTCGATACCGCCAGCGGAACCTTCCTGTACAGGATCTGCCGGCAGAAATCGGAGGACAACCTCGCCGCGGAGCTGGCGGTCCTCGAACGCCTAGAGGAAAAGGGCTTCCGGGCGGCCTACCCCATCCGGCGCGACGATGGAGACTTCATCTCGACGACTCCTTCCGGCATCGTGGTCCTCTACAGCTATATCGAGGGACAGGAACCCGGCCTCACGCCCGGGACCGTCGGCGAGGCCGCCAGGGCGCTCGCTGAGCTCCACGGCATCGAGCCGCCCGAGAGTTTCGACAGGGACAACTTCGTTCAGATTGAAGCCAGCCAGGAGCTCGCCTCACGCTTTGGAGATTCTGTCCATGGCGACCGGGAGATCCTCGGCAGATTCATCGAGGAGACAGCGCGGCTGCGCGGCCTGCTGGGCGCCGAGTCCCTGCCGAGGGGGCTGATCCACGCCGACCTCTTCCCCGAGAACACGATCTTCAAAGAGGACCGTTTAGAAGCCATCATCGACTTCGAGGAGTGCTGTATCGACAGCTTCCTCTTCGATGTAGGTACCGCCATCAACGGCTTCTGCTTTATCGACAATGCCCTGGAGCCCGCGCTCCTCGGACGCTTCCTGCGCGACTACGATGCGGTACGCGCCTTCAACAGGACCGAACGCCGCCTCCTGCCCGCCTCCATCCTCTGGGGAGCCCACGGCCAGGTTTGCTGGCATCTCGACCTGCTCTCGGGGCGAAAATATTCCAGGAGCCAGAACCGGGTTCACGAGCTTCTCGATCGGCTCGAAACCATAGGGACGCTCGACCTCGAGGGGCTCTGCGCGCTGGATGATTAGCTGGCCCATGACCACCGCACCGAAAATGGAGCTCATCGGCGGAATCGACCCGGAAGCCCTCTGCGAAGCCTACGGAACACCCCTTTATGCCTACAACGCCGAGACCATCCTGGAGCAGCTTAAGACCTTTCACGCCGCCTTCGCTGCGCTCCCGCACAGGATTCTCTACGCAGCCAAAGCCCTCAGCCCGGTCGAAATCCTGCGCCTGTTCAAGGAAGAAGGAACCGGGCTCGATGCCGTCTCCATCCAGGAGCTTGAGCTCGGCCTGCGGGCAAAGTTCCAGCCCGGCGACATCCTCTTCACTCCCAGCTTTCCCTCCGAGACCGACCTCGACCGGGCCGTCGAGCTGGGCGCGAGAATCAACATCGACAGCCTGGTAACGCTGGAGAAGTTCTCCGCCCGCCATGGCCGGGTCCCCTGCTGCCTGCGCCTCAAGCCCTCCTCCGGCGAAAGCGAGAGCTCCGAGACGTCGGCTCGCTGGTACGAAGAGTCGAAATTCGGCATCTCCACCGGGGAGCTCGAAAGGGCCGCGAAGCTCGTCGCGGACAGGAACCTGCGGGTCGAGGGACTCCACGTGCACTCGAGCTCGGTCATCCTGGACGCGGACGTATTTATCGAGGCTGCGGAGGCGCTCTTCGAGGCCGCCGGAGGATTCCCCTCGCTTGAATACCTTGATTTCGGCGGCGGCATCAAGGTTCCCCACCGCGAAGATGATCGCGTGGTCAACCTCAGCGAGCTGGCCGGCAGGCTTGAGCCCGTCTACAGAAGCTTCACGCAAGGATACGGGAAAGAGCCTGAGCTGTGGTTTGAACCCGGGCGTTTCCTCGTAAGCGAGGCCGGACTCCTGCTGGCCCGGGTCACGGGTCTCAAGGAGAACGGTGCCGAGGTCCTGGCCGGGGTCGACACGGGCTTCAACCACCTCCTGCGCCCCCGCCTCTACGGAGCCTGGCACGAAATCACGAACCTCTCGAACCCGGCCGGCGAGCCGGCGGAATACAGGATCGTCGGCCAGCTCTGCGAACCCGACGACCTGGCCATCGCGCGGACTCTCCCGAAAATCCGCGAAGGCGACCTGCTGGCCTTCCACAACGCCGGCGCCTACGGAGCCTCGATGGCCTCGAACTACAATTCGAGACCGCGGCCGGCCGAGGTCCTCCTGCGAGGAGGTGAGGCGAAGCTCATCCGCCGCCGAGAAACTCTTGAGGACCTGCTGAGAACCCAGCCGGGCGGCGGCTGAATCAGAACGGGACATCCACTCTCCCCTCAGCTAACCTAACGCTTCGCGCGACCGCCGATTTCTCCCGACAGGCCGCAAGACCTCCGAAATCGATCCAATGCCTCCCAAGACCGACCAGAGAATTCACGGCGCCGCCCTCGTCTTCGCCCTGCTATCGCTCCCCCTCTTTGCCCAGGAAGGGGGGGGAAAAGAGGGCCTCTTCCGCCGCCCCTCGATCACGGCCTTCCGCGTCAAAGAAGCCCCCGTCCTCGATGGGCGAATGGACGATGCCGCATGGGAGGGGGCCCAGGCCTCGGGGCCGCTGCTGCAGGAGCAGCCCGATGAGGGAGCCGCGTCGACCGAGCGAACCGAGTTTCGCGTCGTCTACACCTCCACAGCACTCTATATCGGCCTGTGGTGCTTCGACAGGGAGCCGGAGAAGATCATCTCCAGGATGATGTCCCGCGACTCGCCGCTTCCCAAGGACGATGCTATCTGCATAGCCCTCGACCCCTTCCTCGACCGGCGCAACGGCTACTGGTTCATGATCAACCCGAACGGCGCCCAGGGCGATGCCCTCATCACCAACAATACCGACATCAACGATGACTGGGATGGAGTGTGGAGCGTCGCCGCGCGTATCGACGAGGAGGGCTGGAAGGCCGAGATAGAGCTGCCCTTCAACAGCCTCAGCTTCAATCCGAACGCGGAGGCCTGGGGAATCAACATCTCCCGCCACATCCGGCGCAAGCAGGAGTGGGGCCGCTGGTCTCGCCCGCTGCAGGACTTCGACACCTACCAGGTCTCCGAGGCCGGCTACCTCAGAGGGCTGAACGGAATCGAGCAGGGACTCGGCCTCGAGTTCGCCCCCTACGCGATCGCGAAGTTTCGAGATCAGCGTGAGCTCGACGACACCGACCTCCTCTTGGACATCGGAGGCGACCTGCGCTACCGGATCACGCCCAACCTGTCGCTGAGCCTGAGCTACAACACCGACTTCGCCGAAACCGAGATCGACCGGCCTCAGATCAACCTGACCCGGTTCAAGATCAGGTACCCGGAAAAGCGCAACTTCTTCCTCCAGGACGCGGGAATCTTCAACTTCGGCCGCAGCAGCACCGGCCGGCGGCGCGGGCCCGGCCGCTCCGGCAGCGCCACCGAACCCATCCCCTTCTTCAGCCGTACAGTCGGACTGACCCCCGACAAGCGTCCCCGATCGATCGTCGGAGCTACGAAGCTCACCGGGCGGATCGGAGAATACAACATCGGCCTGCTCGACGCCTACGTCGACGATCACATCGACCTCCCTGGAGGCAATGTCTTCGCCGGCCGGATCTCGCGTAACATCCTCGAGCAATCCTCCGTCGGCATCATCACGACCCACGGAGACCCCAACTCCAATAACGAAGACTTTCTCATCGGTGCCGACCTTGGCCTGCGAACCTCAGATTTCCTCGGAAGCCAGGTGCTGCAGAGCAACCTCTGGATCCTCAGCAGCTGGAACGAAGAGGGAGAGAGCGAAGGCGACGCTCCTCCCGAAACGACCACCGATGAAAACAGCCTGTCTTTCGGCGGCAATATCGAGCTGCCAAACGACCGCTTCAGCGCCAATGTCCAGTTCTTCCAGGTAGGGGAAGATTTCGACCCGGCCCTTGCCTTCGTGCGCCGAGAGAGCGTGCGGGCCTATATCAGCGAGTTCAGCTACAAGCCGCGCCCGAAGAACTTCTACGATATCCGCCAGCTCTTCTTCAGCTACTCGAACTCCTTCTATACCGACCTCGATGACGAGCTGGAAACGGCCAGCCACTCGCTCTACCCGTTGTACATCTACACCAACGACGGTGACAAATTCTGGAGCAGGGTCAGCTATGAGCATGACGCCCCCTCGAGCCCCTTCGAGGTCTCCACGAGCGAAGGCATCGAGATCCCGGCCGGGGAATACTGGTGGCCAAGCTGCAAGATCGGCATCGACACATCGAGCAAGCGGCTGATCGAGTTCGAGCTCTCCTATGAATTCGGCAAGTACTACGATGGAAACCTGAGCTCCTGGGAAACGGAGATCGCCGTCAGGCCGTCTAAGTTCTTCAGCATTCGAGCCGATTACGAGCTGCAATCGATCAGCCTTCCGCAGGGAGACTTCAAGGAGCGGCTCGCCTCCATCAAGACCAGGTTCAGCCTCTCGCCGCAGCTCAACTGGTCCAACCTCCTGCAGTACTACAGTGACGGCGACCAGATCGGCTTCCAGAGCAGGATCCATTGGGAATACAGCCCCGGCTCCAACATGTACCTCGTCCTGAACCAGGGAATCGACCGCAACGAGGGCCGCCTGCGGTGGACGGAGTCCGACCTGACCTTCAAGATCGGGCTCAGCCTCCGCTTCTGAGAAGAAGCTGCGGAGACATCTGGAACCAGCCGGCGATCTATTGGATACTCAGCGGTCGGCGAAGAGGTCATCTTCGAAACCTACGAACCCAATCCAAGGAAACAGAAACGTGTTCTTTCCAAGCAAACGCCTTGTCCTCTCCCTCACCCTTACGCTCCTGGCTCCCGGCCTTGTCGCCACGGAGCAGAATGAAGGGAAGAAGCCGCCGCAGAAAAAAACCTCTCCCAGGAAGAACCAGCAGCGCAGGAAGCCTTTGCTGAGCATCCCGGAGGTCGACAGGAAAGACGTCATCTGCTTCGCGCTCTACACCGTTGAGGACAACATCCTGAAGCTCAACGCGCAGCTCTACCCTCTCAAGGAGGGTGAGTCGGGGAAGGTTCGCCTGGAGGTGAAGAAGAACGATAACTGGAAGGTCATCGCCGAGACGACCATCGTCGAACACGGCTGGACCGCCCCCTTCCGAATAACCGCCTGGGACTCAACCAGGGACACCGCCTACCGTGTTGCCCACGGCAAGACAGCCTATTACGAGGGTATCATCCGGAGAGACCCGGTGGAGAAGAAAGAGATTGTCGTTGCGGCCTTCACCGGCAACTCGATCAGCCCGGCCCATGGCGGCGACATCTCCCGTGACGACATCGTCCGGAACATCAAGAGGATCAAGCCCGACCTCCTCTTCTTCTCAGGCGACCAGGTCTACGACCATCGGCGCCACTACGCCGCCTGGCTTAAGTTCGGCCGCGACTTCGGCGAGATCATCCGCTCCATTCCCACCATCACCATTCCAGATGACCACGATGTCGGGCAGGCGAATATCTGGGGCGCCAACGGCAAGAAGGCCTCGACCGGGGCCGGTCCCGACGGCGGCTTCTTCATGCCGGTCGAATACGTCAACGAGGTCCAGCGCGCGCAGACCAGCCACCTTCCCGATCCCTACGATCCCACCCCCATCCAGCGCGGAATCACCGTCTACTACACCGACATGAAGGTCGGCGGCATCAGCTTCGCCATCATCGAGGACCGGAAGTTCAAGTCCGGCCCCAAGGGGCTCATCCCCCAGCAGGGTCCCCGACCTGACCATGTCCGCAACCCGGACTACGATCCGAAGACCATCGACGTTCCCGGGGCCGTCCTCCTGGGAGAGAGACAACTTCAATTCCTCAAAAAATGGGGACAGGACTGGAGGGGCGCCGAGATGAAGGCCGTCCTGTCGCAGACGATCTTCTGCGGCGGAGCCCACATCCACGGCAAGATCGGCGGCCGCCTGCACGCCGACCTCGACTCCAACGGCTGGCCGCAGACCGGCCGCAACAAGGCGATCGATGTCATGCGCCGCAGCTTCTCGGTACACATCGCCGGCGATCAGCACCTCGGGACCATCTTCCAGCACGGCATCGACGACTGGGACGACTCGGTCTTTTCCTTCTGCGTTCCCTCGATCGCCAATCTCTACCTGCGCTGGTGGGTGCCGCTGGAGGCGGGGGCCAACCGGCTGCCCGGCATGCCCGATTACACCGGCCGCCACCTCGACGGCTTCAACAACAAGGTCACCTGCTGGGCGGCCGCCAACCCCGGGATGAAGGCCGCCGACTTCAAGAAAGGCGGCAAGCTCACCACTCGCGCCGCCGGCTTCGGCGTGGTGCGCTTCAATAAGACCGCGCGCGAGATCACCTTCGAGTGCTGGCCTCGAAACGTCGACATCACCGACCCCAAGGCCAGGCAATACCCCGGCTGGCCGAAGACCATCCGGCAGGAGGACAACTACTCCCGCAAGGCGGCGGCCTGGCTGCCGGAATTGAAGATCAGCGGGCAGGCCGATCCGGTCGTCTCGATCATTGACGAGAAATCCGGCGAGGTCGTCTACACCCTGAGAATCAAGGGGACAAGCTATCGCCCCAAGGTCTTCTCGAAGGGCTCCTACACGATCCGGGTGGGAGAGGGAAAACGGATGAAGACCCTGGAGGGTGTTCGCTCGCTCGAAAAAGGAAAATCCACGGTCCTGAAGATCTCCCTGTAGAGGGCGCCCCCGGGGGGTTACTTGAGCCTGGGAGCCTTGATGGTTTTCCCGCCCTGCAGGTGCTCGATCCCGCTGACCTTGCCGCCCGACCCCGAAACGAAGGTGACCTCGGCGTTGACCGCCTTGAAGAAGAAGTCCTTCTTCGAGCGCGGCAGGAGCAGCAGCTTCGGCTGGGCGGTCATCCTGGCCATCAGCTTGTCGCCATCGCGCGTGACGGTGAGCGTCTGTCCGCCGCCGTAATCGTAGCGCCCGACGTAGGCATCGTAGATGGCCGGGTCGACCTTCACCGCCACCTGGCGGGTGAGCCTGGGCGCCTTGATGACGGCGCCGCCCTGGGTGTGCAGGATCCTCGTAACCTTGCCTGACCTGTCACGCTCAAATTTCACCCGAGCCTCCACCACCTTCCAGAAGAACTCATCATCGCCGGCGGGAAAGATCTCGAAGCGCGGCTGCAGGCCCAGCTGGGCGAAGAGGCTGTCGCCCTCGCGCTTGATTGTCATCACCCCACTGCCGTAATCGTAGCGCCCGGAATACTCTTCGTAGCCCTTGCCGGCAAGGCCAGCCTTCTCCTCTCTGAGAGGACGCGGATCCATCACCACATGGAGCCAGAGATCGGCCAGCACCCGGGCCTTGGCGGCGGGAGAAAATTCCGCGTTGGCGAGCACCGCCACCGTCAGGTTCTGCTCCGGATAGCGAACCAGGTAGGACTGGAAACCGTGTAGTCCGCCGCTGTGGCCAACGAGGCGAAGACCGCGATACCTGGAGATCGCCCAGCCGCAGGCGTAGAAGGTCTTGCCGCTCTCATCCAGTAGCTTGTTAGGGGTAAACGCCAGGTCGAGGCTTTTCCGCTTGAGCACCTTGAAAGCGAAGAGACCCTCGTTCCAGAGACCGAGGTCCCGCACCGTCGAATAGAGTGCTCCGGCGCCGCCGGCCCAGCTCATATCCCAGTCAACAGCCCGTCTGTAGTCCTTCCCTGCGCGGGTATAGCCAAGCGCCTCGCCGGCAGGTTCAAAGCCGCGGCGATGCAGGCCGGTGTTCTTCATGCCCAGGGGGCTGAAGAACTTTTCTCCCAGGTACTCCCCGTAGGACTTTCCGGAGACCTTCTCGACGATCAGTCCAAGCAGAAAGTAACCCGAGTTGGAATACTTGAACCGCCCGCCCGGATCAAAATCAAAGGGCTCCTTCGTGATCTTCTCGACCAGGACGGGCGCCTTGACCGGAGATGCGACCTCCATGATGAAGCCGGTGGTATCCGTGTAGCTGTGAATCCCGGAGGTATGCGAGAGCAGGTGATGAAGCGTGACCTCGTCGCCGCGGGGAAAGCCCGGGAAAAACTTCGAGAGCCTGTCGCTGACGTCGAGCTTGTCGTCCTCCCGAAGCTTCAGGATGGCCGCGCTGGTGAATTGCTTCGTGACCGAGCCGATTCGAAAGGGGGTGTCAGGGCCCGCGGCGAGCTTCTCCTTCACTCGCGCCAGCCCGTAGCCGCGGCAGAAGAGCTCCTTCCCATCGCGGCTGACAAGCACCGAGAAACCCGGCGAAGCGGCTGCAATACCGCTCGTCAGGTAGAGCTCAGCCAGGTCCGGGGCGAGGGTTCCCGGGGGAAAGCTCTTCGCGTTCGCTTTCTTCGCGCCCCTGGAGATCAGCAGCTTCTCGATGCTCTTTCTGCCGCGAATCCGCGCCACATCGAGCGGCCAGATCCCCTCGGCCAGCGCCGCGTTCACATCCGTTCCCTCATCCAGCAGCCGCTCCACGGCCTCGATGTTGCCCTCGATGACCGCCGCAGCGAGCTGGCGCTCCCTCCCATCTTCTCCCGCCAGGGACAGGGGGGAAACCAGGCAGGTGAACGCGAGAATTCCTGCAAACACCCGATGCCTCATTTTGACGCGGTCTCGCCAGGCTTCGCTATGCAATAGAGCGCCCTGTCGCCCCGCAGCAGGAGACGGCCGGCGACGGGTACAGGGGATGCAATCATCCGCTCGCCCATATCGTTCTCGCTCAACACCTTGAAGTCCGCACCGAGACGGGCGACCACCACAACGCCATCTTCGCGGGCGGCGTACATGTTCCCGCCGGCCACCAGCGGGGATGAATAATACTTCGCCCGGTGTTTCGGCATACGCCCGCTCCACTTTGTCTTGCCGGTCTTCGAATCCAGGCAGACGACCTGTCCCTTGTCGCGCAGGATGTAGACCTCGTCGCCGGAGGCGGCCGGCGTCGGAACAAAGGTGCCGTTGCCCTTGACCGTCCAGAGACGGTGGGTCTCGGTGACGTCTCCCTTGCCGCCGAGCCTGACGCCGGCGAGCCTCTCACCCCGGCCGTAGGGAACCACGACGACACCGGCCGAGATCACCGGCGAGGCCACGGTAACCCAATTGCGTTTCTCTTCAGGGTTGAACCCGGCGCAGCTCCAGATGATTTTCCCATCGGCGGCTGAATGAAGGGTCAACCTCTCGGCGCCCCAGACCAGGATGGCCTCCCGGCCCTCATGCCGAACGACAATCGGCGTGGTGTAGCTGTGATCGCCCTCGGTCGGACACTCGTAATTCCTCGCGACCTTCCAGGCAATCTCGCCGCTCTTCTTGTCGAAGGCCGCCAGGAAGGAGCCGCGCTCCTGGATAACGGCGATCACCGCGTGGCGCTCCGTCACCACCGGAGAGGTGCCGATATCCCAGTACAGCGTGTCTTCGCCAAAACGCTTCTGCAGATTCGTCTTCCAGAGAACCTTGCCGGTGATATCCAGGCCCGCGAAATTCCCGCTTCGGTAATAGGCGAAGATGTATTTCCCATCGGTCACAGGTGAAGGATTAGCGCCCGAACCGTTGCGGTGCTTGCCGCCGCGCGTCTTGCCCATCCGGCTCTGCCAGCGGACCTTGCCCTTCCAGTCGAAGGCCATGATCCCATCCTCGCCTTCGATCGGAACCGTGATGAAGATGCTCTCTCCCCAGACCACCGGAGTCGAGCAGCCCTTGCCGGGCAGCGGAGCCGTCCAGAGGATGTTCTTTCCATCGGCCCAGCCGCTGGCGTAGGAACCGGAGGCCGTGCTGCCGGCCGACACCGGGCCTCTCCAGCCGGGCCAGCTGTTCGGGCCGGGTTCCGCCGCCAGGCAGCCGAAAGAAACGACTGAAACCGCAAGAAAGCTCCATGCTGCCGATCTACTCATCTATAGCCTCCATCCGCAGAATCCTCGAGGGAACGACTGCGGCTATCTATTGGGGAACATGCCGGAAGGAGCCGCCGCTAAGGCCGGAGACAGCTCTCATGAATTGCGTTGGAAGACCTCCGCACCTGTCGGCGTTGCCGACCAGGATACAGTGTACCGGCATGCGCCGGACATTGGCCGTGCTGATCTGCGCGAGCACCTCGTTACAAACCACCTGCTTTTCCTGGCAGCCATTAAGCCGCGCGAAGGGACAACGCGTCGGCGTTCCATCACTGACCAGGATGACTGCCTGGAATCTCGAATCCGAACGATTCAGCATCTGGAGCGCCTGCTCGACGGAATTTCCCAGGCAGGTACCCAGGTTCGTGATGCGGGAACTGATAAAGGCCATCGCCGCCCGCTTGTTGGTGGAAGATGCCTTGATCAGCTGCCTTCTGAAGCCCGTCACCTGCCCGCCGTAGAAGAGCACCCCGAATTCCGCATCGGGGTTCAGCTCGGAGATGGCCCTCGCCACCTCCCGCCTCTCGATGTCAAAGCGGCCGCTATTGTTCATGGTGAGCGACTCATCAAGACAGAATACGACATTGCTCGCCTCGTAGGCCTCGCCGTAGAAGACAATGAGCTCCGGGGCCTCCTCCTCCTCGCTGTCTTCACCCCGCGCATCGAAGGGCAGATCAAGGTTTTCCTTGCTGCCGGAGCCCTTCCTGGGCGTGACGGACTGGGACCACGCGAACGAGGCCAGCAACAACAGCGACAGGAAAGAGGCTATAGCGTACTTCACGATCTCGAACTCCGATTGAAAGAACCCGCGTTTATTCTACGGTATATGAAATACGTCTGAAAGCACTCTGCGACAGACCCGGGGGACACGCTTGTGAGGGAGTCCCCTATGGATTAGCCTGAAGGCTTCTATGCTCCATTTGAAGGAAACTATAGATGAAACTTATTCGGCCCCTCGCCCTCTGGCTCTGCCTGTCTGGCGTCTTATCCCTCGCGGCGCAGGAGAAATCCACCTCCGCAGGGAATCGTCCAAATGTACTGTTCATCGTCTGCGATGACCTGAACACCCACGTCAGCACCTCGGGCTACAACCACATCAGCACCCCGACGCTCGACAAGCTGGCCGCCGCCGGCACCCGTTTCCTGCGCACCTACTGCCAATACCCCGTCTGCGGACCCTCGCGCTCCTCCTTCCTCAGCGGCCTCTACCCGGAATCGACCCGGGTTCTCGACAATAAATCCGATATCCGCCAGGAGCGTCCCGGCATCGTCCCGCTACCCGAACAGTTCAGAAAAAACGGCTACTGGACGGCGGGAGTCGGCAAGATCTTCCACACGATGAAGACCGACCCGGGCGAGTCCTGCTGGTACGAATACAAGCGCTTCGAGAACGAACGCAACCCGGTGATCGAGAAGGCGAGGAAGGAATTCGAGGCCGAGAACGGGTCGATTGAAAAGGCCTCGAACAGGAGAGCCTGGCGCCTCAAGCAGAAGGAGGCGAAGGGCCGCGCGGGCGGGCAGAAGGTCCCGGGCTACGGACCAACCGACATGAGCGACGAAGAGCACAAGGACGGCCGCAACGTGCGTCGCGTCGTCTCCTGGCTCGACGAGAGAAGCCACGGCGACCGGCCCTTCTTCATCGCCTGCGGAATCCAGAAGCCCCACGTACCCTTCTGGGCCCCGAAGAAATACTTCGACATGTACCCCCGGAAGAAGCTCGTCACCCCCCCCGCGCTCGTCGGTGACTGGAAAGACATCCCCGCCCTCGCCATGGTGAAACGCTTCAAGGCCTTCGGCTTCGAGCTCGACAAGGAGAACTATGCGCTGCGCAGGGCCTACACCCAGGCCTACCACGCCTGCGTCAGCTTCATCGATGCGCAG
>Ga0310124_10000207_pt1 | contig 40480 bp, 33 predicted proteins | sample CB11b_AW_Bot5_MG_FD_203507 | JGI IMG/M metagenome (GOLD analysis project Ga0310124, IMG submission 203507) | Marine microbial communities from Western Arctic Ocean, Canada - CB11b_AW_Bot5 | ecosystem: Environmental > Aquatic > Marine > Oceanic | place: Canada: Western Arctic Ocean | collected...
AGCGGTTAGTTAAGTTTCAAAGCATTGCCCGCTTAGCTCAGTTGGTTAGAGTACTTGCATGACATGCAAGGTGTCACTGGTTCGAGTCCAGTAGCGGGCACCAAATTATACGAAAAAGCCCACCTAGCGTGGGCTTTTTTGTGCCTGTAATTCCTCGTTGTATCAAGCTCTTAGCCATATTTTGGCTTCAAGAGATCCCATAGCACGTTGTAAAATCCACCATTATCCAACGAAATACAGTCAACCTAAGCAGTGATCTACGTCTAGTAAGAGATGTAATTAACAGTTTAGCGAATGCGTAGTTGACGTGATGACCGTTCAAAAAATAAGGTTGGGTTATTCGTATTGATGAATATTCTCATTTTTGAGTACAAATTCACGTTGGTAAGCTAGGTATGGAACTCACTCCGGTATTAAAAGAACTACAAGCTTTTGTGTATGCAGAACATGAAGCTAGCATGGAAAAACTTCTAGAAACTTGGAAGAAACCTTTAGAAGAAAAATTATTAAAAGGCGAAACTCAACGAATAGAGTCAGTAAGATGTTCCGGGTCTAATCATCTGGAAGTCGTATTGGGTGATAATGAATCACGCTTTAGAGAAGGCGACATGATTTGTTTGCATCTTGGCGACCCAAGTAACCATAAGGTCTTTGACCAAGTAGCGATTGAAGCTGAAAACGATGGAGAGTGGTTGCTCAAAGTCAAAGTAGATCAAAGCTTACTTCCACAACTAAGTGAAGGCTGTTATGCCGACCCTGCAGGCATGGACTTAAAACCGTTTTACGATAAAGCTTTGGCTGATGTAGCAACATCGAAAGTCGGCAGAGACGTATTGCTGCCTATGCTTTCCGGACATTTGAATACGGAAACGATTTATGACGAAGACTTTGATGACGCTGCGGATTATGCCGAATCTCGAGGATTAAATGAAAAACAGAGTGAAGCTGTTGGTATTGGTGTCGCATCTAAATACTTAGCGTGTATTCAAGGTCCTCCCGGAACGGGTAAAACAAAAGTTATTAGTATTATCGCCAAGCTTCTTGTAGAGGCAGGGCAGAGAGTTTTCATGACTTCTCATACCCACATGGCGATCAATAATGCACTCAATAAAATTGTAGAGGAAGGGGTTCCTGTTGCAAAAATTTGTGCGAGTGGCGGTAAGAAATCACTGAGCGACAAGGTTCAGCATTTTGAATACGCATCAAAATGGCAAGATATACCGGACACTGGGTATGTGATTGGTGCGACACCTTTTGCTACTTGTAGTGAGCGACTTGAAAGCTTTACATTTGACACCATCATTTTTGACGAAGCTAGCCAAATTACTGTTCCATTGGCGTTAATGGCAATGAGAAAAGGGTGTCGATTTGTATTCGTTGGGGATCATAAGCAGCTTCCTCCTGTGATACTTTCTCAATCCGTTCTTGAGGACAGTTCGGCTTTCTCTAAGATGATTCTTGGCAATGAAAAGGTTTCGGTATTGTTAAGCCAAACTTATCGGATGTCTCCAGCCTTAACTGAATGGCCTAGTAGCTGTTATTACAAGGGCAAATTAGAATCGAAAAGACCACCAACGCTGTCATCATTTTCTCTACCTAAAAAACCTCACAAGTATTCCGACGTCCTCTCTAGCGCTCGACCTTCTGTATTTATCAAAACTCCAGGGGTCAATGCCCGAAGTGTAAATAGAAAAGAAGCGGCGTTAGTGGCCGATTTGATAACCGCGGCTGTTGAAGCGGGTCTATCTGCTGAAGAGATAGGTGTCGTTACACCGTTTCGGGGTCATGCCAAAGCTTTAAAGTCTTGCCTTCAGGATAAGTTGGGGATATTTGGATCAAAATTAGTGGTAACGGATACCGTGGAAAGGATGCAAGGCCAGGAGCGGGAAATGATTATAGTTTCATTCTGCTCCTCAGATCCGCAATACATTAGCGCTATTGCTGAATTCTTTTTCCAAGCGGAACGTCTCAATGTCGCCATTACTAGACCCCAGACTAAGTTGGTTATTGTAGGTCCCGAAATCCCAGAAGGCATGCTGCAACAGGTGGATGATCCTAAGGTGCGACAAAACATTGAAGATTATAAATCTCTGGTTCGTCACTGTTATAAGGTGGAAGTAGATTAATGGCACATATAGATACGATTACAGGCTTAGACCGCAAGCATCGACGTCATTTCAAAAAGGTATTCAATAAACTCAATGACGAATTTTTTATTCGTGAGTCATTATTAGAGTCTTTACAAGTTGCTCCTTGTATTATTGAGGGGCCTTGCAATAGTTGGGTGTTTGTTGGAGTCCATTCAGAGAAACCAGATAGTATTAGTCTTTCTAAATTGTTGAAGTTTAATGACTCGATGTTGACGTTAGGTTTAAAGCCTATTCAGTATCTAGCTGTCGTCGATAATATGATTGTGGAAGAAGAAAGTACTTTCCAAATTGACGGTTCTCTCCAAGTTAATAGTTCTTTCTCTGATTATGTACAAATAATTGAGAACAAAACGTTTATTGAGCGTGGTGAAAAACTAATCCACGCCGCACTAACCGAGTTCACAATCGATTCACATTCACGAATCAAGCGCACGTTTTTTCCAGAGTCGGTTATTCCCGCACAGTGTAGTACTCGTCGAGGAAAAGCCTCCGTAGACAATACCGCAAAGCTGCTCCCATTTTTTTTAGATTACGATCAAGAATTGGCTACTAGGCTAGATATGGTTGAGTCTGTCGATTCTGAAGAAGAAGGTCAGGAAGACATTTCAGTAAGGTTGATAAATGGGGTAGCTGGGAGTGGGAAAACTCTGATTTTAATTAATCGTGCAGTTTTGTATTGTAAAAAATACCCGGAAAAAAAGGTCCTTCTTGCGATACACAATAAGCCAGTGACGGAAGATATTAAATACAGGTTCGAAACCTGGCTTAAAGGTAAACCTGATAACCTTGAAATTACCACCTTTCACTCGTTTGCGCTAAAGCAGTACAGTAAAAGCCATCAGCGTGTTAAGCCAGTATTTGGCGATGCGAATATGAAAGAAGAAAGGAAGACCGTTTTAAGTGATAAAAATGAAGCTTACACGCAACTATCGTTAACAGATGAGCAGATTTGGTCCGAACTAGAGTACATCAATGACTATTTAATTAAAGACAAAGAAGAGTACTTGGAATTCGATCGACAGGGTCGTGGGTTTGCACTACAAAAAAGTCAGCGAGAACATATTTGGCAGCTATATGTTGATTTTTCTGCTCGGTTGTCGTCGGTTAAGAAATACTTACCGAGTTTATATATCAAGGAAGTGGCTCTATCAGACAAACCCCTTGAGCTGTTTGATCACATACTGCTTGATGAGGCTCAATTCTTCGCGCCATCTTGGTTACAGTTAATTAAACGCTCATTGACGCCGGGGGGACAATTATTTATTTGTGCTGATCCTAACCAAGGTTTCTTAAAAAGCCGTTTAAGCTGGAAGAGCGTAGGTTTGAATGTTCGAGGGCGCACTAAGCGTTTGAATCATTCTTACAGAACGACTTATGAAATAATGGTCGCTGCGAACGCTCTGCTCGATGATCTCGAAGGAAGCCCCGAAGATTACGTGAAGCCTGACTATGAAAAAATGGCAAGAGGGCACAAACCCCAGATTATATATTCTCGAAATGCTCAAGATGAGAAAAAGAGGTTCCTGAACGAACTCGCAGTCCTGGTGCAGTCGGGAACCGTCGCTCTTCATCAGATCATGGTTTTATGCAGCCCAGAGTATAATCCATGGTCTTTAAAGCAAGACATTGAAAAACGAATCGGTTCAAACAAGGTCATTAACTACAACAACTCCAAAGAATTAGCGGATAACGTAGGCAGCAAAGTTAGACTACTTAATATCAATAGTTGTACGGGTATGGAGTCTGGTACGGTGTTTGTTCTTGGCTGTGGTCAAATAATTAACCAGCCTAAGAATCTAGAGTTGAGCGATTCGGAAAGAGAAGAAGTATTGCAAGAATCAATGCGTAAACTTTATGTAGCAATGACTAGAGCTGGGCAAAAGTTAGTCGTTTTCAGTACTGAAGAGTTTCCAGTTAGCGTTGAAAAACATATTGAAATGACGGGAGAAGTTACCCAAGTTTAGTTGCTATTTATTTATCATAAGTAACTCTTAATCAATGCAAAAAGTCGCACTTACGATACAATACCACGCATAAATCTTGGCTCTGCTGTTCAGAGCCAAGTCCTACATTATTCGAGTAATTAAGAACATGGCAAAAGTCGTGGCGGCCATTATCCAACATGAAGGTAAAACTTTGTGTGTTCAGCGCGGTCCTTCAAAATTAACTTATATCCATGAGAAGTTTGAGTTTCCCGGCGAGAAAGTGGAAGTAGGTGAGCAGCGAGAAGAAGCCATTAAAAGAGAGTTGAAAGAAGAGCTGCACCTGAATATAGAGCATGTAGATTATTTCATGACGGTTGAGCATGCTTACCCTGATTTTCATATCACGATGCACGCTTACTTATGTCCTGTCGAAAACCGAAAGATAGTACTTACTGAGCATATTGAAGCATTGTAGTTAAATCTCGATGAACTAACTTCTTTAGATTGGGCTGAAGCTGATGTTCCCATTGTTACAAAGTTGCAAGCAAATTGAAGAGGACCGTGAATGACTTATTGCTATGCAAATAGGGTTGATGTTTTTCGTCAAGAACAAGAAGAAAACTGGTTGGCCAATATGTGTTCTGAGTTTGGTGAGAACTTCCCTGGCTTGGAGCTCGGTGAACTTCAGAAACGAGCTTGGGTTGATTGTTTTCATCATCTTCAAAAAGAACTCTCCAAGCGTGCCCAATCTGATGGCTATATTATTTTTGAGTATGCTCTACCAATGGAAGGAGGGCGTAGACCCGATGTTCTGCTTCTCGTCGAAAATAAGCTGTTCATTTTAGAATTCAAAATGAAGGATCGCTATCAGCGAGCCGATTATGACCAGTTGTGTGGCTATTATCGAGATCTCTGCAATTACCATCATGAAAGCGCTGAGCTAGAGGTGATTGCCGGTTTGGTTTTGACTCAATCCACCGGTAAATTAACGGATATCGAAAGTAATATCTCAATCCTATCTAGCGATAAATTCAAAGCCTTTCTTGATAAGTACTTAACGGGCGCTCCAACTAACACTGATTTAAAACAGTGGCTTGAATCGCCCTATGCACCATTACCTAATCTAGTAGATGCAGCGGTAGAGATATTTCAAAACAATCCAATAGAAGAGCTAAAGAGCGCTAAAAGCGCAGGGATTTATGAAGCGCTTGATGAGTTGGATAAAGTAACTGCTTGGGTTGAGAGTGAAGGAAATAGAAATCGGGCGAGTGTATTGACCCTGGTTACTGGTGTTCCTGGAGCAGGGAAGACGTTGCTGGGTTTGGAGTTTGTACATCGGAACAAAAGAGGCCAGTTTCTATCTGGGAATGGCCCGCTGGTAGATGTCTTGCAATATGCTCTTGATGACAAAACGTTTGTTCGCGCGTTGAAAGACTTTAAACGCGAATATATGAAGCCACGTACAACCCCTCATACTAATTTGGTTGTTTTTGATGAAGCTCAGAGAATGTGGGACGAAAATAAAAACAAGAATTACCAAATGTCGGAGCCTTCTTGCATCATCAGGATCGCAGATAAAGATAAAGATAAAGACAAAACGCCTTGTCACTATGTCGCTCTAGTTGGAGAGGGACAAGAGATTTATGTAGGTGAAGAGGTGGGTATTTCTCTTTGGTGTGATGCTTTGAAAAGTAGTGAAGAGCCTTGGATTGTTTTTTGCCCACCAGCGTTAGAACATCATTTTCAATTCATGATCAGTAATCGTGTTCGAGTAAACCCATTGTTAAATTTAGATCAGTCTTTACGAGCTCATAGCGCAAGTTTATATCCTAAGTGGGTGGAAGGTGTTTTGAATGATAAGCCGAATGTTGCGTTGGCTAAGCAGACGATTAAAGACGGTTTCAATATCTATCTAACCAGAGATTTGGATAAAGCTAAAAGATACTGTCTCAATAGATATCAAAACACCAACAAGAAGTATGGCTTGTTAAGTTCGTCAGACAACATCAAGTATAACAAGCAACCATTGGGCCCATGGTTCCATGATGACGTTAGTTCTTCGACATCGTGTTGTAGTTTCCTGCGCACAATTAGTGAGTTTGATTGCCAGGGGTTAGAGCTTGATATGCCAGTGCTAATCTGGGCGAAAGACTTTATCTACAATGGCAGTGGCTGGGTTCTTCATAAAGGCAATAGAAATGTTCAAAACCCTTTTCAAATTAAGCTTAATAGTTACCGGGTACTGATGACAAGAGGTAGAGATGGCGTAGTGTTTTATTTCTCTCAAGAGGTGCTGTTCGACAAAACTTACGAATATTTCTTAAGTGCAGGTGCAAAGGAACTCTAGATCTTCATATTGTTGGCTCAGGGTAAAAGTAATAAGAAAGGTAGTAGATACAATGTTAAGAGAGAAGCTAAAAGATGTACTTGAGAACTGGCAGAGCGCTAAAAAGGAAGCCTTTTCTGGGCACCGTCTTGGTCGAGTTATTAGAAACGAGCTCGTTCAAGAAATAGAAAATATTGCTAGCACCAAGAAGAGCGCCTTTGTTTTAAAGGGATCGATCGGTGCTGGGAATTGGGCTGATGTTCCTTGGGTTTCTATCCTGCATAGCGCTATAACTCAGACGACCCAAGGCGGGATTTACCCTGTGTATTTGTTTTGTGCTGATGGAAGCGGGGTATACCTTTCTCTTAACCAAGGTACAACTAAGCTAAAAGAAAAGTTTGGTACCAAAGGGGCTAAGCACGAAGCTAAGAAAAATGCTGACTCAATATTCCCATATTGTGAATTGTTACTAACTCAAAAAGGCTGGACTAAAGGTCCATTAGACTTAAAAGCAAAGACAATTACGGGTAAATCTTATGAAGAACCTAATGTTGTAGCCAAATTTTACCCTGTAGGGTTTATTCCTTCTGATCAAGAGCTTATTTCGGATCTAGACTCGCTACTTTCAGTTTATGAAAACATTGCACATAACTATCCATTGAATTCTGAAGTCCTGGTTGAAGAGCCAAAAGAGGAGTATGACGTGTTCAAGAACGACGTAAATATAAATGCCGCTCCCTTAAATCAAATTCTCTATGGCCCACCGGGAACAGGTAAGACTTACCATACGATTGAAGCCGCTGTTCAAGCCGCAGAACCAGGTTTTTACGCTAGTTTAGACATTGATGCAGAAGTTGGTGTAACAAAGGTACAAAGAGACGCACTGACAAAAAAGTACAAAGCACTGACTGACGCTGGTCGAATTCGTTTTGTTACCTTCCACCAAAGTTATGGATATGAGGAATTTGTAGAGGGGTTGTCTGCATCAACTTTAGAAAATGGACAAATTAAATATGGAATTAAATCGGGAGTTTTCAAAAACATAGCCATAGACGCTAAAGAAAATCTGGAGAACAGTCAAAAAGGTCAGAACGAACTTAGTCAAGAGCTCGCTTTTGAAAAGGCTTTAGAGGCGTTTAAGAATGAAGTCTATGATGCCGAGGAAGGTTTCCCGTTAACGGATTCGTGCATCATCGTTGCGGTAGATGAAAATGGCTTTCGATATGGCGGAGAAAGATGGAATTCTTCTCCGCTTATGAAGTTTTCTGATCTAAAAACGCTCTATTTAGCGGGAGCTACAACTCGACAAAAAGTAAAACACTTCCAATCTATTTCGGGGTTAGCTAAACAACATTCTAGTTATGTCGTTCGAGCTTTAAATCATATTCGTGATCGTATTTCGAGCGAGCCAACGGCTACTACGAAAAGACTGGAAAAAAACAACTATGTTCTGGTAATTGATGAAATCAACCGAGGTAATATTTCTAAAATCTTTGGTGAGCTGATTACTCTGATTGAACCTTCAAAGCGTCTAGGTGCCGTGGAAGAAATAGAAGTTATGCTTCCACACACTCCAGACCTATTTTCCGTACCAGATAACTTATATATCATCGGCACTATGAATACTGCAGACCGTTCGTTAGCCATGATGGACACTGCATTACGTCGTCGTTTTGACTTTAAAGAGATGATGCCAAACCCCGCGCTTTTTGCTGATAAAGAAGTTAAGGGCATCAATTTATCTAAATTGCTCGAAACACTTAACAAGCGAATTGAAGTTCTCTATGATCGTGAGCATACGCTTGGTCATGCTTTCTTGTTCCCTGTTTTCAACGAAGTTGATGAAGGCAAGGCGTTTATCGAGCTACAGTCAGCATTTAAGAACAAGATAATCCCACTATTGGAAGAGTATTTTTATGAAGATTGGAGCAAGATTCGTTTAGTCCTTGGTGACAGTTTGAAACAAGATGACAGACTACAATTTTTAAAAAGAACTGAAGACTCCTACAGTGAGTTGTTTGGCCCTGAACATGGATTAGAGTTGTATGAGGATTGCAAAGTGACATACTCATTCAAGCCTTTTGGTGAAGGGACTGTTTGGCAAAATCCGACAGCGTTCAAAACTATCTACGCAAAAGATAGCGAGTAAGCTTAGTGAAAGCCAAGCAAGAAATCACTCTCTTCGAGTATGACTGTTTAGTGAGTGAAGATGTGCTGAAAGATCAGACTACATCTTCACACATTCAATCTATCTCTATATCAGCCTATCAATATCTCAAGCAGTTTTGCTTAAGTAATGAGAACGAAAGAAACCTTCTCCAATTACATCGTCGAAATGGTATGGAAGTTCTGCAAGTTCAAAACTATGCAGGAGTTATATTCACGCCAGATAAAACGCAAATTGAAATCTTGCCTAAAATCGGAAAAGGCTTCACAGATGAAGGTAGTGACAACAACGATGATGACGCTTATGTGAAAGCTCGGCATACACTACTAGTAATGTTACGTGCGTTGAACGGTTTCTCACATATTCAAACCTCGAATGCTAATATTACTCGCCAAAGAATGCCGTTATTAGAGGTATTTATAGGCCAATTCTTACAGTCGGTGAACACGCTCGTAAAACGTGGCTTAAGAAGTGACTATGTACGTAGGGAAGACAATTTAGGTTTCTTAAAAGGGAAGCTGAATGTAGGAAAACAAGTTAGGCATAACTCCATTAGTAAGCATAAATTTTACTGTGAGTATGATGAGTTCTTACTCGATCGTCCCGTAAATCGGTTAATGCATAGTGCTCTAAAACGAGTGAAAGGCTATACGCGGAGTGCAGAAAATCAGAAGTTGTTACAAGAGCTAGGCTTTGTATTTAATGAAATACCAGAGAGTAGGGACTACAGCGTTGATTTTTCAAAAGTCAGGCTTGATAGAGGGATGAGTTACTACCAAATACCTTTAGACTGGTGTCGACTAATCTTAGAAGGCTTTTCTCCACAAACGATGAAAGGTGGTGCTAACGCAGCTTCTCTTTTATTCCCTATGGAGAAGGTATTTGAAGACTACGTTGCTAAAGTTTTAAAAGAACAACTAGCGGTCAGTCATCCTAAGCTCAGTGTTAGTACACAAGTTACTGGTGAGTACCTTGCCCGTTATGACGGTAGAAACAAATTCAGTTTACGCCCGGATTTGATTATTAAGGAAGGGAGCTCCAATCAAGTCGTGCTCGATACGAAGTGGAAGCTTCTCAATACCAAGTTAAGTAATTCAAATATCTCCCAATCGGATATTTACCAACTGTTTGCTTATGCAAAAAAATACCTTGCGGATGATGAAAGTGGTCAGGATGTGGTGCTGATTTACCCTAGCCAAGACAACTTTGATGAAGCACTGCATTTCCCCTTTGAGTTGGGAGGTGGGCATCAGCTTTGGGTCGTACCATTCGATATATCAGAGAAGAAACATACGGGCATCAGATGGCCATCAGCTTTCCACTTACCCTCTAGTATTGAAGTTCTTCAACAGCAATCAAACTAATGCGAGTGCGGGAAAGACTCTAAGAGTTGATTGTAATGAACTAGATCAATATGCATGTGATGGATCAATCTATTATTGCGCCATGAATTATGTACTAAGGCTTGGTGGATATTTAGAAAGAGCTACGAGTTAGATTATCAAAATACCTTAAAAGAGATAACGAGCCACAGGCATAAAAAATATATAAAGCTTTGAAAAATTTTAGCAATAGATGAAGTCTTCGCAGCTTCGTTAACACAAAGCACTCAGCGCATGGTTGAGTTGTAGGTTCATAGAATATCAACAATCAAGTTTGTTGACGTATTAATTTTGGAAGTGATTTAAATGAAAGATAGCCTTAACCTCTCCAGTTTATGGCCCGACTTGAACAGTCTAAACGTAATTCCACCACAAACAGCAGATCAGTTGAGTGCCTTGTTTGTGGTGATTTTGTGGTTTGTAGCGGCATTTTTCTTACTGTGGTCTATATCTGCTTTCATTCGAGCTACTCGTCGTGTGAAGTGGTTAAATCATTTGCTTAATGATGCTGAGAAGGCAAACCCTGCAGATAGTAGACATGACTTAATTGCCAAAGCAGAACTAAAGAAAAATTCAGTAGGGCATTTGTGGCTAGAATTTGATGAAACGCTGTTGGAAGTCAGAGGACCTGACGAGGTGTTACGGTTACATAATACATTTGATGCTGACTATTTCTTCAATAGTTCCACTCTGGCTGGTGGTAGCACTGAGAATAGAATGATAGCTGCAGTGCCTGGTTTCTTAACGGCCTTAGGGGTAATCGGTACTTTTGTGGGTTTGCAACTCGGTCTTTCTGACTTAAACATTGCAGGTAATGTGGATGTAAATGAAATGAAAGATGGGGTGGCGGGAGTTATCAATGGAGCAAAAATTGCTTTTATGACATCAGTCTGGGGTGTCCTATTGAGCGTAGCTTTCAATTTCATTGAAAAAATACTTGAACAGATTATTAGGAAAAAGATTAAGGTTCTGCAAAATAGAATTGACAGATTATTCCCTCGATTGAGCGCTGAAAACCAATTGCAATCTATTGCGAACAATAGCCAGCAGTCACGTGAAAGTCTACAAGGGCTAGCTGAGAAAATTGGCGAGAAAATGCAAGAGTCTTTAGTACAGGCAACTCAGGGCATTCAACAAGGCCTGGAGAGCAGCTTAGAAAAAATTATGGCTCCTGCTATTAATAAGCTCGTTGACGAAACCTCTGACGGTAATCAGAAAGCATTAGAGAGTGTTCTTCAATCATTCATGGATGGTTTCGGGCAGCAGGGTGAACAGCAGCGTGTTGCTATGGATAGTGCCTCTAAAGGAGTTAATGAAACTTTAGAATCTATGAGCACATCTTTGGCAGCATTTGTTAATAAGCTTGAAGTTCAGCAGAGCGCATCAACGGAGAGAGAGAAAGAGCTGATTTCTTCGATTTCTGTACAGGTATCTGAGTTAGTAACACAAGGTAATGAGCAAAAGAGAATGATGACCGAGTTTGTGGAGAAACAGGTCTCAGAAATGGGTGAGCAACTTAGCCAGAGAGAGAGTGCAGCTTCGGAAAGAGAACAAAAGTTGGCTTCTTCTATGGAAACGACAATTAAAGAACTTGTCGATAATGTGTCGGGGCAAAGCCGAGTGTTAACAGAATTTGTTAATAACCAAGTAGGTGAACTTACACAAACGTTCTCTAAGCGTGATGAGCAGTCAAACCTGATGGAAAAAGAGCGCAATGACATGTTTGTTTCTCAAACAAATGCAATGAAATCGGGAACTGATGAGCTACTAGCACAAGTTAAATCAAGTGTTGATATGCAGCAATCTGCGTCTCATCAGGTTTTAGAACAAGGTAAGCATCTTCAAAATAGTATTGAAACTTCTGTATCTGCATCTGCGAGAGCGACAGAGAGTATGCAGCTATCAGCGGTAGAGTTGAGAAATGCAGCTGACAGTATGAGCGTCTTTGGCTCGAATATTAAAGATGCGGGTAATAAGCTTTCAGGAGCAGTAACTGAAGCTGTAAGCCGTACTAAAGATTTGGCTGAACTGAATCAGTTAAGCGTAGAGAAAATCCACTCCTTGAGAGAGCAACTTGTTGAAGACACAAGTAAATTTGGTGAACTTGCTGATAAGATTAATGGCATGTTAGATAGCGCAGAATCGTCGTTCAATCAATTACGTTCTACTCAAAATGAGTTTTTGACAGAGCAAAAGAGTAACCTGACCGAACTAACTTCAGAAATGAAAAATAACGTGAAGGAGCTGAGTGAGCAAATGTCGACCCTACTGGAAGAGTATGCTGATGAGGCAAATAGCCAAACCAATGAACACCTAAAAATTTGGTCAACGACTAGTACTCAATACGCAACGCAGATGGTTAATGCCGTCAATGCAATTTCAAGTGTCGTAGATGAAATCCAAGACAAAGTGAGTCACTAATGCGTAGAGGTTCGCGATACCAATCAAACGGTTCAGTTGACGAAGAAAACCCGTATTGGGTTTCCTTTTCTGACCTTATGTCAGCGCTTCTTGTTATCTTCATACTGGCCGCTGTAGCGTTAATTATTGAACTTACTCAAAAGACAAATGATGTTGAAGCAGGAATAGAAGAACTAAAAAAAGCTGAACAGGCGAGAAAAGACATAATCTATGACGTTAGAGATGAATTAGCTAAACGAAATGTTATCGTTGAGATCGCCGATAATGACACTGTAATACGTATACCTGAGAGCACTCTAACGTTTGCTTCAGGTAAGGATTCCATCCCAAAGAGCCCTGAAGTCCAACAGGCGGTAAAAGATATTGGTGCTGTGCTTCATATGGCTGTTCGAAAGAACGAAAGATTCAAGTACCTAGATACAGTGTTTGTAGAAGGACACACTGATAGTGATGGGATCCATTATCGAGGGAAGGGGAACTGGGGTTTATCTGTAGATAGAGCTATATCAGTCTGGAATGTTTGGCAAGCTGAAGTAGAACTTACACCTAAATTGGGTGAATTAGAAAATGCATTTGGACAGCGACTTTTTTCTGTAAGCGGTTATGCAGAAACGCGCAGAGCGAATCTACAAGAAGCTAACCAACAAGATAAAAGCCAGAACCGAAGAATCGATATTCGCTTTACGGTCAAGAAACCATCTATTGCTGACTTAGAAAGGATTGTTAATTAGTGCGCCTTCGTATTAAAAAGCTACCGGTAACTTTACGTCATGATCCTTTGGGTAAGTCAATAGAGGAGCTGTCTCAGCTCACCCAGAAACTTGGAGTACTGTCCAAGAACGCTGGTATTGAAAATACTAAATTTAAGTCAGCATACGGTGATGTCTACAAAGCACTGATAGCTAACAAGGCTGTAGAAGATGTAGTAGATACTTCTGTTCATGTGCGAGCGTTGGCAATCTCTTTGCAAACTGACATAAAAAATAAAGTCAGCTTTACTCGTCGTCTTCTCAATAAGATCACAGAAATCGTGGGGAAGCCTAGTGCACTTGTTATTGAATCATTTTATCAGCATTTCCTATCAGAGTATGACCAGCTAACGGATTGTGATGCGACCGCTGAATGGTTATTAGAAGCGAAGCAAAAGAGAGGCTACGAGGGAGAGTTTGATGAGAAACTCCTGTCAAGCAATGGACCTCAGTGGCTCGCTAAGCAAGCAATCGAAAGAAATATTGATTTTGACCATTGGATTAATGAGCTTGATTTACAACATTACGCTAATGGTCGCTATTTGACGACAGCTAAAGGGATCTATTACGTAGAACAGCTTGAAACGATTCCGATCGGTATCGATCATCCATTGTTATCTGAGGTTCAGAAAAAGGCAGTTTTTGAAGCTCAATATGATTCAGAGGACTTGTTAGGACACAAGATTCTGCGAATTTTAATTGGTCGTTCTATTGGTTCTCATATGAGTGAATCATGGATGAATGTAGTGCTTGCTGTGGCAGGAGATCCTCGAGTGCCAAGCTCCAATCCACGGTACATAAAGTGGTGGAGAAATATTGATGCTCAGTTGACTCAAGCGGTTCGGGGATGGTTGTCTAAATTAGACCTTAAGTTGTTCTTAGAGGCTTTGGAGGATTATTCGTATTCCTCATCCAACTATGAACTACAAAGAATGTACCCATCTAGGAAGCATTTTTTAGAAGGAATGTTTGATGCAGGTGTTATTACTAATACACGACTGTATCTGAGTCGAGATGCCGCTCAATATTTGAAACGAAATTATGACGCTAAACACTTGCCAAACTTTTCGACAGTGAAAGATGGGGATAAGTCTATCATCTATGTTCAGATGGAAGGCGCACACATGATTGAGGGAAGCCATAGTTGTTACTTATGGCTTTACAGACACTTAGAACCTTCAGCTTGTGTGTTCAATTATAATATTACTAGTCCAACTTATTCGCAGTTGACCAGTGGATTAAATTACCAAATGACTAATTTATCCGGTGGGGCGACAGCAAAGATTACGCATTCTCCTTCAAGTTATTCTTGGCAGCGACGCGCATTGACTGAACTCAGAGACTTAGGGGTTCAATTGACAGCTAAAGATATTCTTTCTAGTGATGATTATGTCGACTTTAAACAACGTTTCGGAGTAAGAGAATGGAGCTAACTTCTTTAATCAGTAGATTTTTTTCTGGTTTAGATAAAACATCCAAATTTGATTTGGTATGTGATGGTAGCCTTGATTTCACTGCTTCGAAGTCTAACTTAGAAAAAATACGAAGCGGTCGAGCAAATGAGTGGTTCACCGCTCAATTTGTTGCTCTTAAAATGCTTGAAGAACAAGGAGAAGTAACATCGTTTCCCGATGGGTTTATGATGCCTGCATCGACTGCTGTTCGCTTAGATGCAGAGTTGATGACTCTTTTAGGCCTTCCTGAACTTTGGGGAGGAGTAATTGATGCTGACATAAAGGGAAAGGCAAGCAATCCCGACTTTAAAATTGACCTGGCAGTGACTACGCAACAAGGTCGTTCAACGCTTAATTATTCAATTAGTGGTCCTTTTATTAGGTTTGGAAAAGAGGCAGAGTATTTGTTAACACCATCACAGTTGATGGTGTTTGAGGCACAAAATCTTCATCAAAACTCCGAAAAGTCTGAGTACGATAATTTGCTTTTTCTTCATGCTCTTCAAGAGGCGCAATGCCAAGGCTGTCGGTTAAAGTTAAAACATTTTGATAAATTAAGAATATTAACGCCTAGCTCAGTGACTGTAGATGTGGAACTTAACGCTAATGGGGACCTTATATTAACGCCTAACATGGGGCAACATGCTAGTCATGAAGCTATCCAGAGAGTGCTAGGTCAATTACAAAGTGATAGTTCGGTTTCTCTTAAAGTTGGTGATGAGATAGTACTTTTTTCTGAGGAAAAATTGAAAGCTGTCAAAGAAGTTATCAGCAATAGGGTTGTGCCAAAAAACCAGGTTAAAGCATTTTTGGAAAATCCGACCGCGTTTATTGACGCGAGCTTAGTTGACCTTGATTTAGGGTTTTCTTTGAGAGTTCGTGGTGCAACGACATTTAAGCATGCCTATTTTGGGGAGACGGATGAATCCGGCATTGATTGGTTTGGTACCTCATTAACAACAGAGGCCATTTATCCAATATCAAAGCTCATTGATGCAATTGATGACAGGCCCGCTTTATTAGAAGTAAGCAAAAAACTCGATGACGCTCAACATACTGGAGCTACAGTTTTTGATTACGAAGGGAAGTCGTATGACATTGGTGATCGTGAGGCTGTGAGTAAAACACTTGTAGCAATCGAAGATAAAATTGCTAAACCAGCTGGTGATACTTCTGAAGATGAACCTGGTGAATCGGAGAAGGATTCAAGTGAAAAAGAGATCCATGTTGTTGATATCGATCTAAATGATGAGGAGTTGTCAGAAAACTCCCCGCAGGTTGATAAATTGATCGCAGATATGGCCTGGGAAGGTGAGTTAAATTGGGACAATCACAAACGAAAACCATTTCCGCATCAAGAGGTAGGCGTTAGGTGGATTCTGGGGGTAGAACAGAAGATTCTTACTGAACCAAGTATCAGCGGAGCATTACTAGCTGACGATATGGGTTTAGGTAAAACCTACATGGCTCTCTCGGCTATAGAGCATATGTACCAACGTATGACGATTGACGCTAAGACTAAGAAACCGACATTAATCGTTGCTCCGTTAAGTCTGCTTGAAAACTGGAAAGACGAAGTAGATAAAACATTTGAAGCGTCTCCTTTTAAAGACATAGTCATTTTGCAATCTGCTGCCGATCTAAACAGATACAAGATGGGTGGCGTTGAAATCCGAAACCAAAAAAATTCAGATGAAGAGCTTGAACCCAAATACTCTTTAAAAGTAGGAAAGCACTTTGGTTCCGAACGTCTAGACCAACCACAACGACTTGTTATTACTACTTATCAAACGTTGCGGGATTATCAGTTTTCATTGTGCTTAATTGATTGGGGTGTTGTTGTTTTCGATGAAGCTCAGAACACTAAAAATCCTAATGCGCTGCAAACCAGGGCAGCTAAAGGACTGAAAGCGGATTTTAAATTGGTCGCTACCGGTACGCCGGTGGAGAATAGCTTGGCAGATTTTTGGTGCTTAATGGACACTGCCTCTCCCGGGTATTTAGGGACTTATCAGGAGTTCCGTTCTCACTACATTTCACCTATTCTCAAATCTGCCGGAGATGAAGTCGAAGAGGTCAGAGCTAGACTAGGGAGAGAGTTGCGTATCGCGGTGGGTGCTTTGATGCTTAGACGAGTTAAAGAAGATAACCTGAAGGGCCTACCTGCTAAGAATATGTATGCTGGTGGACACTTTGATGGGTGGGAGTACCTGAAAGAATTAGAATCTACGATGGTCGGGTATCAGCGTGATGTCTATGAAGGAACGATAAGTAATCAAATTGAAAATGAAGATAGCCATGCCTTAACTACATTAATGAGATTACGAGACAGTTCATTACATCCGAGATTAAGTGACGGTGGACGACTAGAACTTCCTAAAACCAGTAAAGTGGCTCGTGAACTTTATCTAGAGTCGGGGAAATTAAGTTCATTGCTTGAGACTCTTGATAGAGTGAAGAGCCAACAAGAAAAATGCATCATTTTTGCGGTCAATAAGCGTCTACAGAGCTTTTTAAGCATCACCCTCGGTCAAATCTATGGTTTAGGACCACTGTCGGTAATTAATGGTGATGCCAAAGCTGTAGCTAAAAGAAAGTCAGTTCCAACTCGTAAATCCATGATAACGGACTTCGAAGCTAAAGAAGGCTTTAATTTGATTGTTATGTCACCAGTGGCGGCGGGTGTTGGTTTAACTGTCGTTGGCGCTAATCATGTCGTCCATCTGGAGAGGCACTGGAACCCAGCTAAAGAAGCTCAAGCAACCGATCGAGTGTATCGAATTGGGCAAACAAAAGATGTTCATATTTACATCCCTTTGTTACATCATCCTGAGTTTGAGTCGTTTGATGTCAACCTTCATAGGCTACTAACGCAGAAAACTTTATTGAAAGACGCTGTAGTCACTCCAGAGGATGTTGTACCGCAGCCACCTGGTGTCGGAGGGAGCATTACTGGGGATCTCATTAATAAACGTATAACACCTGATGAGTTGGACAAATTGAGTTGGCAGCAATTTGAGGCTTTGTGTTTGACGCTCCTGTCCAAGCATTATGATAGTGAAAGCGCGTGGTTAACGAATGCTGGTGCTGACCATGGTGCCGATGGTGTAATCCTGACTCAGTCGGGCAATATTCTAATGCAAGCTAAATATACGCAACGAAGATACGATGGATATAAAGGTATACAAGAGATTCACTCTGCTAAGCCGATTTATGAATCTGAGATGCAGAAAACTTTCGGCCGTTTAGTATTTATAACTAACTCACCATCGTTAGCTAAGCGAACTGATGATATAGCTAAAACATGCGGGGTTGAGGTTATCGATAGAGCTAAGCTGCTAACATATCTAGATGAGAATGAAGTGACTTACAAAGATGTTCTAACTCGTCTTGAGAAGCGTAGGCTTAAGGTGTGAAAATTTTATAATACGTGCAGGTACCGTTGGTCGACCAGCATGTTTGTTTTGTGAAAGTAATCTGCTCTTCAGATAAATTTAGTGCTGCTCTTGTCTCAGAAGTTGAGTTTTTTCCGAAGTAACACTAGAGGTAACATCTTTAAGATCTACTTTTATAATATTCAGTCTAATCAATTTGATAGGTTAGATAGTAGAGTCCAGTAGCGGCACCTAATTCGTTCTTTATGAACAAGCAAAAAAGCCCACCTAGTGTGGGCTTTTTTGTGTCTGAAATTCCCCGTTGTATCAAGCTCTTAGCCATATTTTGGCTTCAAGAGATCCCATAGCACGTTGTAACATCCACCATTTGAGACTTACTAGACTTACAACTAGCATTGTTGGGTTCTAAGAATGGTTGCTTGTAACGCTCCTAGACTGCGTCCTTTAATGATCCAAAGTGCAATAGCCACTTAAAAGCCATTCGGGTTGTCAATTACGTATAGCCAGCCTCCATCTATATACTTCATTACTTCGAGAGCGGTTCCTTTGGGGCCTCCAACTATCTCCCAATCGGACCTTATGAGAGCCGTGTCGCCGTTAATATGGATAGACACATCATGGGTGAGCATTTCGACGTCGCCTTGAAGGTAACTTTTCAATATAGGCTTAATGGCCTTTGGCCCTCTAGCAAGGTTACCCTGAGCATCCAGGACGAATATGGCGTCTTGATGGAACAGAGTGCCTAGTCCGTCGATGTCTTGTTTTGAAAAGTATTCCGCGAAAAGTCGATGCAGTTCTGTGGGCGACTGCGGTTTTTTGTAATCTGTTGATGCGTAAGAATAGAAAGTTATTAAGTTTAAAACTACGAATAGAAGTATCTTCATGGAACCACCTGCTTGTTTGTGTTTTGGGTTGAAGCCATAATAGATAGGCTGCTTACTAAAAGAAATTAGCTACCTAAAAGTAACTAATTACCTTTAGGTAACTATGCAATTGTTACAATGGATAATCTAGGAGGTGGATATGAGTGACCAGGGTAAGCAACCTGAAGGTTACTGCAGCGCTGATAAATATTTGACACTGATCTCTACGAAGTGGACTGCTCACATTGTTTGGTTGCTAGGTCAGAGTAGCGAGATACGTTTTGGACAGATTCAAAAGCAGCTGGCTTTAGTGTCGAGTAAAGTACTTAGTGAGCGGCTGAAGTTGCTTAGCAAGGAAGGTTTCATTTGGCGTAGGCAAGAAGAAACCGTTCCAGTGACGGTATATTATGGTCTGACCAAAAAAGGAAAAGAGCTGGCGGATATTGTTGATATTATCGTGAAAAAATCGGATAGCTGGAATTAGTCTAACGTAATGGGTTTAAAGCTATTCTGTTATTCAACGTCATTACTATGGTGGATTTTTCTGTGTACATGGTTTAGGCGGTTCTTTTCGATATTGAGTGACAAACGAAGTCATAGCTTAAATATCGAATACGTTTAATAGGTTGGTTTTTAATTAGATTTAATCACAAAAATATGTGAGGCTAAATAATGAAAACAATACCAGTGCATATGTTGGATAATGCATGTCGGTATTGATATTAGTATTTCATATGTTTTATTTTAGATTTATATTAGGATAAATCATCGTGTTGAAATATCACACTCGAAGCTGAAGAGTGCAATAGAGTGTGATTGTTAGATTTCAACAGAGTATTATTGAGTCAAATCAGCAACAAATGTTTGCTTGTAACTGGCAGTAGTTTGCAGCTCTTTTTTGATCCATTGGTTGAACAAGCTAAAGTCAGAATGTAATTGCCAGAAAAGGGATGCAATAACTCGCTTACCAAAAAAATCAGGGTGGTCTGTAACTACTTTAAGTTTACTATTTTCTACACTTCCCTCTATGAGAAACCCCGGTAAAAAAGCGATGCCTTTTTGAGCCTTACATAGATCGATGATGGTTCCTAAGTCATCCAGTCGCCATAAGTTATACGATGCAATGTTTGACAAGTTAAGCAGCTCTTCACAACCATCCATTAATAGAACTCGTTGTGATGGTGCTTGAGACTTGAAGGTTACCAGGTCTTCATGAGCCACCCACCAACAGTTGACGTGAAATAACTCCTCTATGTTGAAGTCGTAATTTGTCTTGTGATAGGGGTTACCTAAGGCTAAATCTATCTTCCCTTCATTTATATAGTTACCTAACACGAAACTTGGTTTAGTTACGACAAGTAAATCAACGTTAGGGAATGCTTCTGAAAACGCTAACAGTGTTTTCTTTACATTATTATTAAACACTAATGGGTCTATGCCTACCCGGTAGACTATTTGGTCAGATATATTCATTTGCTGTGCGATCGTGACTAGATCACGATATTTCGATACCACAGGTAAAGATAACTGGAATAATCGTTTTCCTTTTTCTGTTAGCCAAACTTTAGAGTGTTCCCTATTAAATACATTGAAACCTAAATCGGACTCAAGATTTTGAACAGCCGTGCTAACGGTTGATTGTGACTTGCCAAGCTTGCGAGCAGCAGAGCTAAATGAACCTTCCTCAACTACCGCTATGAACGAAATGATATTTTCGAAATGTAGTTTCATGATTCGACTAACCTTTTGACACAAATAAATTATATTTTTTATGGTTTGTTGATTTGAAGAACAATAGCGTGATGATAATTGTATTTCAACAAGTTTTATAAGGAGTAATAAAACTGGGTAAATTAATTCTTAGATTGGTTCCAAAGCTTATATAAAGTTTAGATAAGTTAAAATATTGACCGATGTCTTACTTTTTTAAGTTTATAAATTTTATTTAATATTGTCTTGTGAGGCCGGTTTTATATGTAACTCATTGTTAATTATAGTTTTGTATTTAATTCCTTTGTTTTTATTGTGTTTATTTTGATCATTTTTCGTCCGGCCTATTGATTAAGTCGATAGGGGTTATTTTCCATAGATTGGTAGCGCTAATTATAATGGCGACGAATTTTCAACAGCCCTTATAGGAACACATAATGATTACTAAGCTATACGTCAAAACAAGCATGTTTTTATCACAATTCAAGAACGATGAGCGCGGTGTAACTGCGATTGAATATGGTCTTATTGCAGTAGCAATGGCTGTATTAGTAACTACTGCAGTAGGCGCTGATGGTTTCATTGGTAAGTTAGAAGGTGCTTTTGAAGATGTAGCTACCGCTATTGACACTGCAAGCAGCTAACATCAAGCCTTATTGGCTAATGTAGATCATATCGAAAGATATTTGTGCCAGACCTATGTTTTCCATTGGTCTGGCTCAGTTAATTAGGAACATCAGTTAAGACATACTTTACGCTAATCCATATAAATCTAGGTGATATTTCTAATTTTGAGTTTTGACGTGTATTTACTGATTTTGGTAATCGTGTGTGTCTATGTATCGGCTACCGATTTTCTCTATCGAAAGATACAAAATCACACCTTGTTGATATTGCTCTTTTTACAATGTTTTTTGTCTCCGTTAGACATTCAAATTATGAGCTTTCTGCTGGTGTTAGGGGGAGGGTTGATTGTTTACGCCCTGATTTGGATTGGAGCTGGCGATATTAAATATGCCGCGGTTCTATCACTTACCATACCTCTCAGTGATTTACTTTGGGCGTTTGTTATGACGGCTTTTACCGGTGGATTTCTAGCCGTTATTTATCTCGTATACAACAAGCTGATAAGTAAAAGGCTAGTAAGAAAAACGTCGAACGGCCAACAAGGTATTCCATATGGGATAGCGATTAGCGTTGGATTCTACTTGGTAATTTTAACTCAAAACACGCCACATATATAAACCCCCAAGAATGAGAACATTATGAGATCTCGACTGGTATTACTTGTTGCCATTGCTGCCCTAATAGTTGGCGCGCTAGGCGTTGTCGATTTGTTCAAGGGTGAACCTCAATCGACAACGACCGCTGAAGTGGTGGAAGAAAAAAACGAAGAACATGTTGCCGTTTGGATGACCACGGAACCTTATGAAAAAGGACGTGCGATCGATGCGCAAGGTGTCGTAAAACAACAACTCCCTCTTAGTGAAGCATTAACGCTTGGTGTCAGAGAAGACGCACAAATCAGCTTTTCACCCTCCATTTTGCTCAATCGCAGCCTTAACGCAGGTGAAGTTGTACTGCCTGAATATCAAGTGACGCCCGGCCAGCCGGGATACATCGACCTTTTGGTCACAGAAGGCATGACGTTATACCCACTTAAAGTCAGTGACAAAAACCTAATCAACGATTACATCCGTCCTGGAACGTCCATCGATATCTTAACTGTAAGTTCTCCAAACGATAACTTAGCTGGAAATATCGATAAACCGAAACGCTTTAGAGGGGTGAAGGCGTCGATGTTTCTTAAAAACGTCAAAGTACTCAACATTGGAAATGATGCAACTGGCGATAGCTCTATTACCGCTCGCGCTCCGAGTAAAGAGGACGGACTGACTACGGTGGTCATCGAAGTTAGCCCCGACGAGTTACCAAAACTGGCATTAGCGCAACGAACAATGCACATCGAGATTTACCGAAGCCAAACCTACACGCAACCTGAGTATGCAGAGGTACGCAATATTATCGATAACTATACCGGGATTTCTGAGTTACGTGGTAACGAGAACAACCCGAGAGAGGCTTTGTGATGATGATTCACCATCGAATCAAGCAAGTACTGTTTGCTTCCATTCTAGTGCCGCTGATTGGCTTACTTTCTATAACAAACGCTTTTGCCGCCGATCGCTCCATCACGCTCAACGATGGTCAGCACATCCAGTTAAAAAGTCCGATTGGCCAAGTGTTTATTAATAACCCTGACATCGTCGACTACAAAATAATCAACGACAACACGATAGTTGTGTTCGCCAATGCTATTGGGCAATCGCGACTGATCGTCTATGGCATTGATGGTGATGTTCTGCTTTCCGATCGCATTATTGTTGATTTGGATTTAACGGATATCAGACGTCAACTCAAATTCCATTTCCCTGATGCCAAAGTCAAGGTTCAGTCTGTAGGAGAGCAAGTCGCCGTGAGTGGTCTTGTTGATTCTGAAGCAACTCGTGACGATATCTATCGTTTGGTTGCCACTCTGCTTGGACGAGAAAAAACAGAGAAATGGGACAAAACGGTGAAACTGGAGTTTAAGTCCGACAACTCAAATTATGAAGAGCCCGAAAGCATGGTGTTTGCCCGCAATATGACGTGGGAAGGGATCATCGAACGAATTGAAGTTGCAACGACCCAGCAGGTTAACGTCAAAATATCTGTGGCCCAGGTAACGGAGTCGTTTGGACAAACCGTTGGTGTTGATTGGAGTTCAGTCGGTTCAAGCGTCGGCGAATTTGTTTTCGACCAATTCGATGCAGCAAACCTGAGTACGTTAATCACGGCATTAGGTAACGACCAGATTGCTGAAGTTCTGGCTGAACCTAACTTAACCGTGTTGTCCGGTGAGTCTGCAAGTTTCCTTGTGGGCGGCGAAGTGCCCGTTATCGTTACTACCAGTAACAATGTGAACATTTCCTTCAAAGAGTTCGGCATCAAGCTCGATCTCACCGCGAAAGTGCTTAGCCAAGACAGAATCCGCATGCAATTAGCGCCAGAAGTAAGCGAAGTTGAAGGTTATATAGAAACGGCAGGTATCAAAGTTCCGCAACTGGCTTCACGACGTGCGATGACCACCGTAGAGTTAGCTGATGGTGACAGCTTCGTCCTTGGTGGCTTGATGAGCAGTGCTGATTTGGAAAAAATGCAAAAAATCCCTTTTGTTGGCGATATTCCCGTTCTAGGTGCCGCCTTCCGCAAAGCAACCACAGAAAGAAAACGAACTGAACTGATCATCGTTGCTACCGTGAATCTTGTTGAACCGATGAAACCGAAAGACATTCAACTGCCTTACATCAAGAAGACTTCTACATTGGCGCGCTGGCTAAACATTAAGTGGGATGGCAAGTCGGTAACGTCTTCCGATGCAACGATTCGTCTGTTGTCGCAAGGAGGGTTTATCCAATGAAGAAATTACTATTAATGGCGTTATTTACCACGTCACTTTTAGGCTGCGCCTCTGAGCAATATTTTGTTGGTCATGGTGCTGAAGCCTTGGTGTACAAAGAGCATCACAGCTTTGAGTTTGCGATGAAAAACCGCGCTGAAACCACCAAGCAGATTACCGCTTTGATTCAAGATATCGAATCAACGGACAAAGAAGCCACTTATGTCGTGGATTACAAATCAACCCGCAGCAAAGCGATGTTGCAAAAGATCTTCGATCAATATCCGTCACATGTCATCGCGCCACAAAGAGTCTCGTATCGAAGCGCTCCGTTGTTACCGAACGACTTAAAGATTCAAGTGACCTTAACGCGTTTGAAGACTCAAGAATGCGCGCCAGCACAGATTCACGTTCGGTTGAGGCAGCCAGACTGCTTTGCTGAATCGATGCGCTTGAAGCAAGTGGCTTACAAGTCTCGATTGGTAGGAGAGCAATAATGTTTGACCTGACTAAAGCGTTAACAACAAAGGCCAAGCCAGTGCAAACCGGAACGACAGGGGTTGCCGGATGTACTTTGTTCTATCAATCTCAAGAGTGTTTAGATCTTGTTCAAGAAGTCTTTCGATTTGAAGGGTGGAATGATCCTGCATGCGTCAAAGCCAAAGCTGGCTTGACCAAGCTAACAGAACAACAAAGTAGCCACATTGTGATTCTAGAGCTTAATGAATCGACCAATGTGGTTGAAGACGCTAAAGCCTTTGCCAGCAAACTACCCACACACAAAGGCGTGGTGGTGATTGGTAAAGAGGATGCCATTTCTACGCTTCGTTCTCTTAAAGATATGGGTTTTTACTACGTGTTCTGGCCGGTGAATAAGCAGGAATTTGCTGACTTCTTAAATCACGTTAGCAAGAACCTGAAGACGTTCTCTGGTGTGAGTCAGAAACGCAAAGCGAAGCGCGTGGCGATTGTCGGTTCAAAAGGTGGCGTTGGCGCATCGTTTATCACTACTGAGTTGAGCTCAATATTATCGACGCAAGGCTCGGACACGATTCTTGTCGATCATCAATATGCCGATACCAACATTGATGTTTTGCTTGGCTTAAAGGATTTTAAGCCGAGAACCATCGATGAGTTCACCGCACCATTGCACGAAATGGATGAAGAAGGGGCGTTGAGTTACCTAATCAACGCTCGAAAAAATTTACGACTGTTGGCGATTGATGGCGACATGAGCCAAAGCGATGTTCTTAATTACAACCAGACCTTGTGCGAGTTGTTAGCGCGCAACACCAATTTCATTATCGAAGACTTTTCTGGTGGTGTGGACTTCAAAGTTGAACCTCAACTCTTGGTAGAAAACTTTGATGTGGTTGTGTTGGTGTTAGACGCATCTGTGTCTTCAGTAAGAAGTGCAAAACGACTGTATGAAAAAGTCTCCAACTTACAGCTTTCGTTATCGTCGCGTACTCGTGTGATTACGGTGGTGAACTACCATCGCCCGGAAAACGCTTACGTCTTACAAAAACCTGATCTTATTAAGTATCTAGGCGCAGAAGTTGATCTCGAAGTCGATTACTGCAAAGCGTTAGCGCACATCATTATCGATGGTAAACGCGGGCATAAGCATGACCGTCACATTAGTCGTTCTATGGAACAACTAGTGAAGCTGATCAATGGTCAGCCGATGGATCAGAAGGGTATGAATTCTTGGTTGAAAAAGGTGCGTGTTAAATGAGTTCTAACAAAGACTTATACCTCGCGTTTCGTGGGCAGATCTTTGAAGCCCTAGATGCAGAAGCGGTTCAGAAAATGAGCCGTCGAGACCTTGAATCACAGATACAAGCAGCGGTTGATTTGTTGGCGAATAGCTACCAAAGACCGATCACCTCGATGATGAAGTCAGGGTTAGTGAAAAGCCTAATCGATGAACTGTTTGGTTTGGGGCCTTTACAGCCTTTGGTCGAAGACCAGTCCATTTCCGACATCATGGTCAATGGGCCCAACAACATCTTTTTCGAACGACATGGCAAGGTGAAAAAGTCCGAAGTATCGTTTGTGAATGAAGAACAGTTGTTGGCCATTGCTAAGCGCATTGCGTCACGTGTCGGAAGGCGTGTGGATGAACTTTCTCCGACGGTCGACGCCAGGTTAGAAGACGGCAGCCGTGTGAACATAGTGATTCCTCCCATTTCGTTGGATGGTACATCGATCTCAATTCGTAAGTTCAGAGAGCAAAACATCGGTTTTGAAGATTTGATTGGCTTTGGGTCGATGTCTCCAGATATGGCACGAGTGCTGATGATTGCTTCGCGCTGCCGCATCAATGTATTGATTTCTGGCGGAACAGGCTCAGGTAAAACGACATTGCTCAACGCATTGTCTCAATACATTGCCGAAGATGAACGTATCGTTACGATTGAAGATGCGGCCGAACTGCGTCTGCAACAACCCAACTTGGTTCGACTGGAAACGCGAACCTCAAGTGTTGAGCAAACCGGAGCGGTAACGCAGCGTGAATTGGTTATTAACGCGCTTCGTATGCGTCCAGACCGCATTATTCTTGGTGAGTGTCGTGGCTCTGAAGCGTTCGAAATGCTGCAAGCCATGAACACCGGACACGATGGGTCGATGTCTACGTTGCACGCCAACACGCCGCGAGATGCGATTGCCCGTGTTGAATCTATGGTGATGATGGCGAACTTAAATCAGCCTCTGGATGCGATTAGAAGAACGATCGTGAGTGCTGTTCAAATGATTGTTCAGGTCAACAGGTTGCGCGATGGGTCTCGTAAGATAACAAGCATTTCGGAAATCGTCGGCCTAGAAGGCGACAGCGTGGTGATGGAAGAGATCTACCGTTTTCGTTATGACGACGCGCATTACGGAGAAACCGTTAAAGGTGAGTTTGTCACCGACGGCATTATGCAGCGATCTGAGCTTGTGAAAAAGGCTCAATTCTTCGGGCTCTACGAAGAGCTGAAAGCATCGTTTAAGGGGGCCTAGTATGCTTTGGCTTTCGTTAATCCTCTTTGCGTTTGTGCTGCTTTTGATCCGAGATTCAAAGGTGAAAAAGGTCAATCAGTTTTTCAATATTGAAGAAGTAGAAGCTGAAAACTTCAATGCCATTAACGTCAAGTCTTTGGTTCGTAAACAAAGCTGGCAAAAGTTCAAAGAGTCCGTATCACCCACGTTAATGGTGTTAGGCCCGCGTTCTTCTCTTTACATTGCGCTCTATATTACGGGCAGCATCATCGCATCTTGGTACATCGTTGTTGAGTTGCTATCAATCACCAATACGTGGTTAGTGCTGGGCTCATCTATGGTATTTACCCTATGTGGTTATCGGTTCCTAGTGACAAGAAGACGTCGCGAATTTGAGAATACGTTCCCAGATGCGCTGAATATTCTAATGAGTGCGGTAACTGCGGGTGACAGCTTAATGCAAGCCATCAGTTATGTAGGCGATGTGATGCACAACCCGATAGGCCGCGAATTTAAGCTAATGGGCGACCGACTTAAGTTAGGTGAGTCACCAGAAGTGGTGCTTCAACGATCGTGCAAAAACTACCCCTACCCAGAGTTTCTATTCTTTACCGTGACTATAAGGGCGAATATTGCTCGAGGTGGGCAACTTAAGGGCGTGATGGCGCGGCTGATTAGAGTGCTAGTGGACTCTCGAACGCTAGAGAAAAAGAAAATGGCGATGACTTCGGAGGCTCGAATTTCCGCCAAAATAGTTGCGGCTATTCCTCTGATTTTTATGCTTATTCTCAACTACGTTAATCCCGATAATGTGGAGTTTGTTCTCTACGATCCAGAAGGAAGGCTTGTATTGTTTTACGTGCTTGGTAGTGAACTGTTCGGTCTATTTCTTGTTTGGTTGTTAGTGAGAGGAGTACGCGCATGATGTTATTGGCTTCCCTTATTGTGTTGTTTTTTTCGTTACTGTTTTTGATTGTTGATTCTATTCGTAAAGAGCAACGACATAAGAAGGTTGCGCTCTATATCGGGGATAATTCGGCTCGTGCGCCTTCGCGCGTAAATCGCTTTTTTGTTCGTTTTGGTAAAGAACATCGCCATGAACTCGAGCAAAAAATGATTGAGGCGGGATATTACAACACGGATTGGGCCAAATTCTATTTTCCGGCCAAGGTGTTGGTATTAGCGTTGGTTTCTGGGGTGGTGCTGTTAGGGGATATGACGTCAACCAACAAACTGCTCGTGGTTATTTTCTCGCTGATTGGCGTCATTGTCGTCCCAGATACAATGCTTCAAATGCGCCGCAAGATGTTGATCAGTCGAACATCAGCTCAATTGCCGTATTTGCTCGACATGATGTCGGTATGTGTTCAAACCGGTATGACGATTGAAGCGGCGCTGGTTTATTTGGGGAAAGAGCTGGCTGAATTTGATTCAGATCTTTGTTACCAAATTAAACGCACATCTGATTCTGCAAAAATACACGGTTTAGAAAAGGCGCTCAATGATCTGAGTGAGCGTATCCCGACGCCACCAGTACGAAGTTTTGTACTGACCATCATTCAAAACCTGCAATACGGCACATCCGTGGCGAGTGTGTTAAGTGACCTCGCGGAAGACATGCGAAAAGTCCAAATTCTTACGGTCGAGGAAAAGGTAGGTAAGCTCTCTGCGAAGATGAGTGTCCCATTGATCCTTTTCATCATGTTCCCGATCGTTATCTTGATTCTCGCGCCGAGCATCATGCAAATGACATTGAATATATAGGGAGACGACGAGTGATTGGAAAACGTTTTTGTCTCATTTTGTTGTCGATGAGCGTGTTAGCGGGCTGTCAATCGGCCCCGTCACCACAAGACCTGCAGCTTGCCGACGTCACTAGTATGGAAAAAGTGAAGAACTATGACGGCTTGATTCGTTATTACAAATCTGAGCTAGAGCAGGGCTCCGAAGACCCAGAGGTAAAAGAGAAACTGGCATGGGCATATTTTCATAAAGGGGATATCGAGTCGGCAGATTTCTATGTCCAACATTTGCAAAAAGAGGGGTTTGAAAATCCCAACTTGTACCAGTTAGAAGGGCAAGTATTTGATGCAAAAAATGACGTTGAAAGTGCCATTACCGCTTATCTAGCTTCTATCGAGGTGGGAAATACAACGGGTCAAATTCACGTCTTGCTCGGCGTGTCGTACACCAAGGTTGGAAGATTTAATGAAGCTTACCAAGAACTGAATCGAGCCCGTTTACGCGGTTATGACGATGTCGTGGTTAAGAACAACATTGCGATGATTCAAATGGCTAATGGCGAGTATCAACAGGCGATCGAAACGTTAGCTCCGGTTTTAAAAGAAGACCCGTCGAATAAGATCGTAAAAGCGAACCTAGCTATCGCACTAATGAAAACTCAGCAAATCGACTCAGCCAAGAAGTTACTCAAAGGTGACTTCTCAGCAGAAGAGATCCAGAGCATCGCCGCTGAATTAACTCATCTAGGAGTTAATGATGAAGCTTCTTAATAAGCAGAAGGGCGTGACGGCGATTGAGTTTGTGTTGGGTGCACTTGTTCTGTTTTTCGCCACCTTTGCGATCTTCGAATCAAGTTACCAAATCTACGTTGTGAACATGACCGAGTATTCGCTGAGAGAAACCATCAGAAATACCAAGATATATGAAGGTAAAGGGATCAACGAGCAGTACGAAACGAAGTTCAAATCGTTAATCGAAGATGATGACAACCTATGGAGTTTCTTAATTGATAGCTCACGGTTTTCTATTACAGGTCAGTACTTCAAAACCTATGACGATTTCGTCGCGAACAGGGGGCATTCTGATCAAAGCTTGAACTTCAACTACAACTTAGCCGAGATCACCGTGACCTACCGCTACACCCCAGTCATTAAACTGGCTGGTGCTGCGGATAGGGATATTTCAAGCACGATGGTTTTGAACTTAGAACACGAGGGGTGGAAAGATGATGCTCCGTAAGCAACGTGTGCTTTCTAAAAGGCGCCAGCAAGGTTCGTACACCATTGAGTTAGTTTTCATTCTTGTGGCCTTATGGGGCGTTTATTTGTTTGGAGCAGACTTGAGCTATCAATTACTCGCGCGCGCCAAGCTTGATCGATCCAGCTTTGCCTTAGTCAATGTTATCAAAGAGCGTACTCGTTATTTTGAAGCCGATGTATTGGCAGGACAAAACCTTACTGTAACTAATTCAGAGTTAGAAGACATGGCTAAAGTGGCAAGTCGAATGCTCAATACGCCAGTCGATAACGTGGCGATCAAGATAGAGTCATTGACCAATAAAACGAATGTCGCTGAATTCTCAACCAGCAAGTACAGGAGCTTAAATTGCCAAACTGATTCGATTCTCGATCATGCAGATTTGGCTCCGGTAGAAAAGGGCGTTGTGTATCCATTGTACCGAATCAGTCTTTGTGAAGAGCAGAGTTCTTGGTTTAAACCCTTCTTCAACAGTGGCACCAGTACCACGGTTCAGATTGGCTCTTCTTCAATAATGCCTGGGAGATAATGAAATGAAAATGCAGCACGATCGCCATATCAATCGCCAGCATCTCAGTCTCCAAAGACAGCAAGGGGTTGCCGCGGTTTGGATGGGTTTATTGCTTGTTCCAATCATGGGCATGACTTTTTGGGCGGTTGAGGGCACACGTTATGTACAAGAGACCAGCCGACTCAGAGATTCAGCAGAGGCTGCGGCGATAGCGGTAACCATTGAAGACCTACCGGATCAGGCTCGTGGGCTCGCGACCAAGTATGTCGAAAATTATGTTCGGGACATCAAATCAACCAACCTCTCAGCAGAACGACTCCATCAAGCGGAAGATGAGGGCGCTGGGGTTCTTGAATACATCCAATACACAGTGAATGCCAAGACCACGCATGACTCTTGGTTTGCGAGTAGCTTTATCCCTTCGTTTGATCAGCAGCAGGACCTAGCGGGACGTTCGTTAGCGAGAAAGTACCCGGTTTACCTTGGTGATAACAACATCGATATTGTGTTTGTGTCGGACTTTTCCGGTTCAATGAACGACAGGTGGGGTTCAAGTCGACACATAAAAATCGACGATCTAAAGACAGCCATCGACGCAATATCGAGCAAAATTCTTTGCACATCGATTAAACAGGACTATGTCGATGGCGAATGGAAATACGTTTGTGATGAGCCCGGAGAAGATACAACCGGAGACAAACTGCTTAATCGAGTTGGTTTTGTGCCTTTTAACGTTCGAACGAGGGAGATTGTCTCGGGAAATCAAGCTCGGGCGACAAGCCAGTTAAGCTACAAAGACAACTATAAAACGAATGTATCACCATATTCCTACAACGATGTTGACTGGGATTACTGGCGTACCTATTCACAAAATGACGTGATTAGATGTGCTGACCGGCAGTCACGTTGCTCATATCCAAAATCGGAGAATCAAAAGTACGCCAAACGTATTAAGGATGTGATTTATCAAGATAACTACTTGGTTGCAGACGTATACAACTATGTAGATTTATCGACATCAGTGTCGACGATGTTTACTGATAAGTCGGGGTTACAGCCTGATTTTTATAGTGTGAGTGGAACAAGTTTATTTAACGCGCATGGTTCTTCCAATTCATCGCAGTTTTCGAATATTCGCCTATCGAACAAGCTCTCAGATTTAGACTCGATTAATTCTATGTGGGCAGACGGTGGCACTGCGGCTTTTCAAGGTATTTTGAGAGGTTCTCAGGTTCTTCATGACGGTGACCCGAACAGTTCCGATCAAGAAGAGCAGCAAATCTACAACAAGAAAATTAAGATGCTGCTGATCTTAAGCGATGGGCAGGAGAGTCCGAATAACGGCATCCTCAAAGGGTTAGTCGATAGAGGCATGTGTGACAAAGCAAGAGAGGAAATACCGGGCTTATACATAGGTGTTATTGGTATCGATTTTCGAGCTTCTCAACAAAGTGGTTTTCAAGACTGCGTTGTCGATCCAAATGAAGACATCATCGATGTATCTAACCTAGATGAATTGATTGAAAAGATAGAAGAACTCATCCGTAAAGGCTCGAAAACAAGCGGAATAACTAAGTTGTACTAGAGGAAAATATGAAAAAGTTAATGATCGGTTCAATCGTCATATCGACATTGCAATTTAGCCTTATCACCAATGCGGAAGAAGGCATCAGTGTTTATTGCGATACCGCGTTCAGTGAGTACCAACACAGTGTCATGGTTGATGATGTCGTTGGCATTGCACAGCACAGACAGGGCTTTTTACAAATAGAGCAGCCGTCTGACAGCAGTGAGCTAAAACAAGCGTTAGCAGGTCAATCCAATCTAGGTATGAACCAGTCAGGATGTAAGACTTGGATCAGTAACCAAGAGCGTCACGGGTTGTTGGCACGACTTCATTTTGGTTTTGACCAACACAACTTATCGCCGATGGGCAGCAAAGCACTGAGCCAACTTGCAGGCGAGCTAAAGGCTAACGGCAGCGCGATTACGGTAGATGGACACACTGACAGTACTGGCGAAGCAGGTTACAACCAAGCATTGGGTCTACAAAGAGCACTGACGACGTCGGATGGTTTAATCGCGGATGGCGTAGAAAAGAATCGCCTTGTTATACGCTCATTTGGTGAAAGTAAACCCATTGCGTCCAATGCAACGTCAGAGGGTAGAGCCAAGAATCGACGTTCAGAAATTTGGGTCTCTGCGAACGATGCTGCTGAAGTAGAAAATTAAGATTTAGGGTTTGGTTGTTGCTTGGTTGTTGCTTGGTTCTGCTTAGTGCTTGGTTGTTGCTTAGTACTAGGTAATAACCGCCCTAGATTGTCGCTCCTGGGATTTTTGTTACAACGTATACTAATGAATGTTCGATTAAGTTTAACTGTCTGATACTAAAGAAATATTAATGCTTTTTGATAAGTTCTCTTCTGAAGGGATGCAAAAAAATATCGATGTCGATACTTGGGTATCTATATTGGATAACATACGAGACATAATGGACGCATCGAATGCGGGCATCATCATGATCTCTGATTTGAGTTGCTCTGGTTCTGAGAGTGTTTGGAGCTCCTCAAACATATCGTGTAACCAACATAAGAGCAAAATTAGCCTCTTTTGTGAGTATGTGCATAACGAAAATCGCACGGTCTATTTGAGTGGTCATGCTGGTGGTGATTCCGTTTCTGCGAATGGGGCGGATGCTTATAAGTCGTTTTGTGGCGTCCCGGTAAGAGATATCGATGGCGAAGTGTTTGCGGTGCTCTTGGTTTTTGATTTAAGCCCAACAGCGTATTCTGAGAGCCAAGTTAGCTTGATTGAAAACATATCGACTCTATTGCGTTCTGAAATTCTATTAAAAGAAGAGAGCCGGATTTTATACAAGAATAGTCATTTTGATATCATGACAACGCTGCTTAACCGAAGGGGATTCTTCCACGAATTCAACAAAGCAAACATCAGCGATGGCGAGATTGTTTGTTTGTATTTCGACTTGGATAATTTGAAGTACATTAATGATACCTATGGCCACTTCAAAGGTGATGACTATATCTCTGGCTTTGCGTCATGCATAAAAAACAATTCAAAGTACAACATCATATCGGCTAGGGTCGGTGGTGATGAGTTCATTGTCGTCATACACTCAGAAGAGGCTGGTTATGCTTCTGAGTTGGTCAATAACATTCACGCTGAATTCGATGATTTCATTGAAGGCTTTCGTTGCGATGATGAGGTGCCACTCGGTTTTTCATATGGTTGTGGTACGGCGGATTCCCGAAGTTTCAACATCATAAATCTAATAAAGTCTTCCGATGAAAACATGTACCTCAATAAGAAGAACAAGATTTAGATGTTCGTGACAGGCGTAAAAAAGCCCACTAGTGTGGGCTTAGATGTAGATGTAGATGTAGATGTAGATGTAGATGTGGGTGTAGTAGTCTTCTCAACTAAGCTCGAATGATCATTTGCTCGCGCTCAGGACCTACCGATACCATCACAATTGGTACACCCATCAGCTCTTCGATACGTGTAACGTAATCTTGTGCTGCTTGAGGAAGGCTCTCAAACGTACGGCAACCCGTGATGTCTTCATCCCAGCCAGCCATATCTTCATATACAGGTTTTAGCTCAGCCGTTTGTGGCCAAATCGGGTTTTCAGTGTGTTCACCAGAGTAAGCGGTACAGATCTTAAGTTCAGACAAACCAGACAGGCAATCAATCTTAGTCAGTGCGATTTCCGTTGCAGCTTGCAGGTCAACACCGTTGCGAGTTGCTACTGCATCAAAGTAACCCATATCACGTGGGCGACCCGTAGTTGCACCATATTCGTTAGAGCTTTCGCGGAAGCTGTCTTGCTCTTCCATAGCAGTTACTAGCGTGCCAGTACCAACAGACGAACTGAACGATTTAGCAACGGCAATAACACGCTCAGGGCGAAGAGCGGGTAAACCGCTACCAATGCCTGCATAAGCTGCGGTTACATTCGAAGACGTTGTCCAAGGGTATTCACCGTAGACAAGGTCACGACCTGCACCTAGCTGAGCTTCAAACAATAGGTTCGCGTCTTGTGATTGCAGTGCTTTTAGCGGCTCAGTTACGTTGCAGATGAACGGGCGCCACGCTTTAGTCACTTCAAGTAACCACTCTGTCATTTCAGAAGCTGTCTGAGTGAAATCACATTGAGGGTATAGAGCCTTCAGTTGAGGCATCTTCCAATCAAGCAGGAATTGAATGCGTTGCTCTAAAATCTCAGGTTGATTCAACCAACCGACAAGAATGCCTTTCTTCATCACGCGATCACCGTATGCTGGTGCAATACCTTGACGTGTTGAGCCGTAAGCGCCGTCACCTAAACGTTCTTCTTCAAGCGTATCTTCAAGGGCATGTAAAGGCAGACATAGTGTCGCACGATCTGAGATCGCCATTTTCACTGTGATGCCAGCCTCTTGAACTTCTGCAATCTCTTGAGTTAGCGCAGCAGGGCTGATCACCATGCCAGGGCCAAGAACCGCCGTACAATCAGGATTAAAAATACCACTTGGTAGTTGGTGCAGTTTAAACGTACCGAAGTCGTTTACTACGGTATGGCCGGCATTGTTTCCGCCTTGAAAACGAATGCTAGCAGAAGCTTGGTCTGCTAAAAAATCGACGATGCGGCCTTTGCCTTCATCACCCCAGTTTGCGCCCACAACAACGATAGATGGCATAATTTTTCTCCTAACTGATTGAGAAATCATGTTAGGCCTACAAAGTGGATAAGAGAAATTAATTATCTTTATTATCTTGATAAGGATTCCATATATCCTTAAAGTCTTAACCTACAAGCGAGATTCCCTATCATGTTCGTTCCTCACTGTAGGGAATGACGATGGGGCATTCTTTACTTTAGGGAATGATGTAAGTGACACGAGAGAGAGGACATGATGCTCGATATTAATTTGTTGAAGACGTTTGTGACGCTAGCGGAATATAAGCATTTTGGGAAAGCGGCCAATGCACTGCACATGACACAACCTAATGTGAGTTTGCACCTAAAACAACTGGAACAACAAACACGCATAAAGTTGATAGAGAGAAGCCCTTTTCAATTGACTCAAGCGGGTGAACGGCTATTGGAAACAAGCCAAAGAACGCTACTTGAACTGCAGATTTGTCAGGCTGATCTCAACGCCATTAACGACCTTAAAATAGGGACGTTAACCATTGCTGTAAGTGACATTATTTCCCGGTTCTTGTTGATTCGCCCGTTTCAGAAGTTCAAAGCGCAGTATCCGGGTATCGACCTTACCTTGTTGAATACCACGTCGTCTCAGGCATCGAGTTTAGTTAAGAACGCTCAGGCGGATATTGGTTTTGTTATCGCCAAAGAACAGCACAACGAGTCATTGTATTTCACTAAGCTGCAAGAGCTTTCTTGGTGTGCGCTTGGCGATGGGTTTGATATCCAAGACTCTGATGCAGAGCTCACTTTGATTCTACTTGGCCATGATACGAGAACGCGTGATTTCATTGATGAAGGTTTACCGAGCCTTAATCTACCTAGTTATAGGGTGATGGAAGTAGGGAGTGTCGACGCTCAAATCGACTGGGCAGAAGCCGGTTTTGGTGTGGCCATCGTTCCTGAGTTTGCGGTATCAACCAAACATCATCTGAATTCAAAAGTGACACCATTGACCAACTTCTCGTGTACCAGCCTTGGTTATATTGTTCGGCAGAACCAAGTGTTGTCGAAAGCGACCAAGCAGTTGTTAGGTTGGGTGAATGATGAGATTACTCTGTTGCAAAACCAATAACTCCTTCTGATGTTAGTAGCCCACCTCGTGTGGGCTTTTTTGTGTCTGCAAAGCGCAGCTGTTTCTCCACCTAATAGGTTGTCGAGCTAATTAGATCTCCCTATAAATTATTACTCTCCCAAATCAGAGCCTTAAAATTCATCGTTGACAATGTTTGATAATCAAACTAAATTCCATTTATTGATTTGATAATCAAACTACTTGTGAGTCAAAGCACTTTTTTGACCAAAATTAATCAGTAACGACTCCTAACATTGAACACACGAGCTAAGGACGCCATTTTGAGTTTTCCAACACGTCATCAACACAACTTTTCTTCACATAACAGTCAAGGTGAGAAACGCACATTCTATGTTCTGTTATTGACCGTCATCACCATGATTGTCGAGATCGTTGCCGGTACTATTTACGGCTCTATGGCGTTACTTGCCGATGGTTGGCACATGGGGACGCACGCTGCAGCGTTTGGCATCACCTTATTCGCATACCGATATGCAAAGAAACATGCCGAGAGCGAACGTTTCTCTTTCGGTACTGGCAAAGTTAGTGTGCTAGGGGGCTACACCAGCGCGATTGCATTGGGGATTGTGGCATTATTGATGCTGGTGGAATCAGTGCATCGTTTATTTAACCCACAAGCGATTCAGTTCAATGAAGCGATCATCGTTGCTTGTATTGGTTTAACCGTGAATGTGGTGAGTATGTTTTTACTCGGCGATCACCATCATGATCACGGACACGAGCATGGACACAATCATAGTAAGAATCACGGTCATTCGCACGGTCATTCACATAGCCATGATCACGACAGCGACCATGGTCATAAACATGGTGAGCAGTATCATGACCACAACCTACGCGCAGCCTACATGCATGTATTAGCGGATACTTTGACGTCTCTGCTTGCGATTGTTGCGCTGCTATTCGGTAAGTTTTACGGTTGGAACTGGTTAGATGCGGCAATGGGAATGGTTGGCGCATTCGTGATTGCCAAGTGGACGATGAACCTTATGAAACAAACCAGTCCAATCTTGCTCGATCAGAATATCGACGATGAGTACCGTAGCGGCATAACTGAAGCTTTAGCTCCTTATGCGACCGTAACCGACTTACACATGTGGAAGGTGAGTGGGCATCACTATTCAGCAGCGATTACTCTTGAATCAAACAGTGATAAAACCGTCTCTGAATATAAACAAATGCTCGCCAAGTTTGATAAGATTAATCATCTTACTCTTGAAGTGCATTCAAACGACCATGCGAAATATAGAACAGCTTAACCAAATACTGACTGAGTTCTACGATAAAATGTCTTCGTGGGAGCAGTCTGTTGTCAAAGAGACAGGTTATTCCCTTGCTCAAGTTCACACCATTGAAGTGCTTGGTATGCATGGCGCGTTAAGAATGAAAGAGCTCGCTGAAAAGTTAGGTATCACCACGGGTACGCTTACCGTTCAAATCGAAAAGTTGGTTAAAGCTGAATTGATTGAGCGCCATGAACACCCAACTGATCGTCGTGCGATTGTGGTTGCTTTGACTGATGAAGGGCAGAAGATACACGTTCACCACAACCAGCTTCACTTGAATTTGGTTAGTGGACTAACACAAGACATCGAAGAAGATGAGAAAGCGGTGTTATTGAAGTGCCTAACCAAGATGGTGAAAGCGTTTTAGTCAGCCTTGAGTTCGCACCCTAAGTCTTTAGCTGCAAAGCGATTGATTAAGAAATCAAAAAATGGACCTGACTCGAATTGAGTAGGTCCATTTTTTTCGCCGTTTACGCTTTACTGTACAATCATCAATAGACGGATTCACTGTTTAAAAACTAAGTCAAAACCTCCAATGTTGCGCTTCGCTCGTGCTCTTCTGGAGAGCCAAAAAAATGTCATCATAAATAATGCATCCAAATGTGCGTCAAAGTCTTTTAATTCAATGCCTTGTATACCATGACATTCAAGCCATTTATGTTCCGTCAAATAGCTGTCTCTCACTTTTATCATTCAACTAATGTACATGTATTCAATTTGTGTTATTGATGCTTTTATCTTTAGTGAAAAGATTCATTCTCTGTTTGAATACCATTGAGAATGTCACTGCTGGTGGGCTGAACAGTCGCTAGATTTAGTGCTCATTACTGATACAAAAACCATAACCATAACCATAACCATAACAATAACCAGGTCGCACGAGTTGTATTCCATGCTTCGATGCGATCAATTAGATACTCATAGTTAATTTAGTAAAGACGAGCCACGTATATGAATATAAAGAAAAAGCTCTATTCGTTGGGGATGTTCTCAATCTTCGGCATGATTTCATTGTTGTTTACCACATCACAATTTGCAGACACCACAGCTCAAATGAGCGAAGCCAAACAAATCACCAAAGAACTTGAAGTGCGACTACTTAATCTTCGCCGTAACGAGAAAGATTTCTTGCTGCGTAGTGATATGAAATACCTCGACAAGTTTGACGTAAACTACAACAAATTCTTAGCGTCTGAATCTGAGCTCAATGCGGTGCTCAGTGATTTAGGTTTAGCCAACAGCACACACCTACGTGAAGACATCGAAACTTACCACACCAGCTTTGTTAACCTAGTAAAAGCGAGCGAAGTCTATGGGCTAGCACGTGACAAAGGCATGCTAGGCGAGTTTCATGTTTTGCTCGATAACATCAGCGCGACAGCCAGTGCTGAACAAAAAATCGAGCTTTACCTGTTCAATGACTTAATTGAAAAGGGTGAGTTCGATCCGAATGTTCTTTCTATTACTTCTAATGTTGGAAGCTCAACTGCTTTGATAGATGCTGCACGTCAAGTGGTTGAACAGAAGCGAGTGATTGGCTTGAAGCACAACGAAGGTCTGCTTGGGCAAGCTCGCTCGGGTTCTCATGCTATCGAAACTCAATTTAAAGAGTTCTCAGCGGTATTAGACCAAGAAACCCAACAAGAGATGGACAAGCTATCGCTGATCAACAACATCCTTTGCGTCACGTTACTTGTGTCGATCATTCTGTTCAGCTGGTTAATCGTCCGTTCTATCATTGGTAAAATTGAGTCACTGCTTTCGGTTATCCGTAATATCGTTAATTCAAACGACGTGTCTATTCGTTCTCACCTAGATGGTAAAGACGAACTCAGCACTTTAGGCCAATACTTCAACCAATTGCTTGATCAATTGGAGGGCTTAATCGCGGCATCTCAATCTAAGTCACTGCAACTGACACAAAGTACGTCGAACATGCATGACGAGCTAGAGTCAGTAATCAAACAGTTTGAAGTTCAAGCAAACCACACCTCTACAATGACAACGTCAGTGCAAGAGATGGTACTCACAATAGGTGAAATTTCAGAAAGCACATCAGTTGCGGCTGAAGGTGTTCATCAAGCAAAAGTGAATGCCGATAAAGGCCGTGAAGTGGTGGTTGATACGATCAGCAACATTACTCAGTTGTCTGAACGCCTTTCTAGCAGCCAAGATTCGATCAGCTCATTGAACCATCATGTTGATCAAATCGGCGATGCAGTAAACATCATCCAAGGCATTGCAGAGCAAACCAACTTATTGGCACTGAACGCAGCCATTGAGGCAGCACGTGCCGGTGAACAAGGCCGAGGCTTTGCCGTGGTTGCCGATGAAGTTCGTGCTCTTGCAAGCAGAACGCACCAATCAACGACTGAAATTACCAGTGTAGTAACGGCAATTCAAAGTCAAATGAACGCTTCTATGACCGAGATTGGTGAATGTAACCAACAAGGCCAACTGACTCTGAAAGATTCGGAAGAGCTCGATGCTAGCCTGCAGCTTATCTTAAGCGACATGGAAAGCATCCAGGGCAACTCTGAGCGTATTGCATCAGCGATTGAAGAGCAGGGTGCTGTTATGGCACAAGTGAGCGACTCAATCACCGAGTTAAACACCATTTCAAGTGATAACAACGCTTCGGCGCAACATTGTTTAGTTGAAGTGGATAAAGTCGCAGAGCAAGCCCATGAGATGGATAAAGCGGTGGCGCAGTTCAAGACCTCTTAAACATTTAGAGTAAACTAAACCAAAGGCGTGGATCATCTGCGCCTTTTCTTGTGCCTGAAATTCAACTAGATAAATGACGAGAATAAAAAAACGGCCCGATCTGGGGGAAGATCTGGGCCGTTATATTACGTATTTTAAGGGGAATTACTTATTTCGGCCTTCCAGCACATCCAGTGCCAGTTC
>Ga0310124_10000208_pt1 | contig 40433 bp, 28 predicted proteins | sample CB11b_AW_Bot5_MG_FD_203507 | JGI IMG/M metagenome (GOLD analysis project Ga0310124, IMG submission 203507) | Marine microbial communities from Western Arctic Ocean, Canada - CB11b_AW_Bot5 | ecosystem: Environmental > Aquatic > Marine > Oceanic | place: Canada: Western Arctic Ocean | collected...
ACAATGACGGTATTTTGCGGTTGACCTCCGACAACACCGCGATTTACAACATCAACGGTACGCTGGAAAACGACGGGACATTTTTCAACGATACCCACGGTGCCATGGTTCATATCGAGAACATGGAAAACCGCAGCCTGATCACCACCAGCAATTCACTGTTAGCCAACGACATCATAGTGACGGGCAACTGGGTCAATTCCGGCACCATCAACTGGGGTACAGGTACGGCAACTTTCGCTGGTCCCACCGGCCAGCAGGTGACCTCCGGCGGTGCCGACTGGAACCGTATTGTCGTGGACAATGCGTCTGACGGTGGCCTGTCGTTTCTCGACGGCTTCACGACGGGGAGCCTATTCAACACGACACCGGGCTCGACTATGCGGTTCAAACGCAAAGACGCTGTCGCCGATATTTTCGAGATCACCGAATCGAACGGCCTCAATCTCACCGGTGCTGCCGGGTTGCAGATCAAGTTGCGCCGGCTCAGCGGCAGCGGTATCGACCTTTTCCAGATTTTCCCCTCGACCGGTGATTCCATCTGGAGTGTGTCACATGTCGACGTCAAGGATTCCGTCAATCTCGCTGATAAGGTGATTCTGGCGCTGCCCATGGATTCCAGTAACTCGACCGATTCGGGCAACACGTTCAACTGGTTCAGCCAGTCCTTTTTCCTCAGTACCAGTGTGGCGCCGGTTGCGGCCAGCGGCAAAGTCGATATTCCCAGCCGCTGGTTCAACGAAAACGACGTCGTGACGATCACCGCGTCAGTGAGTGACGGGCAGATGTTCACGCAATGGGTGAAGGACAATGTGCGCCAGGAGAATCCACACGGCGACGCGGTTGTCGATCCACTGGTCGTGCTCATGGACGCTCCGCACATCGTCGAGGCCAATTTCATGGATGCTACTCTGGAGACCGACTCAGACGAGCTGCCGGACTGGTGGGAGCAGCGCATGTACGGGAGCCTGAGCTATGGGGCCAGCAGCAACACCGACGGCGACGGTTTCGTCGATTTCGACGAGTACGTGACTTCGTCGTCGCCGCGCGACGGTACCGCGCCCAGCCGGATATTCGTGGATGACGACGCGGTGTACGGTGATGGCGACGGCAGTTCGGAGACGCCGTTCAAGTTCCTGAAGCAGGCGCTCGACAGCGCTGCACCGGGTGCTGTGGTTTATTTGCGTCCCGGTACCTACCAGGTCGAGTCTTACGATATCACCAGCAATGTTTTCATTTTCGGCGACGACCCCGAGACCACCCGAATCGTTGGACCGATGCCGTCGGGCGCGTCGACGCCGCAGCTGTTCGATGTCTCAGCGGAACGGTTCATGCTGGCGAACGTCCAGATAAGCAATTTTCGAAACAATTCTCCGATCATACGGTACGACGTTGGCACCGACACCGATATCGTTGTCCTCGAAAACCTGACGTTTACCGGCAACGGCACTGATTCTACGACGGTGCCAATGATCGACAATTCCGGCGTATTGTCGTCGACCGCGGTCTACTTCCTCAACAACCTGGCATACGGCAACGACGGCACGGGTGCCGGCTTGTTTAATCTGTCGGCGTCGCGGCTGATGGCGATTCACAACACCGTCGTGAATAATCCGGGTGGTGGCGTAACGCTTGGCACCGGTTCCGCCGGCATGCTGGCCAACAACATTCTGCAGGACAACGCCGGCTTCAATTTGTCGGACCTCTCCACGGGCGGGGTGCAGCAAGAGACCAACACTATTGCCGGTGACGCCTTGAACTTCCTGAACCCGGCGAAGGGTTTCTACCGTCTGGCGGCTGCCGATGTCGCCGCTATCGACACCGGCACCACGACGTTCCTGCTGCACGACAAGGATATTTTCTTGCGGGCGGATGGTGCCGTCGACCAGGGCGCCTACGAACAGAATTTAAATGACATCGACAACGATGGTCTCGTCGCCGCTGATGAAGCTGCGAACGGCACGTCGGATTCGAACCCGGACTCGGATGATGACGGGCTCTGGGATAACGATGAGATCACCATTCACTACACCCTGCCGAACGACTCCGACACGGACAATGACCTCGTGCCCGACGGCGATGAGATCGAGCTCGGCCACAAGGCCCTGATCGACGACGTCAACCCGTTGCCCGGCGCCTTTGTCACTGACTTCGAGCCACCCCTGTGGACCGCCGGACAGAACATCAGCGATGTCATGCCGAATCAGGTCATACGCGGACCCGCCGTGGTTACGAACGCTGCCGCTGTAGATGGCGTTCAATCTATCGAGTTCGGCGGTGCCACCGGCGAAAGCGGGGCTTACGGCTACGGCTTTACCGCCGGTTTCGACAACATGTGGATCGAGATCCATTTCCAGCATCCGCACGCGCCGCTGCCGACCGATGTGAACAAAGCCCTGCACGTTATCGGTGCCAACATCGCCGTCAACGACGCCGGCTTCGTTTGCTTCTACAGCGGCGATGACGAGAATTGGATTGTCGGCAATGTGGCCGTACCTGCCAATGACTGGTTCAAGGTAATTGTCCATCGGAACATTGCTGCCGGCCGGTTCGACATCTATGTCGACGACCAGCTCGCAGTCGCCGATCTCGGCGCCTACGGCAGCGAACTGGACAACTACGTGCGCTTCCGGCTGTCCAGTGTCGATGATCAGACCGTACGAGTGGATCGTATCATCGGCTACTTTTTCGGGCCGTATCATCTCGCCGATTTTCGGGAAGCGACGTCCTCCAGTACCACCATTGTGGTGGACCTGACAGACTCGTTACTGAATCTGCGTAACAACTCGGCGCAGGTTACCTGGGCTGCATTCAAGAACGACGGTACGCCCGTCGATACAGGCGTCCTTGACTTCGGCGTGGGTGCCGGTACGGCATCCATCGACCTGGCCTCTGCCGTATTGTCCGCTGACTCGGGAGATGCATTCCGCATTGAGTTGTCGAGTCCGTCCGAGTGCAACCTGGGCCGTGCCTGGTTCCACACCTACACGCACCCATGAGTGGAACTGCGCGCCGCATCACGGCGCATCAGGCGAATCACTTGCCGTATCCGGGTTTCTTTGCCAAGATGCACACGGTTGATCAGTTCGTCATTCTCGATGATGTACAGTTCGTCAAAGGCGAGTACCACAACCGCAATCGCGTCCGTCTGAAGGCCGCCGCACACTGGCTTACCGTGCCTGTAATCCATAGCGGCCGGCAGGGGCAATGCATCGCCGATGTCGAGATCGACAACCGACGTGACTGGCGGGGCACCCACTTGCGCACCCTGCAGCAGAACTATTCGGGTGCGCCGCATTTTGCCGCGTACTTCCCACCGTTTGCCGAACTCTATGCCCAGCCTTGGGAACGCTTGATCGACTTCAACCTCGCCCTGATCCGCGGCCTGGCTGCGGCGTTGGAAATTTCCACGCCGTGCTGCCTGAGTTCCGGGCTGCAAATAAGCGGTAACGTGACAGACCGTTTGATCGATATCTGTGCCGCGACAGGGGCCACCGAATTTGTCCACGGCAAGCACGCCCGCGACTATGTTGATTTCGACAAAATGAGCGCTGCCGGAATCGCCAACACAACCCAGAGCTACACAGCGGCCGAATACCTGCAAACCGGCCCCGGCTTTGTTGCGAACCTGGCAGTCATCGATGTTGTACTGAACTGCGGCCCCGAAGCCCGCGACTTGGTGCTGGCGGGGAACACATTGCAGGGTGCGTAAGAACCATACCGCCCGGCGAGCGGTACGGTAACAGGAGCGGCCGATCTGTATCGTGCCGTATCGGTGCCCCGATGCCCGAGGATGAGCGCGCCCCAGCCTGTCGTAAAATGGGAAATTTGGGAATTGGGCTAAAAAAGATTATACTTTTCCCATGGCGGCGCATGCAGGCAATATGACAACGACTGAGAAAGACCAAGCGTTGCGGCGAACGATTCGCGGCTACGGCAGTCTTGCCATCGCATTCTCCGGTGGTGTCGACAGCACGTTCTTGGCCGCTGTCGCCCACGAGGAGCTGCACGACAACGTGCTCCTGCTCAATGCCAGGTCCCCGTCCTTCCCGGAGGACGAGGCGGCTTTCGTCAAACAGTTTGCCGCCGACTTCGGCCTCAAGCTGCAGGTGGTCTCGACCAATGAACTCGAGATCGAGGAGTACAGGGAAAACGCCCCCAGCCGCTGCTACTTCTGTCGACATGAGATGTATTCGCACCTGGCGCCCGTCGCCAAAGCGGCGAACATGGCGGTGATCGCCGATGGTGCCAATATCGATGACCTGAGCGATGTGCGCCCGGGCATGAAAGCTGCCGCCGAATGGCACGTTCAGCATCCGCTGCAGGACGTTGGGTTGACCAAGGAGGAGATCCGCACACTCTCCCGGCAGCTCGACCTGCCGACGTGGGACAAGCCGGCATTTGCCTGCCTCGCATCGCGTATCCCGTTCGGGGAACGTATCACCACGGTCAAACTCGAACGCGTGGCGGCTGCCGAGACGATTATCCGGAACCTTGGGTTCCATGTCTACAGGGTTCGCAGCCATCAGGAGCTGGCCCGGATCGAATTCGGCATCACGGAGCTCGAGCGTGGTTTCGGCATGCGCGAGGAGATCGTGCGCGAGCTGCGCAGTCTTGGATATGCCTATGTTACTATCGATCTGCAGGGGTATCGTACCGGGTCGATGAATGAAGTGTTAACCGATGAGGCGGAGTGAGTCGTTATCATGCCTGTCAATACCTCACGTCCCGGATACGACGAAGACGTTCTGATCGTCGAAGAAACGCAGACGCAGACGCAGACGCAGAAACCTCGCATGTTCAAGGTTGTTCTGCACAATGACGATTACACGCCGATGGAATTCGTTGTCATGGTGCTGCAGGCAGTCTTTAACAAGGCCCAGGAGGATGCCGTGCACATCATGCTGAGCGTCCACAATCGGGGTGTCGGCATCTGTGGCGTCTACACTGGGGATATCGCAGAGACCAAAGTCACCAAAGTGCGTGATTTGGCTGGGTCCCACGAGTTTCCATTGAAATGCACGATGGAACCGGAGTAAACTGGTCAGCATCTAACACGTAACGCTATATTGTAGTGACCCTAACAATGAAGCTCTGATCAACATGGACAGCAAACCAATTCTCAGTAACGAACTGCGCATTACCTTCGGGCTGGCGGTAAACACCGCCCGCAGGTACCGGCACGAATATCTCATGCTCGAGCATGTGTTGTTCGCGCTCCTCCACGACCCCGACAGCCGCGAAGCAATTTACGAATGCGGCGGCGACGTCGATTCACTGAAGGAGCGGCTGGTCGAGTTTTTCAAAAACGATGTCGAAGTCGTCGAATATGACGGCGACTATATCCCGGAAGAGACCAACAGCATCAAGCGCGTCATCCAGCGCGCTACGAACCACGTCATCAGTTGCGAGAAGAATGTTCTCGAAGGCATCGACATCCTCGTGGCACTGTTCCACGAGCAGGACTCACATGCCGCCTATTTCATCCAGGAGCAGGGGCTGTCGCGGTTTGATCTGATCAATTACGTCTCTCACGGCATCGCCCGCCGCACGCCCGTGGATGACGACTGCGAGGATTCCCAATTCGATGTCGAGGCCGAACCGGAAGATGAGCAACTGGTCGACGACGACGAGCAGGTGCCAACCCGCCGCCGCCCTCGCAAGACCAACGCGCTGGAGGCGTTCACGACTGAACTGACACAACTGGCGCGCGACAATCAGCTCGACCGCATCGTCGGCCGCAAGATCGAACTGCAGCGGGTCATGCGCACCCTGTGCCGCCGGCGCAAGAACAATCCGATGCTGGTCGGTGAACCGGGTGTCGGCAAGACCGCCATGGTTGAAGGACTCGCCAATCTCATTGTCAGCGAAAACGTTCCAGCGTTGTTGAAGGACGCCGAGATTTATGCCCTCGATATGGGCACCCTCATTGCCGGCACGAAATTTCGCGGCGAATTCGAGGAACGCCTGAAGGCAGTCCTGTCGGAACTCGAGGCGAAGGACAAGGCGATTCTGTTCATCGACGAGATCCACACGGTCATTGGCGCCGGCGCCACGCAGGGCGGCTCCATGGATGCTTCGAACCTGCTCAAGCCCGTTCTGTCTGCCGGCAAAGTGCGCTGCATCGGCGCGACCACATATTCCGAGTACAAGAACCATGTCCAGAAGGATCGTGCCCTGGCCCGGCGGTTTCTCAAGATCGACATTGCCGAGCCCAGCGTGCAGGAGACGATCAGCATTCTCAAGGGGCTGCGGCCGTATTACGAGGAGCATTTCCAGATCGGCTTTCCAGACAGTGCACTGACGACAGCTGCCGAGCTTGCGGCCCGTTACATGAACGACCGCTTCCTGCCGGACAAAGCGATCGATGTCGTCGATGAGGCCGGTGCCAACTACGCCCTTTCCGCCAAAACCCGGAAGCAGAAAAACGTTACGACGCGCAACATCGAGAACATCGTTGCGGACATCGCACAACTGCCGCGCAGCAAAGTGTCGAGCTCGGACCTGACCAAGCTGAAGAATCTCGACCTCGAGCTCAAGCAGGTTATTTTCGGCCAGGACGAGGCCATCGGGAAACTTGCCAAAGCGATCAAGCTGTCGCGCGCCGGCCTGCGCAATATCGACAAGCCCATCGGTTCCTACCTATTCACCGGCCCGACCGGTGTCGGCAAGACGGAACTGTGCAAGCAGCTCGCCAACATTCTCGGCAACACCTTCATCCGCTTCGACATGAGCGAGTACAGCGAGAAACACACCGTCTCGCGCCTGATCGGGGCGCCGCCCGGCTACGTCGGCTTTGAACAGGGCGGGCTGCTGACCGAGGCCATCATCAAGACGCCGTATGCTGTCGTGCTGCTCGACGAGATCGAGAAGGCCAACGCCGAAATCTTCAACGTCCTCCTGCAGGTCATGGACCACGGCACACTCACCGACAACAACGGGCGCAAAGCAGATTTCCGCAACGTCGTGCTGATCATGACGTCCAACATCGGGGCCAAGGAACTTGCCGCCAACGGCATCGGCTTCCGCAATCGCGACGTGCCAGAGGAAAACCAGGGCGCCGTCGACAAGTTTTTCTCGCCGGAGTTCCGCAATCGCATCGACGCCATTATCCACTTCAAGGCGCTGACGATCGACCTGACCGAACGCATCGTCGACAAGTTCATCAGTGAAATGGACGAGATGCTGCAGAAGAAAAAGGTCGAGCTCGAGCTCACACCGGCAGCCCGCAGCTGGCTGGCGGAGAAGGGCTATGATCCGAAATACGGCGCCCGCCCGGTCGCCCGGCTGATCCAGTCGGAAGTGCACGAAAAGCTGATCGACGAGATCCTCTTCGGCCCGCTCGCGAACGGCGGCAAGGCTGTCGTCGACGTCGTCGACGACGAAATAGCCATCGTCATTTCATAAAGCGGTTGCGAACGCCTGAGCCGCGTCACAGGCCGCCAAACACATCGAGCTTCTCGAGCAAAGGTGTGTGAACTGCTTTGAGACGGACGATTTCATCTTCGTCCACGGGGGATCACCCCGGATGTGTCGCTGGCGGCAGAGGACGTCAAGACGCTTCAATGGGTTTCGTTAGAAGAGGCAAGCCCCCATGTTTCCGGCCGCACGGTCATACTGCGGTCACACCATGCAGGGTTCCGGTTCTATTGCAGATTTTGACCTGACGATCTGCATCGACTCAGGCCTTCGGCATTATGGATTAGATCCGTCTCTACTTGCAGAGTCATCGATTGTCCGAGAATTTGCCCCGCGGCTAAAAGAAGTGATATTACGCGCCGAATCTCGATTATCACGTCACGTTCAAAGGGGCATTCACCATGACACGAATACTTTCACTCGCAGCCGCCGCCGCAATTGTAACCGCGGTTCTGTCCGGTTGCGGGAAGTCCCAGGTTGCAGGTTTCGAATCTCCGGAAAAAGCATTTGAGGCGCTTCAGGAGGCCGGCGCAGCGAAGGATTTGACAGGCCTGCTCAACTGCCTGTCTCCAGAATCGCAGGACGTCATGGCGAGGCAAGCCACGGTGGTCCCTTTGTTCATGGTTATGTTCGATCCAGACAAAAAGGAAGAGTTTGAGGAGTTGCTCGCAAAACACGGTATCGCCTTGGACGCAATCAGCCTTGACGAAGAGTTTCCCATCGACAATCCGGCGGACAGAGTCGCCTACATTGCCGACGTAATGAAGTGGACCGAGGCACAGTCGGACGGCAAAAACAGCGGATCGTTATTCGATGTGGCACCAACGATTGGTGACATAAAGATCGATAACGACTCGGCTCGGGCAACGTTAACCAGGAAATCGGGAGAGACGAAAGACATTGACTTTGTTCGACTCGATGGCCGCTGGTTCGTGCACATTCCTGTCGAACCAGCAGTCACGTCGGACACCGGAACAGAGGAGACCGGCGAGGAATTTGAGGCTCGGTTCGTTGGCAAACCTGATTTCCGCGGCCACAAACCGGGACCGCCAGCGGCCTTCGAAGCAATCACGCTCGATCAGTACAATTCGGCATGGCAGGTGACACTGGAGATCGAGAACCAGGCGGCTGGCGAGTTGCTTCGGCGTCTCGTCGGAGAGCTCGGACTGGAGTTCAAGTCGAGTGAGGATCAGGCAGCCGCGCTGCAGAAGACGGTGTCGCTCACCATGAGCAGTGGCTCGCGGCTCGAGGCCATCGAGGCGATCTGCCGGCAGATCGAAATGACGCCCGTTTACTTAGAGAAGACGATGAAGCTTCGGCTGGGTGCGAGAAACGCCGCACAGATGCCCGAGTCGCTTGCCGAACTGACGTTCAAAGGGGACTCGCCGGCGACCCTGGAATTCATCAAAATTACCGGCAACGAGAATTTCCGAAAAATTGCCTTCCGGGCGACAAACCACGCCAACAAGGAAATCGTAGCTTTGAAATTCGAAACACGATTTCTGGATGCAAGTGGGAAAGCGCTGGAACGATCGGAATTCGAAAAGCACTCCGATCGACGTATCCCGGCTGGAGAAATACGGAATGTCGTCGTTAACGAGTTTTTCATGCCGGCCGGAACGAAAACCGTCGAGGCAACGGTGGGCAAGATCAAATTCTCTGACGCTACTGAGTGGAAAAAATACAGGACTCCGGAACTCGTTGCATTCGCCGGACCTTTCCTGGTTGAAATGGGCGATTTCGAGCCCGCAGAGAGTATGCTCACGCTGCACGTTTTCGCGGCCGGCCTGCCCAAGCCCGTCAACCAGCAGCTGCGGCAGCTTGGCATGAGACTATTCACGGTTGACAAAATCGCAGTCTCCGAGGGGAACGAACATCATGTCGGAGAAGGACAACACTACCTTTTGCCAACAGATCCGTCGGTGTTCTATCAGAAGATTGGGGTCGGCTTGCCCTTGTTTTCGCGGGACCTGCCGGCATCGTTTCCCAACGCAATCAATGTTTTTGAAGGAAAAATAAAACTGGCGATTGTGACTGGCTTGACGCTTTTCAGCTTCGACGAACTTAAAACGGGGATCGAAAAGAAAGCCGGCGAAGTAACGGTAAAGCTGACCCGGGTTAGCGGTGGCGATATTTCCGTCGAGTGCTCAGGCCTCCCGATCGACGAAAACTTCGAAGGTGAACGCTATCAACTGATCGCCTTCGATAAGAACGGCGAGTGGATTGATGACGACGGCGGCTTAATGAGTGGCTGGGGCTCTGCACTATCGATCGGCAAAATGTACCGGACGCCGCCAGCCACGATTGAAGTTCGAGTGATTACTTCCTCCGAGTCGATTGAGTACCCGTTCTCGATGAAATAAATCGTGAACCTGAACGCCGCACAGATGCCCGGGCAGCTTGCCGAGTTGATGTTCAACGGCTACTCATCCGTGACCCTGAAGTTTATCAGCGGTACCGGCCTGCCTTTTGCCCGGACCGCCTCCAGACCGAGTCGAGATACACGGCCATGTGACCATGTGTCACACCCCCAACGGTCAACCACGGCGAATACAGTTCGAAAGCGTGTCGACTTCGGCCTGGGGCCGAGACTCGTTGGCCCACCACGCGCTATTGCTGCAGCACTGGATTATGCCTTTGCCGCCAGGTACTCGCATCAGTTTTTCCAGGACAGTGAGGCGCAGGAACCGCACGACAAGGTGCGGCCAGAAATGGCACAGGCCCGGGACGCTGCCGGACGATTGCCCGCGGCAATCGAGGCGGGTGACAGTGACACCGCCAAATCCGGGTATAAAGTGCTGAAGTCTTCCTGTTTCAACTGTCACCGCGAATACCGCGCAAACACAAGGAAGTGACAACCAATGGTTGAGCAAAAAAATTCAGACGGCATGGAAAAGAAGCGCTACGAGGATTTTTACCGGAAGCTGCGCGTGCGGATCCGCAAGTGGATCGACGAGTCCGAGAAGGAACACAAGTGGACTGAAATCCTGCTGCTTGCGCCCGACCTGTTTCATCTGCTCGTCTGTCTGCTCTTCGACAAGGATGTGCCGGAACGTGAGAAGACGAAAATCCTGATGGCTATCGCCTACTTCATCTCGCCGCTCGACCTGCTGCCCGAGCTGCTGCTCGGTCCGATCGCCTTCGTCGACGATGTTGCGATCGCCTGTTTCGTCCTGAACTCATTGATGAAAAAAGTCGAACCGGAGATCATCAACAGGCATTGGGCCGGCGAGGACGACGTTCTCGAGCTCGTCGAGATTGTCGTTTCCCATGGCGATGCCTGGCTCGGCAGTGGCTTGTTCCGGCGCATCAAGGGGTTCCTGGACAAAACTGAAAAGAAGCAAAAGTGACGCTGGCACACGACGACATCGCCGCCCTGGACAAGCATTGTGTCTGGCACCCGTTTACCCAGATGCAGGACTGGACGGCCGCCGATCCGGTCATCATCGAGCGGGCCCAGGGCGTGCGGCTCGTTGACATTCGCGGCGATGAGTATTACGACGGCGTTTCGTCGTTGTGGCTCAATATTCACGGACACCGTGTCCCGGAAATCGACGCGGCGATCCGTGACCAGCTCGACCGGGTCGCACACTCGACCCTGCTGGGACTCGCCAACATCCCGTCGGCACGCCTGGCGGCGAAGCTTGCAGAGCTCACACCGGCTGGGCTCAATCACGTCTTTTACTCCGACAGCGGTTCCGAGTCGGTCGAGATCGCGCTCAAGATGGCGTATCAGTACTGGCGGTTGCTCGGGCAGGAGCGCAGCCGATTCATCAAGATGACAAACGCCTACCACGGCGATACTATTGGGGCTGTCAGCGCTGGCGGCATTGACTTGTTCCATTCGACCTACCGCGACCTGCTTTTTCCCACTTTCGAAGTGCCGTACCCGTACCCGTACCGCTTCGATGGCTCGGTCGATGACTGCGTCGCCCACTGCCTGGCGGCGCTCGACGACATTCTGACTGACCACGCCGACGACGTTGCCGGCCTTATTGTCGAGCCTCTGGTACAGGGCGCTGCCGGTATGATCATGATGCCCGAGGGCTTTCTCAAGGCGCTCGAACAGCGATGTCACGATAGCGGTGTCCTGCTGATCACCGATGAAGTCGCCACCGGCTTCGGGCGCACCGGGCGGATGTTTGCCTGCGATCACGAAGACGTCTGCCCCGATATCATGACCCTGGCGAAAGGATTGACCGGCGGTTACCTGCCGCTGGCAGCGACAGTTACGTCCGAGGCGATTTTCGAGGCGTTTCTCGGTGAGTACAACGAGCAGAAAACGTTCTTCCACGGCCACTCCTATACGGGCAACCAGTTGTGCTGCGCCGCGGCCCTGGCCAGTCTGGAATTGTTCGAGACGAGCAATCTGCTGGCGCGCGTCAACGAGAACCATGCGATCATTCGGCAGGCGCTTGCGGAGATCGCAGAATGCGAACACGTCGGCGAGGTGCGGAACCGCGGTTTCATGACAGGTATCGAACTGGTGCACGACAGATCGACTCGCGAACCATACGCCTGGCAGGAGCAGATCGGCGTCAAGGTCTGCGACCGCAGCCGCGAGCTCGGCATGATCGTGCGGCCGCTCGGGCACGTGGTCATTTTTATGCCGCCGCTGGCCAGCACGGCCGCGGAGCTGCAGGAGATGTTGTCAATCCTGCACCGCTCAATTTCCGAGGCCACCGAATGAACGGACTGTTCATAACAGGTACCGACACCGGCGTCGGCAAGACGTGGATCGCCGCAGCATTGGCGGCGGCACTCCGCGGTCGCGGCCGCAGCGTTGGGGTTTGGAAGCCGGTGCAGAGCGGCTGCATGCTCGGCGACACCGAGGCCGACAGCTATGTTCTGCGCCGGGTCTCCGGTGTCGACGATGCGGAGTCCGCAATTTGTCCCCTGTCGTTCGAAGCGCCACTGACCCCGATGCTGGCGGCGCGGCTTGAGGGCAAGTCGATTGACTTCGATGACCTGGTTGCTGCGGGCCGGCCGTTGTTCGAGAAGTACGAGTCGGTATTCGTTGAAGGTGCCGGCGGCCTGGCGGTGCCGCTTACCGAGCGACACCTGGTCGTCGACCTGGCGGCGCACCTCCAGCTGCCGTTGCTGGTCGTGGCGCGGCCGGGGCTCGGGACGATCAACCACTGCTTGCTCACCGTCGATTACGCACGGCGTCACGGCCTGACGGTCGCCGGTATAATTTTCAATGGTTACAAGCAGGAGTTGCCGCACGAGTTTTCCTCTGTCGCCGAGATAGCAGCGGCCGGGGACTCTGAAAGCGAGCCGTCGAACCCTTATCTGGTGGCGTCGTACGGCAACGTACCGGTTCTCGGCACTATCCCATGGATGAGGGATTTGCAAGCTCTTGCCGCAACGATAGGTTCCCATGTGGCTCTGGACCGAATCGAACAAGGCGCATTAAGGGGTACGGACGGGCAACCATGATGACAATTGACACAACGATGGTCTGGCATGAGCTCGCGGACAAGGCACTGGAAGGCATCTGCCCAAGTGAGGCGGAGTGTCTCGCCGTGCTCTCCGCCGACGATGATCAGCTCCTGTCTGTGCTTGATGCCGCGTTCCGCGTGCGACGCGAATATTTCGGTCGCAAAGTTAAGCTCAATATGCTGCTCAACGCCAAGAGCGGCTATTGTCCGGAGGACTGTGGTTACTGTTCCCAGTCGAAACTTTCGTCGGCCCCGATCGACGAGTATCCGATGGTCGACAGGTCGGTCATTATCGAGGGTGCCAAAGCGGCCATGGAACGGCGTGCCGGGACGTATTGCATCGTCTGCAGCGGCCGCGGCCCGACGCCGAAACAGCTCGATATCATTGAGGACGCCGTGCGCGAGATCAAGGCGACTACACCGCTCAAAATCTGTGCCTGCCTCGGGCTGCTCAAGGACGGCGATGCCCAGCGCCTCGAGGCTGCCGGTGTCGACCGCTACAACCACAATATCAACACCAGCGCCGGCCACCACGACAGCATCACCAAAACGCATACCTATGACGACCGCGTCGACACGGTGGAGAAGGTCAAGGAAGCCGGCATCTCGCCGTGCTCCGGAGTGATCGTTGGGATGGGGGAGACGGATGAGGACATTGTTCAGATGGCGTATGCCCTGCGCCGGCTCGATGCCGATTCGATCCCGGTCAACTTCCTGCATGCCGTTGCCGGCACGCCGCTGGGTGACCAGAAACCGTTGCCGCCGGCGAAATATTTGAAGATCCTGGCGATGTTCCGCTTTGTATGCCCGACCAAGGAAATCCGGGCCAGTGGCGGGCGCGAGGTCAGCCTGCGCAGCCTGCAGCCACTGGCTCTGTATGCTGCCAACTCGATTTTCGTGGGCGATTATCTCACCACGCCCGGCCAGGCAATCGAAGCCGACCACCGCATGATCGAGGACATGGGCTTCGAGATTGAAGAATTTTGCGACGATGCATGAATATTTTCAGTCTGTATTGGGTCTAAGACGATAGCGACGGAACCCATCCATCGCGATCTTACAACTTCAGATCAGGGGATCAAAAATGTACAGGACAGCAGTAGCGATTGCCGCTATGGCTTTGATGGCAGGCTGCGTAACGATGGACTCGGCCTACGAAGGCGCCACCCGAACCACCAATCCCGATGCCACGAAGGTGCAGACCGATATCCGTTGGACGGGACGACAGCCGCGCATCCGTCCGGTGCCGGCCGAAGACAAGTTCGTCTACTTCACCGCGCGCAGCAGCGCCGGTGTCGACATTGACCTGACGCCGGCGATCGAACATCAGCTCGAACAGCGCGGCTACCGGCTGGTGCGGAACATCGACGAAGCGCAGTTCGTGCTCGATGCCGACCTGAGGCACTTCGGCGAACAGCGCACGCGCAGCAACACCGGCGCCGTGACCGGCGCGATCATCGGCGGTGCCGCCGGCGGTGCCACCGGCAACAACGCCAAGGAATTTGACCGTACCACCGGCGCCGTGGGCGGCGCTATTCTCGGTGGTGTTATTGGCCATGTGCTCGACAACCGTAATAAGATGGTGGAGATCAAGCTGATCGTGGACGTGACCATTGGCGAGCGCGTGCCCGACGGCGTATCGACAGAGGAGACTACACCGAGCGGCACCGGTTCCGTAGGGCGCGGTGCGTACGCTGGCGATGAATACGGTGAAAGCGGCCAGTACGAATCGGAATCGCACGAGGACCGGGGCGCCAAGGTGAGTGACGGCTTCCTGTATCACGACAATCAGGTGGTTGCCTCGGCCCGCAAGATGAAGCTGACCATGTATGAAGCCGAGCCGCTGCTGATCGCCCGCCTTTCCCGTGCCATCGCCAGCGCCCTGCCGTGATCTGAGATTTCCTTATGCCCCGGCGCGGGTCGAATAGCGAGCCTGGAGGCTCGTGGTCCTGGTGCTGCATGTTTTCTTGATCATGGCGACTGTTACACAATTTGAATGTGTGCCTCGTTCGTGCCATGTTCAGCCGCCAGACAAGTAGTCAGGCTGAACTGCCCATCAATAAAAGGATACCGATGCCATGAGTCAGGAAGCCTTCATCCTCGATCTCGCCAAGTTAGTGATTGCCGCAGCGTGGGCCGACGGGGAGTTGTCCAACGACGAGATCAATGCGCTCAAAGACCTGCTGTTCAACCTCGAGGAAGTCTCGGGCGAAGACTGGGCAGTGCTCACGATGTATATGGAGAGCCCGCCCAGTGACGCGGAGGCAAAGGAGCTGCTTGAGCGTGTTCTCGGGGGGATCCGGACCAGTGAGAACAAGATGCTTACCTTGGCAACGCTGGAGAACCTGTTCCGCTGTGACGGCACCGTTACGCCGGAAGAACAGGCCCTCCTGGATCAGGTCGAGGGTGACATTGCCAACATCAACACTGGTCTTTTTTCGGGATTCTCCCGGGCCTTGAAATCTGCAATCGGGGAGCGCAATTCTTCAGTCGAGTCGTCCTTGCGGGAACATGCCTCGGACGACTACATCCGCAACACTATCTACTTTGACTTGGAGCGAAAACAGGACGCGAGCGGAACGACCGTCAACAAGTCGGAATCAGAGCTGCGTGAGCTCTGTTTCGCAGTCGGATTGCTCGCCCACGTCGCCAATATAGATGCAGAGATTACAAGCGAGGAACAGGAAGCCATTCGCAGCGTCATCCGCGAAGACTGGGGGTTGTCGGAAAGCGAGGCTCATCTGTTGGTAGAAATCAGCTGCGACCGCACGACCAAGGGGCTGGACTACCACCGCCTTTCCAACGGATACTTCGAATGCACCACGTGGGAACACCGCAGAGAGTTTGTGAAAACGCTCTTTCGAATCGCAAATGCCGCGCACAAGACGAGCAACGACGAGATCGAAGGAATCCGTGACATGGCAAGGAGCCTCAAAGTTTCACATAAGGATTTCATTGCCGCGAAAAAGACGATATCGAACGAGGACCGGAGCGGTCTGTAGGGCGGTTCGCTTCCATAGGCAATGTGATTTATGCAGCCGGCGCCCTGTCATCCAATGGATTCGGTGCTTTACGGTTCGGTTTCACAGGCAGGAATGCGCCGTTTCGCAATGACAGATTAATTCGCAGTCGGCCTCCTTGTACTGCCATCGCATCATTCTTATGTTGTCCGCTGATCAAAACCTCCGGAGGACGAGATGAAGATTCTGGCGTTTATGGCACACCCCGACGATGCCGAACTTCTATGTGCCGGCACATTGGTTCGCCTTCGTAAGGCCGGCCACGACATCGCCATAGCGACGATGACCTCGGGTTCCTGCGGCTCCGCCACGCTTGGACCGAAGGAGATTTCTGACATACGCAGAGTAGAAGCAGCCAATTCCGCCGCTGTCATCGATGCGGACTACCACTGCGCCGAGATCCCCGATCTGGAAATTGTGTTCGACAATCCCAACCGTCGCAAAGCCAGTGATATCCTGCGTCTGACCCAGCCGGATATCGTCATCACGCACTATCCGCAGGACTACATGTATGACCACGACATGACGTCGATGCTCGCGCGTGACGCCACATTCGGTGGAACGCTGCGCAACTACCCGAGCGATGTTGACGCTCCGCCGGTCGGACAAATTCCCTACCTCTACTACGCCTCGCCGGTTGACGGTGTCAATGCTTTCGGTGAATTGATTGAATATCAGTTTGTTGTCGACGTGACCAGCACGATCGAGACAAAGGTCGAGATGCTCGCCTGCCACGCGTCGCAGCGTGAGTGGCTGCGTGCGCAGCACGGCCTCGACGAGTACATCGAGTACATGCGACGGGAAACCGGCCGCATGGGAGCCACCGGCGGGTTTGACTATGGCGAAGGCTATTGTCAGCACCTCGGACACCCGTACAGGCACGACAACATCATTCTTGAATTGCTCGGGGACGCATGAGCACGGCTGCACATACCGGTGGCGAAGCTGTTGTCGAAACCCTTGCTGCTGCGGGCGTTGATACGGTCTTTGGAATTCCCGGCGGCCACAGCCTGCCGATCTATGCGGCACTGCATGGGCACAGTCAGGTACGGCACGTGCTCGGACGCCATGAGCAGGGACTCGGCTACATGGCCGACGGCTATGCCCGGGCCTCCGGTCGTTTGGCCGCTGTGACAACGACCAGCGGTCCCGGGGTCGCGAATGTCATCGCGGCACTGGGCCAGGCGACGACCGACAACGTGCCGATGGTCGTCGTATCGAGTGGCCCGTCCGCCGCACTCATCGGGCGGAATCGCGGCGGCTTACACGACCTCAATGACGCGATCGAACTGGCGCGGCCCGCGTGCCGCTACGTCGCTCACGCCGATGCGGTCGACGAAATATCGCCGAAACTGGCCGAGCTTATCCGTAACCTGCGCTGCAACCGGCCGGGCGGTGCGTTTCTCCAGGTGCCGACGAATATCCTCGGGGCAACCGCCGACACGGCGATCTGCTCCAGCGATGGCGACCGGCTCGCACCCGACATGGGGACTGTCGCCGCTGCTGCAGAGTTACTGCAGACCGCTACGCGCCCGTTGATTATTGCAGGCTATGGTGCGTTGCTGGCTGGTGCCGGACCTGCGATTCAGGCACTGGCCGAGAGGCTGGACGCTGTCGCAGCGACTACGACGCTGGCACGCGGGCTCCTCGGTGCGCAGTCCTGGGTGGTGTTCGACGACGGCGCGATACCGTCGGCGCTGACGAAGATTTTCGCCGAAGCCGACGTCACGCTGGCGATCGGTACGATGTTTCGCCAGGAAGATACGGCCGGCTGGCAAACGACACCTGCAGGCCGGTTGATCCACATCGATATCGATGCGGACGAGTTCGACCGCACGTATACGGCGGACGTGAGCATCCATGCCGATGCCCGGCTGGCTGTGGAAGCGATGGTCGCGGCGTTGCCAGTGAGTATCCCCGGTGCCGAGTCGACGTGGCGGCAACATGCTGCGGGACTGCAGCACGAACGCCTCGAAGCGCGCCGGGACCAGCCGGCAATGCAGTTTACCGAGGCATTGCGCGAGATCATCCCTCAGGACACCATCGTATTCGCCGACCGGTGCAACGTTGGTTACTGGATGTATCGAGTCGCTGCTGCGTATGAACCGCGGACATTCAATTATCCGATGGGCTATGGCGGACTCGGCAGCGCGCTGCCGCAAGCCATCGGCGCTCGTCTGGCATGTCCCGAACGGCGTATCCTGTCGATCATCGGAGACGGCGGCATGCAGTTTACGTTGCCGGAACTGGCGGTGGCGGTGCAGGAGCAGACACCGTTTACACTGCTGATTTCGAACAACCATGCCTACGGCGCTATCCAGGCCGGGCTTGACAGGAATTTCGACGGTGTTGATCCGTCCTTCGGCACGGCCCTGTCGGGGCCCGATTACGGGTTGATTGCAAAGGCGTACGGCATCGGTTATGCGCGGGTCGACAGCGAAGCAGAACTGTTGCGGGTACTGCCGGAGAAGCTGCAGAACGACCAGTTGAATATCGTCGAATTCCGTAACGCCATTCCGGATCCGTAATTACGGGTATTTGTGGCATCTTGGCCGGCTGAACGGTTGCCCTCGACCGTTGTATCGCGAGTTGCGCAGGGCAAATTCCCGGACGTTGCGCTGTGTGGTCGGCGCTTATGCCCACATTGAAAGTATTTTTCCGATGTCCGTATAGTCAGCGTCTGACACGCCCTCACCACTCCGATTGAATGACGTAGAATCAGTCGTCGTGGCCTTTGAGGTTGCGCGGCACGTCCTCGGTAACCGAAGACGAATCCATGTCGATGATCTCGTCGCCGTTCTCGGTAGGCTTTGTCGACCATTGCGCCGAGAAGCTCCAGCCGTTGCCATCTGCCGACTGCTGCCCCTGCGTCGCTTGCATGCGTTTCTGGAAATGGGCCACGATGCGCTCGGCCAGCCATCGCCGGGATGGCGGAACCAGCAGCAGAAACCCGACCGTGTCGGTAATAAACCCGGGCGTCAGCAAAACAGCGCCGGCGAAAAGAATCATTGCCCCTTCGAGCAGCGGCGCACTCGGTAACTGGCCGCGGGACAAGGCCCGCCGAATTTCGAACCACGTCCGCATGCCCTGCTGCTTCGCGAGGCCGGCGCCTATGATACCGGTCAGCACGGCGAGTGCCAGGGTCGGCAGCCAGCCGATCCGCCCGCCCGCTGCCAGCAGCAGCACGAAATCTGCCGCCGGCACAACGATCAGCACCAGGATCAGCAGTAGCAGGACATTTGTTCGCGTCGATTTCCGCATATTTGACAGGTTACGGGGATTGCCGGCAAGGTTTCACCGGATTCACCCGAAATGTTGCTTTTGGTGAAAAATTGCATAGGTTATAAGTTTATGCCAATAGAGGCGATCGACTTCCAGCCGCCCCCCCACCCAACAAGCATTGCAGGACGAGTTTAGACCTTGCGTTTCCAGTGTCATAAATGCAAAGGCATCGTCGCCATCGACGATAGTGAATTCGGTAAGCCAGTTGGCTGCGGACACTGCCAAAACGTCACCATGGTGCCTGAATCCCGTTTTTCAAAGGGCGCCGTCATCAATGATTTCGTCATTCGGGACGTTCTGGGTACGGGGGGCATGGGCAAAGTATATCTGGCCCATCAGGTGTCTCTGGACCGGCCCGTGGCTCTGAAAATTCTGCTCGAGAAGTATGCCGAGGAGAAAGAGTTCATCATCGACTTCATCAAGGAAGCCCGTGCCGCGGCCCGCCTGAACCATCCCAACATCGTACAGTCATACGCCGTCGGCGCGGAGGAAGGGATCTACTTCTTCGCCATGGAGTACGTCGAAGGAACGACTTTGAAGGATGTCCGTGACCAGCGCCAGAAACTGCCGTGGCGCGAGGCTTTCGAGATCGGCCAGCAGATCGCGGAAGCGCTTGATTTCGGCTGGAAAAATCAGCAGCTGATCCATCGCGACGTCAAGCCGGACAACATCATGCTCGCGAGCAACGGTCTCGCGAAGCTGGCCGACTTGGGCCTGGCCCGGGTAGCTGCCGAGGTGCGTACGGATGAAGGCGACCAGATAATGGGGACGCCGCAATATATCAGCCCCGAGCAGCTCATGGGCCACCCTATGGACGTACGCGGCGACATCTACAGCCTTGGCGCAACCCTTTATCAGACCATCACCGGGTACTTCCCGTTTGTCGGCAACTCGCCGACCGAAGTCGCCACACAGCACCTCACTGAACCGCTCAAGTCGCCGCGCGAATACATTCCGGATCTGCCGGCCGAAGTTTGCTGGATCATCGAAACGATGATGGAAAAGAAGTCTGAGGACCGCTTCTCTGGTGCCGACGTACTGCAAACCGCGATCAACGACGTACTGCAAGGCCGTGTCCCGGTGGATTTCACGCCCGGTCTGGTATCGAAGGGGGCTGAAGGTCATGTGCCGCAGGGCACAATCAACCAACCAGCGGCACCAGCCGGCCAGCCCGGGACCAAGGAAAAACTGACACTCCGCAAGGAGCGCCCGAAGACCGTTCTCAGCCGGGAATCCCCCGCTCGTACCAAGGGCAAGGGCACCAAGCTCAGACTCGGCAACAAGAAGAAGACCAGACTGTCGCCGGCTGCTTCACCCGCTGCTGCAGGGAAAGCGCAGGCCGCACCGGCAGGGAAAAAAAAGACGACACTGATCAATGCAGCCGACGCCGGCGAGGCCGCCCGACAGGCAATCGCCAAACCGAAAACGACCAACAAAGCCATGATGGGCTGCTTGATCTTCTTTACCACCGTCATCTTCATTACGCCGGTCGTCCTCTTCGGCGTATTCTACAAGAAATTCCTGTTCAACAACACATACCGGGCCGAGGTGCTTTACCTCAACCACCGCAGCCAGGTGACTGAAAGCGAAAAGGCCGACTACGCGGAGGTAAAAGCTTATTACACCCGCCTCATCAACGACGATGAACAAGCATTGCGCGAAGTCACGATACGGGGCGCTAAGTTCATTCGGAACTACCCCGACAGCCTGCTGACAAAGTCGCCGGGAAAGGACGGATATCCCGCCAAGCTGGGCATGTTCACACCGTTCGACAAGATTCACCGGGAGCGCATCAACGAGCATGCCGTGCCGCTCGGCGGCATCGTCTCCAAACACCACTATGACTATCTCGAGGCGCTCATTCTGCTGGTGCGTAAGCAAGAATTCGAGCTTGAATGGGAAAAGGTCGAGGAGCGTCGCTACCAGCACGACCTGATGCTGCGCAACATCGCTGCCCAGAAAGATATCGAAGCGCATGTCCAGAAGTTGCTCGGACAAATCACCGAACTTACCGACACAGTCCGGCGCCAGCTCGGTGCCGTCAACGCTGCTGCCATGGAGGACCGGGACAACATGCGCCGGAAGGTCATGATCCACAGCGGCAGCTTCGAATTTTCTGAGATCGAAAAGTTTTTCTCGATCAAAAGGCTGGACAAGGGGGACCGCCGTATTTTCTTCCAGATACAGCGTACGACCGAACGCAATTTCCCAGATGAGGCGGACGAAGAAAGAGTGACGATCTCGACGCGCTACGACTTACCGGAAAGAGAAATCCGCCGCAAACTGCAGAACGCTGCCCGCAACGCCGGCTTCGATCGGGCCATCCAAGACCTGCGCGCCGCGGGTGACGAGATCGAAGGTGTCCGGGCTGCTCAGATGCAGTGGATCGGTCAGCACGAGACTGCCCTGCGCGCCCATCGGGAAATGTACGAAGTCCTGGCCGGCTCGCAGAAGAGCCTCAAAGGCAAGCAGACCAATGTGGAGATCTACATGCTCGGACTCGGCATGGTCACCGTCAGCAACATCCTCAACGACAGCATCATTGTCGAAGCTTCCGTCTTCGACCAGCAGACCCAGGACCGCATCAAGAAACTCGTTCCCATCCCGCTGCGCGATATTCGCACAAAGGAATTTCTGCGCCTCGCCGCTGCCGTGTTCCTGGATCAGGGCGGCGATATGGGCGATTTCGATCGGCTAAAAGCGATTTACCTGTTCTACGCCGGGTACATAAGAGCCAATATCCTGGCCGCAGCCGGTGAACAATTCCTGGCCAATGAAGCGGGCAACTCGGCATACGAGGCCCCCAGCCGCAAACTGGAAATCGAGCGCCATTTCCGCCGTATAAATCGCATGTTGGACGAGGGCAACAAACAGGTAAAGGCTAGGAAACTCTTCGAAAAAACCGATAGGGAATTTCGTGGCACGGCGGAATGGCAGGAACGCCGCGAAGACTTCATACGCCTTCTGCGCGCCCGGAGCAACTAAAGGGGTCAATGATACCATGTCCGACGATTCTATCTGGATCGAAGCACAGGCTGATGCAGAGCGCGAGGCCGCCAATGAACCGGTGTTGGCGAGTTTCCTGCACGCTACTATCTGCAATCACAACAGTCTCGAAGCCGCCCTCAGCTTTCACCTGTCCAACAAACTGGCGAGCCCGATGCTGCAAGCCATATCGCTGATGGAGTTGATCAACGAAGCATTCACCAATGCCTCGGTGCGGGCCGCTGTGCGCACCGATCTGCAGGCCGTTCGCGAGCGCGACCCGGCCTGCCGCGGCTATCTTATGCCGTTGCTTTATTTCAAGGGATTCCAGGCCCTACAATCCCATCGCGTCGCTCACTGGCTGTGGGAGCAGGGCCGGCAGCCTCTCGCCTTCATGCTTCAGAGCCGCATGGCCGATGTCTTTGCAGTTGACATCCATCCGGCTGCCCAAATCGGCAGCGGCATCCTCGTCGACCACGCGACCGGCCTGGTCATCGGCGAGACTGCTGTGATCGAGGACAACGTCTCACTCCTGCACGAAGTCACACTGGGTGGCACCGGCAAGGAGACCGGCGATCGCCATCCGAAGATCGGCAAGGGTGTGCTGATCGGTGCCGGCGCCAAGATCCTGGGGAATATCCGCATCGGCGAGGGTGCCAAAATCGGCGCCGGCAGCGTCGTGCTCGATCCGGTCGAACCCCATTGTACGGTTGCTGGTGTCCCGGCCAGAATCGTCGGTCGCCCGACCAGCGATAACCCAGCCCTGGAAATGAACCACCGCCTCAACTGCGACGAGGCCGAAGGCCTGGATTCCGCCCGGCTCTGATCCGTTGTATTGGTCCGTATTGATCTATACTTATCGCCCTGCTCCATCCCCATCGGACGGCCCGTTCACCCGTCCCCGCCCCTATACCACGCCGCCGTCCGCCGCATGCCCTCGGCGTTGTTGACCTGCGGGTCGTAACCGAAATCCCGTTTGGCCTTGCCGTGGTCGAAATAATGGGAAGTCGCAAACTGGCTCGCCAAAAATCGCGTCAGCCGCGGTTGCCCGAGAAACGGCAACACCGTATGGACCATTTCCATTGCCAGCCCGATACGGCTCGCAGCCGCGTACGATATCGAGCGGCGCACCGGCGGCAATTCCAGATGCGCCAGTAGCTCATTGATCCACTCCCACATATTCACCGGCGCCGCATCACCGATGAAATACGCCTGACCGTTGACCGGGGACGTCTCCGTCAGCGCCGCCGCCGCCTGCAGATGCGCCGTTGCCGCGTTGTCGATGTACGTCATGTCCGCCAAATTGCTGCCGTCCCCGACCTGGATCAGTTTACCGGCCTTTGCTTGCGACGCCAGCAGCGGTACGATGTGCGTGTCGCCGGGCCCCCAGATCAAATGCGGCCGCAGCGCGCATGTCGCCAGACCGTTGTCTGCTGCCGCCAAGACTCGTTGCTCGGCCACAGCCTTTGACTTTGGGTAGTGGGCGTAAAAGCGCTGCGGATACGGTTGACTCTCGTCGACGCCTTCCAAGCTGGACATGCCGAACACCACGCTGGGTGAACTGGTGTACACCAACCGTGGCACGCCGTGACGGCGACACGCCGCAATGACATTGTCGGTGCCGTCCACGTTGACTGAAAAAAAGTCGCGGCGACGCCCCCAGACGTCGGCCAGCGCCGCAACATGATAAACAATGTCGACGCCCTGGCACACAGCACTGACCGCATCGGCGTTGCGAAGGTCAGCCTGCCTGCAGTCCACCCCCAGGCCCGCCAGTTCGGGATACTGCCCGCGCGCAACGACCCGCACCGACTCCGCCTGCGCGAGCAACATCTCGACAATGGCGCGGCCGAGAAAACCGCCGCCGCCAGTCACTAACGACAGACCCATGCGCTGAATTATCCTGTGTGAAATAGTGCCTAAACGGAACCTGCCCGTGAGTCGGATTTCGAGTCATTGTGCAGTTTCTGATCAGGCACTGAATACCCGGCCCACTGCCGGCCCAAAGTACGTTGAGGTCGTTGACTTTAGCGCGGTTCACGTTACCTTGCACATACGGTTGCGGCGAAAAATTTGTTTTCGGAGACCAAATAAAATCAGTTGAGAAAGTAACCTTGGCTTGTATTTGGAGTCTAATTTAAGCGGCTGTGCAATGGGGTGGCGCGACTAAAAGTCATCCAGGCGTCGGATACGGTCGCTGGGTGAGCGAACGTCACGATACATCATGAAGCACCTCCATTCCATCTTGCTGCTCACTGTCTGTCTTTGTGTCCTCGGCATGGTGCCTGCAGCCCGGTCCTGTGAGCCTACCGAGCTGGCTCCAGGTACCCGTTGCGACGACATCGACAACGATTGCAACGGCGAAGTCGATGACTGCAACGAGGACTTCCGCCCGCCCGTCCTGCGCTGTCCGATGGATGTGTTGGCAGAGTGCCCCACCGACACCCAGCCCGACCGCGACAGCATCATCGGTTATGCCAAAGCAGCGGACGACTGCGGCAAAGTTAAGCTCTCCTACAACGACAGCCGCGAAAACATGTGCGGCAGCTTCTACATCATCAACCGGGAATGGCATGCGGTCGATGGTTGCGGCAACGTCTCGACCTGCACCCAGATGATCACGGTCATGGACAACAGCCCACCGACGTTGTCCTGTCCCGAGTCCGTGACCATCGACCTGACCGCTAATCCAACACCCAATCCCGACAACGAAATCGGCTTCGCGACCGCCACCGACACATGTAGCGAATTCGAGCTCACCTTCGAGGACGAGGAAATTTCGCCGTGCGCCAAAATCCGCGTCATCATCCGGACCTGGATCGCCAAGGACGCCTGTGACAACGAATCCCGCGCCGAGCAGATTGTCACCTTGACCGACACCGAGCCGCCGGTCTTGCAGATTCCCGATCCAGTCACCCTCGAATGCCCGACCGACACCGAGCCCGCCAGCGACAGAAACACCGGCATCGCACGGTGCAACGACCCTTCCGTCCAGATCTCCTACATCGATGAAGTCACCAAAGGCTGCGGCAGAACCCGTATCATCACCCGTATGTGGACCGCCACCGACGTCTGCGGTAACGTCACCAGCGCCCCCCAGATCATCACCCTCATCGATGTCGTTTCGCCCGCGATCAACGTCTCGACCACCGCCGAAGACAACGGACTCATCGGCCTGCACTTCGACGCGACCGACGACTGCATCGGTCCCAGCGTCTTCGGCATGATCGATGTCGGCGACGACAAAATTCCAGTGACCGACGGCAAGCTCTTGAACCTCACCCGGGCCAGCGGGCCGCCGTCCGTCCGCTTCGATCACGGTGTGCTCATCATCGCCACCGAAACCGCCACGCTCTCCGTCCACGCTTCCGACGGCTGCAACGCCAACACGGTCGAGCTTGATCTCTTCGGTGAACGGGAGAGACACATCGAAGAAACATCGGCAGAGAACCCAGCGCCTTGAGGCTGATTTTACTATTCATGCTGCTGGCTGGCGGCTGTGCCGACCGCAATGCAGACCGCGCCGACAGCCAGACCGTCGCTGTCGCCGCCAATTTCGCTCCCGTACTCGAGCAGCTCAGTCGGCAGTACACCGCAGACACCGGTGCCGTCATCCGCACCGTGGTCGGGTCCACTGGCAAACTGTATGCCCAGATCAGCAACGGCGCCCCCATCGATATCTTTCTCGCTGCCGACACGGAGCGGCCCCGCCGACTCGAAGACGCCGGCCTCATCGTCCCCGACAGCCGGTTCACCTATGCCCGTGGCCGACTGGTGCTCTGGAGCCGGCAGCCTGATCTCATCGATCCCGACGGCACCGTACTCAATGATCCAGCGTTACACCGCCTGGCCATAGCCAATCCAATTATCGCCCCATACGGCCGCGCCGCGATGGAAGTTCTTGCAGCTCGGGGGATCGATCTGACCCAGCGTCGGCTGGTGCGCGGTGAAAATGTGGGCCAGGCCCGGCACTTCGCCTACACCGACAATGTTGATGCTGCTTTCATCGCCCAGTCACTGCTGACCGCGGATGATGCATCCGCCGGATCATGGTGGCTCGTACCAACATCGCTGCACGAACCGATCGAGCAACAGGCGGTATTGCTGAAACGCGCCACCGACAACGTCGCAGCTCAACAGTTTTTCGATTTCCTCGCGAGCGACGCCGCCCGCCGCATCATCCTCGCATCCGGCTACGCCAACGACTGATCGCCACGTAACGTCACGCATCGCCGAAAACCGAGCGCCGCGACACCGCGCAGCGGAATCTGTCGGTGCTTTGTATCGTTCAATCCCCCTGCCACTTCCGTTGGAGATTTTGTAATTTTTGCGGCCATCACTCTTCAGCGGTCGCGCTCAGTCGCCCGCAGTAGTGACCACCTGCCAGGAGAGGTTAAACCGCGCCAGGTATTTGCGCAGGCGATCGGCGTCGTTCGAGCTGGTCTTGTACTGCCTTGAGATGGCGAAGAGCTTGCGCCCGGCATCCGACAATGTCCGGGCGTCGCGGCAGACACGGATCACCGCAGCGAGCTGGGCGCGGTCAAACAGATCGATAGTGGCGGCGCGCTTGTCGCCGAGCAGACGCTCAAGCAGATCCATGTCGCCGTCCGCCGGCAGGCCGCCGCCGGATTGTGCATCCCAGGAGCCTTCCAGGCGATCAATTTCCTCGTCGACAGCCTCGACGCTGATGCGGCCGCCTGTTGCCAGTGTCGCCATTCGCGTGATCGCCGCGTTGAGATCCCGGAAATTGCCCGGCCATCTTGTCTCGGGACGCAATGCGAACTGCAGAAACCGCGTCTTTGCCTCTTTGTTGAACGTCACCTGGTGCCCGAGAAACCCGACGATGTGTTCGAGCTCGAATTCGATGTTCGGTTCGATGTCCTCCGGCCGTTCGCTGAGCCCCGGAAGATAGAACGTCCACAAATTGATGCGCGCCAGCAGGTCGCTGCGAAAGCGTCCGGCGCGAACGTCGGCGTTGAGGTCGCGATTGGTGCCGCTGATCAACTGAAAGTCGCTGACTGTCTCGGCATCGGCGCCCACCGGCAAATAACGGTTCTCCTCCAGCGCTCGCAGCAGCATCGTCTGCTCATCCAGCCCGAGCTCGCCGATTTCATCGAGAAACAGCACGCCGCCCTGCGCCGCATTGAGCAGGCCCGCACGGTCCCCGACAGCACCCGTGAAAGCGCCCTTGACGTGGCCGAACAGCGTCGACATCGCCAGGCCGCTGCGGAGGGTTGTACAGTTGACTTCGACAAAGAGGCCGTTGACCAGTCCGTCACTGCGTTTCTGTTGATAAACACGCTTGGCCAGCCGCGACTTGCCGGCACCCGTCGGTCCCATCAGCAGCACCGGTGATGACGACCGCACCGCGACGCGTTCGATCTGCTCGATCAGCCGATTAAACGCAGCGTTACCGGTCTCTATGCCGTTCTTTAATGTCGACAGGCTTACTGCCTGCTCGTGCTGGAAGCGTGAGGCGATGTCGTCGTACTTCGACAGGTCCAAATCGATCGTCCGGTACTCCCCGGGCTGCCCGGAATGCCCACTCTCCGGCGGCGATCCATGGATCAGGCGCCCCGGCAGGTAGCGCGATTCGTTGAGCAGAAACAGGCAGATCTGCTGCACCTGCGTGCCGGTCGTGACGTGGATGAAGTAGTCTTCGTCGTCAACCTGAAACGGATAGGTCCGGGCAAAGTCGAGAAGGGCGGTGTATACCGACTGGAAATCCCACGGGTCATCGATCTTGATCGGCTGCAGTTGCAGTTTGGTATCCGGCGATACGGTGCGGATGTCGTCGGCAACCGTATCGGCCAGTGCCTGGTGTTCCTTCTGGTATAGCAACTCGAAGCGATCGATCAGAAAATCGTCGTGCCGCGACAGCGCGACCGACGGGCGCCAGCGCTTCCAGCGCTCGTCTGACTGCCCGCTATCGAGCGTGGGTCCGAGCAGTCCGATGACAATATTATTGGCCATATACCCCCGCAGGCGTGAAATCTGTATACGAATTTAGCGTGCCGTATAATATCCTTCCATCGACTCGATGCCATGATTAAGCCGCCAAGACCTGAAAGCCCGACGACCCGACAACCGCTGCGAGTCCTCCGCAACCGGATTTTGAGGTGTTTAGTTCAATCTACTGCCGGACTTCAATCTTCTTCGTCACCGACTTGCCGCTGATGATATCGCGCGCCGCGATCCTCCAGATACCCGCCGGTGCGTTCAATGCAAACGGCACGTGGCCGCGATACCGGCCCTGGCTTGTCTTTGCATTGCGCGTATGGACCTCGACGATCGTGTCGTTCGGGTCGATGACCTCGAACCGCACTATATGATCGCCGGTCATTCGGCCGCCGCCCATGATCCTGATGCTGAATGGGTAGGAGTCTCCAGCTTTTGCGGAGTTCGCACCGGAAATTTTCACGTTATCCACGGTGTACTTCATCGCTGCGCACAGCACCGGGCGCCCTTTGCCGGGAGCTTTGAAATCGATCCGGTCACGCGTACCGGTCACACTCTCGTCGAGCACGTTGTAAACATACAACGGTCCGCCCGTCACCAGTTGCAACGGTGTCCCGGCCGGATGATCGGAACCCATCGTCTGTAGCAAGGCGTAGAACCGGATGCCGCCGCTGCTGTAGCGAAACACTTGAAACCCGCCGGCTCGCCGGCCGTCTCGGAGGACCAGGGGACTGCTGTCGAGTCCAGCCATGCGCAGCAACTGGGCGAGAAAATCATGATTCAGATCGGCAAGCGCCATATTGCTGCTGAAGTTGCAGTAGATCGCGCCGCCGGCGCCGTGTTTCTTGTAACCCACCGCGAGGCCGCCGTCTGGAAACATCGCATGCACATCGGCACTGACATTGATAACCCTTTTGCTGGCAAGCACTTCGACCACAGTGCGTTTCTGCAGCAGCTTTTCCGGGCGCCATTTGAAAGTTTCGCGGGTGTACTTCACGCCGAATACCCGGGCCTCCGGATGTTTGTCCGGATGGTAGGTGCCGTGTTCGTCGGTGATACCGGTGCGAGCGAATCCGATGACATGGCCGCCCTGCTGCATGAACGCCTCGAGTGCCTGCCATTCGGCGTCGCCGAGAGACACGACATCGGCAAGGATCAGCACTTTGAAGCTGTTTGCCTCGCCTGCGAAAAGCTGGCCGGCGACGAGACGGCGGTAATCCTGATCGATTTCTCGAAGCAGTTTGCGTACGTCCCATTTCGGCAGCTTCGTCTTCTGCGGAAACCTGTGCGTCTCATACGACCGGCGCATCATCGACGCCTGCGAATGATACACGGCAATGTCGACGTCACGCTGGACGTTCAGGAACAACTTCCCGATGCCGTGGACAAGGTCCTTCAACGGCTCGCCGATATAGCTTGAGAATCCATTGTCGATCAGCGATGGATGGATCTTCACGTAGGCGTAGTCGGCAAAGGTCGAAGCGTCGTTGTTGACCGTGTAGAAGAACGGACCGTACTGCTGGCGGCAGGCCATCCACCACGCCTTGAACCAGTAGCGGTCCGGTTCGAAGTCCATGTATTTGTAGCCGGTGTAGTAGCCGACCTTCATATCCGGCGCGCTGTCGAGCAGCAGCTCCATCGTTGTCGACACGCTCTTGTCCTCGAGCCATGACGGTTGGTACTCGATCGAAAAATTCGATATGCGGCCAAGCTTGGCCCGATTGAATCCGCCGAACGGGCTCTCTCCGTACACGCCGCGGTTGTAACCGACATAGGCCTCCGGATGGACGCGTCGAATCGCCTCATTGAAGCGCGACTGCATACCGGTGTAGACATCTTCCATGAATAGACGGAAGTCGATCCAGCGAGCCGGGTTCTTCAGATCCGCAGCACCATCCTCCCAGCGCAGGGCCTTTACTTCGTCCCAAGTTTCGTATTCCGTATCCCATTGGGCGTTGAGCTCCTTGAGCTCTTCGTAGGTCCGCTGCAAATGCGCCATGAACTCGGCGCGGCAATAGGGGCCCAGGCAGGCGGTGCCGTTCGGCCGGGCGGTGCAGAGGCTGTGCTTCCCCATGCTGCTGTAGCCGAGTGCACCAAAACGCCGGAACGCCCCCGCGAACGCACTGGCGACCTGCCGGTTCTGAGTCCGCACCGCGGGATTACTGAGACACGGTTTGCGGATGCCATCGGGGAATCGCTTGTTCCAGCGTCCGGTCTTGATGATGTTTTCCGGGGTTACCCACAGATTGTTATCGACAATCAGCTCCGCCTGCTCTGCCTGATGCCGGCCGTTGGTCATGATCGTGTTGATGCCGAGGGCCCGGACGTGTTTGGCGAGGTGCTCGTAAATGTGCGGATGCATGTTCAACCCGCCGGCGGTGGCGCCGACCCACCAGGTCTCGTGCTTCTTTTTCGGATCGAGCGGTACGTACAACCGTCGGAATGCTACTGCCGCCAGGCCGTGTTCGTCGAGCACACTTACCTTCAATGTCACAACGTCGGTGAGAAAGGCCGGCGACACCTTGATGCTCAACTGCTTCGTTGTCGTGCCTGCCGCAATCTCCAGCTCCGACACATTGCGATAGATGAGCCGCCGCCAGGTGTCGTAGATTTCGAACTGCACAGTGCCATCGACTGCGGCGCCGGCATTTCGGACTGTCGCCGTAACCCCGACCTCGTCGCCGTGCGTATACTGGGGCCGATCAAGGTCAACCGAGTCGATTTCTACATTGCCTTCAACTGTCCATGGCCAGCGCCACCAGTCAACGACACGGCCCTGATCATCGAAGACAGACAGTTCGAGCGCATGCGTACCGACCGGCATGCCGGGCGGCACAGGAACCTCGATCGTCATTTCGCCGGCAACTATGAGCTGCTGCGCAGCAATCTCGTAGCGGTTGCCGTCGATCAGTTGCCAGGTCGCTGCTGCTCTGCCCTTGAACGGCACCTTTGAGTTGAACTTGAAAGCAACCGTCGTCTCCGCCTCTCGCGGCCGTCGCAGTTCACCAGACAGCACCACGCTGATCGGCGGTGCACGGCCGGCCGCCCACAGCATCGCTTTCGCCAGCAGCGAATACTCGTATTCCCAATACGGAAACTGATGCTTGACGTGTTCACCGCCGGTCGGCGTTGGCAAAATCGAAAACGCGCCATTACCAAAGCCGGAACAGAGGTTGACGATGCGCCCGTCCCCGTGCGTTTTGACAATCATCTTGGCGTCTCCTGACGCACCGCGCAGAATCACTTCTGCGTCGTTGCTTGCGGGAGTATACCGCCGTGTCTGGAACGGCGGCAGGATATCTATCGGCGCGCCCGTAACGATCGGATGCTCATGCCCGACCTGCCACTTGTCGACGACGGGTTTCTCGCCTTTGATACTGCTGAAAGGCAGCGCGATTTCGCCCGCATTGCCGCCGGAATTGATCGCTATCCAGCCTTTGCCGGCGGCTACCTGTAAGTTCAGCCACTCGATGAACGGCGCCATCTGAGCGTCCGGATCCAGCGCCGCTGTCACGATCACGTCGTACTCCTTGCGCGCGAGATCCGAGAGCACTTCGGGTTTGTAGCGCTGCACCATCAGCAACGGGACGAAGTCGTATCCCATGTCGAAACGCTGGGCCAACTCGATCACTTCCCGCTGAAACGCCAGATTCACGACGAACAGGACGCGCAGCGGCCCTTTGCCCAACGGCTTGCCCCAGGTATGGTGCGGCGTCTCCGGCGGCGGTGCCTGCGGCGCGTACAGCGCTTCCAATGCCGGGCGCTGCGCTGGCTTGAGATGCGAGCCGCACAGGTATTTCGCATAGCGTTCCGGCCGGATATCTTCTTCCAGAGGTCCGAGCTCGCGGGCGCGTTTCAGAACTATGGCGGCAGACCTTTCGAAGTGCAGGTCGTCGACCAGGATCCGTATTACTCGGTCAGTCGCCGGCAACGTAATGTCAATGCGTTCGATGCCCTGCCGGCTGGCCGCGCCATGCTGTTTCTCGACGGCGTTGGGGCTGGTCAGGTCGAGCCGGATATGTTGCCACTTGTCGCTGATTGGCAGATCGCTGTAGCTGCTGAAACCCTTGCCGATTTTGTTCTTTGACCACACCCTCACCTGTGGATTCCTGCCGCCTGTCGCCTGGCCTTCGAGAACACGCCAGGCCAGCACCAGCTGATCAGCGTCGGATAGGTCCCAGGCTTTTCCGAGATTCAGAGAGAACTTTACTGGCGTGTCACCGGGCTGTGCGATCAGCTCGACACTGCGCCGTCCCATCAGTCGCGTGGTATTGGATTTGATCGATGCCCGGTCCGGGCTCATGGCACCTGCCGACCATGGCTTGATATCGGCATCCGTCCATAGATCGAGCGGCGGAATTTCGGCAGAGCCGAGAGCAGTAGTTACCAGCAGGAGGACGATGGCGTGCGCCACGGTATTCGACATTAAAGCGTCTCCGCGTCTTGATCACGAATGGGAATGGCAGGCGAAAACACCGCAGGCGAGATATCGCTCCTCGCGCCTACAGGGATCGGTCTGCCACCTTTGATCCGGTCTAAAGATTTGTGGGGAAACAGCGCGACATGCGCTGTGCGTTCGGCGAGCATCACGACATTGACAACACCCACGGCGCGAGCATCATGCCGGACAACTTCGAGTGAAGCCAGGTTAAAATCGGCCTCGTCACCTGACGCGCCATTGCTCAGAACCCGACATTTTCCGCGCCCTTCAGCGCCAGCATCTGACGTGCTTCAGCTGGTGTAGCAATCTCCAGCGACAACTCCTCGATGATGCGGCGGACCTTCGCAACCTGGTCTGCGTTGCTCTTCGCCAGCACGCCCTTGCCGAGGTACAGGTTGTCTTCGAGACCGACGCGCATGTGCCCGCCCATAATTGCCCCCATCGTCACGAAACTGGTTTGAAACCGACCGGCCGCCAGGATTGACCATTGATAGTCGTCGCCGAAGAGCTTGTTAGCGATACGGCGCATGTGCATGAGATTCTCGGTGTCAGCGCCGATACCGCCGAGGATCCCGAAAATAGTCTGCACGAAGAACGGTGGCTCGATCAGGCCGCGGTCGAGGAAATGGGCCAGTGTGTACAGATGACCGACATCGTAACACTCGAACTCGAAACGCGTGCCGCAGCCTTTGCCGAGGCGTTCCAGAAAAATCTCGATATCCTGAAAGGTGTTGCGGAAAATACGGTCACGCGAGCCATCGAGATACGGCACTTCCCAATCATGCTGCCAATCACTGAAACGCTCGAGTGCCCCGTACAATCCGAAGTTCATCGAGCCCATGTTGAGCGAACACATCTCCGGCTGCAGCGACAGTGGCCCGGCCAGCCGTTCCTCGGACGACATAAAGGGGGCGCCCCCCGTCGTGACATTGATCACGGCGTCGACGCTGTCCTTGATGCGCGGCAGAAATTGCCGAAAAATTTCGGGAGCTTGCGTCGGGCTACCGTCCTCCGGGTTGCGGGCATGCAGATGCAGGATCGCGGCACCAGCTTCGGCCGCGCCGATCGCGCCGGCAGCAATTTCGTCGGGCGTAATTGGCAGGTGCGGCGACATCGTTGGTGTATGGATCGCACCGGTGACGGCGCAGGTGATGATAACTTTGTTCGCCATTTTCAGGACTCCTTGCTGGATTGTTTCAACAGTTTCGCCAGCTTGAGCATAAGCTCGTCACGCTCGGCTGTGACCGTCTCGATAGATTCATATTCATGAATGCCGCGGCCGGCAGACATACCCGAATCACCGGCCTCGACATGTGCCTTCATAATCGCCGGCACCTCGGCGTCGGCGCGCAGGTCTGGCGCCAGTTCATTGTAAACCGTGGTCCAGATGTCGATGCCGCCGAAGTCGCAGATCTTCAACGGCCCGAACAGCGCCAGCCGGAAGCCGATACTGCCACGGATCGCCGTGTCGATATCCTCGGCACTGGCAATACCGCGCTCGTACAGGTCCCAGACTTCACGGATCATCGCGTTTTGGACACGATTGACCAGGAAGCCGGGGAGTTCACCATTGATGCGGATAGCCAGTTTACCGATTCGGCGATGCAGCGCCACGCTGGTTTCGGTAACCTCTTCGGTAGTTTGAGGGCCGGGCACGACTTCGACCGTCGGCACGATGTGCGGCGGGTTGAACCAGTGAGTGACTATCGCCCGTTCTGTGTTGCGCATGTTTTCGCCAAACAGCGATACGGTGAACGTCGACGAGTTGCTGGCCAGGATTGTGTCGTCGGTGACGCAGTCCTCAATGCGCTCAAAATAGTCGCGCTTGACTTCGAGATCCTCGGCGATCGCCTCGACAACGAACTGGGAGCCGGCGACGGCATCCGCTTCACTGTCGGCCACGGTGATACGCTGCAGGGTCGGCTCGACTTTATCGGCATTGAGCATGCCGGCGGCAACAAAATCAGCCAGGTTGCTCCGGATACGGGCGGGGACAGTGGCACGCGCTTCGGCGCAGTTGTCAAAGCCACGGACGTCGTAGCCGGCAACGGCGAAGGTCTGTGCAATACCGTGCCCCATGCGCCCGAGGCCAATGACGGTGACTGTTTCGATCTGCTCGAGTTTCATTTCGATCCTTCCACGGTCAGGGATTGTTTTCGACGATGCAGTACAGATTGTCGTGCCCGCGCAGGTACAGCTCGTTGCCGACGGGCACCGGCGATGCCGAGAACACGTCTTCAAGTTGATTGTGGGCGAGTACTTCAAATTTCGGACCGCGCTTCAACACATAGGTAAGCCCACCGCGTCCCATTACGTAAACGCGGCCGGCAGCACCGACCGGCGAGGCATAAACTCGACGTAGCCCAGGCAAGCGCTCCGAACCGTAATGCGTCCGCCCGCTTTTTGCATCGAGACAGGTGATAAATCCCTGGATGTGCCGGATGAAGTACAACTCATCACCGTACAGCAGCGGCGATGGGACGTACGGTGTCTGGGCCCGCCGATGCCAGGCGACGGCGCGCGTGCCAGTGATGTCACCCTTCGCGGTGGCCAGGGGAATCCCGAGCATCGCCTGATGCTCGTAGCTGCTGCCGGCATAGACATAGCCATTGCCCGCGACCGGAGAGGCGACGACGTTGCCGGACAATCCGCCGCAGGCCCAGATATCGTCTCCGGTCTCCAGATCGTAGGCGCGGACCCGGTTGGTCGCGCTGACGATGGCCTGCAGCCGATCCTTATGCACGACAACTATCGGCGTTGACCACGACGTGGGTTCGATGCGTTCCCGCCGCCACAGCTCTTCTCCGGTCCGCTTGTCCAGACAAACGACGAAGGAATCGCCCTCGTGATCCCAGTTGACGATGACGCGGTTGCCGTAGAGTGCCGGTGAGCTACCCTCGCCATGCCCGTGCTTGGTCCGCATGTTGCCGAGGTCTTTGTGCCACATCAGCTCGCCGGCCATGGTCAGGCCGCAAACGCCTGCCGAACCGAAAAATGCTACGATGTGCTCGCCGTCGGTCACCGGGCTGGCAGAGGCCCAACTGCTGCTCCGGTGCGTGGTCTCGTGCGGTTGCTGGGTTGCCGCGAGGCAATCCCAAAGCACCGAACCGTCCCGGCGGTTCACTGCCATCACGAGAAACTTGTGCTTATGGCGCGCTGCCATGTTGTCGTGTGCGCCGGGCGACGGCCCGGGCGAAGTCAACTGCTCACCGATCGGTACGGATGCCGTGACTATGATGCGGTCGTCCCAGACGATTGGCGTCGACACGCCGATACCGGGCAGGGGTGTCTTCCAGCGAACGTTATGATCTTCGGCCCAGGACACCGGGGGCTTGGCTTGCGGCGCTTCACCGGTCGCCAGCGGCCCGCGCCATTGCGGCCACTGTGCAAGCGGATCGGGCGCCGCGATTGCGCAGTTCGCAATCACCAATAGCGTTGTAACAGCAAGTGCCTTCATACCATGCTCCTCAAGAGCCGCGGTTGGGAGGCCGCCGCTCACACCGAAATGATCTAACGCACTGCGACTTCGCGACCGGTGCGGGCCGAGCGATAAATGCCATCGAGTATCTGCTGCACGGCAAGCCCATCCTCGGCGGGAGCCAGGTTGGGGCCGTTGTGCAGCATATGATCGATAACCCCGCGGATTTTGGTTTCCCAGATGTCAGTTTCGGGGATGAACGACGGCTCGATATTGACCATGTGCCCATAGTCGTCGGTATAGATCTTCAGAGGATCGAGCTGGGCACCGGCCTTCTCACCGCGGATGGTGAAATTCATACCCTCCTCCTCGTGGTGCATGGCAAAGCTGCACTCGAGCGTCATGATCGAACCGTCGCCGAAACGAATCTGACCGATCGCCAGATCCTCGACATCGAAGGTCTCCGTATCCCAGCCCGGCCACTGGCAGGCAACGTTCTTCGCCTTTTTCGGATCGTTGCCGATATGGGCCCAGACATTGCCTGATACCGCAACAGGTTGTGGCCGGCCGACAGTATACCAGCACATTTCGAGGGCGTGCACCCCAATGTCGATCAGGCAGCCACCGCCTTGCTGTGCTTTCTGGCCGAACACGCCCCAGTTCGGGAAACCCCGACGCCGATGATAGTACACGCGGCTCTGCAGAATATTGCCGAAGCGGCCCTCGGCAATTGCCTGGCTGATGAATTGGACGCGGGGCTCGAAGCGGTGCTGGAAGCCGATCGAGATCTTGCGATTGAGTTTGCGACTCTGAGAGATGATGTTCCGGCACTCGCGCGAATTCATCGCCATCGGTTTCTCGATGAAAAGATGTGCGCCCGCCTTTATGGCGTCGAGTGACGGCTTATAATGCAGAAAATTCGGCGTACAGATACTGACCAGATCAGGCTTGACCTCCTGCAGCATTTCCTGGTACGCGGTATATCCAGGTACCTCGAGGGCGTCTTTCCAGTGCTTCAGGCAGTCATTGCTGATGTCGGCAACAGCAGCGATGTTGACATCGTCGTAGCGCGAAAAATAGTCGGCGTGCTGCCGGGCGATGCCGCCGCCGCCGATGAAAGCGAGCTTCAGCACTTTTTTCTTTGCCATAGCAATGTTCTCGGAAGTATAGTTGGTAAATCGCAGTGACAGAATCTAACCGCGGGCTTAGGTGGTTACAAAATCGCCGGTGACGTAGCCGGATGGCGGCTGCATTACGGTCCAGCTTTTCTTCAGTAGACGCTTGACTGCATCCGATTCCGGTTTACCTTACCCGCCTTTCCTATTTGTAGTTTTAGCAAGGACTATCTCATGCCGACGAATAAATCAACTTTGAAGCGCATGCGCACAAGTGTCAAATCAGGCATGCGCAACAAGGCGCGTAGGTCGTCGCTTTGGACCTATGAAAAGAACTTCCGCCAGGCGATTGAGGAAGGTAATTTCGACGAGGCGCAGCAACTGTTGAACAAGACGTTCTCCTTGTACGACAAGGCGATCAAGACAAACGTCGTTCACAAGAACCGCGCCAACCGCAAGAAAGCCCGCCTGACCGCCGCTCTGACCAGGGCAAAGAACGGCTGAGTGCAGCGCGCAGACGCTTTGAAAAAGCCCCGGTTGCTTCGGCAGCCGGGGCTTTTTGTGCTCAGGGCGTGGGACCTCCACGGCAAATCATCCCCAGTGCGCACGGGTAATCCGGCGTCAGACCGGCTCGGGTGAGCGGCGGTGCATGACCTTCCGGTGTACCCATACGTACACGCCGGCAAGCACTGCCAGACCAAGCACGAGCCAGTGCAGATTAGCGCCGATCTGGTGTTTGCAGGTGACAACCAGCTCCTCGTACGACATCTCCGTCGTCTGCTTGCCGAAGTAATACCCCATGCACGCCAACACGATTACCCAGATGCCCGCACCAAGACCGGTGAACAGGGTGAATCGCCCGAAGTGCATCTTCGAGAGTCCGGCCGGAATCGAGATGAGCTGGCGGATCGCTGGCAGCAGTCGGCAGACGAACGTCGCCATGTTGCCGTATTCACGGAAGATCTCCTCGGCCCGTTCCAGTGCCGCGGGTTTCAGAAAAAAATACTTGCCATAGGCGTACAGGAACTTGCGCCCAAGCTTCATGGAGAGGTAGTAGTTGATATAAGCCCCTGCCAGTGAACCCACGACACCGGCGGCTATGGCAATGACCAGTGCCGCCATCGGTGTGCCCGGAAACAACTCCAGGCGCGCCGCCATGAACCCGGCCGGAATCATCACGACCTCGCTGGGGAACGGGATACACGAACTTTCGATCATCATGAAAAAAAAGATCAGCAGCGGTCCCCAAGTTTGCGCGAGCTCCGTAAACGATTCAAGATGTCCAGCCAATAAATGAGTCATTTCAAAGGGCGTTGCGGGTTGGTAAAGCAGAGTAAAGTACGGGCTGTGACGGAGAATCCAATTAATAGCGGCATCCCTATGAACTTTGAAACTGCAGCCATCCATGTGGGGCAGAGTCCCGAGCCGGCCACCGGCGCGATCATCCCGCCGATCTACGCGACGTCAACATATGCCCAGCTGGGGCCCGGCGAGACGCGGGGCTACGACTACACACGTTCCGGCAATCCGAATTTCACCAACCTCGAGCAGACGCTCTGCGCGCTCGAGGGCGCGGAGCACGCCACCGTCTTCGCCACCGGCATGTCTGCAATCACTGCGGTCATCTCGACACTGTCGACCGGCGACCTGGTCATCGCCGAGGAAAACATCTACGGCTGCACATTCCGGATCTACGACGAGGTGTTCGCCAAGTTCGGCGTCAAAATCGAGTACTGTGATCTCACCGATCCCGCCAACTTCGACAGGATCAGGAACAGATCGCCACAACTCGTGTGGATAGAATCGCCGACCAATCCGCTGCTTAAAATCCTCGACATCCAGACGATCGCTGATGAAGCCCACAGCGCCGGAGCCGCCCTCGTGGTCGACAATACATTTGCTTCGCCGTACTTTCAGAAACCCCTGGCGCTCGGCGCCGACATCTCGTTGTCGAGCACGACCAAATACATCAACGGCCACTCTGATTGTCTCGGCGGAGTGGTGCTATGCCGCGACAGCGCCTGGCATGAGAAAATGGTTTTCGCCCAGAAAGCAATCGGCCTGAACCCTTCGCCTTTCGATGCCTGGTTGATCTCGCGCGGCGTCAAGACCCTGGCCGTGCGCATGCAGAAGCACGCCGACAACGCTCTCGCTTTTGCGCACTACCTCGAGCAGCATCCGTCAACGGCTTTTGTGCGCTATCCGCATCTGCCCTCGCATCCGCATCACGAACTGGCCTGCCGCCAGATGAGCGGCGGCTCCGGTATGGTGGCGGCGGAATTCGACTTGTCGCTGGAGCAGACGCAGCGGCTGCTGTCGCGCTTCAAAGTATTCGCTTTGGCCGAGAGCCTGGGGGGCATCGAATCACTGGTCAGCCACCCGCCCACCATGTCGCATGCCTCCATTCCCCGGGAACAGCGGGAAACGGTCGGCATTCGAGACGGGCTCATCCGCTTCTCCGTCGGCATCGAACACGTCGATGACCTCATCGCCGACTTCGACCAGGCGCTCGATTGATCCTGGGAGCGCCTTTTGGATTCTAACGGGAATTAATCGTCGAACACCAAAGCGTCGTACGGATAGATCGACGAATGGTCGTCGCTCCAGTCGATGGTGATCGCGTAGTTGCCGAGCGTGCCGATTTGCCGGGGCGTGGTGTCGTCGGACACCTGTTCGGGCTGGAGAATCTGGCCGCCCGTCATCTCGTCAATGCAATGGGCACAGCGGCAGCGTCGTCGCAGCTCGGCCGGATCGATTCGGGACTCGGTACCGTCGATGGCGCGATAGCTGATTTTGCCGTCCGGGTCGTAGCTGACCTCCGGCTTCGCCTCACCGCTGTGAACGATCTTGCTGACTTCGCGAACAGTCGCTTCTGCGAGCTCACGGTAGCGTGTCGCAATGTCGCTGTCAGGTTTGACCGTGACGATTGGCGTGCCGTTGTCGCCCAGTGCCGAAATCTCGGCATCGACCGGGATCTCGAAGGAATTCCTGAAACCATATTGGTTGATCAGTTTGGCGCGGGCGCCGCGGCCGAAAATTTCATGACGTGTGTCGCAGTCCCCGCACATGAAATAGCTCATGTTCTCGACTACGGCGACCGTCGGAATCTTGAGTTGATCGAACATTTCGATGCCCTTGACGACATCGACGAAACTGATCTGCTGCGGCGTCGTAACGATGACAGCGGCAGTCACCGGCACGAGCTGCGCCACGGTCAACTGGATGTCGCCGGTGCCGGGCGGCATGTCGAGGATGAGATAATCGAGTTCACCCCAGCCGGTACCGGTCAGCAACTGATTGACGACCTGGCTGACCATCGGCCCGCGCATGATTGCCGGACGCCCCTCGCCCTGG
>Ga0310124_10000209_pt1 | contig 40387 bp, 36 predicted proteins | sample CB11b_AW_Bot5_MG_FD_203507 | JGI IMG/M metagenome (GOLD analysis project Ga0310124, IMG submission 203507) | Marine microbial communities from Western Arctic Ocean, Canada - CB11b_AW_Bot5 | ecosystem: Environmental > Aquatic > Marine > Oceanic | place: Canada: Western Arctic Ocean | collected...
TCAGGCCCTCCCACCAGTCGCTCGCCTGGAGGCGGCATCACTGTCATCAGCTGCACTCGTTCGCCGTCTAGAAGTACCTCGATTTGGTGCGGTTCATACAGGTCAACGACCTGAAAGTTGTAGTTGCGCGCCAGCTTGATATCGATCTCGTAATCAGCGTCGACAGGGAACGGATGCCGAACCAGCAGACCGCCGCGGGTGCCATACGGCAGCCCTTCGAGTCGGTCGTTCTGTCCGAAGTCTGTCTCGACCTGGTAGGTCGTGGCGACCGGGACTGCTGGCGGGTTCCCAACCGCCATCTGGCTCACCCGCCTCGACACAGACAGATATCGGTCAAGCAAGAGCGGGGAAAACGCGAGCGCATCGCCGTTGTTATCGAAACCGAAGTTTTGCCCGTCGGGCGGCAGGAGGTTCACGATGTCCATGTCGACCGCGAGCAGATCGCGTATCGCGTTTTGGTACTCCGTGCGATTCAGGCGGTGGAATGCCGCCGACCGGCCCGGATCGGGTTTCGCCGACGCGGCTGCATCAATCTCCGTTTCCAGCGCCGCGATAAACGCCTCTTGTGCGTGTCGATCGGGTCGAGGACGTCCGGGTGGTGGCATGAAGCCGCCGCCAAGCTTGCGGACCACTTTCTCCCATACGTCGGCGTCCGCCGATAGATTGACGAGATCGCGCTCCTGCAAGGACAACCCGCCAGTCTTTGCCTGGTTGTTGTGGCAGGTCACACAATACCGATTCAAGAGACCCCGGTGGTCGGCAACCGGCGAAGGACCTGTCTGGGCCGTCAGTACCGCGCCGTGGAGCATCGTTGCGGCCAGGGCTGCCGCCGCCCAGTCACGCGTCGCGACACGCGGTGCTCGAGACCTACTCGACATTGCCCACATTGCCCACAACCTTTCCCCCCGGATCACTGGGCGCCTTCCCGTTCGCTCATGAGTCTGCGCAAGAGCGCCGCCGTCTCGGGCTGTGACCTGGCATCGCTGGCGTCTTCCGCGATATCGAGTGGCATTCGCCCCCGGTTGTTCTTAGCGTCGATCTTTGCGGCCCGCTCCAACAGGAGCCGTACCGTCGAGTTCGCACCTCGGATCGCCGCGCCGTGCAAAGCGGTATTGCCATTGGCATCCGTCACCGTGACGTCTGCCCCCAATTCGAGTGCAAGTGCGACCGCCTCCAACACCTGGGTCTCGAGCTTCTCGCGCGGTCCCTGCCGATAGTCGATTCCGGCGGCGCTCATGAGAAGCGTCACGCCATCCTCGGTTGTCACCATCGGATTAGCCCCGGCCGCGACCAACAGGCGCATGGCCTCTGGATCCGGGCCTCTGGCCGCCAGCCACAGCGGCGTCGCGCCGCCTCCCGGGGGCGGGATTCTCTCGTCGACGTCCACCCCGCTCTGCGCGCGTGCTGGTCGCGACGGCAGCGGTGCATCGACCCGCGCTCCATGGGCCAGTAACGCCTTCATCAGCCCAACGCTGTCCAGATTGCCCGTGGGCACTGGGTCGGGCCGCAGCGTCCACTCTGGGCGACGGACCTGCACCAGATGGTGCAGCGGCGTGAATGACGCGGGCGGGGGTCCGGCCACATTGGGGTCTGCGCCCTTCTCGAGCAGTGTGGCGGCCAGTTCGAAATGAGCGTTCATGATCGCCAGGTGAAGAAGGCTATTGCCGCTCGGGGCGGTCTCATTGACGCCCACGCCGGCCTCGATCAATGCCAAGGCCGTCTCTATATGGCCACCCCGTATGGCAAACAGGATCGGCGTCATGCCCTCCGGCCGATCGGCCCGAACCGTTCGCCGAGACATGCGGCGGACATCAACTCCCTCGGGAAACGTGGACCTGGCGTGGATATTCGCTCCGTGGCTGACCAGCAATCGCACGACCTCGGTGTGCCCTTCAGCTGCCGCCCACATAGTCGCTGTCTGGCCTCGCCAGGTTTCCTTCGCATTCACGTCGGCGCCGCGATTGATCAGCAGCTCCACGACATCTGCACTGCCGACACGAGCGGCGGTCATGAGGGCCGTCTCGCCTTCAGGCTGGGAGGTGTTCGGATCGGCGCCCGCATCCAGTAGTACTTCGACAATGACCACGCTGCCGTTGAGACTCGCGATCGATACCGGCTGGATGCCATACCGATTCGAAGCAGTGACCCGTGCCCCAGCGCCAAGCAACCGGTCGACCAGATCGGCAGCGTCGTGGTGCACCGCCCAGTGAAGGGCGGTCGTGCCGTCGGCCTCGGGGACGTTAGCGTCGCCCCCCTCCGCGAGGAGCGCCTGGATGGTCGCCATCTTGTGGTGTTTGACGGCCTCCACGAGCCTGCGATCATCGGCTGCGGTCAGGCTCATCACAGCGAGGACACAGGTCACCGCGAAGCCGAGGACCCAACCGCTGACGGTGCCTCCTCGACCGGGACTCCTACCCGGCTTGGACATCCGTGAGGTGCGTCCTCCCCCGCCGGCCCGAGATTCTTGCAGAGAAGGTCGATGGCACGCGTTCGTTCTGGCTCGAATCGTCATTATCAAGAAAACCTCTTTGCCAGTTTACGCGCACATTGTTGCACGATTACCTGACGTGCTCGACGTTCTTGTGGGTCGTTGCCGTCATCCTCTGGTTGAACACAGTGGGAAGCTCGCAGCCGCGTTGGGATGAGATCACCGTCAGTGAATACGATGGTGCGAAGGTGGTTGAGTGTTCAGGCCCTTCACCAGGAATACCAGGGCAACGGAGCCAACGTTCGGCACCCGCCCACCAACTACCTAATGGGCGCTTGAAATGCAGGTCCAGGACCCGGATGGCAACGTGGTGCGATTTGGATCTGACCCGATAGATGGTAAACCCTGGGGACCATGGCTCGACATGCGGGGCAACCGCTGGGAGCCGGACGCGGGAGCGAAGGTCGCGCCGAGAAGCCGGCCGCGCTCGGCGCGTGGCGCGGCTCGAAGGTGAGCGGCGACTCATAGTCTGACGCCGAGTGCCAGCGCTGTACCAGGGTTCGACGAAATCAACGACCGCCAGCCGGGCCGGTGTGGGCGTGAGAAACGAGGAGCGGTCGACCAAGTCGCAACCGAGAGTGACGAAGAAGCTCTCGCACAGGGCGTTGACGCCCCCTCTGTCAAGAACCACTCAGTGGCGCAAACGGAGGGCGTGCGCTGGTTATTCTTTCTGCGCCACGACCACGTCGGTGCAGTACGGCACCACGAGTCGGCCGCTCTGCAAACCCAAAGCGATAATACCGCCAACCGCGCGACCGATAATCTCGGGCGAGAATCGATATCCGCGATAGCTCAGCGGGAGACTGGTCATCCACCCACTCTGACACTTGCCGGCTCAACCTGAGAATACCCTCTGGAGTTGCCGCGGGGAATACCGTGCTAATTGGACAGGCAGAGGCCTTTCGTGGATCAAAGCTGTGGTCGAGCTGGTCGATGAGATGCTGATGGATCCCATGTACTTCGAGTCGACGACAGTGCCCACTGGCCAACGCGGTAACCGGGACGACACGCCCTCCCCCTCGACCGGAGTCGGACTGGGGCGTCGGTTCCCGATGGAACCGGTGAGTCAGTATGCGCAGAACATCGGCGCCGATTGCCTCCATCCGGCATCCCGAGCGGCAATCTGCAACAGGGGTTGCCAGCGCTGTCGGTGCACGGGAGGCGTCTAGTCGAAGCCAGCGTGCCACCCGACGAGGGCATACCCGAGCCATATCCCATCTGCGACCGTTGGTCCGACGTGTTTAACACGATGACGGAGGCCACGATTGTCGAGCAGGCGAGGGCGCTGGCTGAATCGGCTATCTTGATGGTCGAGACATCGCTGGCACACCAGTCATACGACCCTGTCGACGCGCGGATCCCCGGGTTGCCAGACGCCACATTGCCGGGAAGTCGTTCACGCTCTCCCTGCAAATAGATGGACCGGACCCTCGTCAGGCCGAGATCGTCCGGGAGTAGGGGAGTGGGGTTCGGGAGCCGTGCGGGGGCAGCAGGCCGGGGTGTCGTTTGGTACTCGTGGCGTCGCCTGGGTGGAGGGTACTTACCAGCCAAAGCGTTGAGTGACCGACGACACGATCAGGTCGATCGGCAGACGGGCATCGACGACAGCGTCGGCGAACTTTCGTGTGGGATCCACGTAACGCGTCGACATCGCCGCAACGGTTGTGGCCCACTGACGTCGCACTGACGCCTCGCTGCGACCTCGCTCGGTGGCGTCACGGGCGACACGCCGCGACAGACGCACCGCATCGTGAGCGTCCAGAAAGATGCGGGGGTGGCAGCGCTCGCGGACGGCGGTCCAGTGGAACGTCAAGAGACCTTCCACAATCACGAACGCCCCTGGCGTGACCCGCACCGTCTCGATCTGTCGGCAGTGCCTGACAAAGTCATAGGTAGGTCGATCGACAAAGTGGCCCTCGCTGAGGGCTTGTATGTGGGTCACCAGAAGCGGCACATCGAATGCGTCCGGTTCGTCGAAGTTGGCGCCTTTCCGTTCCTCCGGAGTCGACTGCGACAAGTCGCGATAATACGCGTCGAGAGGGAGCAGCACGGCTCCGCCCATCAGTCGATCGGCCAAGGCGCGGGCAACGGTCGTCTTGCCCGCACCCGAGCAGCCCGCGATCCCGATCACCTGTGTCACCTGTCCCGTCCGGATGCCGGATGGCATCGACCACTCTTGTCGACTGCTCGGCCCGACGACGTTACGATAGCGCGCCGGTTACTCCAGATGTGTCCGGCAGCCCGTGGTGAAACTCCCACGGCAGCCGACCGACGCTGCGACAGTCCACTAGTATTCCAGAGGACCATGCACCCGTTCATCGGTCGCGCGTCCCAATTCGGCTTGCCGCACGGGCTTGGTGATGAATCCATTCCATACCCGCGGCCAAACAGCGCTCTCGGTCGCCCTCCATCGCGTTTGCGGTAAGAGCCACAATCGGAATGTGGGCTTCACTTCCTGACTCTCGGCGGCGAATCTCGCGAGTGGCGCCAAAGCCATCGAGTACGGGCATCTGACAGTCCATGAACACCATATCGAAGGTGCGGCCGTCGAGCGCTTCCATGGCCTGCTCGCCGTTTGCGGCGACGACGGAACTGTGGCCGAGGGTCGTGAGCACTATGGCGACGAGGTTCTGATTCATCACATTGTCGTCCACGATCAGGATCATCAGGGTGGATTTGTCAGCATCACGCACAGCGGGCGGCGCTTCTTACTGCGCCGGAGCGACGACCTGCTCGGGTGCGACGGCGGGATTGAGCGCTCGCTTGAGTGCGGTCAGCTTGACGGGCCGCACCAGTTGACTGTCCACGTGCCACGTCGCTGAATCGACGGAGGCATCTCTTTCGGCGAAGGTGGTGAGACGGACAACCCGGCCGCCGGTGACGACGGGCACCTGCTGGAGAAACCGCTCCTCGGCCTCGCCCGTGGGGAGCGTGCGCACAAAGACATGGGCGGTCGCGGCACTATTGCGCTCGAGCCACGGCATGGCATGGCGTCGCGGCCGCTAGAGAAGCACTCACTGGCGACCCCGCACTCCGCGAGTAGAAGGCTCAGTGCCATTTGATTACTTGGAAGCGGGTCGACGATGACGGCGCGAGTGGCGGTATCGAGGTCACCTCGAGCGGGGATTGACTGCACGTCGAAACGCATGGGAATCTGAAACCAGAACGTGGAACCTCCGTGTCGCCGGTCTCAACATCGATGTCGCCGCCCATGAGCTGCGTCAAAAGATGGCAGATGGTCAAGCCGAGACCCGTCCCCGGCCGCGGCCGCGGAGGTCAACATCACGACGGTGGCCTCCGACAACGTCGGGTCGTCCGGATCTCGGTCGCCACCGCGAAGCCGTCCATTTCGGCATCATGAAGTCGAGCAACACCAGACGATACGGCCGCCGAGCCGCCTGGGCCTTTCGCAGACACACCAACGCGGCGCACCGCTCTCGACGAGAGTGGGCCGCATACCCCACTGACTCATGATCTCTCCGAGGATGTGCCGGTTTGTCGCGTTGTCGTCCACGACCAGGACACGCAAGCCCGTCAGGCTGGCCGCGTCCCCGTGGCTCAAGGCGCTGGGCAAACCGGAGTGGCGACCAAACTGAGCGGTGAACTGGAACGTGGTGCCCTATCCGATCTCGCTCTCTACCCATCTGTCAATGGTGCTGGATCGAGCTCTAGGCAGAATCGACGCAGAGGCCGACGCGTTGCGGGGCGACGCACTCGGATGTTCACCGCTGGCTCGTGAGGTGACGGTGCGGGAGGTCGACGGTGACCACGAGTCTGTCTTACGTGCCCCGTCGCCTACTGCCCCTTCGGTGTCCACCCTTGGTCGCAGCACTCGGCGAGGCCGTGGCACATCTCACGTCGCAGCGCGCAGACCATGCGCCTACCCCCAGATACGACTGACATCGGCATACACACCGGCGGGTAGCTGAATCTGCTGGTCGGTCTTGTTCTCCAGGCGAATAGTGCCCCGCAGGGTCACACCCGGGTCGAAGCGGATATCACCGACGATCTCGAGGTGATGACAATCGAACATCGACGGTGGGCCACCGGGGAACCGAGAGTCGAGCCCGTCGACGAGCTTGTAGTGCTTGGAATCGAGCGAAACGACGGGCACCTGTCGGGCCAAAGGCGCCGGCACAATGCGGCCATCGTCCGTCAACTCGTAGGCATCTGAGCGGACCGCGAGGAGGTCTCCCGTGGTTTTGACAGGAGCAAAACGGGCCCGGGGCACCCGTAGGGCCTCGGCACCCGAAAAAATCGCAATGGCTGAGCCCATCGCGGTTTCCAACTGGTAGACCTCGGGCGATGTCGGATCGCGAGGGTCGACCGTCTTGAGATTACGGATCAATGGCAGCCTCAAAATGCCGTCCTGCGCCGCCAGCACGTCACTGAGCGCGTCGAGGTCAATCCAGAGATTGTTGGTATTGAAGTACCGGTATCGATCGATCGCCTGAAACGCCGCGTGATCCTCCAGCGGGCACTGAGCCAATTCGCGAAGCGTCAGCTGGCCGTCGGGTCGTATCGCCAAGTGCCCGCCCTTCTTGTCCGCCTCGGTCCGGTCGGCGACTTCCATCAGGAACGGGAAGGCGTTCGCCGCAAAATATCCCAGGATGATCGGGTCAAGAACAGCACCCAGATTGTCGGCGTTCGACACGAAAGCATAGCGTCGGCCCGCCGCGCGCAGACGCTCCAAAACGCCACTGCTGACAAGAGCTGTAAACAGGTCGCCATGGCCCGGTGGACACCACGACAGGTGCGGCGCGGGTGGCCACGAAGCCGGCCCCAAGGTCTCGCGATCGATCTTTGGCACCTTGTGCTGGAGAAAATCCGGGCCAACGGGCGAGCCGGGGAGGGCGTCGTGTGCGGCCAGTGCGGCCAAAGAGTCAGCCTGGGTCGCAAAACTGTTCATCAGCACCAGGGGCACTCCGCTGCGGGCGGATTGACCGGCGATTACGTCAAGAAACGTCAGGTCGTTTTTTATCGAAAGCAAGGACTTGGCTTGCTCCAGACCCATCCCCGTTCCTAGACCGCCGTTGAGCTTGATGACGATCGTCTGGTTCAGGACTTCACTGCCGCGAGCTTCCAGGTCGAGACCAAGGGTCTCGGCATTCGGAAGCTCAGGCACCGGACGGAGCCGACTTTCAGGGATCAACCCTGATTCGCCGGCGATGAGCTGCCGGTAGTAGTGCCTGAACGTCCGAATCGCGATATCAGGCAAACCCTCGGCTTGCATCCGGGTTTCAAAAGGGCGGAAGTGGTCGCTCATATCTCTCGCTCCCTCTTGCCGCACGACGTGTGTCACGCGGGTCTCCCGGCGGTGTCCCGCTTGACCTGGTCGTAGAAGCCGACGATGAGACCAGAGCAGATGGCATACATGTACGTGACCGGGGAGATTCGAAACGCCCATGCGAGCAAGCCGTGTGCGTGCAGGGCGGAGGCGCCGACGAATAGCCCAAAAAGCAGCGCGCCTTCGAGCTGCTTCCGTCCCTTCCACGACCCCCAGAGCGCAAGCAGCGTGAAGCGACCGATGACCAGAACAAACCCCGTGACGCCGACGTAGCCCATCTCGGCGGCGGTGAACCAGTAAATGTGATGCGCCACACCCGACTTTTCCTCGTCCTCCATAATTACGATGTGTGAGCTGTAACGCGGGGTGTCAGAGAGCACGCGCGAGAAGCTGTTGAGACCGACCCCAAATGCGTTGTCGCCGGCCATGATCTGTGCCGCGATGTTGAACTCGTCTCGGGCTTCACCACTCGCCTCAGGCGCGTTGAGGAATCGGTCGATGATGGAGTCGGCCATAAGCGCGAGTCTCACGACACCCGCGATGGCGACGAACGCACTCGTCGTGGTGACCGTGTCGCTCGTGACTTGAGCACACACAGCCCGATAGAGCCGGCGACACAGGCTCCGACCAGCACCAATCCGGCACGAGAGAACGTGAAGACGACGGCGGCGGCCATCCCTAGCCCGGCACCTGTCGACAGCAGCGCTTGCCATCCCTCAAGCCGCTTGTCGAGCAACCCCCAGATGAGCGTCACGGGGACGATCTGATTCAAGAACACGGGCACCGTGTTGGAATGGTCGAAGGGTCCGGACTATTTCTGATAAGAGTATCGGCAGTACTCACCTTGCCGCCATCCTCACTGCTTCCGGAAATCAGGGTCGTCCGGCTGTTCGCGTCGGTGTGGGCCTCGCCCCGGGCAACGCCTGCGCAACCGCTGCGTTCCAGTCCGCGGCGCGGTCTTCACGACGGTTTCTCGATTGAGCTGTCACCGGGGAGCCGGACGACCGGCCCGCCGCGCGCGGTTCCGTGCATTCCCGTTGGACCCCCAGCCCGAGATCATCGGGCCGTAGAGACTTCCCTATAATGTCCTATTGGCGACTCGCTTGGACCAAAGGCATCGGCTGACGAAAGGGCATGTCGGCGAGCACGCCACACACTCCAGAAAGGGACAAGCATGAGAAAAGCTATTTTCGCGGCAATCATCTGTTTTGGCGTCAGCGGCCTCGCCAGTGCCCAGGACGCACCGGCGCCGTGCGGCCCGGCCGGGCACCTCTCGGACGGACTGTCAACCAACGTGGCGGCCGATTCGCGGTGTTTCGAGATTCGCATGTATACGGCGGATACAGAGCGCAACGGTGGCGGCGACTACGACCTCGCTATTGACGAGCTTCACCAACGCTTCCGTGAGAAAGAAGTCGAAATTTTTGAGAATCACGGCGCCGAGATTGTTGCGGTCTGGCAGAATCTCGACGATCCGAACACGCTGATCTGGATGCTGGCGTATCGTGACCGCGCGCATCGGCAAGAGGTCTGGGACGCGTTCCGCGCCGACCCGGAATGGACGGCGCTCCGCGAGAAGTATCCGGTGCCGGTCAGCGCCGATGTCTTCATGATGAGTGCCACCGACTATTCGGCTCTGAAGTAGTTGGTGGAGTCGGGACTGTGGATAGCGGATCGCCGATTCGCTATCCACAGGAACAGCCCGAGTCCTATCTACGCGCGGGTCAGTCCCGACGTAGCAATTCGGAAGACCTGTGACGAGACGGCGGTTGTGGCTCTCTCTGTGGTGCTGCGGGATGGCAAGCATCATGACCCTTCCGTGGAGCAACTTTCAGGAACCCCTCAGTGGGCCAAGGTTCACTGGATCCCCTTTGTCAGCTCTGGGATCAACGTTCGAGATATCGTCTTGAACGTCGCCACATTCGTTCCCTTTGGCTTCTTGGTTGCGCCGGAACGCTGCGCCGTTCGACCGACCAGTTCCTTCTGGGTGATTGGCGCTGCCGCGCTCTTTTCGGCCGCCGGAGAAGTCTCCCAACTCTTCAACCACAGCCGGTTTCCCTCTACGACCGACATCGTCTCGAACACCGCAGGTGCCTACGGCGGGTTCATCCTTCACTCTCTGGGTGCCTTGATTCGGCGTCGCGCCCGGTCCGCAGGCGTAGACGAGTGAGAAACGGCGTTCGTTACCGGGCTGCGGATTGGACAAGGCGACGCCGTTCCAAGGAGAGCCAGAAGCTGACCGGCTTTCCAGACCTCATAGTCCCCGCCGGTTTTACCGGTAACGGACTCCCGGGCGGGATCTCTTTTTTGGAAAGAGCCTTTGACGAGCCCGGTCTACTTGCGCTGGGCTACGCGTTCGAGCAAATCGACGAGGCACGCCGCCTTCCGGTCAACACGCCAACGCTCGAGGATTGACCGAGCCCTCGCGAGGTAACCGCGCGCCGCCAAGAGGAATTCGAGGAAATCGATGACGTATAGAAATCAGCTGATACCGAGCGTATTGATTGGCGCGGTGCTCGCAGCCGTATTCATGACTCCGACCACTGCGGCCCAGAACGAGACTCAGGAGATGGAGACGCACCGCGCCGCGGCACGAGCGGCCGCCGGTGACGACCATCTCGGCCTGCTCCAAACAGTGTGTCGCGAACCGCGGGCCATAGTACCGGCAGCGGCCAACACGCCGCGTCCCCCGCGGGTCGTGCCACCTCGCGACGAGTGGCATGCCGAGCCTGCCCAGGTCTTTGACAACCTCTATTTTGTTGGCACGAAGGACCATGGCGCGTGGGCCGTGACGACCTCGGACGGAATCATCGTCATCGATGCGCTTTACGACTATGCCGTAGAGTCGGCTGTCGTCGATGGACTACGAAAGCTGGGACTGGACCCCGAGGACATTGCCTATGTCGTGGTGAGTCATGGTCACGGCGACCACCATGGCGGGGCCAAGTATCTGCAGGATCGTTTTGGTGCTCGGATCGTGATGGGCGGCCCCGACTGGGACCTAGTGGAAGGGAGCACCCGCGACCCCATCCCGACCCGGGACATGGTCGCAACCGAGGAGATGCGACTGCGGCTTGGCGAGACGACCGTCACCCTCTACCTGACCCCTGGCCACACGGCCGGCACCGTCTCCACCATGATCGAGGTCCGTGACGGAGGTCGCTCTCATCTGACGGCCGCGTGGGGTGGCACATCGTTGTTCGCGAGCACCTCCAACGAGGCAATCGAGGGCTATATCGATTCCGCGGTCCGTTTTCAACAACTCATCGAGACCACCGGTGCGGACGTGCTGGTCGCGAACCATACGAGCTTCGACCGCACGCCGGAGAAACTGGATGCGCTTGCGCGTCGGCAGCCTGGCGATCCTCATCCCTACGTCATCGGCACCGAGGCAGTGCAGCGCTATGTGAAAGTTGCGGAGGAATGCGCCCGCGCCGAGCTCGCACGCAGGACGATGCAGTAGCGGCACATACCCCAAGACTCACGACGCACGGCGAGTCAGGTTCCTACGTGCCACAGAACGTTTCGTGGACAATTTCCTCTGACCGCGGTGGCGCTTCGAGGTCGGCATACTCGGCTTGGTCGGCATAGGGTGAGGCCAACGCGTCGACGAGACGGTGAAACCGTGAAAAGTCGCCGGCGTAGCCACTCTGGATGGCCTGCTCGACACGGTGATTGCGCGGGATCAGAACCGGATTCGACGTGCGCATGTCGGCAAGGCACTGGTCCGGGGCGGCGTTGCGACGCCATTTTCCCAGCCATGTCTCAAAAGGCTCTCGGTCGGAAAACAGCGAAGCCACGCTCTCGGCGCCGTCCCCGCCGGCGACCTGGGTCAGGCGTCGAAAAAAGAGCGTGAAGTCGACCTTTTGGGTGTCGAGCAGCTGTAACCCCTCGGTAATCAGCTCGACCGAGACCTCGGGTGGGATCCCAAACTTGGCGCGGAACCGGCCGAGGTATTGACCGCCAAATCGATCGGGGTATTTGGAGAGCGCGGTTTCGGCGACCGGGGTCGCGACACTCGAATCCTCCGCCAATAGCGGCAGTAGAGCTTCCGCAAAACGGCTCACATTCCAGAACCCAATGTCGGGCTGGTTCCCCCAGGCATACCGCGCACCTCTGTCGATAGAACTAAAGACGCACTGCGCATGGAAGGCATCCATAAACGCGCACGGACCGTAGTCAATCGTCTCGCCGGAAATAGCCGTATTGTCGGTGTTCATGACACCGTGGATAAAGCCAAGAGACATCCAGTGCGCGATCAGATCCGCTTGGCCAATCACCACGGACTCCAGCAACGCCACATAGGGCTCCGACGCGTCGGCGGCGTCCGGGTAGTGACGAGCTATCGCATGGTCGGCAAGTCGTCGCAAGGCATCGATATCATTACGCGCCCGAAAATACTGAAACGTCCCCACCCGAATGTGACTTGCCGCAACGCGGGTGAAGACCGCGCCGAGAAGCGGACCTTCTTGGCGCAGGACCCGCTCCCCGGTTGCCACCGCGGCGAGCGCGCGGGTAGTGGCCACCCCAAGCGCGGCCATGGCTTCGCTCACGACATATTCTCGGAGCACCGGACCGAGCGCGGATTTTCCATCGCCACCTCGCGAGAACGGAGTCCGTCCCGAGCCCTTCAATTGCAGATCGAACCGGGCACCGTCGGTGTCGATGACTTCTCCGAGCAGAATAGCCCGGCCATCACCGAGTTGCGGCGAGAATCCACCAAACTGGTGCCCAGCGTAGGCCTGCGCAATCGGCTCGGCGCCCTCCGGTATCGCGTTCCCCGCCAGGGTGGCGATACCGTCGGTTGATTCGAGCCACTCGGTGTCGATCGACAGTCTTTCCGCGAGCGCGTGATTCACGCGAATGAGTGTCGGTTCCGGAACCTGAGCAGGGTCTTGCTTCGCAAAAAAGCGTTCAGGCAGCTGGACATACGTGTTGTCGAAAGAAATATTCATTACACCTTGAGACACAGGGCCCGGTCAGAATCACCGCACCTGAGTGCTGAACTGCTACCCAGTCGTCACGACGCGAAGACGGAGCGACCGACAGCATGTGACCCGTGAGCATGGGTGCCCTGCGGTGCACCGCAGGGCACCGCGCCGCCCTCGACATGGCCAACTTGGCCTACTCCGCGCCCAGGTGTGTCTCGAACCACGCCACCATCGCGGCCGTCGCGCGCTCGGCGTCCGCGCCGCGAAAGCCGTGGTCAGCCCCTTCGATAATAATGAGCTTGCTCTCGACCCCATAGGTTTGGAGCGCCTCATACATCTGATGGCTGTGGCGGATATCGACGAGCCCGTCCTCGTCACCGTGGATGAGCAAGGTCGGCGGGTCGTCAGAACTCACGTGGAGGAGTGGCGACACCGCCGAGGCGTCCGCGGGTTCGAAGTTCACGGCCGGAAAACGGGCGCTCCCGATGTCAGGGTCCGAGCCGCGAGCGATCTCTCTCAGGTCAACCGGCGGGTAATAGGCAACGACCGCCGCTACCCTATCGCCCTGTCGTAATACCGCGTCTTCCGCGGATGGATCCCCGCTATCAGACGTGGTCCCGAGCATAAGCGAGAGGTGCCCACCGGCGCTACCACCCCAGACCCCGACCCGGGTCGGATCGATGCCAAAGTCCCTCGCGTGTAGCCGAACATACCGCACGGCTCGACGCACATCCGGCACGATTTCCGGGATAACAAACTTCGGACTGCTGCCATGACGAACCGCAAAAACCGTGAACCCGTGGTCGAGGAGTGCCCGGTAGCGGTCGACCGACTGGTCGGTCGGGCGCCAGCGTGACCGCCACCCACCGCTCTCCATCCGCAGAACGGCCGCGCCGTTGGCGTCGGCTGGCGTCAATACGTCGAATGTCAGTGCCATTCCATACTTGTGCCCGTAGACGACGTCGGGTGTGACTTCGACCTCTGAAGCCGCCGCCGCCGCGCCACCGAGATGGACAAGGACGACCGCCATCAGCCATGACGACGACACTCCGAGAAACCGCGGTTTCTTCATCTGAATCTCCCTTTTGGTCAAACCGATGCGGGGCGTAACGTTCCCTCCCGCGTTGTAGTCGACGCCGCGATTATAGCGACCTGGCACAAGGGCCAGGACGCCCCCTCCCCGGGCCAGGCAACGACGGGAAGAGAATGCCCCGGTGTAGCATTCGGAGCTATCATTATGGTGTCGGTTCGTGACGGTGTGACCTGAAAGCGTGGTCGGTCCGTCGGCTGGCCAACCGACCCCAGATAAGTGGTCCGGTCGAAACAACGTGGAGATACCGAGCGTGGTCCAAGCCCATGTGATGGCCCGTGTGATTGTTCGATGGCTCGTGGTCGTGGTCGGAGCGCTCGTAGGACCGGGTCTCCGCGAGGTTGTCGTGGCGCAGGAGACGACCGCTACACGTGAGATTCTCGACCAGTACTGTGTCCGCTGCCACAACGAGCGAACCCAGACCGCGGGGCTTGCGCTCGACGAGCGAGACCTCTCACATGTGGCGGCCGACGCCGAGACATGGGAGCGCGTGCTCGTCAAACTGCGCGCCCAGACGATGCCGCCGGCCGGCAGCCCGCGACCCGACCAGGCCACCTACCATACCCTCACCAAATGGCTGGAGGCGGAGATCGACACCGTGGCACTGGCAAGTCCCGACCCGGGTCGCGGCGAGACGTTCCACCGTCTCAATCGAGCTGAGTATCACGCTGCCGTCCTGGACTTGCTCGCGGTCGACGTCGATGTTGCCGCCCTGCTTCCCGCAGACAACACCTACGAGCATGGTTTTGACAACAACGGCGAGCTGCTCTCGATCTCGCCAGACCTCGTATCACGCTATCTCTCTGCCGCGCGGAAAATCACCCGTCTCGCCGTTGGGATTCCTCCGCTCGGCCCCACCGTCGAGACCTACCGCGTGCACCCCGCCCTCGTGCAGGACGACCGGCAGGACGACATGCTGTCGTTTGGCTCTCGGGGCGGTGTCGCGGTTCGCCATTACTTTCCGGTGGATGGCGAGTACACCATTCAGATTCGGCTCCAGCGGAACTTCTCCGACTACATCATCGGCTTTGCTGCACCGCAGGAACTGGACGTACGGGTGGACGGTGAGCGCATCACTCGGTTCTCGGTCGGAGACGCCGATGCCAAGGGACAAATGGCCCCGCTCAGTTTTTCGGGGAATATCGCCGGGGATCCCGAGTGGGAGTACTACATGAACACCGGGGATACCGGACTGGAAGTCCGCTTCCCCGCCAAAGCCGGTCACCGAGTCGTAGGCGTCTCATTTGTGAGGCAACAATCGGAGCTCGAGGGCGTGCTGCAACCGCGCAACCGAGGCTATGGCCGCTTTGTCGATGAACGGTATGAAGAAGGCGCGGCGGTCGAGCAGGTGGCCATCGGCGGGCCCTACAATGTCGACGGGGCGGGCGACACGCCAAGTCGCCGAGAGATCTTTGTGTGCCGACCGGCCGACAGCGAGACGGCGGCAGATGGCGATACCGGCTCCAGCCGCGCTGCCGACTCAAGCAAGGACGAGGATTCCTGCGCCCGGAAGATTCTCTCGCGACTCGCCCGTCGCGCGTATCGGCGACCCGTCCACGACGCAGAGATCACCACGCTAATGGGTTTCTACGCATCGGGACGTCGGGAAGCCAATTTCGACGCCGGAATCCAGTTCGCCCTCGAGCGCATGCTTGTCGACCCTGAGTTTCTTTTCCGTATCGAACGTGACCCGGCCGACCTCACGCCCGGAACGCCCTATCGCCTCAGCGATTTCGAGCTGGCGTCGCGGCTGTCGTTCTTCCTGTGGAGCAGTATCCCTGACACCGAACTACTAGAGGTCGCCGAAAAGGGGCAACTGAGCGACCCAGCGGTATTGGAACAGCAGACGCGGAGACTGTTGGCGGACGGCCGGTCCCGTGCCCTCATCGACAACTTTGTGAGCCAATGGCTACGCTTACGGAATCTTGATTCCCAGCAGCGTGAATCGGCAGACTACCCCGAATTCGACGAGAATCTGAGAGCGGCATTTCGCCGTGAAACAGAGCTCTTTGTCGAGAGCACGATGCGCGAAGACACGAGCCTGCTCGAGCTCCTGAGCGCAAACTACACGTTTGTCAACGAACGCCTCGCTCGGCACTACGGGATTCGCGGTGTCTATGGGGATCGCTTCCGGAGAGTGACGCTCGACAGCGACCATCCGCGGGGCGGGTTACTCGGTCATGGGGGTCTCCTCATGGTGACGTCGTATCCCAATCGGACGTCACCGGTGTTGCGTGGCAAGTGGCTCCTGGAGAGTATCTTTGGAGCCCCGCCGCCAGAGCCGCCACCAAACGTCCCGGGCTTGCCGGACCGCGGCGACGGTGGGCAACCGGCGTCGGTACGTGACCGTCTCGAGCAGCATCGCGCGAACCCGGTATGCGCGAGTTGCCACGCGCCAATGGATCCCTTGGGCTTCGCGCTGGAGAACTTTGATGCAATCGGCAGTTGGCGCACCACCAGCGAGGCCGGTCTCCCGATCGATGCGTCTGCGACAATGCCGAACGGCACCCGATTCGATGGCCCGGCCGGTTTACGGAGCGTCCTTCTCAGCCGCGGTGAGGATTTTGCTGCGACCGTGACAGAGAAGCTTCTCGCGTATGCGGTTGGCCGCGGACTCGAATATTACGACCGCCCGAGCGTGCGCGAGATCCTCCGGGGCGCGGCCGGCGATGACTATCGCTGGTCGTCGATCGTGCTTGGCATCGTCAACAGTGCGCCGTTTCAAGGGCGCCGGACACGTTCAGAGGACGACGTCGTGGTCGCGTCAGTCGACCAATAAGAACGCTGAACATCACTCTTTGAAACGAGAAGACTCCCATCATGATCATCACAAAGATGTCGTTGCCACGGCGGACGGTCTTGCGCGGGTTGGGTGCCACGTTGGCATTGCCGCTACTGGATGCCATGGTCCCCGCGGCTTCTGCGTTGTCAAAAACCGCTGCGACGCCGACCCGGCGCTTTGGCGTGGTCTACGTGCCCAACGGGATCGCGATGGAGTACTGGACACCCACCGCGGAAGGGAGCGATTTCGAGCTCACGCCGATTCTGCAATCGCTGGCGCCGTACAAAGACCAGATGACCGTCGTGTCTGGGCTCAGAGGATATTGGACACCGGCCCATGCTGGTGCATCCACGACATTTCTGACGGGCGCGGCCGGTGTCGCTGGCGAGACCGCTCCGGTCGCCAGCATCTCGATGGACCAGATCTTGGCGCAAGAGTATGGCCAACACACCGAGCTGTCCTCGCTCCAACTCTCGATCGACAGTCGGGCCAATGCCGGTCAATGCAGCGGCGGTCATAGCTGCGTCTACACCAACACAATCTGCTGGCGGAGCCGGACAACGCCGTTGCCCATGGAGAACAACCCCCGGGTTGTTTTCGAACGGATGTTTGGCGACAGCGGGAGCACCGACCCGGCCGTTCGTCGGGCGCGGATGCAACGGGACCGTTCGATTCTGGACTCCGTCGCCGAGAAAGTGAGCGACCTGCGGCGGGAGGTCGGACAGGCCGACAGCCTGAAGATCAATGAGTATCTCGAGGGCGTGCGGGACATCGAACGGCGTATTGAGCGGGTGGAACAGCAACCGCACTATGACGTGCCAGAGGTGTCGCAGCCGGAGGGGATTCCGGGCGATTTCGCCGAGCACGTCAGACTCATGTTCGACCTCCAAGTCCTGGCCCATCAGGTGGACCTGACCAGGGTGACCACCTTCATGCTGGGTCGTGAGGTCAGTTCGAGAACCTATCCCGAGATTGGCGTGGCCGAAGCGCATCACCCGCTTTCCCATCACGAATACAAGCCAGAGAAGATCGCGGCGATGGCAAAGATCAACACGTATCACGCCTCGCTCGTCGCCGAGTATGTGGAGAAGCTTCGGTCGACCCCCGACGGCGACGGGTCACTCCTCGACCACATGCTGATGGTGTATGGGGGCGGCATGTCCGACAGCAACTCGCACAGTCCCCTCGATTTACCGGTCGTACTGTTGGGTGGATGCGCCGGCCAGCTCGACGGGGGGCGACATCTGCGATACCCGGACGACCCGCTGATGCCAAACCTACTGGTCACCCTCCTCGACAAGCTTGACGTGCCGGTCGAGCGTCTTGGAGAAAGCGACGGTCGTCTGAGTATCGAGCGGCTGACCGGCGTCTAGTGCACCAGCCTCGTGGATTACCATCCACGACACGCCGAATGCATCTTCGACCATCCCGAAGTGCTCGTCGAGCGGGAAGACCACCTCGCAACCGTCGGCGAGTCGTGTGAATGCATCACGCTTGGTCGCGGTGTCAGGGAAGACGACGAAAATGGAGATGTCTGACGCCTTGAGCACGAAGCCGCCTGCCCGTAACTCCGAGTTGAAGATCTTGTCTTTCTTGTCCTCGGCCACGTCCATTCCCGAGTCGGCGAGGGTTTGCATGACCGTGATGTCGCCGCCAAAAACAGACTAGTAGAAACGCATCGCGCGCTCGCACGTGCCGGACAAGGTGAGATACGGGATCGCATAAGCCATCGAGTTCTATCCTCCCGGGTGCGTCCGTCGACACCCCGGTCACGGAGCCACGCCAGATGCCCCCTTCACTGGGAACTATGCCAGACGCATAGGCGGCAGGTCGATCAGTCGTGCCACGGGTGCGCGCGATACCGGTGGCACCGGTTCTTTCAGGCGCGTCGTGCGATCCCATCGTAACGGTGACAACCCATTACGCGTCCTTGAAGGCGCGTGAGAACTCGGCCAGACCGGTGGCGGAACTCTCGATGGAGCACCGATTGGGTGAATTGAAGCTCGCCATCCCGCAAGATATTCGAGTCGCCCAGAACTCCCAAAGCTCGGCGAGTCTGGCCGGAGTCGAAGGGTCCCTCACCGACGACACTACGGGTCCCGGTGCGCCCCACGTACGGCTCGACGTGTCGACACGGATGGGAGGCACGCAAATCCGTCGCTACTAGTGGACGGGCTGGACGACCAGTGATTTGGCCCGAGCGGTTGGTCGCTCGCTCCCACCAGAGACGCGCTGTCGCGTGGCTTTGCGAAACGCCTTCCCCCTTGGCGAAGGCATGACCGAGGAGATATTGCGCGTCATGGAAATCGCGGTTCGCCGCGGCTCGCAACCAAAAGATGGCCCGACGGACCACGCGTGGGTCATCGCCCTCGGCGACAAAGATCTGGTAGAGCAACATCTGCGATGTCGCGTATCCCTGGTTCGCCGCCGGGTGAAGCCAGTGCTTGGCGCGAGCGAGATCGAGGACGCCGTGCCGGCCAGAGCCAAGAACGCTGCCGAGGTTGTGTTGGGCCATCACGTGCTGCTGGTCGGCGGCGCGTTCGAACCAGCCCAGCGCGGCCTCGACGTCCACCGCGGTTCCCTCACCGTGCAGCAGCATGTGCCCCACCATGTTCTGCGCTCGCGGATCGCCGCCCTCCGCAACATTCGAGATCGGTCCGATCGCCGCCCTCCGCAACATTCGAGATCGGTCCGATCGCCGCCAGATGGTCGCCTCGCTGATAGATCGCGACGGCCTCGTCCCAGCTCGGTGCCCCTGTCATGGCCCCTTTCGCTCGATCTCGCTGGTCGCCCGATATTCTTCGGCCCGGCACCGGCAAGTATTGGGTCCACTCCTCCTGCGTGAGGTCGCGGCCGACACGGGCGCAAGCCTCGGCAATCAGGTCGTCGGGTCGCCACAGCCAGAGACGCGCCGTGCGGTCGCTTCGCCCACCCGCAGACAACACGTGCCTGCCATCCGGGCTGAACTGTGCGGCAACCACGTCGGCGGCGATGGTCGCGTCCTAGAGCTCTTCTCTCCAGACAGCGGCAGGCTCGATGTCCGCGGTGTCGACCCAATGGGTCACTCCGACTTCGTCAAAGAAACCGACCACTCGGGCGACGAAGTCGCCGTCCTTCCGGGAGTACGAAATGAACACGTCGTGCATAGGGATCTGGCGTGAACAGCAGCGTTGTCGACCCTACTCGGTCACCTGGTCGCTCAGACCAACATCTTTGTCTGGACAGGATCCCGGCGGCCCAGAGTCCGGAGGGATCATCTCCATCTAGGCCACCACCGAACTCGCTACAGGGCGGGTCCTGACGGGGCCCCTCGACAAAGGCCAGATACTGCACACGCCACAGACCGACGCTGCAACGATGCGCATGGCACGCCCCGGTCTGGCGACAAACCCACGGTCGTGGGTTTCGCCGAACCTCACAGATCGGTGAGATGCGCCAGCTCTCCGGTGCTGTCTCCCACGCGCTCCGTCGGCACCCCCATCTTGCTCAGCAAGGTCAGATACAAGTTCGTCAGCGGGGTCTCGTCCGGATACTGAATGTGCTGGTTGCCACGAAGCTGACCCGCTCCGCCACCCGCCAGCACGATTGGAAGCTTCTGGATGTTGTGGAGGTTGCTGTTGCTCATGCCGCTGCCATAGAGAATCATGACTTGATCGAGGAGCGAACCCTCCCCGTCCGGCGTGGCCCGGAGCCGGTCCAGGTAATACGAGAATAGACCGGCGTGGAACGTCTGAATCTTTGTGAGTTTCTCCAGACTCTCCGGGTTGTTTTCGTGGTGTGACAACGCGTGATGCGGGTCAGGCACGCCCAGCTCAGGATACGTCTGAGCGGTCAGCTCGGGGGTCATCATGAAACTGATGACCCGCGTGAGGTCGGCCTGATACGCCACGACCTGCAAATCGAACATTAGCTTGACATGTTCTTCAAACGACGCCGGGATACCTCCCTGGGGACGCTCCACCAACGGGAGCTCCCGGTCGACATCGGCCTCGGCCCGCCGGATACGTCGCTCGACATCTCGGACGGCGGACAGATAGTCGTCGAGCTTGGATACGTCACGAGCCCCGAGGTCTGTCTTCAGACGCGCGACCTTCTCGGTGACGGCGTCGAGGATGCTTCGGTCCCGCTCCATCCGCTCCCGGCGCGCGGCTGGGTCGGTGCTCCCGCCATCGCCAAACAACCGTTCGAACACGGCGCGGGGACGACTCTCCATGGGCAACGGCGTGGTCGGTGTGCTCCAGCACAACGTGCTGATATAGGCGCAGCTAAACCCCGCGTCACACGCACCACCAAAATCTGGAAGACCGATTCCGATCTCAAGCGACGCAAGCTCGGTTTCCTGGCCCAACTGCCGGGCCGCAATCTGGTCGACGGACTGTCCCGCTTCGAAGTCCGCGCCTTCGGTTGGTTTGGCATGGACACCGGTGAGAAACGCGCCGGTAATCCGCCCGTGCCCACCGGCTGGGTCTCCCGGCAGCTGTGCCGCGGGAGCGTGGTCGAGCCCGGAGAGCACCGTGAGACGGTCTCGGAAAGCGGCCAAGGGCTGCAGAATCCGAGAGAACTCAAACCCTGAACCCTGCTGCTGGGGCGTCCAGTGATTCATCACGGCGCCATGCGGGACATACACCACGCCCCACCGAGGCTTTGCGGCGGCCGCGGTCCGACCCAATGCCGTCAGCGCTGGCACCATGCCGTCGAGCAACGGCAACGCGACACTCGCCCCCAGCCCCCGGAGCACCATCCGCCGAGGTATCGCTTTTTTTGTGATGATCATGGCTCGGATCTCCTCATCTGAAACGGCATGCTCCTGGTCACCGCCAGGATAAGAGACGACCAGCGATAGTCGTCGCGCTCGGCATCGCGCACGATCGCTCGTATCGCCGGCCGGTCGTAGTACTCGATACCGCGGCCAAGGGCATACGTCAGCAACTTTTCGGTCACCGTCCGAACAAACTCCGAACGCCGGGTCAGTAGCACCTGTCGAAGCTCGACGGGCCCGTCAAACGCGGTCCCGTCCGGCAATACTCCGGATGAGTCGATGACGGTGCCGGCGTCGCCACGCTCACGCCACTGGCCAACCGCGTCAAAGTTCTGCAGTCCGAATCCCAGCGGGTCCATCCGCACGTGGCAACTCGCACACACGGGACTGGCTCGATGCAGCTCCAAACGTTCGCGTAGGGACTGGGGTGTTGTGTCCCTATTCGATTCCGGCAATGCGGGCACATCGGGCGGCGGCGGGGGCGGGGGCGTCCCGAAGATGTTCTCGAGCACCCACTTGCCCCGCACGACCGGCGATGTCCGAGTCGCGAGGGACGTCACGGTCAAGATGCTCCCGTGCCCCAGCAAACCGCGGCGTCTGGGATCGTCAAGCGTCACGCGTCTAAAACGAGACCCGTAGACGCGCGGGATGCGGTAGTGCCGGGCAAGCCGCTCGTTGACAAACGTGTAGTCCGCGGTGAGAAGGTCGACCACGCTGCGATCACCCTGAATCTGGCTCTCGACAAAAAGCTCGGTCTCTCGCACCAACGCGTCACGGAGATTGTCATCAAACGCCGGAAACGCGTTGACGTCGGGTGTCACCGAACGCATCCGGCGCAGATGCAACCACTGTGCGGCAAAGCTCGTCACCAACGAGCTCGCACGCGTGTCGGCGAGTAGCCGGCGAACTTGTTGCTCCCACACCAACGGATCGCTGAGCCGTCCCTCCGCCGCGACCTCCAGCAGCTCATCATCCGGGCCGCTGCTCCACAAGAAAAACGAAAGCCGTGAAGCCAGCTCGATGTCGCTCAGCGCATACGCGGTCGTTGGCGGCACATCCGGCGGGTCGCGCTCGAGGCGAAAGAGAAACTCTGGGTCGACCAGAATGTTCTCAAGCGCACGCTGAATCCCCCGATCAAAGCCGCCCTCGGCTCGCCCAGCGCGGAAGAAGTCGAGAAGCACCTCAATGTCGATATCTCCAGAAGCCACCGGCCGTCGGAAGGCCCGTCGCGCCAGCGTGGTCAAAATCTCCGTCGCACAGGCTTCTTCCGTGCGGCCCAGACGTTGGTCGGGTTGGCGAGACGGGGAGCACACAAAGATTCGGCGACGACTGGCCTTTTCGGATTCTCCGTCGGGACCCGGACCGAGGCTGTCCGGATTGTAGGGCCCCTCGATTTCAACACTCTCCAGTGCCATCCGCTCGACAAACCCTCGGCCGGTCGCAAACGTCCACACCGGCAGGTGCCGCGGGCCCACCCCTTCGGTCACCATGGTGTGCTCTGCAAACGACACGCTGACCATCCGCGTGCCGGCCCTCGCCGGGACCCGCACCGTCAACGACGAACCGGCGGTCTCGGCTCGTTCGGCGTTCTCGTGACCTTCAGGCCAGCGACCGACGGGAAGCAGCGCGACCCGCGCACCATCTATCCGGACATCGATCTCCTGAGACTCCCGCCGGCCACTGTTCTGCTGCAGCTGGATCCTGATGACATACTCGCCATCGAGTGGAAAATGATGAGAAATCGCGGTGCCGCCGCGCGAGCCGAAGGGTAGCTCCTCGCTCATGCGCTCGTTCTGCACCAACAACGACGACAGCGGGTAGCGAGCAACGTCGGCCTCGATGGACGGATCTCCGATCGCGAGGCGACTCACCTTGCGGGCCGCAGAGATGTAGCGTTCGAGCTGTCCCGGAGCCACGGTGAGAATGTCGGCGTTGTTGTCAAAGCCGTAGGCCATGTCGTCGCCCGGTAGCAACGCCTCGCTGTCGATCTCGAGAGCCAGCAAATCTCGGATCGCGTTGGCGTATTCAAAGCGATTGAGTCGATGAAGTGTCGGTCGACCGGGGTTCGGGTCGACCGCCGCGGCGGCGTCCAGCTTCATCTCGAGCCACGAGGCAAACTCGGTGTAAGTCGTCGCGTCCGGCCGCGGCCGACGAGGCGGCGGCATCGTCTGGGTTTCCAGTTTCCGCAAGACCTTTTCCCAGACGTCAGCGTCATCCGCGACGCGGCTAAGGCGCGCGCCATCCAACGCGAGATTGCCCGTGCGGAGACGCTCGTTGTGACACGTCACGCAATACTGTTCGACGACCGCCTGATAAGCTGAGGCGTCTCGGTCGCTCGGGGCTTGTCCCCTCTCCGACGAGCCGTGCGCGGCGACGACAAGAGCCGGGAAGACGGCAACCGCCAACAACCCGACCATCCCCCGCGTGGGCGCGTCTCGCACTAGCGAATGGCTCCTTGACTAAAACTATCGATAAAGCTCGTCGGAACAGTCTCTCGGCTGCCGAGGGCGCGGAGCAGGTCAGCCGTAGAGCCACCTCCCAGCCCGGGCAGCAGAATGTGCCCACCCCCCTCCGCAATCATGAGCGGCGTGATACCGCGTTCGTCCTCGGTATCGAGGCGGGCGCCGTGGTTTACCAAGAGCTGGACCATAGCGTCCGACCGAATGTGCGCCGCACCATGCAAGGCGGTCCGGCCAACATCGTTCGTCCGGTTCACATCGCCGCCATAGTCCAACGCGAACCGCGCGGCCGCCAGCGAGGCGCCCTCGGTGACACGGCTTTCCGCCGGCACCTGCCCAAGCCCTGACGCCACCATCAACGGGGTCGTGTGCTCATGCGTGTCCATCGCGGTATTCGCGCCGGCGTCGAACAATGCGCGCATGGCAGCCACGTTGCCATCCATGGCGGCGAGCAGAAACGGCGTCGCACCGAGCAGACTGACCCGAAACCGTCCACTCGCAAAACCGAACTGAGGGGGATTCTTCTCGAGCCGCACGTTGGGGTTTGCCCCATGGGCGAGCAGCGCTCCGAGGAGTGAGAGCTTGCCCGTCCGCACGTTGTTGAGCGACCGCCATTCGCCGGCATTCTCACTATCCGTCACGATCCCGTTGGGACCGGTCAATTCCGTGTGCCACGAGCCCGCCACCCAGTGCAGCGCGGAGTATCCGGGACGATTCGCGTTTGGATCGGCTCCGTGCTCCAGCAGCAGCGCGGCCAATCCGGCATGGCCGCGTACGGTCGCCACAAGAAGCGGTGTCGTCCCATCGGGAGCGGCGTCATTCACCCGCGCGCCCGTCGCCAGCAGCACGGTCACAAGCTCTGGCAGGTTCTCACGCGCCGCGATAAGCAAGGTCGTAAAACCGCCATTCGACCGCGCATGAATATCCGCGCCGCGACCGAGCAACACTCGGACGATCTCGATATGCCCCTCACCGGCAGCCCACATCAACGCGGTTTGCCCTTGCCACGACTCTGATGCATTCGGGTCCGCACCATGGGCGAGCAGCAGGCGGACCGCGTCCGCGTTTCCGGTGCGAGCGCAGGTCATCACGGGGGTTTCGCCGGTTGACCGCGCAGCATTAGAATCGGCACCCGCGTTCAGTAATGCGCGCACCATCGTGTCGGCACCGTTGTCGCAAGCCAGCGCGAGCGGCGTGACTCCGTAATCGTTCGCCACATTGACGTCTGCTCCGGCGCCGATGAGCAGCTCGGCCATCTCCACCGCGTCCCAGTGCGCCGCCCAGTGCAGGGCCGTCGCGCCATCGGGCTGGGGCACATTGACGTCGACACCCTGGCCAATCAGGTGGGCAGCCGTCTCGAAGTTAGCCGCCTTGATGGCCTCGACAAGCCTCCGGTCAGGCTGACCGGCAGACAGACTGGCAAAGCTGACGACCACCGCCAATGGGATGAACGCGCACGCGAGGACACAACGATTCTTGGCTCTCATCACGACGTAGACTCCGACTTCATCCTGTGGTCCCCGGGTTTCTGACCCGCCTGACCGCCCCTGCCATCGTGGTCAGTCGGCGGCAAGCACGCCCTTGAATCCCTCGACAAGTTCGACTGGTGTTGGATCGCGTCCCGCGAGGAGACCAAGCGAAAACGAACACCAGTCAGCAAACGTCAGAGCGGCAAAAATTCGCTCGGCCCTCGACTCTCCGGGCATACGCCATTCGTGAAACGAGACATGTTTGAGCTGCTCCTGCTCGAACACGCGCTGCATCACGTGGAATCGTTTCCGAATGGAGGGATGGCTTTCGGCATCGTCGATATACAGCGCAGCAAACGTCCCGACGCCATCGCCAAACCCAATCATCTCGTTGTGGTTCATCTCCGGGATCGCGTTAAAAAAAGCCGGCGTCTTAGCGTTCTCATTGAATTTGATCTTTGCGACGCGTGCGACCGAAAGTGCGTGACTTTCGTCGGTATACACGACCGGGACGCGACCATTGAGCACCTGGGCCATCTGCCAGGCCGGCGTCTTGACGTCGACTCCCCGCAGAAATCGGCTCGCGGCCTGGAGGCGTGGCACCGGATCTGACATAAGACCAGCCGCCGCGATGATTCGAGCCAGATAGGTCACCACATAGCCGATAGCGCATCTCGGCTGAAAACCGGCTGGCTCGTTCTCGGCCGGTATGCGCACCATCGGATATTGACGCTCACGCGCCAACTCCGCGAGCTCTCCTCCCGCCGTCACGACCACCACGCGACGCATGCTGGCATCCAGTGACCGCAGTGCTGACAAGACTTCTTCCGTGTTGCCGGAAAAGGAGCTGGCGATTACGAGCGTGGTCGCGTCGACCGACCTCGGAAATCGGTAGTTGCGGGTGATCTCCACCGGGGTGTGGAGCTCATCGACGAATGCGTCGTTCAGCACGTCAGCCGGTAGCGCGGAACCGCCCAGACCGACGACGACCACGTGCGCGACCGGCGCTGTCGGCATCACAGGCAAATCGGTCGCCAGGGCGACCTCAATATGATTGGGGGTCCTGGCAATTACCCGCTGCATGTGATGGTGGTCGTAGGTGGCGGCCAAGGCCTCGAGAGCCGAAAGGTCACGCCCCGATCCTCCCGGCTTGTCTACCTGCTCGGACATGTCGCCTAATTATGAGAGATCGGCTGTCCGAGTGACAGCGCCTCACTCAACGAATGTGGGCGGAAAACTCCTCGGTGCACCCGACTGTAGCCGGCGTTTCGATGTCACGCGCGACACGACCCCCCGCACAAACAGGTTGGCGGCCGGGCTGATGGTCACGATCGGAGTCGCTAGGTGCCCGTCCGACGTCAGGAGAGTGCTGCGACTCAGTTCGCTCATGGCACACCGGCCACACCGGGCTCGGACGAGGCCTCGGACGGTGGCCGTTCACCACCCAAGGTCATCCGATGGCCAAAGTGCCGACGGAGAGACAACCAGCCCATCCCCGCCCGAGACACCAACGGCAACAACTCGCTGGGTCGAAACGCCTTGCGCACCGACAGCGGTCCGTCGTGCCGAAGCACCTCGTTGCAGGGTCGGGTCACCAGCCAGCTCCACAGATACAGACGCCAGCCCCGGACCAGATCGTTGATGACGACGCCGCGGGAGGCCAGACGGTCGAAGGAACGGAGCGCATGAACGACCTCGTCGTCGCGCAGATGGTGAAAAAAGAGCGAGCAGGTAACGTAGTCGAATCCACGGTCGCGGAACGGCGCCTTATGCACGTCACCCCTCAGAAACACGAGACCGTTTGGATGACCCTTTGAACGACCCTGCGCTCGAGCGGCAACCAGCGCACGCGCACTGATATCCAGCGCGGTCACGCGAATGTAGAATCCTCTGGCAGCGCCGAAATCGATCAAGGCGCGAGCAAGGTCGCCGCCACCACACGCGACATCTAGCACCTCTATTCGAGCCCCCGGCTCCCACTGACGGCTCAAAGACTTGAATCGCGCGAGTGTCGCTCGAGTGCCGCCGAACCACCGATTGATCAACTCCAGCACTCGGTACACTTCATCGACGACAGCTTGCGGAGGCTCGTGATCGTCCATGATCTCTCGGACGAGCGACCGTCTCGCCAACGACATCCCAACCTCGGAACTCATCACCGGACAGGAGGATGTGGCTGTGACCGGTATTCGGAGACCGGTTGCCAAGGGACGTGCGCGGGCGGGCGCACCACGCGCTCGACCAGGCGTGGAATGACTGACTGTCCGTACCGAAGAGTCAACGCCGCCCGCCGCTCGCTTCGGGACAACCCGAGCAAAAGACCTGCGACGCGGTTGGCCCGACGTCCCATCTCCAGACGTTCTAGCTGATACGCCGCGAGGTGTCCACGGATGATGGCGTCCGCCGCGGGACCCACCGAAGACAACGCCAACGCCAGTCCCCCAGCGCTGATGGGGTCGGGGGTCCCTGCGGCATCACCCACCAGAAGCAGCCGCCCCTCGGCGTCGTCACAGACGACACGTGGCACGTGGAGCCCCAGTGGAGCCGATGCCAGCACGGGACCGGTGCGTTCGAGCTTTGACACTCTTGCGCGAAGCGCCGGCGTCTTGTCGATGAGACCCCACATTCCGATCCTTCTGGCGTGACGGTAGTCCAGCAACGCGGAGACAAGGGCCTCTCCCCCGCCCGTCGACGCCACATACAACTCACCTTCGTCGTGAAAGAAAACCTCGACTCGATCACTCAAACCCGCGATACCGAGGACGTGCGTGGAGAGACCAACGCGCCGTCGTCGAGGCGCCCACCCGGGCAGCCGTCGGTGAAACATCGACCGCACACCATCCGCACCGATCAGCAGACCGCCTGCCACCCCTTTGAATGTGGTGCCAGGCCGGGCATCGATGTTCGCGGTCGCCGCCGCACGCTCGAACAGCCAGGCATCGAAACGATCCCGCTTCACCACCAAACCGGGCGCGCCCGGAAAGTCTGCGTCGACGGTAGACGTGCCGGCGGAAAAGCGGAGACCCCGCACACGCGGAACAGCAGGAAGCCCCACGAGGCTCTGGAGAGCAACCACGCCATGCGGGAGCAACCCCTCGCCGCAGGCCTTGGCCCTCGGATGACGACGCTTCTCATAGAGCACAACACGTACTCCTCGCCGACCAAGGGCGATGGCCAGCGCTGACCCGGCTGGACCGCCACCTACGATGGTGACATCAGGCACCGGCGACATGGCGGTTCACTGCGCTAGTAGACTGTCTTGGAGAAAGGGTTGCCATCATCCGTGCCGTGACCGCTCTCGCCCACCGCGACGTCGTGTCATCTCGTTTTACCAGGACAACGTCAGCATCTCTGCCGCAAAGCCCGGCCCCATCGCCACGAGAAACCCAAGGTCGCCGGCGGACGGCGCGCCGGACGCCATGAGATCGCTCAACATAAACAACACCGAGGCACTCGACTGATTTCCATAGTGCCGCATCGTGTCGCGTGCCAGCGCGAGGGCGGTTTCGGGCACCCCTAACGCCGTGCGGTAGGTCGTCATGACTTTTGCGCCACCGGGATGAAGGACAAAGTGCTGGAGTTCTGGCAGCGACAGACCTTGATCACTCAGAAATCGCCCAACCACGGGACCGACGTCCGTCCCCACAAACGCCGGCACGTCTCTGGACAGCACGAGTCGCATACCATCGCTCGTGAAGTTCCATCCCATCAAATCGGGCGCGTTCTTGAAGAGATGGGTGCGCGTATCGCGTATCATCGCGCCGCCTGAAGAGAGTTCGTCGCCGCTCACGAGTGCAGCGGCCGCGCCATCGCCAAACAGGGCGACCCCCACCACGTCGGTCGCCGAACGAGCAGCCGGTGAGAACACCAGACTGCACAGCTCGAGCGAAACCACGAGCGCGCGCTGCCGGTGGTTCGCCCGCAAGACGTCGGCGGCGCGGATTAGGCCGCCGGCGCCCCCCGCACACCCCAGTCCAAACAGGGGAACGCGGCGGGTGTCAGCGCGAAGACCGAGCGTCGCGACCAAGCGCGCATCCAGGCTGGGCGTCATCAAACCAGTCGTCGTCACGCAAAAAAGATAGTCAACCTGCTCTGCGGTGATGTTCGCTCGATCCAGACAGCCCCGCACCGCCCGCGCGGCCAACTCGAGTCCGCACTCGGCAAAGACCTGATTCCTCGTTTCAAAACTCGGTCCTTGCGCATACCAATCGAGGGGCTTTACAAAGTAGCGCCGATCGACCCCGGTCCGGTCAAAGACCGGGAGCAACCGCTGCACAGTCCGGTCGTCGCGATACCGCTCTGCCATCGTGGCCCGGACCTCCGCTTGGGTCACACGGTTCGGGGGAAGAGCGGTGGCAAGGGATGTAATGCGTGGCATCCAGGGTTTACATTGTACTCACGGATGTAGGCCTCCACGGCCACGACGTCCTTCCTCCGGTGACCGCTGTCGCGACCCGGGCCGCGAAGGTTTCCGCGGCCCGCCTCGCCCACACGTCGCCGTTCGTGAGCTGATTCCCGCCGCACCCGTAGACTAATTGGGCGACCCGGATCAGCCGACGACAACTCCCCACCCCATGTCCGTGATGTAACGATGCGCTCCCTCCAATCAGGTCAGCCCCTTCTCCATTACACGGTTGTCGAGAAGATCGGCGAGGGCGGGATGGGAGAAGTGTTCAAGGCGGTCGACACCAAGTTGGGCCGAACGGTGGCGATCAAGACACTCACGGCAGACATCGAGCAAGACCGGACCGCGCGCCTTCGTCTTCTCCAGGAGGCCCGCTCGGCGTCGGCTCTCAGCCATCCTGGGATTGTCACCATCCACGCGCTCGAGACCGGTGACGCTCTCGAGCGTGCTGCAGCTCGGCATCCAGGTGGCGAGTGCTCTCGCGGCGGCGCATGCGGCAGGTATCGTCCATCGCGATATAAAACCGGAAAACATCGTCGTCTTGGCGGATGGCCAATGCAAGTTGCTCGACTTCGGACTAGCCAAACCCACTCCCGTCGTGGCTGGTCATCAGCCCACGACGATCGGGTTAACCCAGGCCGGCGTTCGCGTCGGCACCATCCCCTATATGTCTCCCGAGCAGACCCGTGGAGAACCGCTCGACACCCGCAGCGATATCTTTTCGCTCGGCTGCGTCTTGTATGAGGCCGCCAGTGGCATCCGCGCGTTCGACGGGGCGAGTGCGCTGTCGATCATGCACGACATCGCTACGGTCAACCCTCCCCCGCCGAGCGCGGCGCGGCGCGAGATTCCCGTCGAGCTCGATCTCGTGGTGCAACGGGCCCTCACAAAGGACCCAGCGCATCGCTATTCGGCATCCGAGCTTGGCGAGGCGCTCGGTTTGATACGAGACAGCATGGCGCCCGCTCCGGCGGGCGGCAGTGTCGAGGAATCGCCCCTGGACCGCGAACCGTGGCACATCGTCGGCCGCGAAGCCGAGCTGGGTCGCCTTGATGCGGCTCTCTCCGAGACGGTCGCGCACCGCGGACGCCCCATCCCACATTACGAGAGAACCCGGTATTGGGAAGACGACTATCGCCGAAGAGTTCATGCTCCGCGCCCGCCGGCGGCCGGAGGCTCCGCTCATCGCTCGCGGTCGATGCGTCGAACAATACGGCACCGGGGAAACGTATCTGACCCTCCTCGATGCGCTTGGCTCACTCGTGGACGGCGTCGGCGGAGCCAAAGTGGCCTCAGTGCTCCGTAGTCACGCTCCCACCTGGTGCGTTCGGGTCCAGTGATACCCAGGCCCAGTTGCAACAAGAGACCATCGGTGCCACCAAAGACCGGATGCTTCGAGAATTGGGCGACGCGCTGAAGACTCTCACGAGTAGCACCCCGGTGGTGCTCGTCCTCGAGGACCTGCATTGGGCCGACACACCCAGCATCGGCTGATCACGACCGTGGCCGAAGAAGAGCTACCCGACGGCACGCTCACGACACGCTACCGTTTCAGTCATGCGCTCTACCAAGACCAGAGCGCGCGGATCGCGGCATCTCTCGCCGTCCACTTTGAACGAGGCCGAGACTTCGAGCGCGCCGTCGACTACCTGATCACAGCGGCGGACAACGCGACTCATGCTTACGCAAATACCGAGGCCGACGCCTTGTACAGCCACGCCCTCGCACTGGTAGATCGGCTTGACGGGGCGGTCCAGGCCAAGACTCAGATCACCATCCTCGGAAAACGGGCAGAGACCCGGCTGACGCGAAGTCAATTCTCAGGTGCGGCGGAGGACTTCTCGCCACTGGTCGAGCAGGCCCGGTCACTTGATGACGCCGCGTCGGAGTTCTCCGGCCTGACATCCCTCACGCAAGCGCTCTTTTTCTCGCATCGTCTTGACGAAACCGCGGAACGCGCCGGGCAGGCCCTCGCCGGCGCGGAACGCGGCAAAAACGCTGCTTGGCAGGCCGATGTGTTGAACCTGGTAGGCCTAAAGCAGCTGTGCTACGGCGAGCTCAAGGATGCAAAGCAGAGTCTGGACAACGCCATCGCCCTTGCGCGGCGGTGGGACATACATCGGCGCTGGCCTTTGGGCTGACCTGGCGGGCCGCGCTGCACTACTGGCAAAGCGCGTATGCCAAAGCCGACGAGATGCTCGTCGAGGCCATACAACTAAACGCTGCGCTGCGCAACGGGTTGCAGCTGCTTGCCTCGCTATTTTTCCAGGGACTCGTCCAAGGCAATCAGGGCCGGTTCTCCGAGGCATTGGCGGTCTTGAACGAAGCGCTCGCCATGGCCCGCCGCAATGGTGACGCGTTCTGGTGGCCTAGGCTCCCGAATTCCGTTGGGTGGATCTATCGCGAACTGCAGGATTTCGAACGCGCCGCCGATTACGACCAGCAGGGTCTGGATGTCGGCAGAGAGCATGCTGTCCTCGAGGCCCAGGCAAACTCCCTTATCAATCTTGGTGCCGACTACACGCACGCCGGGGACCACGACCACACACTTCCGGCTTTTCGTGAGGTCGAGGACATCTTCGAGCACGACGCGTGGTTCCGGTGGCGATACAACATCCGACTGCAGGCTGGATTCGCCGAGCACTGGTTGAAACAGGGCGACACAGACCAGGCGGAACAGTTCGCCAATCGTCTTCGCAAGACCGCGACGGAGTATGAGGCGTGGAAGTATGTCGCGGTCGCCGGTGGCTTGCTCGCTCGATGCGCCATCGCCCGCGGTGCGCTCCTAGACGGCGTGGCGCTCTTCGAGACGGCGCTGACCCAGCTTCGCGAGCATCCCTGTCAGATCCTGGCCTGGAAACTCGAGGCCGCCCGATGCTCCCTGGAGACGACGCGCGGCGCTCACGAGCAGGCGACAGCGGCGGCTTCACGCGCGAGCGGGGTCGTTCGCGAGCTTGCGGCGCAGGTTGAAGACGACAACCAACGAACGACGTTCCTCGGTGCGGCCGCAGTCGACTCCATCCTCAAGCGCCACGACGCGTAGGCGTGTGACGGTGCCCGCTCATCGAGCCTGAGCCGCACACCTTCAGCCACCTCGCTCCCGCCTTTCCGTCCGGCCTCGGATCACCGGACCACCGGCGCTTCCGGACGTCTGGTGCCCATTCCATCTTTCCAGCCTGTCATCGATCGCAATTGACATCATGTAGTCATTATGACAATATACTGTCATAATTACGTATCAGGACATGAACGAGAGTAGCCCCCCACCCACCGGGTCAAAGAAAAGCGAAACTGGAGGTCCAGCGCTTCGGAATCTGATGCTCGAAGTGTTCCGTCTGAACGGCGCGCTCCTGCGTCATGGTGCCGCATTGACGGCGCCGCTGGGACAGACACAAGCGCGCTGGCAAGTCATCGGGGCGGTGGCCGAAGCGGCCCGGACCGTGCCCCAAATCGCTCGACGCATGGGTATGACTCGGCAGGGCGTGCAACGAGTGGCCGACCTGCTCATCAACGAAGGTGTCGTCGCATGCGTGCGCAATCCCGATCACGCTCGCTCGCCGCTGCTACGACTCACGGCGCACGGTCGCCGAGTGGAGCAGCAGCTCGGCGACGTCGGCGTTCGATGGTCGGAGTCGATGGCCCGAGGGATGAGCTCTCGTGACCTGGAGCGAGCTGTCACGGTTGTCCGTGACGTGATTCGGCGGCTCGACGAACCCCTATAGAAAGAAAAGGAAGCGACATGGCGGTCAACGAAGAAGTTCGGAGTTTTGTCAGGGACAGTCTTGCCCGCGGCTCGTCGCGGGCCGAGCTGAAGGATGTGCTTGGCCGTGCGGGGTGGGCCTCGAGTGACGTGCACAGCGCGCTTACGAGCTTTGCCGACGTGCAATTTCCGATTCCGGTGCCTCGCCCCCAACCAAATCTGTCTGCTCGCGAAGCCTTTCTGTATTTGCTCATATTCACGACGTTGTATGTCAGCGCGTTCAGCCTGGGACGGCTGATTTTCCAATTCATCAATCAAGCCTTCCCCGACCCGGTCGATGGTGCCGCCGCCGCGACGTATATTCGCGAAGCCATACGATGGTCGGTGTCCTATCTCGTCGTGGCGTTTCCGGTTTTTCTCGTCATGTCCCACCGGGTCGGCCGGGAGGTCGCGGCCGACCCCTCAAAACGATCATCCAAGGTCAGACGCTGGCTGACCTATCTGACCCTGTTCGTGGCCGCCACGGTGCTGATCGGTGACGTAGCCAGCCTTGTCTACAGCCTACTAGGCGGTGACCTCAGCGCGCGCTTCCTACTCAAGACGCTCACGGTTGGGACTATCGCAGGCACCGCGTTCTGGTACTACTTGTCGGACCTCAAGGCAGGCGAGCGGAAGGCTGATTCGTGAGCGAGTGGTCGCGACGTCATGTCCTGGCCGTCGTGGCCGTCGCCCTAGTGGCGGCGGCCGTGGTCTACGGACTCGTCCTAGCAGGTCCGCCGCGTGACGAGCGCGAGCGCCGACTGGACCAGCGCCGCACACAAGACCTGCAATCGATTGGACGGGCAATCGACCTGTATTGGACCCGTCACGGGCATTTCCCCATGAGGGTAGCCACGCTGACCGACACGTCGGTGCTGGACATCCTGCACGACCCAGACACCGGACAACCGTATGAGTATCGGGTCTTGACGGACTCGACATTCGAGCTGTGCGGCATCTTTACAACCGAATGGTCTTCACCGGCGGGAAACGTGTTCTGGTCTCATCCCCCAGGACGCGCATGTTTCAACCTGGAAGTGCGCGCAGTGCAACGCACGAAGGCCATCGACGACGGTCCCTGATCGTTCCTCCTGCAAGCTTCAGACGACGTGGAAATCGCGCTCCCGGTCAGCGAGCGTTGGAGCCACCAGTGCACGGCACCCCACCCATCGGGCTGCCGTGCGGCGGGGCTCACCGTGGTGGCTGCGCAGCCGGTTCAGATCGTATGGGTTCTGGCGACACGTCTGACAATGCGGTCGACCGCAGCGCCCCCGCCCCGAGCGATACGCCGACGAGATAGACTCGGCAACGTGCGGACCAGCGACGAAGCTGTCGCCGGCTCTCCATTCTGTCTTCATCTGGAGCTGAATCACATGACAAGAAAAGACACTGAGATCAACCGACGCACCCTGCTCCAAATGATGGCGACGGGTCTGGGATCCGCAACCGCCCTGGCCTCTGGAGGACGTGCCGCCGTGTCAGCATCAGAAACCGTCGGCGCCACCGGCGCCATCCAAGTCAACCTCGAACCGTTCGAGATTCACGTAAGCGATGAAGCGCTAGAGGATCTCCGTCGGCGGCTCGCAACCGTGCGTTGGCCAAACGACACACCGGGTGAAGCCTGGTCATACGGGACCGACCGAGCATATCTCGAGGAGCTAGTCGCCTACTGGCGCGACGACTACGACTGGCGGGTGCACGAAGCTACGCTCAACGGGTTTGACCATTTCACCACGACCGTCGACGGGCAACTGCTCCACTTCGTTCTCCAGCGTGGGCGCGGACGAGCCCCATTTCCCCTGCTTATGACGCACGGTTGGCCGGGCACCGTGTGGGAGATGCTGCCTTCGGTCAACGCGTTGAGCGATCCGGCCGCGCACGGCGGCGATCCGGCAGACGCGTTCGACGTGATCGTGCCCTCGATTCCTGGCTTCGGTTTCTCTGGCGCGCCGAGTGAGCCAACCGACATTCCACGCACCGCCGATCTCTGGGTGGGGCTAATGGAGGCACTGGGCTACGAGAGGTTCGCGGCGTATGGCAGCGACTGGGGCGCTGCCGTCACACGCGATCTTGGGGCCCGATACCCAGATCGACTCGTCGGGATCCATACACCAGGCTCAGCCGGTCGCCTCGAGAGGGACCCGGAGACAGAAGAGGAACGTCTCTATGTCGAGCGCGCGGAGCGGTGGTCAGTCGACGAGACCGGATATCAGCGCATTCAGGGAACCAAGCCGCAAACCCTGGCCTACGGGCTTACCGATTCGCCAGTAGGGCTGGCGGCGTGGATCACCGAGAAGCTGCGTACCTGGAGTGATTCGGGCGGAGACGTGGAATCCCGATTCACAAAGGACCAAATCCTCACCCTGGTGTCGATCTACTGGCACACGAACACGATCGGAACGAGCGTTCGCTATTACCATGCGAACGGTTTGGGAAGCTCTCGCGGGCGGACCACACCTCGTGGTCCGGTTCGGGTCCCCGAGGGGTATGCGGATTTTGTCGCCAACCCTTTTCGCAACCAGATACCGCGGTCATTTGTCGCGGAGCGGCCCGCGAACGTAAGCCATTGGTCGGTCTTCGACCGCGGCGGACACTTTCCCGCTATCGAGGAACCGGAGCTATTGGTGGGCGACCTCCGAGAATTCTTCCGGCCACTCCGGCCCTGAGGCGGCTGAACTAAGTGCACCGCCGTCGAGATGAGGTCAAAGCTGGGTTCCGAGGGCCGCCTGGCGCAAGGCGCCGCGCCGAGTCATACCCGCTGTATGGCGGCGCCAGGCGGTGCTGCCGGATCTAGGCTTTGACCTCATCTCGACGGCGGTGCACTTAGTTCAGCCGCCTCGCACCCGGCCGGGGGCGCCAGCGGTGCGCGCTGCCTGATTGGCCCGACCAGCTCAAGAAATATGCCGTCCGGGTCAACCAGGTTGATAATACCGGTCTCGTCGTTGCCGGTCCCCGAGCAACAGGGCGCGATCTCCGATACAAATACAGCACCTTCTGCCTCAAGCAGAGCCACCGCCCGGTCGAGGTCGCCCACCGCCAGCGCGATGCGATGTATCCCGATGTGGTTGATCGGCAGCGGATACGGCGAGTCGTCGTCATAGGGTTCGAGCCACTGGACGAGACGGAGGCGATGACGGTCACCGCCGGGGATCGCGATATCCGCCCCTCGCAACTCGAAGGGCGTCCCAAGACCATACGCACGACCTTCGTCCAGTGTGCCGGTTGAGGGTAAAGGGCGCACGTCGGTATAGCCGAGCCTGCGGTAGAACGCGAGGGACCGGTCGAAGTCGCTCACGTTGAGCGCAACATACGGCATCGCTCTGATGTGCATATCCACACTGGGGTCACCGTGCGGCGGCGCGGTTTCCTCCAACTTGAACAGCACGCCATCGGGATCTGTGAAGAACACAAACCGGTCCCCAGGAACACCGTAGGGCTCCGACAGGAACGCGACGCCTTGCGTTCTCAGGTGAGCGACGTCTGCGGCGAGGTCCGTGGTCAACAACGCCGCATAGGCCATACCCAGATGGGTTGGAGAGGCATACGGCAGAGCTGAGTTGAACGGCACCGCGAACTCAATGAGATCGATACTCGCCGGCCCCCAACTATCAGGAATCGAAATCACCTCGATGTCTTGAATCTCGTATGTACACAAGGTGCCCATTCCCAGAGAGCGGGCCATCCCATGGGTGTTCGTCTTTGGAAAGCCGCCTCGGCCAGCCGTGAAACCGAGCATCCGATAGAACTCACGCGAACGGGAAAAATCGCTGGTCTGCGTATTGAAGTGAATGCGAGCGTTAATGCCAATATCGACGCCCGTACGCTGACCGGCCCGTCGCTCGCTCGCCGGAACCAAATTGGTACGCGTCGCCAGTACTACCGCCGGCAGCAGGAACAGCACGAGCACGAACGCATACCGCGGCGTCGGGAAGAATGGCCACGCGCGCTTCGTGGCCGCTCGCAACGATACATGCATGACGCATCGACCTCCGTGGGTGCAACGAGTTCGGTCTAGATTCGTGTCTGTGGCCGCGGCTCCCAAGACCCACGCCCGACGCTGACATTATCAGACGCTTTTCCGGGAATCATCACGGGTCCGTGTTCGGTCGCCGGCGGCGTGTGCGACGGTCCTTCCGGTCCGCGCGCCGTTACTCCCGTACGCCGCATTCCATATCGAATCGAGTGATCCGCTCTCGAGGCCCAAAAATCACAACAGGTCACCCGCGCGCAGATCGAACGTGGGGCCCGGAGCGGGTGTAATGTCGTCGCCCCGTTGGACGGCGACCACCGACAGCCCCCAGCGTTGAGAGAAGTCGATCTCACCAAGGATTTGGCCAGTGACCGGGCTGTCGTCGCGCAATGACGACTGGTCAAGTTGGCAGTCGTGGTCCGCCAGAGAAGGATCGGAAAAGTTCGCAATGGCGGGCTTGACCACGAGGTGTGCCAGCCGAAACCCGCCGAGCTGATACGGGTTCACCACTCGGTCCGCTCCGGCGAGACGGATCCGTTCGGCGGCATTCTCTCCAGTCGCCCGAGCCACGATCAGCAGATCCGTCGTGAGTGAGCGGGCAGTGATGACCGTATACACGTTGTGGGCGTCATCATTGAGGCACGCAACCACACCGCGCGCATGGAGGAGATTGGCCGCGCGCAGCACCTCTTCTGAAGTCGCGTCGCCAATGAATGATGGTGGCGACACCCAGCTCCTCCGCGGCCCGGGCGCGCTCAGCGCTACGGTCGACCACGACAATGTCGTGACCCGCCCGGCGTAACTCGGCGACAACGGCTTCTCCCATTCATCCGTATCCGCAGACGATGTCGTGTCCGACCATCCGGTCAATCATACGAGAGCTCCGTACGCGACTGGAAACTGTCGGGATATGATGCAGTCTACGTCGCGCTGGCGTCTCTCAGCGATGGGAAGTGGCTCACCGCTGACGGCAGGACCGCTCGTCGCGTCAAACGACAGGAGCTCGTGCACGTACTCGGAACATAGAACCGCGAAATAGCGACGTCCGGCACGACACATCACGCTATCCCCCCAGCATATACGGTCACCCCGAGTGGTGACCGTATATGCTGGCGACGAAGCAGGAGACTGCATCCATGCACAACGCTCAACCCCACGGTGTCCGTGTTACCGCGCTCTCGACCTTGGCGCTCGTCTGCGCGCTTACTACGACCAGCTCGCTCCAAAGCGAGAACTGGCCCGGATTTCGCGGCGCGGATACGCAACCCGTCGTCGCTAACGACGCCCGGCTGCCGGTCAGCTGGAGCGCTACCGAGAACGTCGTGTGGAAAACTGAGGTCGAGGGTCTCGGGTGGTCCTCACCGGTGGTCTGGGGCGACCACATCTTCGTCACGACCGTGGTGAATGATGGCGAGCTCGCGGAGCCTCGGATGGGACTGTATTTCCCCTATGGCTCGCCGCGCCCCATGCCGGCCACCGACACCCGGTTCAGCGCGCCGGGGCCGGGCGACCTCCTGGAGCGGTCAACCGACACCCATCACTCCCTGGTCGCAGCCATAGACTTCGAGAGTGGCGATGTGATGTGGACGACGGAAGTGAACGCAGCCGTGCCCGACTTTGACCGCCATCTCAAGAACACCTATGCGTCTGCCACCCCGGTGACCGACGGTGAACGGGTGTATGCCTACTTTGGAAACGTCGGCGTGTTTGCCCTCGACTTTGACGGCGCGTTGGTCTGGGAGCGACGGTTCGCAGCGCGCGATACCCGGCTGGGCTGGGGGCCTGCCGCCTCACCCGTACTGTACGAGGACACCCTCTTTGTCGTGAACGACAATGACGAGGACTCGTTTGTCATCGCGCTCGACACCAAGACCGGAGAGCCACGATGGCAAATGCTACGTGAAGAGGGAACGAACTGGTCGACCCCGTTCGTATGGCAGACCGAAGACCGGGTCGAGCTCGTGACCGCCGGCAGCGACCAGGTACGGTCCTACGACCTGGATGGGCGCGAGTTGTGGAGCTTTCGGGGGCTCAACTCGATCTCCATCCCGCAACCGTTCAGCGCCGATGGCTTGCTGTATGTCACGTCCGGCTATGTCGGCGATGCGGTGCGACCCGTCTATGCCATCCGGCCGGGTGCTAGCGGTGACCTCACGCTGGGCGAGGGCCAAGACAGCAGCGACTACGTTGTGTGGTATGACGACTCGGCGGGTCCCTATCATCCCACGCCGCTGGTCTACGGCACTCACTACTTCACCCTACTGGACCAGGGTTTCTACACAGTGCATGACGCAAAAACCGGCGAAGAGCTCTACTTTACGGAACAGCAGGTCCTGAATAGCGAAGTGCGCCGTCGCGTGGCGCGCGGCGCCAGTGGGTTCAGCGCCTCACCTTGGGCTTACAACGGCAAGATCTTTGTGCTGAGCGAAGATGGCGATACCTACGTGATCGACACCGACGACGACTTCAATGTCGTCGCGACAAACTCGTTGAACGAAGTCGCCATGTCGAGTCCCGCCATCGTGCGGGGAAATCTACTCATCCGCACTCGTTCACATCTCTGGAGACTGACAAATATGTCAGCCGCCGCCGCCGAAACCGGGAGAACCCGATGAAGATATTGCTTGCACGACGTGATTGGCAAATTGCGAAGGTCATTACCTGCACGGCGGTCATCAGTGGCTTTGCCGTCGGCTGTGGACCCGCGGCCGACTCCGGTGAAACCGGCGAGACGGTGGATGCCAGGCCTCAAGAAGAGGCCTATGTTCCGCCAACCTTTGTGCCAGAACCCAAAGAGCTCGACGAGGCGGACATCGAGCGGATGATGGACGGGCTCTCAAACTGGGGACGATGGGGTCCAGACGACCAGCTGGGCGCCGCGAACCTCATTACGCCCGAAAAGCGATTGCAGGCCCTCCGGTTGGCCACCGAGGGCATTACCGTGTCGCTCGAGCATCCCCTGTTGACGGACGAGGCCGACGACGTGCCGTCACCGTTCGAACGCCGAA
>Ga0310124_10000210_pt1 | contig 40258 bp, 36 predicted proteins | sample CB11b_AW_Bot5_MG_FD_203507 | JGI IMG/M metagenome (GOLD analysis project Ga0310124, IMG submission 203507) | Marine microbial communities from Western Arctic Ocean, Canada - CB11b_AW_Bot5 | ecosystem: Environmental > Aquatic > Marine > Oceanic | place: Canada: Western Arctic Ocean | collected...
GTTTTGATTGAGTATTTTTCGAAGCTTGCAGCGAAGCGTTCTTGATTAATAAAAGCAAGGCCAGCCCGCTTGCCGCTGAGCTGTTGCTACCGTATTCTTAGCAGTTGTTGGATGCGATATCGGGCAACGCCTCGTTGTACTCCTTTTCCTTAGATTTTTCTTTCGCTGGAAATGAGTCGTGTCATTTATTGACAGCTACTCGGCTTGGTGCTTCTGCAGCTAAGTGTTTAGATTTTCCCGCGTTGAATCCTACTGTTCATATTAATTCCAGTAGCACGGTAGTCGTTTTCCAGGTGGTAATTGCCACACTCAGTGCGCTGAGCATGGAGTTCCATTGTATTTTCTGATAGTTAATATTTGGGGCTGTCGAGGTGCTGCTCTTCAAGATAAGTTGTGAATATGAGTATTAACCAACCGAAGCCGCGCGTTGTGTCAGGGATGCGTCCTACCGGAAAACTTCATTTGGGGCATTTGGTAGGTGCGCTTAGTAAATGGACAGAGCTCCAGTCTGATTATGATTGCATGTATTTCGTAGCGGACTGGCATGCTTTAACTAGTGATTATTCCGATACGGGACAGGTGACGCAAAATGCTTACGATAATGTAGCGGACTGGATCGCTGCGGGTATAGATCCTGAACGCTGCACATTGTTTATCCAGTCGCTTGTTCCTGAACATGCAGAGCTTTACTTGTTATTACAGATGGTCGTGCCTATTCCATGGTTGGAACGTGTTCCGACTTATAAAGAACAGATTGACCAGTTGGCAGAACGTGATCTGTCTTCGATAGGGTTTCTTGGGTACCCGTTACTTCAAGGAGCGGATGTCGTGGTTTATCGCGCGCAGTATGTGCCAGTGGGTGATGATCAGGTTCCACATTTGGAACTGACACGCGAAGTTGTTCGTCGGTTTCATCAATTCTTTGGAGAGGTATTTGTAGAGCCACAGCCATTACTGACGACAGTCCCAAGGTTGCCTGGGCTCGATAACCGAAAGATGTCCAAGAGTTACGGCAATACGATTGATTTGTCAGATGATGATTCGACGGTGCGGAAAAAAGTCATGCAAATGTACACTGACCCGAAGCGTGTCCGGGCGGATACCCCTGGGACTGTTGAAGGGAACCCTGTTTTTATTTACCACGATGCTTTTAACTCTGACCTGGCCCAAGTAGAAGATTTTAAGACGAGATACCGAGCTGGCACAGTTGGAGACGTAGAGGTTAAGAAGTCACTGGTTGACGCGATTAATATGCATCTTGAGCCTATGCGTGAGCGACGAAGAGAAATCCTGAGCCAACCTGGCCGGATTCGTGAAATTCTTTACGATGGTTCAGCGAAAGCCCGGCGTCTGGCTCAAGAGACGATGGCTGAGGTACGTGAGGCCGTCAAATTGATATATGAGTGAGCGGGTTAGCCAGCTCTCGATTTGATGCTATTGTGATTTTAGTTCTTTGGAGAGCGTGAAATGGCCGACGAAGAATGGGTTGACGACATGAAACCGGTGTTAGGTGAAGTCGAGCTTCCGTCTAATTTTGAGTCGATTTTGCCTGATTATCCTTTCAAGGTTGCTGATTTTAAAGGCCCGCTCGACCTTTTGATTCACCTGATCAAAAAGAACCAGGTGGATATTTATGACATTCCCATTGTTCTTATTACTAACCAATACCTTGAGTATCTTGAGTTGATGCGGGAGGTCAACCTCGACGTAGCTGGAGAGTTTCTCGTAATGTCAGCGACTCTTATTCACATTAAGTCTCGGACGCTTGTTCCAAGGCTTGAGACTGAGTCGGCTGATGAGCTTGACGAAGAAGACCCACGTGATGCACTCGTGAAGCGGCTTGTTGAACATCAACGGTTCAAAATGGCGGCTGAGCTACTTCACGAGCGAGAGACGGTTCGTAGCGCACAATGGACACGTCCAGAAGGCCTTGTTGAAGAAATCTCTGGCGAACCTTTTGAACGAGAGCTTGAGGTTGATTTGTTCAGCCTGTTACAGGCTTTCCAGTCAGTGTTGTCAAGGTCGCGTGAGTACCCTACGGTTCGACTACCCGCGGAAGTTGTTCCGATTGAGACTCGGATTCAAGAGATCATCGAACAATTAGCCTCAGGGGGGGCGTGTGGATTCGATGAATTGTTTCCGGATGCATCGTCGCGCCAGGAGCTTATTACGACCTTCCTGGCAGTACTCGAAATGATCCGCCTTAAGTTGATTCGTGTTTTTCAACAAGGAGCATGTGGGCCCATTCGGGTTTATGCTCGGAAGCGTTCTAATGAGGACTCTCGTCCATTTGGGACATCTGGTCTCGATGAATTGTTGATGAGAGAGACTACTGAACAAGAGGGTGAAGACTCGTGACTGTAGGCGAGGACTTTGACGAACTTAAATCTATCATCGAGTCGTTGATATTTGCTTCTCCGGATCCTGTTTCGCTAAAGGTAATTGTTAAAACGATTGATAGCGAACCTCCTGAGCATGTCGAAGAAGCTTTGGCTAGTGTTTGCCAGGAATGGAAAGAACGCTCGGGTGGATTGCAGCTTGTGGAAGTCGCGGGCGGGTATCAGATTGTCACAAAACCAGAGTTACACGAATGGGTGCGTCGACTATTTCATGAACATTCAAAGCAAAGGCTCTCTATTCCTGCGTTGGAAACGCTGGCGGTTGTCGCTTACCGTCAACCGGTAACCGGACCTGAGATCGCTGGGATTAGAGGGGTTAATACTTCGGGTGTGCTTGGTACTTTAGTTGAGAGACGCTTGGTGAAGGTTGTTGGAAGGAGGGCGGTCATAGGGCGTCCTTTCCTTTATGCAACGACGCGAGAGTTTCTCGATCGCTTTGGTCTTAAAGATCTTGAGGATTTACCCAAGGTTGAAGATATGGCCGAGGCTCTCGGTATGGAAGTGCCAACCATGCTTACGGAAGCCTATCCAACGGAAGAGATCCTTCCATTTGAGACTGAGTCGGAACCAGCCTCTTCTGAGCCAGACGAGGCAGAAAAAGTACACTGAGAATGTAACAGCAAACGGGTCCTGTTGGCGTATTTGTAGATCCAGGTTGATTTAATGAGAGAGATGGCGGCGAAAGAATCACAATCGGTTCGTCTCCAGAAAGTATTGTCAGCGGCAGGCGTCGCGTCGCGGCGTGCAGCCGAGAAGCTCATTGTAGATGGTCGCGTTACGCTAAATGGTGTGACGGTGCGCAGGCTGGGTGTTTGTGCTGATCCTCAGAGCGATGACATACGAGTTGATGGACGAAGAGTGGCTCGCCCGGGCCCAAGACGCTACTTGCTTGTGCATAAACCCCGGGGTGTTGTGACGACTCGCCGCGATCCTCAGCGCCGGAAAACTGTTATTGATCTAGTTCCTCGTTTGGCTGAGTATGTTTATCCGGTAGGTCGCCTAGATTACGATTCTGAAGGACTATTGTTGTTAACAAATGACGGTGAGATGGCTTCTCTATTGACTCATCCGAGTCACGGTGTTTCACGGGTCTACGAAGCCACTGTTCGTGGGTGTCCGACGGATCAGCAATTACGTAGGATTGCCAAGGGCATGCGTCTTGACGGGCGGAAGACCGTGCCGGCTGAAGTAAGGCGTATTAGTCGCCCGCGAACATCTCTTAATACTGACCGAGCCTATATACAGATTGTCCTTCGGGAGGGGAGAAATCGCCAGGTTCGACGAATGTTTGAAAGTATTGGCCATCCGGTCGTTCGTTTGATCCGTACTTCGATTGGGCCGCTACGGCTCCGAGGCCTTAAATCAGGCCAGTCACGAGATTTATCTAAAGAAGAGCTGAGTGCATTACGTGGTGTTGTGAATCACGTTTCCAAAGTAAGTATTGACGATAACTAAGAATGACTGATGCAGTGGTAATCGCAATTGACGGTCCCTCTGGAGCAGGGAAGGGAACGGTAGCACGGCAACTTGCTTCCGTATTCAATTGTCAACATATTGACACGGGCGCTATGTATCGGGCCGTAGCGTGGAGAGCTATTCAAGACGGATGTTCTTTTGATGATGAGGTCGCTCTTGCGAATATAGCTGAGAACGCCTACTTTGATTTTAATGGTGCAAAGGTTGCTATGGATGGGCATGACGTGACCGATTTGATCAGAACCCCAGAAATGGATGCTGCGGCAGCCAAGGTAGCAAGATTGTCAAAGGTTCGAGCAGCACTTGTGAGACGGCAGCGTGCATTGGCTGATGGAGGGCGTGTTGTTATGGAGGGTAGGGATATCGGGACCTTTGTGTTTCCGGATGCCGAAGTGAAAATTTACCTCGATGCGTCGCCCGAAGAAAGGGCTGCAAGACGTGCGCACGACCCGGCGCACCAACTGCCAAGTAATATGCGCGTGGAGGAAGTCGCTGATGCCCTCAAAGCGCGAGATCATTTGGACCGCACCCGCGCTGCGTCTCCTCTTAAACAAGCGCCAGATGCGGTGCTTGTTGAGACCACGGGTACTCCGGTGGATGAAGTAATTGAACAGGTGGTTCGTATTGTGAGTAGGAAGTTGGATTTATAGATATGGACTCGGCCTTTACGTGTCGTGGGGCCCAATTTTTACAATCTTGCCCAGCGATTGATTCACTAATGATTACTTTATAAATCTCTATTCATAAATATTTCCGTTGGGTTAAAGTTGCCTGGGCCTGTACCTGACTTCAACATGCTACTGATTTTTTCCGGATCCGCTGATTGTGCTGCTGGTTCAATTTTAGCTTTCAATATGGCGAAGATCTGTCGCGGCAATTTCTACGAGTTTTGCTTGGATGGAGCACCTGTCCAGGCAGGCCATTACGGCTTTTACAGGATTGACCTTACGTCGTTAAGTAGCATATAGTCTTATGCTTACCGCCAATCTAGAGTTGGTGAACGTGTCGTTTTATTCGACGCGATAAGGGTGGCGCGCGTCCATTTTTGAGATGGGCTGTTGCGAGGAGGACGGGCAGAGAATGACCGATGTAAATGAAGGGGCAACTGGCGATACTGCTGAAACGGTAGTGCCTAGACTAGCTGTAGCCAAGCCTGTTTATGGTGGTGTTACCGTGCTTGAAAGAGAAGAAGAGCCCCGAGACCCAGCAGAGCACGCCCGTCTCCTAGAACTTTACGCTAGTAGTTTTAAGAATATTGCTGAAGGTGAAGTTATCAAGGGAACGGTTCTTAAGGTTTCTGATTCTGAGGTCGTTGTAGACGTTGGTTATAAGTCCGAAGGAATTATTGCTCTTTCTGAGTTTTACGACGAGACCGGCGAGGTGCCCATCCAGCCTGGTGATTTAGTCGACGTACTTCTTGAACGTACGGAAGACCGTGAAGGCCATATCGTGCTGTCGCGCGAAAAAGCCGAAAAAATGAAGATTTGGGATGATGTCGAAAAGGCTTATTCTGATCGAAAGGTTGTTATCGGTCGTGTGATCGAGCGCATTAAAGGCGGGTTGGCTGTAGACATCGGCGTGAGAGCGTTTCTACCAGGGTCGCAGATCGACGTTCGGCCTGTTAGGAACCTCGATTCTTTGCGTGGCCAAGAGCTACGCATGCGAGTCATCAAGGTTAACAAGAAGCGCGGAAACATCGTTCTCTCACGAAAGGTTTTGCTTGAGGAAGAGAACGCAGAAAAGAAAAAGGATACTCTCGCAAACCTGTCAGAGGGCAAGGTTATGCAGGGGGTTGTCAAGAACATCACAGACTACGGCGCGTTTATTGACCTTGGTGGCATCGATGGGTTGTTGCATGTAACCGATATGTCATGGGGGAGGGCACAACATCCTTCTGAACTACTGAGTGTTAATGACAATGTCGAAGTGGTTGTTCTTAAATACGACCCTGCTACCGAAAGAGTATCTCTGGGATACAAGCAGTTGCATGATGACCCATGGGTCTCTGCTACTGATCGTTATCCAGTCGGCCAGCGTCTTTCAGGAAAAGTTGTTAGCCTAACGGACTATGGTGCATTCATAGAACTTGAACCGGGTGTCGAGGGCTTGATTCACGTTTCTGAAATGTCGTGGAGTAAACGGATCAAGCATCCGTCTAAATTGCTTAACGTCGGAGATACAGTAGAGTCCATGGTTTTAGGTGTGGACGCTTCGTCGCGAAGAATTTCACTTGGTCTGAAGCAAACGGAAAGTAATCCATGGCAGGAACTGGAGGACAAGTATCCGGTTGGCACAAAGCTTACAGGGACAGTTCGTAATTTAACTGAATTTGGTGCTTTTGTTGAGATTGATGAAGGCATTGACGGATTGATTCATATTTCAGATATGTCATGGAGCAAGCGCCTGAAGCACCCGTCTGATGTGTTGGAAAAGGGTGATGAAGTTGAGGCGATGGTGCTCAATATTGATTCTGAAAACCAGCGATTGTCGCTTGGCTTGAAGCAACTAGCTACGGATATTTGGGACGATTTCTTTTCGAATACGAAAGTCGGGGATGTTGTTGAAGGAAAGATTGTTCGGATAACGAATTTTGGCGCTTTCGTTGAGCTGGGTGAAGGGATTGAGGGTTTGATTCACGTTTCCGAGTTCGAGAATCAAACTGGCAGTGAAGATGCTGGACTCAAGGTGGATGAGACTATCAAGATGCGCGTCATTAAACTGAGTCCAGAAGACAGAAAGATTGGTCTCAGTATTCGTGCGTTAAGTAGCGGCGGCTCGGAAACTGATTGGCAGAGTTACGCTGGTAGTGATTCGCCCGAAGTTACTCTCGGCGACCACTTCAAGCAGCAGACTTCGTCTGAGTAGTAGGTCGTCGAGTCTTCGCAAGGGGGGGGGCCGTGGCTGGAGACAGCATGACCAAAGCAGCGCTTGTTGAAGAGGTTGCTCGCGTAGCCGATCTAACCAAGAAGCATTCTGAGGTTATTGTCGACGCTGTTGTTCACAGCATTATCAATGCCCTTCATAGAGGCGAGAAAATCGAACTTCGTGGTTTTGGCAGTTTTCGATTACGTCGTCGTGAGCCACGCAAAGGGCGAAATCCAAAGACAGGTGATCGTGTAGACGTTCCTTCCAAGCGGGTGCCTTACTTTAAACCTGGTAAAGAGTTGAAAGACCTCATAAACAGTGAAGAGATAGCAACGGTATCTAGCCTTGATCGTGGCGTTGAGTCAGGCAACGGTAGTGCTTCTTCGCTAGACGAAAATTTATCGGTATCACCAGAGACGAATTTTCGGCAGTATTGAAGTTATTCCCCTACCAAAGAGAAAGGTTTAGAGGCGGAGAGGCCCGATGGATCGGCTCTGGACCCCTTGGAGACTAGAATACGTGACCGGTGCTGCGAGCAATGAGGCCGCAGAGTGTGTTTTCTGTGAGGCATGCGGTGAGGATGCGTCGGCACCACTTCTCTTGTACCGAGGAGCGTGCGTGTTTGTCATTCTCAATAAATATCCATATAACAACGGCCATCTGATGGTTGTGCCATTCCGGCACATCGGGAGAATGGCCGATGCCAATTCTGAAGAACTTGGGGAACTCATTCGCTTAGTACGAATTTCTGAAATGGTGCTTACCGAGGCTTACCAGGCTCATGGCATAAACGTCGGTATGAATCTTGGACGGTCGGCGGGGGCCGGCGTGCCTGGTCACATGCACGTTCATCTTGTGCCGCGCTGGCAGGGAGATACGAACTTTATGTCAGTTGTGGGTAACACACGGGTGGTACCGGAAGAGCTTGCAGATAGTGTCAACCGGTTGAAACCGATTTTTAAAAAGCTAGTGACCGCAGGGTAATACAGGAAAATAACACCACTCAGATTTTCTGAGCCCGATTTGTTTTGTGGCTACAGAGCGCATCGAAATTACCAAGTTCTCCCCGTTCAGATACGTTGGTGACCGATGCGTCTTTGATGAATTTGTGGCGACAATCTATAGCGTTCAGGGAGATATTTTAAGAAGTTGTTTGGCGATAGTTTGCAACTGAAGATTTGAGGTGCCTTCGTATATTTGTCCTATTTTGGCATCCCGGTACAACTTTTCTACGGGATAGTCTTTTGTATAACCGACACCACCCAGTAGCTGTACCGCGAGTGATGTGACGCGCTCAGCGACCTGCGACGTGAAAAGCTTCGCCATCGCGGCTTCGGTAAGAAATACTTTGTTTGTGTCGTGCAAACGAGCCGCATTGTAAGTCATTAGGCGAGCGGCGTTCAGCTCAGTGGCAGCCTGCGCGAGTTGAAACTGGACAGCTTGAAAGTCTGACAGCGATTTTCCGAATTGCTGCCTTTCCTGCACATACAACAACGCGTGGTTTAGTGCACCTTGGGTGAGTCCTACCATTTGGGCGGCAATCCCGATTCGTCCTTCGTTTAGTGTCTCGATAGCTACTTTGTAACCTTCGCCAGGTTTTCCCAGAACATTTAATGGCGACACGCGACAGTCATCGAGAACAATCTCACAGGTGCTACTCGCTCGAATGCCGAGTTTGTCTTCTTTTTTTCCGATCGAGAAGCCAGGTGTTGATCGTTCGACAAGAAAGGCTGTGATTCCACGATGGCCAGCTTCGGGGTTTTCATTTGCAAAAATGATAAAGATTTCGGCTTCGAGTGCATTGGTGATCCACGTCTTTTGTCCCGTAAGAACGTAGGTGTCTCCGTCACGTGTTGCCCGACTACTTAAAGAGAATGCGTCGCTGCCTGATCCTGCTTCGGACAGTGCATATGCACCGACCGCTTTTGACGCTAGCAGCGGTAAGAAATATTTCTGAATGTCTTCTGATCCCCAGCGTTTAATCGCGTTAACGACGAGCGTGTTTTGGACATCAACCACGACAGCGACCGCTGGGTCGACCCGAGCGAGTTCTTCCACCGCGAGTATGGAGAGGAAAAAATAGCCGTTGGAGCCACCATAATGCTCCGGCACTTCAATTCCCATAAGTCCAAGAGAGAACAGTTGATCGATAAGACTGCGCGGAATCGATGCCGATTCGTCCATTTCTCGGACTAACGGGGAAATCTCTTTTTCGGCAAATGATCGTACAGTTGCTTTTAATAGTTGTTCTTCTTCGGACAGGTTTGTTAGCGGTAGATTGTGTAGATTTACATCAGACATATGGCGTCATGTTTCCTGTCATGCGATGTTATCATTGACACTATACGCCTACCTTTTGGAACCGTATGATTCGACAATGGACCATTGTTGGCTTGGCGCTGAGCATGCTGTTTGTGGCAAACGGAGGTGCCAGACAGCAGCAACCGCCTGATCAAGATCAGGATGCCCAAACCGCCACGAATAGTGTCGGTGGGGACGTTACTGAAGACGTTTCGCTTGTGCCAGGTGAGACGCTTGAGAACTCTGACCAACAGACGCCTATTTTTCGTAGTGGGATCAACTATGTTCGAGTGGATGCCACGGTAACGGACCAAGAAGGCAATCCTGTTCTTGATCTTGCAGCGGATGACTTTGAGATATATGAAGATGGGATCAAGCAAGAGATCGATTCTTTTCAACTTGTCCAGGTCGACCAGCTGCCCGCCTTGGAGGAGTCCCCGCTTGTCGAGGTTGGTCGTCGACGGTCTGACCAGGAGCGGGCAGCTTCTGAGGCAGATGTTCGCGTGTTTGTCATTTTTCTTGATGACTATCATGTACGACAGGGCAACAGTTTTCGTGCGCGTCAGCTGCTCGTCGAATTTCTTGAGAATAGCCTGATACCGACTGACCTCGTTGGGGTCATGTTTCCGCTCATGCCGTTAGAAGCGGTTCGGTTGACACGAAATCATCAGGCTGTGATCAACGCTATTGATTCGTTTGAAGGTGTCAAATATAGATATGACGTTCGCAATCAATTTGAGTCGGCTTACAACCATTACCCAACTGAAATTGTTGAACGAATGAGAAATGATGTTTCATTGTCGGCGCTCAAGGGCCTAATGATTTACCTCGGCTCCATGCGTGAGGGACGCAAGTCAGTACTTCTTGTTAGCGAAGGGTACTCGAATTATGTGCCACCTCAGATGCGCGCAATGAATGCGACGACGGGAGTTGACCCGGCCATGAATCCGGCCAGGTACGATCCATTTGCGGGCAACGGCTCAATGGAAGAGGTGACGTCGTTTTTTCAGCAAGATGAGGTTATTAGTGATCTGCGGAGGGTGTTTCAGACAGCAACCCGTTTTAATACGTCTATTTACACCCTCGACCCCAGAGGGTTAGCGGTTCAAGAGTTTGATGTGAGTGGTCCAAACATCGCTTTACAGACGGACGCGCGTCAGTTGCGTCGAACGCAGGACACATTGAGGATTTTGTCAGAAGAAACTGACGGACGCGCCATCATTAATCAGAATGATTTTGGTCCAGGGCTGCAGCAAATGCTCGACGATTCAAATGCCTATTACCTGCTTGGTTACAACTCTACGTTACAAGCAACCGATGGTGAATTTCATGAGATCGAAGTCCGTGTGGGTAGACCACAGGTTAATTTGCGGGCGCGGAAAGGGTACTGGGCGATTACGGAGCTCGATATTCAACGTTCATTGAGAGCTGCGAGTGATGAGCCTCCGCGGGCAGTTGATGTTGCACTGGGTGCGTTGTCAGAACAGCGCCGAGGGCAGCTTGTCAGAACGTGGTTTGGAAGTTCCCGGGCTGACAATGGAAAGACGCGCATAACTTTTGTGTGGGAACCGGTGTTAGAGAGAGGACGACGAAGTACCCAGGCGTCCAGGATTTTGGTTACCGCAATGGGAAACAACGGCGATGCGTATTTTCGTGGGCGGGTTCCTGAGTCGGTGGGGCCGGGTCGAGGTACGACGGGAGATCGGAATAGAGCGAGTGGTTCTTCTGAAGGCGCATCTTTAGAGTTTGAAGCCGATCCAGGAGTGATGCAGGTCAGCCTTGCAATTGAAGGAGACGCTGGAGAGGTACTCGATCGGGACCGTAATGAGATTTCTGTGCCTGATTTCACGGCACCTGAGATTGTATTTAGTACGCCGTCCTTCATACGTGCACGTAATGCATTGGAATATCGAGAACTATCAGAAGATTGGACAATCCCGCCGACTGCTTCACGGGATTTTCGCCGAACGGATTACTTAATCGTTCGATTTAATGCCTATGCGCCAGGTGACCTGGTGCCAGAAGTTCACGCGCGATTATTGAATCGGCGCGGTGATGTGATGTTTCCGTTAACACTGAGGCCAGCATCAGATGGACAGCCATACCAGGTTGAGTTCCTTCCTTCGTTTCTCGCTCCTGGCGAATACCTCATCGAGTTGACGGCTGAAACGCCAGAGAGCGAAGCAACAGAGCTTCTAGCGTTTCGCTTGGGTGCCTAAAGTACGTGCATGGATTTTTCGAAGAAAAACAATAGTACTGTCGGTCTCGGTGTAGACGTTTCTGAAGATGCTAATCGTAAGTATCTATACAGTGCGCATGATTTGGCTGGTATTACATACGGCGAGGATTTAAATGATCCTGGTTCATTTCCCTTTACCCGTGGCATTCACACCACTGGTTATGGTGAAAAGCTTTGGACGATGCGTCAGTTTTCTGGTTTTGGAACGCCAGAGGAAACGAATCGTCGTTATCACGAATTACTGGAAGCAGGTGGAACAGGTCTGAGTGTGGCATTTGATTTACCCACTCTAATGGGGCGAGACCCTGACCATGGGCTTTCAATTGGCGAGGTCGGTAGATGTGGTGTCAGCGTGTCAAGTGTGGCCGACATGCGGAGATTGTTTAACGATATTTCACTCGAACAGATAACGACCTCGATGACTATTAACTCGCCGGCCGCAATGCTGATGGCGATGTATCTCGTCGTCGCACAAGAACAAGGGGCTGATTGGGCGAAACTTTCTGGGACTATTCAGAACGACATTCTCAAAGAATATATTGCACAGAAAGAGTACATTTATCCGCCTCATCCTTCGATGCGTCTTGTGACGGACGTCGTGGCGTTCTGTGCGGACCATGTGCCTCGCTGGAATACCATTTCCGTTAGCGGGTATCACATTAGAGAGGCTGGAGCGACAGCGGCTCAAGAGCTTGCGTTCACTTTGAGTGACGGAATGGAATACGTCCAACATGCAGTCGACTCAGGTCTTGATGTCGACTACGTTGCGCCGCGGATTTCTTTTTTCTTTAATGCTCACAATAACTTTTTTGAGGAAATTGCGAAGTATCGAGTCGCTCGGAAAGTGTGGGCGACGGCTATGCGCGATAGATTTGGTGCAAGAGATGAGCGGTCGCACAAATTGCGGTTCCATGCGCAGACATCGGGTGTGACACTTACGGCGCAGCAGCCTTACAACAATGTTGTTCGAACAACATTGCAGGCCTTGGCAGCGGTTTTAGGTGGAGCAAATTCATTGCATATTAATGCGCTTGATGAAGCGCTAGCGCTTCCGACCCGTGAGGCGGCGTTGTTGGCATTACGTACGCAGCAAATTCTTGCTTATGAGACCGGCACGCCATCTGTAATCGATCCACTCGGCGGTTCCTACTATATCGAAACATTAACAGGAGAATTGGAAACCAGTGCGCGTGGATACTTCGAGGAGATTGATCGGCGTGGCGGCATGGTGGCGTCGATTGAAGCTGGTTATCCGCAACGAGAAGTCGCGAACAGTGCTTATCGAGAGCAGCAGGCGTTCGATCGGGGTGAGTCGCCACTGGTGGGTGTTAATCAGTATGTTGACGGCGCGCCTTTATCAGTACCAACACTGTTGATCGATGATCAGGTGGCGGCTCAACAACTTGAAAGAATTGAAAGTGTTCGAAAGTCACGAAACGAAACAAGTGCCTTTCGTGCGCTTGAGGCTTTAGGTAGGGCAGCGAAAGGCACGGATAATCTTATGCCATTGATTATTGAGGCCGCGCGTACAGAGGCGACACTCGGCGAGATGTGCGACACACTTCGAAGTGTGTGGGGAGAATATGAAGAGTCTCCGGTAATCTAGTTGTTCTTGGTGTGCTATGAATCGAAACTCAGTTACTGGGAGGGTACGTGCGACGCATAAGAGTCGTTATCGCAAAGCCAGGGCTTGACGGTCATGATCGCGGTGCAAAGGTGATTGCTCGGTCTTTGCGAGACGCCGGTATGGAGGTTATCTATACGGGTCTTCGTCAGACACCGGAGCAAATTGTGGAGGCAGCGTTGCAAGAAGATGCAGATGTGATCGGTGTATCGATTTTGTCTGGCGCTCATAATCATATTTGTCCGCGGCTCATGACGTTACTGGCAGAGAAAGAACTTAAAGATATCCTTGTGGTTCTTGGCGGGATTATTCCAGATGCCGATTTGCCAGGACTTCGAGAGATTGGGATTGAAGGCGTGTTTCAACCTGGCACACCGATGCAGGCAATTGTTGATTTTATTCATGCGAATGTTCGACCGGAGTAGTTCGAGTCGTGATGGCTTGACTGCCGACCAGTGGACAAGTAGCCTCCGAACAAATGCGTCATAAGCTGTTACTTGCAGACGACAGCGTTACCATTCAACGGGTTGTCCAGCTTACGTTCGTCGATGAAGATATCGAGGTCGTGACCGTTGGCGATGGCTCGCAAATTGTTGACGCTATTAGGAAAGAAACTCCGGATATTGTTTTGGTCGACGTGAATATGCCTAACAAGAACGGATATGAAGTGGCGGCCTTTGTTAAGTCAGGGGCGACGCATGATGTGCCTGTCGTATTGCTTGCGGGTGCATTTGAGCCGGTGAGTGAAGCTCAAGCTAAGGAAGCTGGATGTGACGGTGTGCTCGTTAAACCTTTCGAGCCGAATCAAGTAGTTGAAAAAGTAAAGGAACTATTGGATAGCAGGCCAGCGGCTGACTCTGCACGGGTAGTCGAGGTTAGTCCCACAGTGTCTCCGGAGGAGTCTGGTTCGTCCTCAGGCATCTTGACGCAGACACATGAGATCGACTCCGTTCTTTCGAAGGCGTTCAGAAGATATTTGGAATCAGAAGAACATCGAAACGGTGAGGCTGTAGGTGCGTCGAGTAGTGTGCCGGGTCAGCCGGCTACTTTAGTCACAGACGAAATGCTGGAGTCTCTCCGAGATCAAGTCGTTTCCAGGATGACTGACTCTATCGTACGAGAGATAACGGCGGATGTCGTATCAGAGGTTGCAGAACGCCTTGTTCGTGCTGAAATTACTCGAATGAAACTCACAACAGATTAGAAAGCGTTCTGGAGTGCGGTTATAGCCGTACCTACAGTGAATTTGTTTTCCCGCCCGTCCTGATACGATCCCTCAATATGCGTGAGTTACCAAAAGTTTTCCAACACTCTGAGGTTGATCCCAAATGGTATGCCTACTGGGAAAAAATTGGGGCTTTTCGAGCAGACCCTAAATCTGGACGCCCGCCATTCAGCATGGTTTTGCCTCCCCCGAATGTAACGGGATGGCTGCACATTGGGCATGCACTTAACCAAACGATTCCTGATGTGTTGGCGCGTTGGAAGCGGATGTGTGGGTTTGATGTTCTATGGTTGCCTGGTACGGATCATGCGGGGATTGCGACACAAAACGTCGTAGAAAAGCAGCTTGCGAAAGAGGGTAAATCACGGCACGACATTGGCCGTGAGGCTTTTGAAGAGCGAGTTTGGAGTTGGGTTAAAAAGAGTCACAGCGGCATTACCAGTCAGATGCGAAAACTTGGTTCGTCCGTTGATTGGTCTCGTGAACGATTCACATTGGATGATGACCTATCGCGTGCCGTTCGACGTGTCTTCGTATCGTTGTACGAAGAAGGTCTCATTTACCGTGGCACCTATCTTGTAAGTTGGTGTCCTCGATGTCGAACCGCATTGTCTGACCTTGAAGTTGTCCACAAACCGACGAACGGGTCGCTGTATTACCTTCGCTATCCTCACTCCGCGGGAGCAGGATTCGTTGTTGTTGCGACTACACGACCGGAAACGATGTTGGGTGATACGGCTGTGGCGGTGCATCCGGACGATGAACGTTACAGTGATCTTGTCGGGAAAACATTGCGGGTACCCCTTATTGGGAGAGACATCCCTGTTATTGCTGATAGTTTCGTTGACCATGAATTCGGGACGGGAGCAGTCAAGGTTACTCCGGCTCATGATCCGAATGATTTCCAGATAGGTAATCGCCATAACCTGCCTCAGTTGTCTGTTATTGATGAGGATGGACGGATGTCGAAAGACGCTCTGTTATATGCGGGGCAAGATCGGTTCGTCGCACGGAAGGCGATCGTTGCCGCGCTTGAAATTGATGGACTTCTCGACCGTGTTGAAGACCATGAGCATGCCGTCGGACATTGCGAGCGGTGTGGGACCGTCGTAGAACCACTACTTTCAAAGCAGTGGTTCGTTAAAATCGAATCGCTTGCTGACCGGGCAATTGATGCTGTCTCGGATGGCCGCACGCAGTTTCTACCAGATAACTGGACTAAGACGTATAACGAATGGATGACCAACATTCATGACTGGTGTATTTCGCGTCAGCTATGGTGGGGCCATCGAATCCCTGCTTGGTACTGTGACGCTTGCGGCGAACTTGTTGTTTCGGAATCGACACCGGAGACGTGTTCATGTGGTGGAGCACTTCGGCAAGAAACTGATGTCCTCGATACGTGGTTTAGCTCTGGTCTGTGGCCATTCAGTACTCTTGGCTGGCCTGACGATACCGCAGATCTTCGTCGTTACTACCCGACGACTGTTCTTATTACTGCTCACGACATCATTTTCTTTTGGGTAGCGAGGATGATGATGCTCGGTTTGTGGTTTCAGCAGGAAGTTCCATTTCGCTCGGTTTACATCACGTCTTTAGTTCGAGATGAGCACGGTCAGAAAATGAGCAAGTCGAAGGGAAATGTAATTGATCCTCTTGAATTGATGAACGATATAGGCGCTGACGCATTTCGCTTTACGCTTGCCGCATTAGCGACCCCTGGTATGGATATTTCGTTGTCTGAGGGGCGACTTCGCGCGTACCGACAGTTCATAAACAAGCTTTGGAATGTCTCCCGCTTCGTGCTCATGAATATTCCTGATTCAATGGCGGAGCGACCGGAATTACCAGCCTTCTCAACTCTTGATTTAATACATCGATGGATTTTGCATCGTTGCAGTCAGTTGGCTGAGGAGCTTAACGATGCTCTTACTGATTTTCGATTCGATGTCGGCGCAGATCGTCTCTATCATTTCGTCTGGCACGAATATGCAGATTGGTACATTGAGCTAATTAAGCCAGAACTTCAAAACGAAACAGGTTTACGCCACCAAGCCGTGGCTGTTCTTCTCGAGGTTCATGATCGGGTGCTTCGGATGTTGCACCCATTCGTCCCATTTGTAACTGAGGAGATTTGGCAGGCTCTTCCTCGGCATTCGGGAGCAGGAGTCCTACCTGATGGTTCCGGGCAGACGATCACTCTTGCGGAGTTTCCGAAGTTAGTAGAAGAGTGGAATGATGTTTCTGCTGTTGCCACGATGCAACTCATTCAAGAGGTCGTCACTTCCATTCGAACCGTTCGATCCGAATGGGGCGTTTTACCGTCCCAGAAGGTTGCCGCATTTGTACAGGGTGCCACTGCGGAAGTGATTGATACACTCAAGAGTAACCTTGTTCATGTGACGGGACTGGCAGGCATTGGCTCGGTTGAATTTGATCGAGACATGGTTCGGAGTCCAGATACTGTCAGGCGGATTGTTCGAGATTTTGAAATCCATATTCCACTCGCGGGAATTGTGGATCGCGAGAAGGAAAAAGAGCGCGTCTCTCGCGAGCTAGAAAAAGTTATCCGACAGCGCCGAGGTTTCCAAAAACGCCTATCGAACGAATCATTCGTATCTCGTGCTGATCCTGAGGTTGTTCGTGAGACCCGCGAAAAAGAGACTGCGATAGCTCAACGACAAGAAAAGCTCGAACTAATACTCGAGGAGCTAAGTTCGTCATGACTGCTTCTCCTGAAGCGCTTGGCATTGAATTTTATAGAGACATTGTTCGTGCTGCACTTTGCGAAGATCTCGGTCAGGGTGACAGAACGACAGAGGCGACGATCGCGACAGGCCAGCGGGCTCGTGGAGAGCTGCGCACCAAGGAGTGGTGCGTGCTCGCTGGATTGGATATTGCGCTTGAGGTGTTTCGCCAGGTTGAGCCAGCAGTGCTCGTCGTTAATAAGAAATCAGATAGTCAGGAGTGTAAAGCCGGTGACTTGGTCGTTGCTTTGGAGGGGAATGCTAAAGCCCTACTGAAGGCCGAGCGAACTGCTCTTAACTTTCTTCAAAGATTGACAGGGATTGCTACAGCGGCGCGTCGTTATGTCAAAGCTGCTGCAAGTCGTACAACTATCCTTGATACAAGGAAGACGACCCCGATGTTTCGCGCACTCGAGAAGTATGCGGTACGAGCAGGCGGTGCTGTTAATCACCGTTTTGCACTTGATGATCGTCTGCTAATTAAGGACAACCATGTTCGATTAGCTGGTTCGATCTCCACCGCAGTCAACCGCGTCAGGGCGAAACGTCTGGATATGGTTATTGAAGTTGAAGCTCAGAATTTGACAGAAGTTGACGAGGCATTGGAATTAGGTGTTGATATTGTTCTTCTCGACAACATGACACTCAATGAATTGCGGGAAGCAATTGTGCGTTGCCGAGGACGCGCTATGACTGAGGTATCCGGTGGCGTTACCCTTGATCGAATTGATGCATTAGCCGCGCTTCAGCCCACGTATATTTCCGTTGGGTCTCTTACCCATTCGGCCGCGGCGGTCGACATGAGCCTAGATATAAGGTCGGTGCCGTGAGTAGTACATCATTGCCTGATGATCTAGCGGTAGCGTGCGCCGCGCGTACAGAGCTTAACAAGTGCGTGTTTGAATACCTCACTGTAGCAACATCCACAAATGATCACGCTGTCTTACTGGCAAAATCTGGCGCAGTGGATGGCACCACTGTTGTCGCCGGTAGCCAGACGTCAGGGCGTGGTCGAAGGGGACACACTTGGCATTCTCCGTCAGATGTTGGTTTGTACATGTCGGTCATTCTCAAGGGTGAGCCGTCTCCGACTATCCCGTTGCTCGCAGGTGTTGCGGTTGCCGAGTCGATTCAGAGGCAGCTTGGTCTGCCGGTTGAGCTTAAATGGCCGAATGATGTGTTGGTCTCTAATCGGTGTGGTTCGGTTGACCGCAGCTTTCTAAAAGTTGCAGGCATTTTGGCGGAGACTTTACCTGTCGGGGCTGGTGAGGGCGTTGTGCTCGGACTGGGCGTAAATATTAGAGAGCACAGTTTTCCACCTGAGCTAACAGAGGTCGCGATTTCTTTGGAGACGGCGGTCGGACAGCCGGTTGAACGCGGGAGCCTATGCGCGGAAATTCTTGTTCAGCTCTTAACCTGGAGGGAGTGTGTTGAGACGTTTGGTTCGGAACGTGTAATTAACCGCTGGCGAAATCTATCCCCATGTAGTTGCGGAGCAACGGTGTCATGGGAAGTGCGAGGAACTCGTTACCAAGGTGTCACGGCAGGTATTGACGACTCGGGTGCGCTTCTAGTGGATTGTGAAGGTAGACGTGAACGTGTCGTTGGCGGTGAACTTATGTGGGAGCTGTAATCGTACCATGAGTCTGTTGGCTATAGACGTTGGCAATACCAATATCGTATTTGGCATCTTTGATGGCGATGCACTTCGAGTTAGTTGGCGGTTGACTACCTTGTCAGGTCGGACCGTCGACGAATTGTGGGTGTTGGTAAGTCGACTTATTGCTGAACGAGGTGTCCAGCCTGATGATATTGATGGCGTTGTGTTGTCTTCGGTGGTGCCTCCACTGACGACAACCGTTTCTGAAATGGTCAAAGTTGGGTTTAACAAAACAGTCCTCGTAGTTGACGCTGGCAATGCTGGACTCCCAATTCGTTACGAGGACCCTATGGAAGTCGGTGCCGATCGCTTGGTGAATGGTGTTGCCGCGCTGCAGTTGTTCGGCCAACCACCGAGGCCAATTGTAGTTGTGGATTTTGGCACTGCGACAACGTTTGACGTGATCTCCAGTAGTGGAGAATATTGCGGTGGTTTGATTTGTCCCGGTGTCGATATTTCCGCCGAGGCATTATTTAATCGTGCCGCACGTTTACCTATGGTTGCGGTCAGAAAACCCGAGGTGCTGATTGGCCGCACGACGGTATCTTCTATGCAGTCCGGTTTGTTTTATGGCTATGTAGCGATGGTTGAAGGCATTTTAGATCGGCTAAGAAGAGAGGTTCAGACTGAGGGGGAAGTGTGGTGTGTTGCGACAGGTGGATTGGCAGATGCGGTGGCCTCAGAGACTACTCGGATTGATAAAGTTTGCGACGACCTTACGCTTATCGGTCTTCGGTGTGTTTGGGAATATAACCGTTGAGTACGGGTGAGTATTGTCGTGCGGTGGAGTCGTTTCTTGGCCGTAAGAACGACGGCCACCTCATTCGTGTGGTGGGTCCAGCATTTGAAATGGTTTGTAGTTGGGAGAAAGTCGGCATTCCCCTGGCTATTGTTGAGCGGGCGATCGAGAGAAGACATCTTCGTTATTGCGAGGATGGTGCAAGGCGAAGACCGTTACGAATTGAATTTTGTGAAGGCGACGTGCTCGAGTTGTTTGACCAATGGCGTCGTGCAGTTGGCATTACTCAAACGATGAAGGAGCGCTCTGTTGGCGTGTCGGCGGCGCCCGAGTCGGAAATCGACAGGCCTAACCCGCGAACGACATTGGTAGCGCATCTTGATGAAATCATTGCACGATTAGAGCTCTGGTCAGAGCCGCCGACTAAAGTTTCTGACGACTCTGAACTTTCGCGGCGAGTATCGAAGATAGTGGAATCTGTGAACTTGTTTCGTAAATCGGCGAAAGGTTTGCGGGGACGTGCTCGGGAAGAAGTGATTGCGAAACTAAAATTATTTAACGAAGAACTGTTGATGAGTATTCGTGCGTCTGCAGACGAAATATTGACTCGGAAATTAGAATCAGAGGCTAGGGCCTCTCTCGAACCATTTCGTTCTCGGATGGCTTCTGACGCATTTCAGGATGCGGTCACTATTGCGACCGATAGGCTCTTGGTCAGTCACTTTAGGCTTCCACCTTTATTGTACGACTGAACTCCACGACCGTTGACACTGTCGTTTATTGCAGTTTGAGCGCGTTACATCCGACTCGGTGCTTCACAGCCCATCAAGTCGAGTGCTTGCTTGAGTTGTCGTCGGCAATACAGTACGGCAACGGCTCGCCATAATCTGACGGCAGGGTCGGTTTCGGCAATTACTGGGCACCGGTGATAAAAAGTATTGAATGATTGAGCGAGTGAAAAAGCGTACTTAGCGAGAACGGATAACTCCAGAGTTCGAGCCGTTTGGTCAGCGATGTCATCCAGTCGCGATGACTCGAAAAGTAGTTCCCAAATATCCGAGGATGGCTGAGTGAGAGCACTATCCTCCAATGTTTGAATCTCATCGAGAATATTCACTTCTGTGCAACCCTGTTGCGCTTCGAGTTTTTTGAGGATGTTCGTGGCGCGGACGATCGCATACTGGACGTATGGACCGCTTTCACCCTCAAAGCTCATTGCCTCATCAATATCAAAAGCGATGAGTTTTCCTCTTGAATATTTGATCATGAAGTAACGCACAGCAGCGATAGCGATCGCCGTCGAAATGTTCTCAGTCTCTGGGGAGTCCTGCGTGAGGTCGCTATGTCTTACGACTACTTCTTTTTTTGCTGCTGTGATGAGTAGGTCCAGCAGGTCATCGGCCTTAACACCGAGTCCTTTACGACCTGAGACCTCAACGAATGGTCGCGAAGTGTCCGTATCGCCAAGATGCCCGAGCGACCGGGCGGTGGCATGAGACAGGGCAACCATTTCGTATGACACGTGAACCGAATGGGCTGCTTCATTTGTGTGCTTGGTGGCCGTCAAGGCTTTTTTGAGTAATTGTTGTAGATAGGATTGTCGTGTATCGATCACGTTGTAAACGGAGTCAGCGTGTCCAAAGGCTATCGTGCTATCAGCTGTGTTTGTGTGATCGTTCGGTGTCGAAGTGGTTGACCAGCAATCACGCCCTGACGGTTGTTTGGCATGTTGTTGATAGTAAAAATCTTTATCAAGAATCCCGAATTTCCAGAATTGATACGCGATGTCTTTTCCTACATAAGTGACAGTCCCGTTTGATCGAACGATTACTTTCGTGCGTGACTTTGGTCCTCCACTCTCGTTGTCGTCTTCGGTGGTTTCTGGAATGGTGCTGGCGTCAGAGTTGCTCTCTGTAATCGGCATTACCCAACATCCCGTTTGCGGGCCGGTCGTTTCCAGATAGACAGCACCAGCGGCTTGTAATATTTCGAAAGCTCGAGACCAGAAATGCAACCGAAGGATGTCGCTTTCCCAAGTGAGTAAATCGTAATCGACGTTCAGCCGGGCCATCGTCGCGAGATGGCAGTCCACGATACTGTGTGCAATTAGCGCTCCCAGTTCAGCGCTTTCATTCGAGCCAGATTCGAGCGCATGCAATGTGTCCGTGCGGTATTGGAGTCTTGATTTATCTTCGTCATACCAGCCGGTAACACGGGCATAGAGGTCCCAGCAGTAATAGTCAAAACGGGATTGTTCACTCAGCGTTTTGACGTGTGCGTTCGTGGCTTTCTCAAGCTGCTGGAATCCGACGATTACGTCGGCAACTTGAACGCCGGTGTCATCAATGTAGTTTTGTACCTCAACGCCGTTACCGAGAAACCGTAAAACGCGAGCAAGCGTGTCTCCTAATGCAGCGTTCCTTAAGTGCCCGATGTGAGCGGCTTTGTTGGGGTTTATGGCGGTGTGCTCGACGATCGCTTTGGAAGTCTGACCAGGGCGCGTTTCTGTGTGACGGACTAGGACATGTCGTGTGAAGACGGTCCGGTCAAGAAACACATTCACGTACCCGTTTGGAGCGGCTTCGGCATGACTAATTCCTTGAATTGATCCGATCGACTGAACGATTTCGTTTGCGATCGCTCGAGGTGTCTTGCGGAGCGTCCGTGCGAGTTCGAACGCAACGGTTATACCTAAGTCCCCCATCGTTCGTTTGGGAGGGTACTGAATATTAATGTCGGGAATGTCTGCTGGTTTAAGCTCGTAAAGTTCGGCTAAAACGTCTTGAATACGAGTTCGCAGTGTATTTTGGATAGGCAGAATCATAAGGCGTGATAGGCAGCTAGTGAGAGAGCTCTGGCGTAATCGGCTGGGGTATTGATGTTGAAAAACATGCTGCCGTGTCTATCGAACTTAATCATTTTATCGTCGCTTATTTCGCGATGAGTTATGTCAGACAGTAAGTTCGTAATTTTGAGAGAACGCTTTTTGATGTGGGTAGCGACGACATTGACACAGGTGTGACGATACGAGGCACAGAGGGGTTGATAGCCGTCTGCTGTGCGAGGTATTGCTATATCAGCGAATTGTCCCTGTTCGAGGAGATATTGCAGAAACTCAGCATTTAGAAACGGCATGTCGCCAGCGACTATAAGCACCTGATTAGAGTCGGAATGCGACAGCGCAGTGTACAGGCCCCCGATGGGTCCCAGGTTCGCTGTGATGTCCCGAATCACCGGAACATTGCAGGTTTGGTATTGTTCTTGGTCATTGGCGACCACGAAGATGTTATCTACGACCGTGCCCAATACATCGAGTAAATGGTCCACAATTCGTTGATGGCCAAGAGGGAGTAGCGGTTTTTGGTACCCGTCGAATCGACGGGCCTGTCCTCCAGCTAAGATGGCGGCCGTCGACATTGGTGTCGGTAACCTTACCAAATATTTCTCCCAGAACGGAGATTGTCGATTTCGTTTGTTGTCTCGCGAGTATTGATAGTTTGCACTACGGTCGAATTATCCAGTGTTGAACGGGATCTGCGGTTCGTTGACACAGTCAATGCACTCAGATAACGTGAATTTAACACGAGTTAAAGATCATGTTGGTCATACGCCTACGCCGTCGCCTAAGAGCCTTCCTGCAGCTCATTCCCACACTAGGGCTTTTGTTGATGGCGGCTTTCTCGGCGGTTGGGTTATACGCGCAACAGCAGGAGTCCCAAGGTCGAAATGTAGTTTTAGTTGCTGACGTGGATGCGCTTATTCACCCAGTATCAGCCGAGTACATCGCGCAGATACTCGATCGTGCAGCAGATCAGGAAGCCGAACTGGTAGTTCTAATGCTGAAAACGCCGGGAGGGCTCGTCGATTCTACCCGCGAAATCAATACCAGTATTATCGAATCGAAAACTCCCGTTGTGGTCTATGTCGGACCAAGTGGAACACGTGCGGCTTCGGCCGGATTTTTGATAACGATTGCCGCGGATATTGCGGCGATGGCTCCGGGCACACACATCGGTGCTGCGCATCCAGTTTCTGGGACAGGGGAGGCGATGGATGACACCGCTGCTCAGAAGGCGGCATCCGATGTCGCGGCCTATGCACGGTCTCTGGCTAGTCAACGTGAGCGTAATGTTAGGTTGTCAGAGGAGGCTGTTACGGAGAGTCGTTCCTTTACGGAGGACGAAGCACTTGCAGCTGACCCGCCACTGATCGACTTAATTGCGTCGGATCTTGATGACCTTCTCGAACAGCTCGACCAGAAGCAAGTGCGGCGCTGGAATGGTGATATTCAGACGCTGAGTACCAAAGATGCGAGCGTCGTTATGACTGAAATGACATGGCGTCAGCAGTTACTGAGTGCGATTGCACATCCGCAAATTGCAGTATTACTTTTTAGTTTGGGAAGCTTAGGGTTAACTATCGAGCTATGGAATCCAGGCGCAACGGTTCCAGGTGTCGTCGGAGGGCTCTGTCTGCTTCTTGCATTCTTTGCTTTCCAGATACTTCCGATCAACTACGTTGGGTTACTACTGATTGCCTTTGGGTTATTGCTGCTTGTTCTTGAAATGTTTACGCCGACGTTTGGTCTGCTGGCAACTGGAGGCATTGTAAGTATGGTGATTGGTGCTGTGATGTTAGTGGATTCTTCGGCACCAGAATTTCAACTTGGCTGGCCCTTCATACTGTCGTCGATGTTGACGCTTGGCTTGATCACTGCAGGTTTAGTTCGTTTGGGGGTTCGTGCGCAGCGAACGGCCTCGGTGACTGGAGTTACGGGAATGATCGACCAGATTGGCCAGGTTCGAACCGAGATTTCTTCAGGTAAGACTGGTAGTGTTGTAACGCGTGGGGAGATTTGGCTTGCAAAATCAGATAGTGCTGATGTTTGTGAGGGCGAAAAAATACGCGTGGTGGCTGTTGAGGGTATGACACTCACAGTAGAACCTGTCAAAACGAAATCATACGAAAGGTCCGAGACATGATGATCGAGGGATTTCCGCTAATAGTGCTCTTTGGTGTTTTTTTATATCTTGCGAATTCAATCAAGATTCTTCCTGAGTACGAACGCGGGGTTATTTTTCGTCTCGGCAAGCTTCTCCCGGCGCCTAAAGGACCTGGCGTGATTTTAGTGTTCCAGCCAATCGACCGTCTTGTGCGGGTCAGTTTACGTACCATCGTTATGGATGTGCCACCGCAGGATGTTATTACTAAGGACAATGTGTCGGTCAAAGTAAATGCGGTTGTTTACTTTCGCGTAATGGAGCCACAGCGATCTATTGTCGAGGTGGAGGATTTTCATTACGCAACCTCTCAGTTGGCACAAACAACATTACGGAGTGTTCTTGGGCAAGTCGAGCTCGACGGCCTTCTTTCTGAACGTGAACGGTTGAATCATGACCTCCAGCGGATTTTGGACGAGCACACTGACCCATGGGGTGTTAAGGTGTCATCGGTCGAGGTAAAGCACGTTGATTTACCTGTTGATATGCAGCGGGCAATGGCCAGACAAGCGGAAGCTGAACGGGAGAAGCGTGCTAAAATTATCCACGCAGACGGCGAGTTTATTGCGTCCGCGAAACTATCTCAGGCAGCTGCTGTTATTGGGAAAGAGCCCGGGTCGATGACGCTGCGGTATTTGCAGACGCTAACCGAGATCGCGGGCGAGAAGAACTCAACGATTGTTTTTCCGTTGCCGATCGATATTTTGCAGGCGCTGTCTGTAAAGCGCGACTGAGCATAGTGTCTCAACCAGCACCTAACGAGTTTTCGCCAAGTCCCAAGCAGGTCGTTTTTCTTTTTATGTCTGCAACTGTTGTTGCCGTCGTAGTTTTTCTTTTTGGTCTTTTGGTTGGTCGGGGTGTGCCTTTGGATCGAGCGGTGTCCGGACCGGGACTTGTAAGTAACGGCACTACTAGCTCATATATAGATGAGAGGCCAGCAACTATCCTTGAGAGACAGAGCACCGAACCATCAGCAGCGGTGCTAACGGGCGATGAATTCAGCTATGGCTCGAGACTGCAGCAGAATCAACCATCTGAACAGGATGCCTTATTGGGAATGTCAGATGGCGAAGAGAGATTGGGAGTAGATGCCCCTAGGCCGATGCCTGACGGTGAGGACGATGTCGTTGGTAGTGACGACGTCGGATTAGTTGAGGCTCCTCCGGCAATCATGTCGACGAATCCTGCGTTTAGTTCAGACGTAAAACATTTAAATGTGGATAGCTCAACTGTCGAAGGCGGTGGATTTACTGTGCAGGTGATGTCCTTGCGGGATCGGGCAGCTGCAGATCGTGTCGCTTCGGGTCTCATTGAAAAAGGCTACGAGGCATTTGTTGCACCTCCGGTTGAGGATGCTCCAGTCCGAGTCTTCCGAGTTCGCGTCGGGAGATATAGCGATCGTCAAGAAGCTGAGCGGATCAAGAATCGACTTGAGCAAAATGAACAGCTCAAGCCATGGATTACACACTAGGGACGGCATTCGTGCGGCCCTTTTCATTAGCTGCTTTTACGGGTCTTTTGCTTACGCTTAGTTTTCCGAGCGTGGGGCATCCTCTATTTGCGTGGGTTGCATTGGTGCCGCTGCTGACTGCGGTTTGTTCTGCAACTTCTACAAACGCATTCTGGCTTGGGTTAGTAGCTGGAGTTATTCATTTCGCAGGAACGATCTACTGGATTCCTGCCGTTATGGTTGATTTTGGAGGATTACCTGTTGCTTCGGCTTGGTTCGTTCATTTTGTATTTGTAATTTTCCTCGGATTATTTATTGCGGGCTTTACCATTTCGATAGCCGTTCTGGTCAAGCAGTTCGGTCGAGTCGGACTTATGTTTGCGCCAGCTGTCTGGGTAACCATGGAACTTGGACGAATTTATTTATTCACGGGGTTTCCTTGGCTACTCCTTGGTTACAGCCAAGTGCCTTTTCTAGTGATAGCCCAGGCCGCCAGTATTGTTGGCGTTCTTGGCGTTTCGATTTTAGTAGTTGCTGTTAACGCTACCGTCTCTTATAGCTGGGTCGGACGAGGTAATGTACGTAGTCTGCCGGCGATGGTCACAGGCTCGGTATTTGTTCTTGTGGTCGCATTCGGTGTCTGGAGATTGGAGCGATCAGTATTACTCAATAAGGGGACTTCTCTGACGGTAGCTGCGGTGCAGGGGAATGTTTCGCAGGATGATAAATGGAACAGAACAAGACGAGATACGATTCTAACGACCTATCTTAAACAGACGAGGGATGCTGCGGCCGCCGGGGCTGAGTTGATCGTGTGGCCTGAGGCTGCAACGCAATTTCCACTGGCCCACGATGAACGAAGTGAGATGATACGGTCTACCGCTCGCGCAACTAATACTCACCTACTGATTGGAACTACAGAAATACAGACCGACGAACAAACTCGGTACTACAACGCGGCGCATATGGTTGGGCCGTCTGGAGCAACTACTGGGGTGTACCGGAAACAGCACTTGGTCCCCTTTGGTGAGTATGTACCGCTACAGGATGCACTGTTCTTTGTTTCTCCGCTGGTTGAGGCTGTCGGGAGTTTTTCTGCTGGTCGCAGTGCCCAAGCTTTGCCGTTTCAAGATGACTGGGTGAGTACAGCAATTTGTTACGAGATTATCTACCCAGGTTTAGTTCGAGAGTTGGTTTTAGCAGGTGCAAATCTACTAACAACGATAACGAATGATGCATGGTTTGGACTTACGGCTGCACCGCATCAGCATTTTCAGATGGCTCGAATGCGCGCGATCGAGCAGGGACGTTATCTTGTTAGGTCAGCTAACACGGGAATCAGCGGCATAATGGATCCTTATGGACGAATAATTGGCCGGTCAGCTCTTTTCGAAGAAGCGGTTCTTGTAAGTGAAGTGCGGTTGTTGACTGACCTAACTTTTTACGGACGCATTGGAGATGTGCCCGCATATCTAGGTCTGTTAGTTACGGTATTGGCGCTGGGTTGGAGGCGACGTTGACTGATGAGTACGAAATGGAGGTGTCGCATTGAAAACAACATTAGATGAGCAGATTCGCAGGTACCAAGGATTAGTAAAAAGAGCAGAAGATCTTCGGAGCTATCTTTGACCCTGACAAATTAGAAAATGAAATCACTGCATTGGAGCAGCAGACGGCTGATCCGACATTTTGGAATGATCAAGATCTGGCCCAAGAGGTGCTGCAACATCGACGTCGGCTACAAAAGGATTTTGATCTCGCTGAATCACTAGGCAATAGAAGTGAAGATCTCGCGGTCTTGATCGAGTGGGCGACTCAAGGGGAAGAGGTCGTTGACGATCTTTTGGCTGGCCTTGACGGGCTTCACAGTGAGGTTGAGGCGGCTGAGATCAAAAAGATGCTTGGCGGGGAACACGACCGTCGTAATGCGATTCTGTCAATTCATCCTGGAGCAGGCGGAACGGAATCTCAGGATTGGGCTGAGATGCTACTGCGGATGTATTTACGCTGGGCTGAGCGTCGAGGTTTTTCCAGAGAGATTATCGAAGCTCAGCCCGGTGACGAAGCTGGGGTTAAGAGTGCCACCATTACGGTCGTCGGAGACTACGCGTATGGTTCACTTTTGCCGGAAGCTGGTGTTCATCGATTAGTTCGGATTTCACCTTTCGACCAGGCCGAAAGAAGACATACTTCGTTTGCGTCAGTCTTTGTATGGCCAGAACTTCCCGATGATGTAGATATCGAAATAGATGAAAAAGATCTTCGGGTTGACACTTATCGGTCGAGTGGGGCTGGTGGCCAGCATGTCAACGTGACTGACTCTGCCGTCCGTATCACTCATCTTCCAACAGGAATAGTGGTGTCTTGTCAAAATGAACGTTCACAGCACCGGAACAAAGCCGCAGCCATGAGTGTTTTAAGGTCAAGATTGTATGATCAACGGCTTCAGGAACAACAGGATCGACTTGATCGAATTGGTGGAGAAAAAAAAGACATTGCTTTCGGAAGTCAAATTCGGAGCTATGTACTTCATCCGTATCGAATGGTGAAGGACCACCGCACGAAGCTAGATGAAGGGAATGTCGACCGCGTTTTAGACGGGGATATCGATGAGTTTATTAAGACATACCTTATGAAGAAAGCTACTGGATTACTCAGTCAGAGCTCCACTAGTTGAGCAAATCAAGATTATTTGTTGTCGATTAAGAGTTAAAGGGTGGACTGATATTTACTGCCTTCCGAAAGCCGTTCCAGGCTCAGTGCCTGCAATAAATACTTCTTGGATTGCACCGCGAGCCCATGGCTCAGCAACCTCACCTGTCTTCGGTACGATTGATGTGAAGACAATATTTCCAGGCGGTATAAAGCCGGGTGGCGTTTGACGAGTGCCTATGTAGGCTTTCATGAAATCAATCCAGATGGGAAGAGCAACGCGTGCACCCTGCTCATTGTCTCCCAGGGTCTTTTTCTCGTCATAACCGACCCAAACACCTACCGTAATATCAGGGTCAAACCCCACGAACCAAGCATCTGTATATTCGTCCATGGTCCCGGTTTTACCACCTACTGGCCAATTTAGTTCTCGCCTTGCTCGTTGCGCCGTTCCACGTTGTACGACGCCACGCATTAAACTGACCATGATGTAGGCCGTATCTGCTCTAAGCGCATCGTGGGATTGGGGTCGATGTTCTTCAAGCGTTTGCCCTTCTCGGTCAATCACGCGTTCAATTATGAACGGGACCATTCGTTTTCCTTGGTTTGGAAAAACGGAATAGGCGCTGGTAACTTCCATTAGTGTCGCTTCGGCAGCTCCCAGTGCGACCGAAAGATACGGAGGGATGGGTGAACTAAATCCAATACGCTTCCCAAATTCAACGACCTTATCCGGTCCGATTTCATTCATCAGCCAAACGGCTGGGACGTTACGGGAATCCTCAAGAGCCCATCTTAGGGTTATGGGACCTTCGTATTCATTGTCATAGTTGGTTGGTCTGTACGGTTCTTGATTTGGGCCGGCTTCAAAACTGACGGGTTCATCTTCAAGAATGGTTGTTGTTGTGTACCCTTGGTCAACGGCTGCAGCGTATAGAACACCTTTAAAAAGAGAGCCAAGTTGCCTGAAGGCTTGTGTTGCGCGGTTGAATTTACTTCGTTGGAAATTATAGCCACCAACCATCGCTAGAACATGACCCGTGCGATTATCTATAGCCACTAGTGCGGCTTCGACTTCAGGTTCCTGGTCTAAGCTCGCTTTGCCACGCTCCTGGTCACTATTTGGCAGTTCGACAAGCGTCACATCAATGAGGTCGCCGACCTTAAACAGTTCTTTGGCCGATGCACGTCGTGCCCAACGGTACCCGTCTTCGTCGATGCTTAGGATGTGATTATTGACTCGGACTTCGACGCTATTATCAGTGGTTCCTGTAACAATAGCGGGAACCATATCGCCTACAGCAAGCGGGTACTGCCATCGAAAATGAGAGAAGTCTTCGATAACTGAAACGGGGTTATCTCCTTTTAAGATGTTGGTTCGTGCGCCGCGAAATCCATGACGTTTATCAAGGGTTCGGAGGCCTTGAGACACTGCTTCGTTGGCAGCACGTTGTAAGTCGATATCGAGGGTTGAGCGCACAGTCAGTCCGTCTTCGTATAGGCGGTTTGCACCGTATTCCTGTTCTAAATGCTGGCGCACTTCTTCTAGAAAATAAGGTGCGACCGAATTTACGCGTTGTTGTCGTTTTGCGAGCACGATCGGTTTGGTCATTTCAGCATCCGCTGTGTCAGCTGTAATGAAACCTTCGGCGGCCATGCGTCTGAGTGTGTAGTTTCTCCGTGCTGTTGCACGTTCGATGCTGACGAGAGGGCTTTGGCGGGCTGGAGATTGAAAGATGCCCGCGATAAGGGCGGCTTCACCTAGGGTTAGGTCTTTGGCTGTTTTTCCAAAATACAATTGTGACGCTGATTCGACACCGTTTGCTGCCTGCGTTGCCGTGCCTAAATACATCTCGTTTGCGTAAAGCGTCAGAATTTCATTCTTCGTGTAGCGCTTTTCGAGCTGAAAGGTGTAATAAATTTCTCTCAGCTTGCGTTCCCAATTTTTTTCGAGTCCTAGGCGCTCGCCGCCGACTGTAATGTTTCTGGCGAGTTGCATCGTAAGAGTGCTTGCGCCTTGAGCCAGTTCGCCTCGAGATAGGTCAGTAAGAATTGTCCTGATTACAGCAGGTATGCTTATGCCGTTATGATCAAAGAAGTCGCCGTCCTCGGCAGCGACAATTGCATTTCTCAAAACTTCCGGAATGTCGTCATAGCCGATGATGTCTCGACGCTGGGTTTGAAATTCACCGATCAGCTTATTGTTGCGGTCGAAGACGCGAGTGATAGTTCCAGGGGCATAGTCGTCCAGGTTTTCGATTTCAGGTAGATCAGGTGAGTAAGCGAAGAGCGCGCCGCTAATTAATCCGGCTAATGCAGTAATCGAAAAAATACTAAGAATGATGGCTCGGCGGACTTTGCTATCAGAGAATGCACTCACAAGAACTCCGTCTGGTGATTTTAAATTACCACTGGATTTAATTGTGGGGTGGCGACGAGAATAGTTTAACGGGCTGAGTCTTTTTGATGGTTTATTTTGTCTGATTAAATTCTCTGATTTATCTTTGATGTGAATTCATTAGCTCTTCTTTTTGAAGAGAAAATATTCCCTTTAAGTTACTGATATAAATGATGTTATTAGAAATATTTAATGCTTTGTGGTTACGACTAAGATACCCAGTTAATTATAATTATCATATAACATGATATAATCACACTCATATAATTTAGAATTATTAATGTTTTGGTTTATTTTTCTTTAAATTAGTTGTATTTCTGTATTCGATTCGCGGCGAGTTTTGCTGCGATGTTGTAAGGACAACGCATCATGAGCAAGATTATTGGAATTGACCTTGGCACCACGAACTCGGTGGTGGCTGTAATGGAAGGTGGTGAACCCACCGTCATTACTAACCCCGAAGGCAATCGACTTACACCGTCTGTCGTCGCCTTTGCTAAATCTGATGAACGGCTGGTTGGCCAAGTGGCTAAACGTCAGGCGGTTACTAATCCTGAAAATACAATTTTTTCTATCAAAAGGTTTATGGGGCGCCGCTTCGATGAAGTAAACGAAGAGATGACGATGGTGCCCTATGAGGTGGTGCGTGCGAAGAATGGTGATGTCCGTGTTGAAGCCATTGGCAAGGAAATGTCACCGCCAGAATTGTCGGCGATGATTTTGCAGAAACTAAAACAAGCAGCAGAGGAATATTTGGGCCAGTCGGTTAATGAGGCAGTGATTACTGTGCCGGCATATTTTAATGACGCGCAGCGCCAAGCTACGAAAGATGCTGGTCAAATTGCCGGACTTGAAGTGAAACGTCTTGTTAACGAGCCTACGGCTGCTGCATTGGCGTACGGGCTCGATAAGAAAAAAGATGAAACCATTGCCGTTTATGACTTTGGCGGTGGGACATTCGATATTTCGATTTTAGAGGTAGGAGAAGGAGTTGTTGAAGTTAAATCAACAAATGGTGATACCCATCTTGGTGGCGATAATCTTGATCAGCGAATTATTGAATGGATAGTTGAAGAATTCAAGAAGGATGAAGGCATTGATCTCGGTAAAGATCGCATGGCACTCCAACGCCTCAGGGAGGCGGCAGAGAAGGCCAAGATGGAATTGTCGACAGTTATGGAAAGCGAGATCAACCTTCCATTTATCACCGCAGATCAGTCCGGACCGAAGCATCTTCAAAAGAAACTCACTCGTGCCAAATTCGAGCAAATCGTTGACGATCTACTTCAGCGGACGGTTGAGCCGGTTAAGCGCGCTCTGTCTGATGCAGGGGTTGAGCCTTCAAGTATCGACGAGGTTGTTCTGGTCGGTGGTTCGACCAGAATTCCTAAGGTCCAGGAGATCGTCAAACAGCTGTTCGGTAAAGAACCGCACCGGGGCGTGAATCCAGATGAGGTGGTAGCTATTGGGGCTGCCGTGCAGGCTGGAGTTCTAGCTGGTGAAGTTAAAGATTTGTTGCTGCTTGATGTGACGCCGCTTACTCTCGGAATTGAAACACTTGGTGGTGTCAGGACGGCTGTTATCGACAGAAATACAACAATTCCGACAAAGAAGAGTGAGATTTTTTCGACCGCAGCGAATAGTCAGCCCAGTGTAGAAGTGCATGTGCTTCAGGGTGAGCGTTCGATGGCTAAGGACAATCGTACGCTCGGTAAATTCCATCTGGATGGCATTCCACCGGCGCCTCGTGGAGTACCACAGATCGAGGTGACATTTGATATTGATGCAAACGGCATCCTTAATGTGTCAGCAAAAGATTTAGGAACTGGCAAAGAACAGAAAATTACGATTACAGCTTCTAGTGGCCTTAGCGAGGAAGAGGTCGGCAAAATGATGGAAGATGCCGAATCCCATGCTGATGAAGACAAGGCGCATAAGGATGAGGTTGAAGCGAAAAACCGCGCTGATCAATCGGTTTATGCGGCTGAGCAAATGTTGAAGGAAGCCGGAGACAAACTATCAGCAGATGAAAAGGAGCCAGTAGAAAGCGCTCTTGCAGACCTGAAGAAGGCCAATGAGGATGGCAACGTTGATTTAATTAATGCTGCATTAGAGGCGTTAAATGCGGCACAACAAAAAGCGGCGCAGGCTCTCTACGCGAATGTGGCACAAGCGTCTCCAGAAAGTGGCGAGCCTAACGGAGATCAAACGGGTTCATCCGGTCAGAATTCGGAGCAAGACTTAGGCGATGTAATCGACGCGGAAGTAGTTGAGGAAGAGAAAAAGTAGTCGTCTTTTTTGTTACGGGGGGTGATTAGTGGACCAACTGGACTTCTACGTCATACTTGGCGTTGAACGTTCGGCTACCGTTTCCCAAGTCAAACAGGCTTACAAACGCTTGGCGAGACGATACCACCCCGATATCAATCCCGGTGATCGTGAATCCGAGGCATTTTTTCGTCTCGTAGCCCGTGCATATGAGACATTGTGCGATCCGGGGCGGAGGGATGACTACGATATGAACGGTATTCCTGTATCGGGTCAACCGGCATCAACGGTTGAGTTTCAAGGTTTCGATTTTTCGTCGGCTGGGTCTGAGACATCAGTGTCATTCGATGAACTGTTTTCAGACGTATTTCAGGAAGCTGCTGAACTCAGAAACCCTGCCCCAGGTGAACCAGAGCAAGGCAGCGATCTGCACGGTGAAGTTTCGTTTTCATTTGAGGAAGCTGTAGTTGGCGGTGAGCGACGTCTGACGGTGACTCGTCTTGACGTATGCGTGGGGTGCAGTGGAAGTGGCCGTCGTCGATCCAGTGAACTTCGATGTTCGCGTTGTCATGGGGCTGGTGCCACTAGATGGCGACGTGGGCACATGGTGTTTTCCAAGTCGTGTACTTTTTGTGGGGGTAAGGGGCTTTTAAGGAGCCGTCCGTGTAGCACGTGTGGTGAGAGCGGTATTGTTACTCGTTATGAGGACATTACCATCCAAGTGCCACCCGGCGTTAGTGATGGTTCACGGCTTCGAATCGAATCAAAAGGTAACGCTGGACGACTCGGCGGTCGCTCAGGTGACCTTTATATTACGGTGAAAGTTTCTCCCCACAGGTTTCTACGGCGGGATGGTGAAGACCTTGTTCTAACACTGCCACTGGCTATTCATGAGGCCGCACTTGGTGCGAGGATTGATGTTCCGACGCTTGAAGGCGCTGTGACATTGCGTGTTCCTCCTGGAACACAGTCAGGCGAGTGCTTCCGTATTAAGTCAAGAGGCGTGCCGTCGCCGCAAAGCGGCGTACGTGGCGACCTTGTAATTGAGGTGAATGTAGTAATGCCACCTGTGACAGACGAACGTTCGAAGCAACTTCTCAGAGAGTTTGGTCGGCTTCACTCGAATGACGTTCGCAAGGAATTGTTCGAGGAGTAGCACGATGAGTATGAAGCAGAGAGACAAAGCGTCTTTTATGATCAGCGTGGTTGCAGACCGATACGGAATTCATCCGCAGACGCTTCGGCTTTACGAGCGGGAAGGCTTGCTCAAACCATCTCGAACTGAAGGTAATACAAGACTTTATAGTCAGGAGGATCTTGAGCGACTTGAGACGATACTTTCTCTGACCCGTGACCTTGGTGTTAATTTGGCTGGTGTCGAAATCATTCTTAATATGCGAGAGAAAATGGATCGTATGCAACGCGAGGTGGATGAGTTTATGAACTATGTCAAACACGAACTCGCGCGAGGTCTTGGTGATTGGGAAGAACGACTCGGCACAGCTTTGGTGAAATCTAATCCTGCGGACCTCGTTCGCACAGTCGATATCGAAAATGCTACTTCGCTCGATCGCAGTGTTTCGGCATCGAGTCAAAAAACTAAACTAAAACATTCGTAGCGGCACCCGCTATCGGTTATTCTTATCACCTCAAGCGGTCATGAGTTGTCCTAAATGTAACGACACGGGTTGGTTTCCAGAATATTTTGATGGCGTTCGCCGCGTTGTCCGATGTGATTGCTGGCGTGAGGATGTTGCGCAAAAGATGTTGTCGAAGTCACGGATTCCATCCCGCTATCGTCAGTGTGATTTTTCAACATTTATTTCGTACCAAAATGAAGAGCTCGTTCGAGCAGTCAAGAAGGCTCACGAGTTCTCGGATACGTTTCCTGCAGTTGACAAAGGCTTAATTTTTATTGGCCGACCAGGAATTGGCAAAACACATCTCGCGGTGTCAGTGCTTCGGGAGGTTACAGAGAAGGGTATGCGCGGCGTATATTACGACACCCGGTCTCTATTGAGTACGATTAAGAGTACCTACAATCCAGTTACCCGCGCGTCGGAAGCCGATATATTGCAAGAAGTAATGACCGCTGAATTGCTAGTGCTTGACGACCTTGGGGCAGAACGACTTACTGACTGGGTCGAGGAGACGATGAACCTTATCGTTAACACTCGATACAACGATCGACTGCCGACAATATTTACGTCGAATCACGAAGGTGTCCCAGACAGAGAAAACCTTGATTCACTTCTCTGTCGTGTCGGAGAGCGTATGTACTCACGGCTACTGGAGATGTGCGAGTTTTTGGAGTTTACTGGACCGGACTATCGCGAGTTTGATTTTCCTCCAAGTTCGAAGCAGCTGTTTCAGCGTTGGAAATCTAACCCGCGTAAAGCACGTTCGACTCTTCCGCGTCAGACCCGTGTTCGAGCGAGAGCACGCTTGCGGGATCTGCCTCAAGAAGGTCAACTTGACCTCGGTTGGTCCGGTGGAAAAGCCGGTAGTAGTTAGCACTGCATAGGTCGACTACCGATATTTGTGTCACACATGCCTTCGACTGTTACTTCGCTGTCGGACTCAATCGGACTATATCTACATATCCCCTTTTGTAGTGCAATATGCGATTACTGCAATTTCAATCGGGGTCTGTATGACGAGACTCTGAAGCGACGCTATGTGAGTGCAATCAAATACGAGATTGAGAGTTGGACTGATGGACGCCTCGTAGACTCTATTTTCTTTGGCGGTGGAACGCCGTCTCTCCTTACTGCAAACGATGTTTCTGAGATATTGGCAGCTTGCAGCTCCGTATTTACGGTCACTCCTGATGTTGAGACGACTTTAGAAATGAATCCAGAGTCATGTACACAGTCTCACGTAAAAGAGCTGCTGGATGCTGGGATTACACGCGTGAGTCTCGGTGTGCAGTCATTTCTTGATCATGAATTAAAGCGTTTAGGTCGAGCACACACTGTTGACGAGGCAAGGGCAGCTATAACAGCAATTCGCTCTGCAGGTTGTGACAACCTTAGTATTGACTTGATGCTGTGGTTGCCTGCGCAGACTAGGGAAGACTGCTTGAAATCAGTGAATGAAATGGTGAGGTGTGACCCTGACCATGCCTCGTTATACATGTTGGAGATCTATCCCAATTCTCCGCTTCGTGATGAAATGGCTCGTAGTGACTGGTCCCTTGCACCGGAGGAAGACGCTTCGGGTATGTATTTTGATGCATTAGGCGTGACGGATAGTGCTGGCTACCAGCAGTACGAAATTTCGAACGTGGCTCGATCAGGGCGACACTCTCGTCATAACCTCAAGTACTGGCGCTATCAAAACTGGGTTGGGTTTGGCTGTGGTGCCCACTCCATGCTTGATGGTTGCCGATGGAAAAACATATCTGAAATTACTGGTTACATTGATGCGATTGGACAGCGGAAACCTGTTGCCGAAGTGCCCCGGAGCTTGAGTACTGAAGAACTGCTAGGAGAAGCAATATTTATGGGACTTCGGCTGAATGAAGGTATTGATGTGCATAAATTTGGTAAGGAATACGGTGTAGATTTGCGAGCTCGTTTTGGTCCTGATTTAGGGCCCTGTATGGCGCAGGGGCTCCTAATTGACGATGATGGGCGATGGCGTTTGAGTCGAAAGGGTATGCTTTTATCGAATGAGGTAATGAGGACTTTCGTCTAGAATACTGTGTACGGTAAAGTAACCAACTATTTATGCAGAAGTTGCCGACTAGGAGGAGAGAAAGATGAGCTCGTTTTTAAACCGAACAATGATTAGCCAGCGGCTCTTGATGGGTAGCGCGCTTGTCGCGACTCTCGCCATTGGTATAGTGCTGGGGATGTTTGTAACGTCCAATACCGTTGAAGCTCAGCCGACGACTGAATTCAGTGGAAGCTCTGCGTTAATGTTTGAATTCGTTAAGCCGGGTGCACGTTCAGATTATGAAGCTGTCATGCAGAAGTTGGGCGAGGCGCTTAATGAAACTGATAGAACGGATCAGGCGAGAGGCTGGAAGGTTTTTCGCGCAAGTGCTGACTTTACGGGGCAGGGTTCTGTGCCGTATGTGTGGGTGATCGATCCGGTCGTTAGTGGAGCGAACTATGCGGCAGCGACGATCATTAATGAGGTTGTGCCGCCAGATGAAATGCAGACGATTTATGAGAGCTATACCAACGCGCTTACGGATGGACAAACTAAGGCGCTGCCCGTACAGTTGGAACTGGTCGCTGATTTTTAATTTAGTTGATTTTTCTTTTTCGGGTGACGGTGGGTATAAGTCCGCCGCCACCCGTTTTTTTATTCTAGATCCGTGCTTACCCGCGGTATCTTGTGTATTCCTTTAAGATGAGTCGCGTGTCTTGCGATGCGCGTGGGCATCAGATTCCTCTGGTGTCCGCGACTGAGTAATGTTCAGAACAAATGTGTGCTGAGGTGAACTGATGTCTCGAATTGTGATAATCGGTGAGTCGCGATGGCAGTTAGCTTGGAGCGGTTGTATTTTGTCGCTCGCGGTGATCTTTGGGTTAGTCGCGGGATTGTCTTTATCGCCTCGGTTGGCGGAGGCCCAAGCATTCAAAACATTAGATGAACCCGTAGGCATGGTGTTTAACTACATCGAACAAGACAGTGCGGAAGCTTTTGAACAAGTGATGGCGCGTTTGGGTCAAGTGATGGCTGAAAGTGAGAATCCTGAGCGAGTGCAACAAGCTTCTGGTTGGAAGGTCTATAAAGCCATAGAGCCAGGACCGAACAATAATGTTCTCTATGTATGGTTTATTGATCCCACTGTTCCTAACGCGGATTATTCTGTAGCGCAGATTTTGAATGAAGAAATCCCGAACGAAGTTCAGGGACTTTACGAAACATTTAACGGTTCGTTTGGGCTCGGACAGATGCCAATTAATCTCGAACTTGTTACGGACTTCGGCGAACTCACTCCCTAAAACGAGACATTAAGGCCGGCATAGATGCGTTGAGCACGAGGGTGCAACGCAGAACCTTTTAGGGAGAAGAGTCGGTAGTCGAGTCGTAGGCGAAACGGGCCTGCAAGCGGGACTTTTACTCCTCCCCCGACATTACTTCCTAAACCAGTTGTAAGGCTTTCCACAAGTTGTTCCCGGTAAAGGCCACCGCCTGCAGTAGCGTAGAACTGAAGGCCAGCGAGACTGCTAAATGGTGTTTGAAAAAGGATATTGAACATACTTGTTTTGAGAGAGGGAGCGTTGGTTCGGCGGTCTTCTTGTGTGGAGGCGTACTCAAATTCGAATCCGACAATTAGGAGTGAGAGTCCTAGAGATACGCCAGCGGATGGTCTGTTTGTTGGTGTCTGATTTGGGCCAACGAATAGAGTGGCGTCTGCAAAAACAGGTTTAGCGATGGTTACGGCCAATAGCACTAACAGAAGAATTCTTAAAATCAATGTTGTTTCATGTCGCACAACCTGTTTATCGACCGTTTAGGCTTTGAACTGAACCCTGGTTCTTATAATCCGCTGTGCTACAGTCTCGACGCATACAGCGTTTGCATGGTTGTTACGTGACAAAATGCAGTATAAACAGGTCGATTTTTAAATGAGCCTTACTAGTCAGGTGCTGTCTGGGGATACACGAGCAGTGGCGAGAGCTATCTCTATTGTTGAACTCGAGAGTTCCGAATCAGGCCGTTTGATCGGCTTGCTGCATGCGCATACGGGACGCGCGAGGATCGTAGGGGTTACTGGCCCTCCGGGTGTTGGTAAGAGTTGTCTTGTTGACCGGCTCACTCGGCTATGGCGTGATGCACAACTTAAGGTTGCTGTGTTAGCTGTCGACCCGACCAGTCCGTTTACTGGTGGAGCTTTATTGGGTGACCGTATTCGCATGAATCGACACACACTAGATCCTGGTGTCTTTTTTCGGAGTATGGCAACGCGGGGCCATCTGGGAGGTTTGGCGCCGACAACCCATGATGCGGTTAGCATTCTTGATGCAGCTGGTTTTGACATCGTAGTAATCGAAACTGTTGGAGTTGGACAAGGGGAAGTTGACATCAGTCGCACCGCGCATATGTCAGTCGTTGTCGTTGCCCCTGGTGCTGGCGATGACGTACAAGCGATCAAAGCTGGTGTTATGGAAATAGCAGATCTCTTTGTTGTGAATAAATCAGATCGTGATGGAGCAGATCGAACCGCATCTGAAATCGAATCGATGTTAGCGCTTGGTTCATCTAAACCTAACCTAGAACTGCCCGCGGTTATCAAAACATCGGTAGTAAATGGAGACGGGATTGATAAATTAGAAGTGGCTCTTTCTGACTTAGTGAAACGCGTTGGCATTGATGATGCTCGTGCCCGTGCCTGTGCCCGTGCCCGTGCCCGTGCCCGCATTGAGGAAATTTTACGTCGTAGGATTGGGATCGCATTAGCTGAGGGAACGGTTTTAGAAGAGGCACTCGATCGGATTGTTTCTCGGGAAGTTGATCCTTATACGGCGGCGGAGAGCCTAGCGGAAATAATTTTTGGGAGGCATTCGTGATATGAAGGTAGTTCTTGATCACATAGGCATTGCCGTCGACGATTTGGAAAAGGCGCTTGGGTTTTATCGCGATGGTCTCGGCCTGAATATTGGTCTAACAGAGGACGTGCCATCTCAGGCTGTTCGTGCGCATTTTGTTGAGACCGGGAATGCTAAGCTTGAGTTGTTAGAGGCGACATCGAGTGAGTCCCCAATTGCGCGTTCAATTGAACGGCGAGGAGTGGGTCTTCACCATATTACCTTTCGAGTGGACGATCTTGTTGAGGTGTTGGATTATCTCCGTGAACGCGGTGTTCGGTTAATCGATGACGCCCCTCGCGACGGGGCAGAAGGTGCTCTCGTTGCATTCATTCATCCGCGAAGTACTCACGGAGTTCTTATCGAACTAAAGCAAGAGAGGAATGGCTGATCGGGAATTATGACTGCAGACGCTAAAGTTCGGATTGGAATCATCGGTGGAAGCGGTTTGTACGACATGGATGAACTTACGGATTGTGAAGAACGAGAAATAGACACTCCGTTTGGTAAGCCGTCGGCACCGTATGTTCTTGGTAGTTTACGAGGCCACCGAGTCGCTTTTTTGGCTCGACATGGCAAGGGGCACAGTATCCTTCCGTCAGAATTAAACTTTCGAGCGAATATCTTTGGACTAAAACATCTTGGTGCAGAATGGATTGTTTCTGCC
>Ga0310124_10000211_pt1 | contig 40077 bp, 32 predicted proteins | sample CB11b_AW_Bot5_MG_FD_203507 | JGI IMG/M metagenome (GOLD analysis project Ga0310124, IMG submission 203507) | Marine microbial communities from Western Arctic Ocean, Canada - CB11b_AW_Bot5 | ecosystem: Environmental > Aquatic > Marine > Oceanic | place: Canada: Western Arctic Ocean | collected...
CATGTCAAAGCAGGTAGACTGTTCAATCGTGATCCTGTGTCACAATGGCGGGCAATATACCGAGTACTGCCTACAAAGCCTAATCGCTGCGGTGTCTCGGCCGCGCGAACTGATCCTTATCGATAACGGTTCGACCGACGACACGCCGCAGCGCCTGGCGCGCCTGGTCCCGCAACTCGAGGCAGCCGGCATCGAAATCGTCACCTGGCGCAACCCGGAAAACCTCGGCTGCTCAGAGGCCCGGAACATGGGCTGGGAAAAGGCACGGGGCCGATACGTCGTATTCATGGACAACGACACAGCGGTCTGCACCAGCAAGTGGCTGGAAATCCTCGCCGCAGCCATGGACGACAATGAGCGGCTTGCAATTCTCGGCGTCAAGCTCATCTATCCGTACAAGCCGCACCCGATCCAGTGCGCCGGCGTCGACGTCAACCGCACCGGCCGCATCCGCTTCCGCGGCCGCGGCGCCCGCCGCGACGACCCCGCTTTCGCGGCATTCGCAGAAGTGCCGGTTTTGATCAGTGCCTGCTGGATCAAGCGCAACGCGCTGCTGCAGGAGATCGGCGGCCTCGATCCGCTGTTCCACCCGGTGCAGTATGAGGACCTCGACCTGTGCATGCGTGCCACGCAGGCAGGACACATCTGCGCCTACACCCCGGAGGTGGAAGTGTATCATTTCGAAGGCACGACGACGGCAGCGGGCGGACGCGACAGGTACCTGCAGACAATCGCCCGAAATTCCATGAAGTTCCGCCGGAAATGGCAGGACGCGCTGAAAGCGTTCCCCGACGACAAGGACTACGGCTGGCTGCCGCTGGAAGATATGGGCATGACAGATGAACTCGACCTGACGATTGACGATGCCGATTTTTCGTGAATGCGGCATCAAAACTACCCTTGAACCTGAGGTTAGTAAGCGCTAAGATATTGGTGCGTTTATTCGAAGAATAAGTGTGCGTTTTCCGGCATAGCTCAGCGGTAGAGTAGGTGGCTGTTAACCACTTGGTCGTTGGTTCGAATCCAACTGCCGGAGCCAATTTCATTTCGCCGCACTTTTTCGGCGTTAGCAGTTACAAAAGGCCCTGAGGCTGAAGCCTCAGGGCCTTTTTTGTAAGGCATTGGAAATAAAAGGCTTATGAAAAATCTGTCTCCCCCCCAAACTCTTGGTTTCGATTTAATTATAAGTTTATATATTCCTTGGGAACATCGCCTTATAAGAATTCAATTGAAGGTTCCTGACATTGAGAATCAGTGTGTTTTTGTTCTCCCACTTTAAGAAGAGCAAACGGATTAAAAAGGCACTTCTCATCGTATTCAGCATATGATTTTATGAGATTGGAGACTTGAGAAAGCATGCGAATTTGGAGCTTACACCCAAAATACTTAGACAGCAAAGGACTTGTCGCTCTTTGGAGAGAAGCCTTGCTGGCACAAAAGGTTCTCTACGGAAAAACAAAGGGATACATTAACCATCCACAATTGGAGCGTTTCAAGTCACAAAGAAAACCAGTGGCGGCAATTAACACATACCTTCGACACATATTGGAAGAAGCCAAAGATAGATCGTACAAGTTCAATTCGAGTAAAATCGGAAAATCGTTTCAAAGAAAACACATGTATGTGACAAAAGGACAAATCGATTTTGAACGGGAACACCTCCTGAAAAAATTAAAGCAGAGGAATAGGGATCGTTTCAATGTCTTAAAAAATACGAATGTTATCGATGCGCACCCACTTTTTATTGTTGTCAATGGCGGCATCGAAGAATGGGAAATCCTCGATTGATCCCACCTACAAACACAACAAATAAACCGACAATTCTTTTAACAGGTGCGACTGGGTACATTGGCGGCCGGCTTCTGAAAGAACTGGAGAACCGTGGGTATCCGGTTCGTTGCCTGAGTCGGCGCCCAGAACACCTCAAAAGCCGCGTGGCCACACCCGCCCAGGTGGTCAGAGGCGATGTCCTCGACAAAGACAGCTTAAAAGAAGCATTTGAAGGAATTGATGTCGCCTATTATCTGGTGCATTCAATGGGCTCCAAGGCGGACTTTGAAGAAGAAGATAGACGGGCTGCGACAAATTTTTCTGAAGCCGCCAAAGAGAAGGGTGTCAAGAGAATCATTTATCTTGGTGGCCTGGGAAACGAAAACGAAAATCTGTCTACTCATCTTCGCAGCCGTTTGGAAGTCGGCCGCATCTTGAGGGAAAGCGGTGTTCCAACTATTGAACTGAAAGCCTCTATCATCATTGGCTCCGGCAGCCTGTCGTTTGAAATGATCCGAAACCTTGTGGAACGTCTACCGGTTATGGTGACCCCGAAATGGGTGAGGGTCAGTGCCCAGCCAATTTTCGTTGATGATATTCTGCGCTATCTTATCCAGTCGATTAACATTCCGCTGAAAAAAAGCCGCTCCTACGAGGTGGGTGGTACTGACGTGATCTCTTACGGCGGACTTATGCGGGAATATGCCCGCCAAAGAGGACTGAAACGGTGGATGATTCCCGTTCCCTTCCTGACCCCTTGGCTTTCCAGCCTTTGGCTGAACCTCATCACCCCTCTTTATGCGCGCATAGGTCGCAAACTGATCGACAGTATCAAGCATTCAAGCGCCGTTAGAAACCATGATGGTCTGAAGGAATTTGACATCAAACCCATTGGCGTATCGGAGGCCATGTCCAGGGCCATTAAAAAAGAAGAAGAATACTGGAATGAAACCAGCTGGCCTGATGCCTTATCGTCAGTCGGGCCAGAAAAAAATTGGGGCGGCGTTAAATTTGGCAATCGGATTATCGACCACAGAAGCCTGGTCATAAGTGCGGGCAGGAGCGAGGCATTTGCTCCCATTCGAAGAATTGGCGGCAACACCGGATGGTACTATGTGAATACCTTGTGGCGTCTTCGTGGTTTTGTCGATTATCTGTTTGGCGGAGTTGGGCTTAGGCGAGGTCGGCGTGACCCCGATCACATCAGGGTGGGAGACAGTCTTGATTTTTGGAGAGTGGAAGCTTTTGAAGACGATGCACGTTTGCGCCTTTTTGCGGAAATGAAACTGCCGGGGCGGGCCTGGCTGGAGTTGGAGGTCAAGGATCAGAACGGCCAGACAGAAATTCATCAAACTGCCATTTTCGACCCCTTGGGATTGTTCGGTCAATTGTACTGGTACATCCTTTATCCCTTTCACGTGTTGATCTTCAACGGAATGCTCAGGAATATTGTCAAGTCTGTTGAAAGAACAAAAAAAAATGAATCATAAGTTTCCAAAACTCAATATAGGCATTTCTTCCTGCCTACGGGGAGAGAGTGTGTGTTTTGGCGGCGGTCACAGACGAGATTATTTTCTGGTTGATGCCTTTGGCAAATACGACGATTAGGTGACCAATAGAAATATAAAGAAATCTGATATTGCCACGCCAATGAAGGCCGCTCTTCGGAGCTTCCTTTTTCCTTTTCACGGCCGGCAGTCCACCGTTGGTCACGGCACACAGGTTAGGACTAATGAACACAGTGTCCGTCATCATTCCCACGTTCAATCGATGGGCGACTTTGCCGCGGGCCTTGGATTCGGTGCTGTCACAGTCCCGGCTGCCGGATGAAATCATCGTCGTGGACGACGGTTCGACCGATGCCACCGCGGACGAACTGCCTCGCCGCTTTCCGAATGTCACCTGTCTGCGCCAGGCGAATCTGGGCGTCAGTGCTGCGCGCAATGCCGGGATCAGTCACGCTTCGAGTACATGGATTGCATTTCTCGATTCGGACGACGAATGGCTGCCGGAAAAACTCGCGCGCCAGCTTGACAAACTGGCAACCCAACCGCGCCTCCAACTTTGCCATACGGACGAGATCTGGGTGCGTAAGGGGCGCACTGTGAGACTGGCGCAGCGATACGAAAAATCTGGAGGCTTCATCTTCCAGAGGTGTCTGCCGGTCTGCGCGATCGGGCCGTCGACGGTTATGATCCACCAGGAGCTGTTGGCGCGTGTCGGGGCTTTTGACGAAACGTTCGAAGTCTGCGAGGACTACGACCTGTGGCTGCGCATCTGCTGTGACACAGAAGTGGCGTACATCGACGAACCGCTGGTGCGGAAGCACGGCGGCCACGCCGATCAACTGTCGACAACACACTGGGGGCTGGACCGCTATCGAATTCGGGCGCTGGAAAAGATCATCGCATCGGGACGTCTGCAGGGCGACGACCTGAGCGCTGCAATCGATGCTGTGATCGACAAGATCGACGTTTACATCGCGGGTGCCAGGAAACGCGGCAAGGCATCGGAGGTCGCAACGTACGAGGCCAGGCGTCAGGCGATGGCGAGCGGTAAGTAGCCGCGCAGCCGGCGTCTTGTCAACCCCTTACGCAACATGTCTCCAGCGGTCCTTTTCGTTCATCGTGAGTTCGTCGGTGGGCACGAGGCCTCCACCATCGTCATCCTTGAATTGCGGGCCTCATCCAGTACCAGTACTGATATGAGACTCTTTCTGGACACCGCGAACGTCACCGAGGTTCGGGCCTGTATCGGGCCGGCTATGGACCACCGTGTGACCGCCATCCGGAAATTCAGGATTTTCTGTTGTACACTGTTTTTTCTCATCTCCCTGTCACCGGTTAATGCGCTGGAGCCGCCTGCGAAAAGCTATCGTTTTATCTGGCTCGTTCCCAAAGATGTCACCGCCAAGAAGTACACCGTCGGGCAGATGAATCGATCAGTAAAAATCGTTCAGCGGTGGTTTCTGAAACAAACGGGTAAAACGTTCCGGATCAACCCGGTTGAAGTGATCATGGGTGATGAAAGCCGGGACTGGTACACGAATACGGGAAATGGTGGAAAATGGAATACGATTCACAACGCCATCAAAGAGGTGTTCCGCAAGAATGGAACGTTTTGGGGCGACGAGAAGCATGAATATCGATATGTCGTTTACATAAGTGCAGACGGGCCCGGCGGCGCAAACGGTGTCCCGAGGTTCGTCGGTCTGCCTCAAGAGGATGTCGATGGGGTGATATCAAAGCAGTGGGACACCCGCTGGTCCGGTGGCCTGGCTCATGAAATCGGGCATACGCTCAGGCTGGATCATGAGGGCGATGACGAGAACGACGTCATGCGAATGGGATACCTGAATCTGAAAACGACGTACCTATCGAAACAAAACATAACGAAAATGCTTGAGGCAACAACCAACAAAGGCTGGCTGATCAGCAGGCTCCGTGGGGATACTTCCACGGATCAGCCGTCATCGAGCAGCAAAAAAGATTCGTTATAGCCCCTTCTGCCCCGGCCGTTACGATGACATCTGAAAACCGACAAACAGCCTGCCGAGGATTTTCTCGGAGCGCCCCATGGCGTACGCGTCGGCGGTGTCGTAGAAATTGATGCCGGCGTCGCGCGTGCGGTTGAACATCTGCGCCGAAGTTGCCTCGTCGGCGTCACCACCGAATGACATCGTTCCGAAGCACAGCTGTGAGACCTTTACGCCGGTACGGCCGAGGCTGCGGTATTGCATCGGAAACTCCGGATATCAGTCCGTCAGCTGCCGGATCAGGTTGCAGGTATCAACGGGCGGCGAGCCCAACATCAGACGTCCTTCAGTGCCTGATGCAGCACGGCAAGGAACGTCTCGACGTCCGTCGCAGTGTTGTAACCATGAATGGCAACGCGCATCCGACCGTCGGTACTCATGATATGAATGTCCGCATCCCGCAGGATCGTCTGAATCGCCGCCGGTTTTTCATGGCGAAACGACACGATACCGGCGAGCGCCGCGGGTTCGTCCGGCGTCAGCAGGTCGATGGGCAGCGCCCTGAGTCCCTCGATACAGGCGCGTACCAGCGGATCGGCATGCTCGGCGATGTTCTCGACACCAACACTGCGAATGTATCGGAGGCCGGCGTTGATGGCGTACACCGCGGCATAGTTCGGCATGCCCGCAGTGAAGCTCGCAGCGCCCGGCTTGCTAACTGCCGGATGGTTGAAGCGATCGGCGTCGAAAGCGTTTTCGATATTGAACCAGCCGCCGGCGGGCGAGGTCCACTCCGCAACGCGTGCCTGCGGCACGCCGACAAGGCCGCCGCCGTGACTGGCGAGAATCCATTTGTGCGTCGAACTGACGACGAAGTCAACGTCGGTCAGGTCCAGCGGCACGCGGCCCAGCGCCTGGGTGACATCGAGCGCCAATAGCGCAGATGAGTGCCGGCGCACGGCGGCGCGAACGTCATCCAGCGGGATTTTGAAACCGTTGAAGAAACTGACCAGCGACACCGTCAGAAGGCGTGTCTTTGCATTGAGCAGCGGCACCAGGTCGTCAACCCGCAAGGCGCCGTCGCGCGATCTCCAGACGTGGACCGTAGCCGGGCAGGCAGTCTGCAGCCACGGTGTTGCGCCGGCGGGAAAATCAAGATCGTTGATGACAACCTCGTCACCCTCCTGCAACTGCAGCGCGATAGCCGCCATGTTGTAGGCTTCGGAGGTACAGGAGCAGATGCCGATTTCATCGGCTGTCAGGTTATAAGCCTGCGCAATTTCACTTTTTGCTTCAGCCCATTGTACTTCGTGCAGGTCACGACCATCCATGCCGAGGATCTTGTCCTGGGCATACTGGTGCAGTGCGTTGATCACCGGCAGAGGCGGAATGCCTTCGGCAGCGGTGTTGAGATAGGTCCGCTCCGCCAGTGACGGAAAATCCTCGAGTCTGCTGTCGTTCGTGAGCATCGGTGAAACCTGCGAGTTTATCGTTCGGTGATCTTACTGATTCGTTTCACGTTTCCCGCGATCATTTCATGTGTCCTGAACTAATTTTCTTCCACAATGATGGCCGCTGCGGTCGGTACGATAGCCGCATAGTCGCTATGGGGAAAGGCAACGGCTGTCGCAATCTCGCGGACAGATGGCATGCCCACACAACTCGGCTTCGTGCGCGGCGACCTCGGGAAAGTCGGTCAGGATTGGGCCGTACATGTGATAGCCCTGTTCCCGGAAGTCGGACAGGGCTGCCTCGGGAAGCTCGCGGCAAATGAAAAAGGCTGAGTGTTTTTTCACCATGACACAGGTTGCCGGTGACCGGTTGTGTGGTTACTGATAAGCCCCGCGATGCACTTTGACAACTCCGCCGCATGGTCTGTCTTGATGAATTTGAGAGTCGATGGCGTGGACCTGGAAGTCTCCGGATTCGATGCCGATGAACTGCGCGACGTCGTCCGGCTGCTGGGCACAGCCGTCGAAGAGCGCCTGTGCCGCACGCCGGTCAAAGCACGGCTGCGTCTGGGAATCTGCGGGCCTCCCGGCGCCGGCAAAACCATTTTCGCGATGCGCCTCATCGAGTGGCTGCGAGACGAGGGGATTGTCACCCGCGACGGCGCTGTCCATCTGCCGCTCGACGGCTATCATCTGCGCAACGACACGCTCGACCGCCTGGTCTGCGATGGCGACTGCTATCCGGAAATGAGCGGACAGCCGCTGCGCCGGATCAAAGGCGCGCCGAAAACTTTTGATATCGTCCGTTTTCTCGACGATCTCACGGCGGGCGCCGATCGTACTGTGGCGTTGTCGTTACCGGCCTATTGCCGTGAGACGCACGAACCACGGGAACATCGGATCAAAGTCGGTACCGCGGTCAATCTCCTTGTGGCCGAAGGGAACTATCTGTTGCTGGACGCCCCCGATTGGTGTCGGGTGCGTGAGCAACTGGATCTGTGCGTTTACCTGGACGTGCCGGAGTCCGAGTGCCGCGCCAACCTGCTCGCCCGCCACCGGCGCGGAGGGCGCCCAGAGAAAGACGCATTGCGACATATCAACGCGGTCGATGCAATTAATATCGGATGCGTCAGCGGCAGTGTCGGGCTGGCAGACGTCATTGTCCGGGCAGAGGCGAATCACCTGGTGTCGATCAAGTTCAATCAGTCGTGATTTTCAGCGAAGCTTCCTGTGAGTCAGGCGCTCGGCTATCCCCCCCTTCCTTTCCTTTTATTTCGTACACCCTTCCGGTTAGCACCGGGGCATTGATATCGGCCGCACGCTGGTCACATTACCCGCAACGAAAGCAAACGAATCACCGAGGGATCTCCCCATGGCAACCACTATCGATCCGGCGGCGCTGCGTGCCGGCAAAGGCCCGGAACTTTACCGGAAAGCAAAAACGATGATACCCGGCGGCACGGGCCTGTTCGGGCACCGCCAGGAAATGCATGCGCCGGAACAGTGGCCGACGTATTTCGCCGAAGCCAAAGGCAGCGAAGTCGTCGACCTCGACGGCAACCGGTTCATCGATTTCGCCAGTTGCGGTATCGGGGCTACCGCTCTCGGGTACGCCGATCCCGATGTGGCGCAAGCGGTGACGAATCGTGTCGTCAACGGCTCCATGTGCATGCTGAACCCGCCGGATGAAGTCGAATTGGCCGAGCTCCTGCTACAGCTCCATCCGTGGGCGTCAAAGGTCCGTTTCGGACGGCTCGGCGGCGAAACTATGGCAATCGCTGTACGCATCGCGAGAGCCTATACCGGTCGCGATCACATCGCTTTCTGCGGCTACCACGGCTGGCATGACTGGTACATCTCCGCCAACCTCCCAATCGATGACAACGACAGCAGCGACCGACTCGGCAACTGGCACCTGATGCCGGGGCTCGAACCCAAGGGCGTACCCGCCGGGCTCGCCGGCACCACGATGCCGTTCACCTACAACAAGATTGACGAGCTCAAGGCGATCATCGAATCTCACGGCGACCGACTCGCCGCCATCGTCATGGAGCCGACGCGCAACCTCTTTCCTGAACCGGGTTTCCTCGAAGACGTAAGGGAGCTCGCAACGCAGTGCGGCGCCTGTCTGATCTTCGACGAAATCACGATCAGTTGGAAACTCACCTGTGGCGGCGCCCACTTGAAATACGGCATCGAGCCCGACATGGCAGTGTTCGCAAAATCGCTCGGCAACGGCGTGCCGATGAGCGCCATCATCGGGCGTACCGAACCGATGGATGCCTTCCAGGACACCTTCTGCTCGAGCGCCTTCTGGAGTGAGGGCATCGGACCGGCAGCCGCCCTGGCAGCCGTCAAGAAGCACATGCGCCTCGATGTCCCTGCGCATCTCGACCGCATCGGCAGCGCAGTCCACGCGGGCCTGCATGAGCTGGCCGCGAAGTACGACATCCCGCTGACCTTCACCGGACACCCGTGCCTGCGGTATTTCGGTTTCGATCACCCCGAGGCACCGGCCATCCAGACCCTGTGGACAGTGCGCATGCTGACCCACGGCCTGCTCATCAGTAGTGGCTTCTATCCGATGTGGACGCACACCGACGCACACGTCGACACTTACCTCGAAGCTTGTGACGAGGTTTTTGCGGAACTCGCAGACGCCATCGCTGCCAACGACATAGAATCGCGTATCGGCGGCCCCGTCAAGATGACCGGACTGCGGCGCCTGGCGTGATACAAGACAAAAAGCAGGAAAATAAGACGACGGTGTCAGGGCCGAGAAAATTGTCGGGAAAAGCCCGTGCCGTGTGCATCTTGCCCCCTCCCCCATCCGTTGCCAGGCTTTTCGTCCTTACCCGATACCCGTGTTCAACGTGATCCGTATAACATCACTTTCAGGTACCTGCCTTCCGGGAATTTATTTCGGGTCGGATGATCCAGCGGCTGGGCAAGGCTCTCGAGCTGGCACAGCACATGGCCGCTTCCCACAGCGGTTTCCTGCACCAGAGTGCTGAACATCGCGTCAGTGATCCGCGAACTGCAGGAACAGGTCAACAACAGACCGCCCTTGCGGAGGCGGCGCAGGGCGGCCTCGTGCAGATCACGGTAGGCCTTCTGCGCCCATTCCATCGACGTCTTGTCGCCGGTAAGGGTCGGCGGATCGAGAATGATCATATCGAACCTGCTGTTGCCGCTACGCAGGTAATCCCAGACGTCACCAACTACACTTTCATGCCGGTCAACGAATGACGGCACGTTCATCTGCACATGCTCGTCGCAGGCAGCAACCGCTGCCGCACTGGAATCGACGCTAATCACCTTGTCCGCGTCGCCCAACAAAGATGCCACACTGAAGCCGCCAGTATACGAAAAACAATTAAGCACATTCCCGTTCGCGTGTAACCTGGCCAACTGGCGACCGTCGCGCTGGTCGATGAAGAACCCGGTCTTCTGTCCATGACGCACATCGACGTTGAATCGCATACCCTTCTCGGTGATGACGACCTGTTCCGGCACCTCGCCAAACAACACATGCTCCGAGGATTTCAGGGCACGGCTACACCTCAAATACACACCCTTGAAAACATCCATCTCCCTGAGGACGTCAGAGATCGTGTCAACCCACGGCAACAATGCGGTGCTGTAAAGTTTGAGGACGGCATAGTCACCGTACTGATCGAGAACGACAGCCGGGATGCCATCGTTTTCGCCGTGCAAAATGCGGATGGTATCGGTGACCTTGCGCAGGGGCCGGCGTTTATCGAGACACTGCACCAGCCGGCGTTGAAAATAGTCGGCGTTGACCGGCGCCTTGCGGTCGTAGGCGCGAAACACTATGGCCGCTCCGGGGTCGTAGAGGCCGTACGCAACCGCAGTGTTGTCACGCTCGTCGACCAGATTCACACTCTGCCCAGTGGGCAACTGGGGAAAGTGCAGGTCCGAATGGCCATACAGCCACGGGTGTCCACGGCGCAGCGGTGCCAGGCGCGGCGACGGCAGGCGAACATCAACAACGTCGAGAATACTCATCGCATGCGGTCAGTTAACCGGTGGGTCGGCTGTCAGTTACCGAATTGCCCCAAGGCTATCGACAATGAATGAAACTGTAATTGAAGGTTCTTGTCTTTCATCGTGATTTTTCTTCCTCGTCTTCCCGGCATCGAATAGACAATGAAAAAAGACTATGAGGAAGGATTATGAGGAAAGACAGGGAGAAGAGGGTGAACACAGCACACGAAATTTTCAACTGCCGTCTTCGAACTGGAAAATGTTGCCCTTGGTGATGACGAAGGACTGGGTCGGATCGCTGGTGCTCACTTCGCTGCGAGTCATCACTTCCTCGACCAAGCTGTGGATCTTGCGGCAGGTGGTGGTGGCATACATCTTGACAAGCCCGGCGTTGGTTTCGTCTGAAAAGACCGCAAGCAGCAAGACTTCTTCACCAATCGACGACATGAAAATACTTGTCTGTTTGCCCTGGTGGAAAATAGCATTGAACTCATCTTCGCCGAGCACCATCGCCAATTCCTTGGTGGCAGCATACGCACCGGCCACCAGTGCCGTAACGAGATCAACTGCACCCGTGATTTCCTCGCCGCTGTCGGCAATGACATTGCCGCCACGGTCACACAGCATCACGGTGCGTGCCTCGGAGTTGTTGAGGAATACGTCCAGGTCACCTTTAATAATGTTGTATTCTTCAGGTTGTAGAATGAATGCCATATCTGACCTTTCGTTCGAGTCCTCTAACTGTTGTTGTACTTTTGTATGAAGTCCTGCAGAACCAACTTGGCGACGCCATTGAGCGTCTCCAGCACACCTTCGCCCACCTTCGCCGAGGCCATGAACGTGGGGATCTTGCTGCTGCCGTTGTTCAACAGGTAATCGATATATTCCTGGGGCGCCACATTCAGCAGATCGCGCTTGTTATACTGTATGACGTATGGCATTTCATCGAGTTCGTCTTTCTGTAACTTGAGATTCTCCCGCAGGTTCTCCAAGCTCTCTGTGTTTTCCGCCATTTTTTCGAACTGCGAGTCGACACAGAACACGACACCGTCGCAGTTGCGCAACACCAAACGTCTGGTGCTGTTGTATTTCACCTGACCAGGCACTGTATACATCTGGAATTTCGTCACAAACCCTTCAATTGCTGTGGTTTGCAGCGGAAGAAAATCGAAGAACAGCGTCCGGTCCTGGCTGGTTGCCAACGACGTCAGATTGCCTTTCGACTTCGACGGGGCGCGTTCGTGAATCAACTGCAGGTTCGTCGTCTTCCCACACAGGCCGCAACCGTAGTAGACGATCTTGAACTGAATCTCTTTTTTCGCGTAATTGACAAGTGCCATGAATGACTGCCCGATGTCGTAGCTGTTGCTTGCAATGACGATAACCAGCGCTGCCACCAAACACCGGGATAATCTTAACCGTGGCCGACTCCAATGCAAGGTTCCAGCAACCCAGATCTTAGCAAAATCGCGGCGTATTTGCAAGGACCTTCCCGCGCCGCCCGTGAGAGCCGTACCAGCCTGGCAATGATGCATCCGCGCGAATGCAGTCCTGGGGCCGGGGATGCACCCCCCAGTGACCGTCACAACCTGCCAGTCAGCGAAACCGTAAATTTGTGAAACCATGGGAAACTGTTATATTCATAACGTGAAAACGTTTTCGGTGCAGCGGTGTGCCCAAAGGGCCTGGCGGCCACGACAACGACAGCCCGACAACGCAGAAATGGGGTTGGAGGATCGGCTCATGTTTAAGAAAATCAAGGGATGGTTCGGCAAGGATACGAACAAAAAGGAGAGCCGAGAGAAAACCAAAACCGAGCTCTCCAATCAGGCCCTCGCAGCCCAGCTCACAGCTGATAACTCGGAAGTGTCGATACCGGCCGAAGCAGAGCTGCTGACGTCACCGGCAACAGATGAACCGGTCATGGGATTCGGCGCCGCCGCCGCAACCGACCATCCGGCAGCCGTGGCCGAACCGGAGCCTGCGCTGCCGCCGCCAGCCGTCGAGCTGCCGGCAGATTGTATCGCTATCCCCGGGAATATCGTCCTCAGCATGTTCCCGCCCGAGTATCTGATTGCACCGGTCGAAAATCTGGTGGCCGACTACGGCGAGCAAACCGGTTTCATTTTCGCCCAGTCCGACCTGATGTATGGGCTCTCGACTGGACGGCTCACCTTCAGCCTGGCCGATGTCGTGCAAAAGGCTCAACTGAATGTGTTTACCGACGAGATCATGGAGATCTATGGACAGGAAATCGAGTTGCCGCTGGTATTAGTCGTCCCGCTGATTCCGCCGGCATGGTTTGTCGTCGGCCAACAGGACCAGTCGAAACAGCAGATCGTCGATGAGATGGACGATCTGTTCACGGATTCCATGACCCCGGAAGCGGCTGAAGCGGAACCCGCTGCCGAGCCTGAACCCGCTGCAAAAGACGAGCCACCGACGGAGGAATCTCCAGATCCAGCGCCCCAGCCGGAGCCGCCGGCTCTTGAACCGGTACCCGCGCCAGCCCCAGAAACACCACCACCGCCGCCGACTTTGCAGCCGCCGGCTCTTGAACCGCAGCCCCCCACTCCCGCTCCGGCCCCCGCTCAACCGCCGCCGGCAGCACCCGCCGCAGAAGCAGCAGACACCGGTGCAGCTGCGGAAGATATCAGCGAAGCGGTCAAGGCATATTTCGAAGTCAATTCACTTGACAAGGCCATCCTTGTCAAGCAGAAACTATTGTACAGCGAAGGCGTTCGGGAGGCAGCGGGCAATGTCGAAGACTGGCACAGCCAGGCTCCGAACGGTATCGATGTGAACCGCAGCGGTGTCGGGGAATTGTGCATGCTCGAGGGCGTTGACGAGCCCCTCGCGGAATCGATCATCGCTCATCGGACCCAGACACCGTTCGCCTCGCTGCAGGACTTGCTGAAAGTGCCCGGCCTGAGTCTGTCGACTTACCAGAAGATGACGGGTCTCGGCCTGAACGTCGACCTGATGAAAGCAGAGCTCGAGACCAATAACCTGCTGAACATCGATTCGACCGAAGTGTCGATGGCGGCCATCGCGGACGCCGCCCTGGCCGGCATGCAGCTCGACGCGATCTTTATCAGCGGCTCGGATGGCCTGGTTCTGGCGCAGGCTGTGGTCTTCGACCAGATTTCCGTATTTTCCGAGGGCCTCGCGGCAGCCGTACCACAACTGTTCAAGCGCGCCCAGAAGCTGCTGATCCAGGCACGCCTGCCGATCGTCACGATGTCCACCTTCTTCGTCGGTCAGCACGCCATCACATGTGCAGGTGCGCACCAGATCTTCTGCGCCTGCATACATCGCACCGAATACCCGAGCGGTGAGGATCTGAAAATCTGCCAGAATCTCGCCCACGAGCTGGTGTGGTATTGCAGCCATCGCGCCACGGTCTGAGCCTGGTTGCCATACCAGATTGGAGCAGTGCGGTGATGGAGAACTGCGGAAAGGGAGACTGCATTCGGGTATTTTTTTTACATGATCCCAATAGCCCCAACCCGAATTATTCATAAAGTGGGTTTCACAAAAATTATCAACCGATTGTAAATGAGCACCTTGCGACTTTTGTAAGCCGCCATGCATACGCTTTTTAAGTAGCTTATTCTAAATTGGTTACAATGTATATATTGGACCAGAAATCGGTGATTCTACCGCGATCCCCGGCACCCTATCCCGTCAAAATCGGTGCGTTAGGAAGCTCATGGTTTTGTGATACCTCGAATAATCGGCGAATTCACAACCTGAGCACACTCAACAGCCGAGCGGACCGTTCCACTGGCCGGGAACTACGGTGCGATGCACCAGCGGCGGATGAGCGTTTCGTAGACGTCCGTGCCTTTGTCGAGTTGTTCGAGCACAATCCACTCGTTGACGGTGTGAGCCTGGGCAATGTCGCCGGGGCCAAAGACCACGAGGTTGTGCAGACCGGTGAGCACGGAGGCGTCTGTTCCGTAGGTCACAGTCTTCGCAGCAGCGTTGCCGGTAACTTCGAGCAGGTCGCGTACGACGGGGGCATCGGGACTGGTGGTCAACGGATCTGTCAATGAATCGATTTTAACGTCCACCCCAAACGCCTCGCCCGCGGCAACGACGCGCTCCAGCAGCGGACTCACATCGATGCCGGGCATGGCCCGCAGGACGACTGTGCAGACACTTTTCGGCGGCGTGATGTTGGTCGCTGCGGTGTGGTCGTTGATGCCGATGTTCCACGCCAATGTTGGCGGATCGAAGTCGGTGTTTTGCCAGGCCGGATTGGTTTCGGTTTCATCGTGGATCTCTTTCATCACCTGCAGGAACGGGATCATTGCCAGGTTCGCATTCAACCCTTCACTGGTGCTGGAGTGAGCGGCGCGGCCGCGGGACGTGGCGGTAATCCGGCCGCTGCCCTTGTGGACGTTGACGACTTCCAGCATGGTCGGTTCGCCGACGACAGTCCTGGTGTCGTGCGCCACCATTTCCCGGAAGTACTTCGACTCGCTGACGATCGATTTCGCGCCGCCGTATCCGATCTCTTCGTCGGCAGTGGCCAGGATATAGAGGGGCGCGTCGAGCGACACGTTCTTCAACCGCTCTACAGCAGCGAGCATGCAGGCGATGGAGCCTTTCATATCGCAGCTGCCTCGGCCATAGACGCGGTCGCCATCGACAACGGCGCGGTACGGTCCGTGCTCGGGCTGGAACCAATCGTCCGCCGGCACCACATCGGTGTGACCGGCATAGGCCATACCGCCGGCGCCGGCGCCTTGCTTCCCGACTACGCTGGCTTTGCGCACGCCGTTTTTGTCGTCGTACTCGATGCGCTCGGTGTCGAAACCGAGTTCAGTCAGGGCCGACTGTACATGATCGGCAATGTCGACATTCGACAGGTTGCTCGTGGACTCGAAAGAAATCAGGTCCTGCAGGTATTCCAATGCAGTCATGTTCTTGGTCCTTTTGTCATTCAGCGCTCGCCAATACGGTGCACGAGGCACTCGCGATAGCGTACCGCATTGTTGTCGTCGACCAGAGCAACGTTGAGCACCTGATAGCCGGACATGCGCACGTTGTAGGCAAACTTTACCCGGGCACGACTGCGCGGCTTGAGAATGATCGGGCTGCGCTGCGCTGCTACCTCACCGTCCTGGTCGAGAAATTCGTATGCGAGAAAAAAGTTTTGCTCGTTCGTGTCTGCGTTGGTCAAAGTGCCGACGAGATTATTGCGGCCGTGGTGGAAGGTTGCCTCCTGTAACGTGACATACGGCGACGCCGTGGTGCTGCCGAAGATGAGGTCGCCGAAGCGATTGGGACTGTGGGTTTTACCGTAGGTGCAGGACCATTCAATCCGCTGATCGCTTGCCTTCGAATCACGACCGATATTGAAACCCCAGACCGTGCCGATTTGCGGCGGTTTCTCAAAAATGGCGAACGGGATCATGATCTCAGCTTCCCAGTATTTGTCGAACTTCTGGCAGGCCACGGTCCATTCGGCATCCCATGACTCACCGCCTTCCTGCTTGAACTGGTCGAAACAGATACCGTCGGTGTTGCACACCAGTTCGAACCAGTTGTGATGATTGTGGTTCGGATCGATGAAGAGCTTGATGCAATCATCGTCCCAAACCGGACCATCCCGCTCGGTGGTTGCCGCCGTCAGTGTGTTCATGTCGAGCTCGTGGCAACGCAGGCCGAGATACAAAGCGTCGTTGGTCCAGGCTGCCATGGCTTTGGTCCGAACGGCCGGCAACCCACCGCCGTCGGTCTGGATGAAACCGGCGATCACCGGCGCCTGGCGCCACGACTTGTCGTCGAGGGCGCCATCCACCTCCGGCGCCGTGGTGATTTTGTGGGCGGTAACTACGGGCTTCTTCTCCACCAGCTTCAGGACGTACACGGTATACGGATCGAACTGCAGGGGCACCTTGCCGTTGATCCCGGTGATTTTGCGGCCATCCAGAACGGATTCAGCCAGGTCACCGGGAATCTCGAAAATAATCTCGCCGGCCTTCGTCCCGGCATTGGCGGCGAGGATGTATTCGAAGCCCTCGTGCCAGTAGCGCGTGGCGTAGATGTTCAGATCGTCGTGGGTGAAATGCTCTGTCTCACGGCGCGTACCGTACACAAGGATCGGCTCGATCATCTTGATCTCCTCGAGATACGGCAGGGCCATCGACACGGCTTCTTCATCAACGCTGGTCGGGCTGGGCGCGACAAACTCTGAATCGATAATCAGACCGGTGGCGCCGGCGCAGATTCCGGCAAATATCGAGGCGCGGATGCTGGCGGGAATGACAACGTCGTTGGCCGGGTTCGCAAGCTGGCACAGCCATACTGTCACGTTGTCGTCTTTGGCGGCCAGACCAGCTGTGATCAACTCGGCCGCAACAGCCGCATCACCACTGGTGTCAACGATCGCCAGTACATCCGCCAACGACGATGCCACGCGAAAACCGGTGCGCTGGCCAACCAGCACGATGGTCGGGTGTTTCGAATCGAGGCCGCGGGTCAGTTCGTGCCAGCGCCGGAGCTGACCCACGTCGGCGGGCACCGCATTCTCCCCGGACTCGGTAAACGGGCGATCGGCTATGAGCCAGGCGAACAGCGCCGGATGGTACTGGTACGCCGCCACCCGCCGTCGGACGTCGCCGGTCCCGAACGTCGTCACGACTATCGGCACGTCCGCCTGGGACCCTGCCATCAGGGCACCGGCCACGAGAGCGTCAGGGTTTTCCGCGTCCGTCGGCATAATCGGCAGCACGGCAATACCCATGTCTGCCGGCACGCCGCCATTGCCCATGACAACAATCGGAAAGCTGCCGACCTCACCGATTTGGATGCCACCGTTGACGTCAACCCGCACGCGCAGCGGCTCCGGCTGCGGCACGGTGATGGTGATCGCTACAGTCCGGCGACGAGCCGATTCGGGCACAGTCAGGTGCCAATCCGTATGCGTGCCCCCGAGCAAATCGACCTGCAGTTCGTATTCGCCTGGCAGCAGCTTGGCAGTGGGCACCTCAAAACGGACGTTCCGCGATTCCGGGTGCTCGGTCAGATCGGCGACCAGTGCATTGTCCTTTTTTAGCTGCACCTGGACTTTGTGGCCGACGATCTCAGCTTCCGGCAGGTTGACGTAGGCGCGAATCTCCAGCTTGTCACCGACAGCGACCACCGGGTCCGGCACAATCAGGGCGAGGGGGTTGAATTTGGTTTCCGCAAGTCGGCCGATCGTAGTGTGGCGGTAAACTTCGGCGTCGTTCTGGATGAGCGACACACACCGGGCATGACGCCCGCCACGCTCGATGTCGAAGAGAAAGTCAAAGACGGTTTCAAGTTGTGCTTCGGCCACGAAATTACGCTCCTGCGGGGTCTGTTCACCCACCGAGTCGAACAGCCGAAAACGCAACGTGACCTCAGCCGTCTCGATCGTCGGATTGGCGATATGGCCGCTGACCTGGTTGTTGAACCGCCGGATGTCACGGACGGCAGGAACAAGGTAGGCTTTCGGAGATTCATCGCCGAACACTACCTCGCCGAAGCGCGAGACATCGTCCAACCGGCCGAACGGACAGGACCAGGCCGCCAGTTCGCTGTTCGAGACGGTCGATCGCAGGATGTTCATCCGCCAGATGTGCCCCACTTCCGGTGTGTTGCCCAAGGTGCTGAACGGGATATAGAACTCAGCTTCCCATCGGTCTTCGAGCCGCTTCGTGCGCACCGCCCACTTGCCGTCCCATCCCGCTGGCGCCCCGAGATCGCGGTCGTCGAGTTGGACGCCGTCGACGTTGCAGGCGAAATGGAGAAAGGTCTCCGCGTCACCCGCCTCGGTTGCGATGACGAGCTCGACGGCGTCGTCCTGAAACACCGGACCGTCCCGTTCGGTGACGCGTGTTTCCAGTCCCTCGGCGCCTACGTCGAAGCATCGGATGGCCACGCAAAGTCCCGAGCCCGTCCACGCAACGATGCCTTCGGAGCGTTGAAACGGCAGGCCGTCACCGTCGCGGCGGTTGAATTCGCCGGTCTTCTGGGCGCGGCGCCAGAAGGTGTCGTCGGCAACGCCGTCGATTTTGATGTTGGATTCCTCGATCCGCAGTGCGGTAAGACGCGGCGGCGGTGACGTCGTCACGGTTGCGGCAAAGGTGACGCCGCCGCCGCAAACCAACAGCAGGCAGCCGGCAAACCAGAGCTTGTGCAGCGCGGGATTGGCACGTTGGCGGATCTGTGTCATGAACATAACCAAGTATGTGTGGAATTAACAAGATAATTGCCGGCCACTGCCATTGCAACAGACTGGTACTGCATGAAGTAAATTCTTCCGCATAGCCCCGCCTCTGGCGCTGGCGCCCGGATGCACCCGCAAACGTCGTCGGCCTGCGGAGATCACGTTGCAGCAGCATATTGCGGATCGGCCAACAGACCGTTGAAACGTTCGGCGCACTGCTATCTGTTTGTGAAGCCCTGGTAGGCGCTGTGGTCGAAGGGATAGACGTCGGCATCATCCGGGCCCGGCAACTGCCAAAGTTGTTCGTTGCGCACAAAGAAGTAGCCGAGATTGTTTTGTGCGGCGCTGCTGAACGTTTTCGGCATCGACACGCGAATCTGAATTTTCACTGGGCTGTTCAGATCCGCCCTCTTGCCGTGCCACAGTGCGAAAGTCATGACGCGGGTGAACGCCCTGGCGTGCTTGCAATACCGACGATTTCGCCTATAGTCCGCGGTCCAATGTTTCCCAATATTTGTCCCCATCGTCTAGAGGCCTAGGACGCCGGGTTCTCATCCCGGTAACACCGGTTCAAATCCGGTTGGGGATGCCATCCTCTGCACGCCGCGCCGGCCAGAACCACCTCACATCATTCGCTATGCGTGGTCGCAGGCCCGTACAATATTTTTGCATATATTGCCTGTTCACGCTTGTCGCTCTGTCGCTGTATTGGCATACACTCGATTACCCGTTTGTCTTCGACGATTATCAGAACATTGTAGAAAATTCGCATATCCGCATCACTTCCCTGAACTGGGAGAACCTGCAGCGGGCCGCCACCAGCAGTAATCTGCACGAGCGGCCGGTCGCCAATCTTTCCTTCGCGTTGAACTACTACTTCGGCGACTACTCGCCGCGCGGCTATCGTCTGGTGAATGTCCTGCTGCATGGCCTGACCGCGTTTTTCGTATACGTCTTCTGCAGGTTGACACTGCTGCTGGCAAGGTCCAACAACGACGAGGACGCGAACAGGGTTGCCGTGTTTCCCGACATCCTTGCCGGTTTCATCGCGTTCCTGTGGCTGGTGCATCCGCTGCAGACGCAGTCGATCACCTACATCGTGCAACGTATGAACAGCATGGCGGTGTGCTTCTATATGGGCGCGCTGTGCCTCTACATCATTGGCCGCCGTTGCCGTGGCGGGAGCTGCCGGGCGTGGTGTTATACCGGGGCCGCTGCCGTGTGGCTGCTGGCAATGGGCTCTAAGCAGATCGCTTTCACCGGGCCATTCGTCGTGCTGCTGTACGAGTGGTATTTCTTTCGCAAGCTCGACCTTGCGTGGCTCAAGAAATACGCCCTGTATGTGGTGATGTCGATGATTGCCGCAACGGTGCTGGGATTGGCGCTGATTCAGTACAATCCGATCAACGAGATCCGCGGAACTTACCGGTTGCGCGACTTCACAATGGAACAGCGGCTGCTCACCGAGCCGCGGGTTGTCATCTATTACGTGACGCAACTGCTGGTACCGCATCCGAGCCGGCTGAATCTGGACCACGACTTCACAATCTCGACGTCACCGCTCACACCGCTCACCACGTTGCCGGCGATTCTCGCGCTGTGTGCGGCTTTGGTGCTGGCTGTTGTTATCGCACGACGAGACCGCTTGTTGTCGTTTTGTATTCTTTGGTTTTTCATTCATCTGGCCATCGAATCGTCTTTTGTCGCTCTCGAGATCGCCTTTGATCACCGCATGTACATGCCCGCTGTTGGTTGTCTGCTCGGTATCGTCTACGGCCTCTATCGCAGCAAGGCGATGTGGCGACACGGGTATGTGGCTGCTGTCTTGGCCGGGATTGTTGCCCTGCTGTTTATTTTCTGGACGTACCAGCGAAATCTCGTGTGGTCCAGTGCACTGACGCTGTGGGAGGACTGTGCCCGCAAGTCACCGAACAAGGCACGGGTCCAGAACAACGTCGGCATGGAACTGGCAAAGCTGGAGCGCTACGGCGAAGCAAAGGAATGGCTGCAAACCGCCGTCGACCTCGACCCGAACTATTACAAGGCTTATACCAATCTCGGCATCGTTTACGCCAAACTCGGGCAATACGACCAGGCTATCGCGGCCTACAACAAGGCACTGAAATTCCTGCCCGAGGACGCCGCCAGCCACAACAATCTCGCCTCCGCCTATCGTGAAATGGGCGAATGGCAATTGAGCCAGACGCATTATCAGCGCGCTATCAAAGCCAACCCGTATCACCTTGACGCCTATGTCGGCCTGGGCAATGTGCACATGGAAATGTCCAGCGCCTTTGCCGATGCCCGCAGCCTCTTCGAGCACGCACTGACGTTCAGCCCGGACAACCCGCAACTGTACAACAGCATCGGTATTACATACGCCCGGGAAAAAAAGTTTGGGCTCGCGCAGGAATATTTCGATAAAGCTCTGGCCCATGGACCGGCGACGGCTGAGGTTCTTTGCAACCTGGCCAATGTTCATCGAGACACCGGCCGACACCGCGATGCTGTCGACTACTACGAAAAAACACTGGCGATCGACAGCACATACGTCAAGGCGGCCTACAACGCCGGCCGCATGCTGCTGTCCCAGGACGAACCTGCGGTAGCGGAGAAGTGGTTGCGGCGGGCGATCGGAATTCAGCCGGACCACCCCGAGGCACAGCGCCAGCTTGACCGGTCACTGCGGCAGCAAGGGCGGGGCAGCCAGGTCGCCGATCGATGGATCGCCCGACTCAACGAAAATCCCCGGGACATCGAAGCCCACCTGCACCTGGGCAATCTGTATTTCGAACAGCAGGATTACGATCGCGCCGCCACACATTACGTGGCGATCGTCGATATCGACCCCGCTGTCGCTGTCGCTCATTTCAACCTCGGAGTCATCGCTATTCGCCGCGACGATCTCGCACGCGCCCACACGAGCCTGCGCCGAACTCTCGAGTTGCAGCCGCAATACGCCGACGCCCGGGCAGAGTTCGTCACCGCCACGAACCGCCTGGCGGTAGGGCTGCTGCAAGCCGGTCAGGTTCCGCGCGCTTTCCAATACTGTCAGGCGGGACTGAAGACGGTAAACGACAACGCTGTGCTGCACAACACCATGGGCGCCATTTACGGGCAGCAGGGCAAACTGACGCTGGCGGTCGAGTCGTTCAGACGCGCCGTCGAGCTCGATCCGGAATTTGGCGATGCCAAACGAAACCTGGCGGCTGCAGAAAAGATGCTGCGGGAACAATGATCGACTGACCTATGAAATTTTCCGCAAAACTGCACGGCCTTCCGATGCTCGTGATCGCCGTCTGCGTGATCGCCGCCTATCACGGGACATTGGCGTGTCCATTTATTTTCGATGACATCAGCAACATCGTCGAACGGCCCGCAATCGCGATGACAAAGCTCGACGCCGCCAGCATCGGCGCCGTGCTGGAGAATGGGCAACTGACCAATCGCTGGGCCGCCAACCTCAGCTTTGCGCTGAACCATTACGTCGGCGGCTTCGACAGCATGCGCGGTTGGCACATCGTCAATATCGCCATTCATCTGCTGGCCGGCTGGCTGGTTTACGCGCTTGGCGTCCTGACCCTTCGCCAGGTAGATCGAAACGAGGATACTGCCGACCGGCGACTCGGTCAAAAATCAATTGCCTGCACCGGCCTGGCTGCTGCTGTTCTATGGGTGCTGCACCCCCTTCAGATCCAATCTGTCACTTATATCGTGCAGCGCATGACCAGCATGGCAACGATGTTCTACCTGGCAGCACTTTGCCTCTACATCGTCGGGCGCCGGGCAACCTCGCGGCGTCGACAGGGAATATGCTTTGCTCTGATGCCGCTCGCCTGGTTGCTGGCTCTCGGTTGCAAGGAAATTGCCATCACCCTGCCGGTTGTGATCGTCATCTACGAATGGTTTTTCTTCCAGAAGCTGAGCCGCGGCTGGATCACACGCCGCCTGGGATTCTGCATCATTCCGTTTGCCGTCATGGTCGTTATCGGGATCATCTTTCTGCCCGACGAACCTTTGCGGCCCTTGGTCGAAGGCTATAAATCCCGGGATTTCAACATGGCCCAACGAGTCATGACCGAATGGCGGGTCATTGTGTTTTACCTTTCCCTGCTGCTGCTGCCCCTGCCGCAACGTCTCAACCTGGACCATCACTGCGAAGTCATTTCCCAGTCGATCTTTGCACCACCTTCTACCGTTGTGTCGCTGCTGTTCATCCTCGGGTTGCTTGCCGGCGCCTGTGTGGCGGCCCGGCGGTATCCGCTGCCGGCGTTTTGTGTCCTGTGGTTTTTTATCAGCCTCGCACTGGAATCGACTGTCATTAACCTCGAGCTTGTGTTCGAGCACCGGATGTACTTGCCGACCGTCGGGATCATGATCGGCGTGGCCTGGACATTTCGACGCTATGTCCCCACTGTGGCTGCCGTCCGGTGGGCTGTCGTTACCTGCATCGCCGCGCTTCTGTGTATTGCCACGATCGAGCGAAACCGTGTCTGGACGTCGAACGAAAGGATGTGGACCGACTGCGCCGAGAAATCGCCGAATAAATCGCGCTCACAGAATAATCTGGGCAAGTACCTTGCTTCAAAAGGCGATCTCGAAAACGGACTGATCCGGTTGCAACAAGCACTGGATAACAAGCCCGACTACCCGGAAGCGCACAGCAATATCATGGGCGTTTACCGGCAGCTTGGAAACTATGACAAGGCAATCGAACACGGACGCGAAGCCGTGCGACTAAGGCGTGATTTCGTCAGCGCTCACTACAACCTGGGCATTGCCTACCGGCGCGCCGATCGACTTGACGAAGCCGCCCATCACTACCTGATCGCCCACGAGCTCGATCCGGGCGACGTCAAAGTTCTCAATAATCTCGCGGCCGCTCTCCGGATGGATGGTAAACTGGACGACGCGCTTACGTATATCGACAAGGCGCTGGCCATCGATCCTGACTTTGAAATGGCCAGGAAGAACCGCACCGATATCCTCCAGCGCTTGGAGTTTCAACAATTCGCCGGCCGTTTGCAGTCGTTTCTCGATGACGGTGCACTCGAAAAGGCACTGGCATGGTGTGACAAAGCGATTGAAGAAGACCCCGGTTTCAAGGCAGCGCAGGTTGCCCGAGTACGCATACGTCGAAAGATGAGAAATCGCAGCTTCGCTCATGCCAGGACCAGGCTGGATGCCGGCAAATCATCCGACGCTATCGCTGCGTTCACCGAGCATTTGCGTAAGTATCCAAACCATGCCGAGGCACATGCCCAGACTGGCGTGGCATTACAGCGAACCGGTGAAAGTGCCGCGGCTGTAGGCAGTTTCCGTAAGGCCCTGGACCTCGGCATCCCAAGTCCGGGCGGGGTTTACAACAGTCTCGGCACCGCCTTGATGTCTCTCAATCGTCTACCGGAAGCGGAAGCGGCACTCAAGAAGGCGATCGTCGCGGCCCCCAACCTTGCCGAAGCCCACAACAACCTGGGTGCCTGCGTCGGCCAGCAGCAACGCCTGCCCGAGGCTCTTGAGCATTTCAAAGAGGCCTTGCGTTTGCGCCCTGGCTACGAGGACGCACGCCGCAATCTCTCCCATCTCGAACAGATCTTAAATAATTAGATGATAAGTCATACCTAATTCGAAATGATATTTTATATAGCAACAGGAAAAATTCAGATCAGGTATTTGTCGAGCAGGGCGCTACGAGGTTTCGGCGGGGTGCTCTCGAGTTCGGCACGGAGGATCTCCTCGTATCTGGGCTTGTCGGAGTTCTGATAGATGAGGCCGAACCAGGACTTGAAATGCTCTGCGGCGTCGAAGGCGGCTTGGAGATCGCTGGGATCGTGCTCGCGGACTTCGGCTTTCTTGACGAAACGTCTTTCGGGGGTCACGCCGTTCTTGTGGGTCAGGAAAGTCATCCAATCAGCCTTCTTGTGCTGAAACGCGTTTGGATCGAAATGCGGGCAACGCTGGGAAATATGGACGAATGAAAAGCCGGGGTGAGCAGCGGCAAGCTTCAACGTGGCTACGAGATGGTCACTCATCCAATCCGCAGTGTTGGCAACGAACGAGGCGCCGATACCCAATGCAAACCGCAAGGGATTGATCGGGTCGAGATACGTGCCCGTCGGCTGGGTATTGGTCTTGTGCCCCTTACGAGTGGTTGGTGAGGTCTGGCTTTTGGTGAGGGCGTAAAGCTCATTGTTGAACAGCAGATAGACGCAGTTGACATTCTTGTTGAAGCCGTGCAGCAGGTGGTTGCCACCGATACTGAGGGAATCGCCATCACCCGATTCGATGAAAATATTGAGGTCGGGCCGCGTCAGGATCAGCCCCGTAGCGAGAGGAATGGCGCGACCGTGGATGCCATGGATGCCGTAAGAGCGGATGTAGTTGGGGGTACGGCCGGAGCAACCGATACCGGAGATATGGACAGTGTCCGCGGGGTTGAACTGCTCGTCGACCATGACCCGCTTGAGGGCCATGAGAATACCGAAATCACCACAACCCGGGCACCATCGAGGGTTCTCGATGGCAAGCGATTTGATGGTCATTTCCTGCGACCCTTCGCGAATGGCCACGGCTGCTGGCGCTTCAGATATCGTGCTCACAGAGGTACTCCTGGATTTTCATCAAAACAGATCGCGGCGTCAACGGTCGTCCCGTTGCCGGGCTGAGGGCACTGATAATGTTCATTGCAGTTTCCATACGCAGTAACGATGCCAGCGGCGCCGGTTTCAGATCATCGCCATAAGCCAGCTCGACGGCCACAACCTTTTTGTACCGTTTAAAGATGTCGGCAAGCATCAGCGGCAGCGGGTACACAATCTTCAGATGCAGGCCGGCAACCGAAAGATTCCGGCTCTGAGCCACGCTGACAGCTTCGTGGATGATATCGCGGGCACTGCCCCAGCCGACGACCAGCAGGTCAGCGTCTTCCGGACCGAAAATCTCGGGCTCCTGCAGGGCGTAGCGGACAGCGTGCAGTTTGCGGTTGCGGATCTCGTGTGAGCGTTGCGCGCTGGCCGGACAATAGGCGACCTCGCCGGCGGCGTCGGTGTTGAGCCCGGTGACCCGGCGCATCCCATCGGGCGTGCCCGGGATGGCCTGATTGTCCTTAACCATTTCGATGGATTCCGGCAGCCTCTCGATGTAGAAGCGTTGCAGCACGTGGTCCGGGATGTCATCGATGGTTTCCATCTCGGTCACGGCCATTTTGTGCACGACCTCGAAACTGTTGGCGATCTGGAAATCGGTCATGACGATCACGGGGATCTTCAGTTTTTCCGTCAAGTACCGGGCGACATGCGGGGCATAGAAACAGTCGTCGACGTCAGCGACGCTGAGGACAATGGTGGTATTGTCGCCGTGGCGCCCAAAGATAACGGCCGGCAGATCGGACTGTGCGGTCTTGGTCGGCATCCCGGTGGATGGGCCGCTGCGCTGGGCGTCAATGACGATCAGCGGGATCTCGGCCATGGCTGCATAGCCGATGAACTCCTGTTTGAGCGACAGGCCCGGACCGGAGGTGCAGGTGATCGACGGGGTGCCGCCATAGTATGCACCGATGACGGCACCGACTGCAGCTATTTCGTCCTCGGCCTGGTGCACGATACCGCCATACGCCGCGAAATCCGCGGCCAACGTGTGCATCACTGTAGATGCCGGCGTGATGGGATAGCCACTCATGAACTTGATGCCGGCGTCGATAATGCCCGCGCTGAGGGCGGCATTGCCGTCGATGAGGATCTCTTCCTCGCGGCCGCGTGCCATGGCGATCTCGATGCGGTAGTCGATGTGCGTATCGGCGTAGTCGTAGCCATTCCGGAATAGCGTGATGTTCTTCGCCAGTTTGCCTTCCGGCAGTTTGAAGAAAACCTTGCGAATTTCCGGCTCGACGAGCTCGAACGTGAGATTGTAGATGCGGGCGAGGATTCCCAGATAGTAAAGATTCTTGCCACTGTTCAGTGATTTGATCAACATCGCAGAGGTTTCGCCGATTTCGAACTCGACCAATTCGTATCCGCGTTCGATGACCTGGTCAATGACACGCTGAAAATCTTCAGCGTTCGACTTGCGCAAACCGACGTCGAGCAGAATACGACATCCCGGTCCGGCTTCATGGTCACCGAGCCGCGTTTCCAGCAGGATCTCGTGAGAGGCAAGGATCAAGTCGGTATGGTTGCCGATGTTGCCGATCTTGAAGTCCGCGACGCGAATGATGGCACCGGACAGGGCGGCAGGGGTGCGCGGCGGCGGACTAATCTCCGCCGGGATCACCGGTTCACTATAAACGTGGACACCGGCTGCAGCGAAGGCACGAATGAGAATCTCGCCGGCCTTCTGCGCACCGAATCCAGCATCCATCAACACTTCAAACCGCGTGACATGTTGGTTCTCAACGACCGGTGTCACAGCTTGTTTTTCGAGTGGTTGATGCATTAGCAATATGCTCCCGAACAGGCGCCCATTAGGGCTCTCCGCTTTCAGACAAAACAACGGGTTCAAAATGACTAATATACAATCACTGTGGTAAAATGCGATCTATTCCCAGTGGATTTTGGCCCCTGACCATGGCGCAATGATGGGACTCATTTCGCCACCTTTTGAATAAGTTCAAGATTTGTTCTTGTAGCAACAAAACCCGGAAGTATATTCGCCGTTTTTCAGTACACTTGAACGCGAAGACATGAATTAAGGAAGTTCACTTGGCCCAGCTCTTTCCGAGATGGACGAATTACGTTCCCGCACTAGTCCTTTTCGGCATGGTCTTCGGCGGCATCGGCACAGTCGCTCTGGTGTGGTACTATGGCTCGCCTCACTTCATCGAGGTCGGCTACCGCCCCGAGCAACCAGTGCCATACAGCCACAAGCTCCATGTCGGCGAACTCGGACTTGATTGTCGTTACTGCCATGTGTCGGTCGAATTGTCCCACGAAGCGAATATTCCGCCGACGCAGACGTGCATGAACTGCCATGCCGCGGTCAAGCCCAAGAGCGAAAAGCTGCAGTTGGTGCGTGACAGTTTCGAGAACAACACGCCGATCGCATGGGTACGTGTACACAAACTTCCCGATTACGCCTACTTCAACCACAGCGTGCACATCAAAGCCGGGGTCGGCTGTGCCAGTTGCCATGGTAATGTTGGAGAGATGGAAACGGTTGAAGTCAAAGCGCCGCTGAGCATGGGGTGGTGTCTGGAATGCCACCGCGATCCGCAGCAGCATATCCGGCCGAAATCGGAAATCACCAACATGACCTGGGAGCCACCACCGAACCACGCGGAGCTCGTGCAGGCTGCCATGAAAACGCTCAACCCTCCGCAGGACTGTTCCTCATGTCACCGTTGAGCCCTGAGAAAAAAAACGAGTCGAAGCCCACGTACTGGCGCAGTCTGGACGAACTGGTCGATGCCCCGGAATTCCGGCAGCAACTGGAGCGCGAGTTTCATGAGGGCGCTTCGGAGACGCCGGACGATGTCAGCCGGCGGCAGTTCATCACCGTCATGGGCGCGTCCGTGGCGCTGGCGTCGTTCACTGGCTGCCGCCGACCGGTCGAGCACATCGTCCCGTACGTCCGGCAGCCGGAAGAAGTTGTCCCCGGCCGGGCCCTCAATTACGCCAGTACCATGCCGCTGGGTGAGGATGCCTTCGGCGTGCTGGTGCGTTCGAACGAAGGCCGCCCGACCAAAATCGAGGGCAACGAAAACCATCCGTCGACGCGCGCCTACGATCTGCCTGGGCAGAACAAGCGCCCCACGCCCCGCGGCGCCGCCAACAGCCTGATGCTGGCCTCTGTCCTCGATCTCTACGATCCCGACCGCGACCCGCTGGTCGAGATCAACGAAAAAGATCGACCTGCGCATCAGCCGTACGGCAAAGAGTGGGACCGACTCGCGGAGGTGATCACTGGCGCCAACCTCGGCACCGGCGCCGGGCTGGCGGTCCTTAGCGAAGGGTTTTCATCGCCGACGATCGAGCGGCTGGCGAAGAGATTCGGCGAACGCTTTCCCGACGCCCGCTGGGTCACCTATGATGCGATCAGCAACGAGAACGTCTATAAAGGAACCGAGGCGGTCTTTGGCCGGCCACTGCGACCTGTGTACAGCTTCGACCGTGCCAGCACAGTGCTGGCGCTGGACTACGACTTGGTTCTGGGCGAAAGCAACAATGTCCGTCACGCCGCTGACTTCGCAAAAGGTCGCCACGTCAAGGACAAACACGAGGACGAAAAATCCGTCAGCCGCCTGTACGCTGTCGAAGGCATGTACACGCTCACGGGCGGTATTGCCGATCATCGCCTGCGGGTGCGGAGTTCGCAGATCGGCGCGTTCACCGCAACGATCGCCAACCGGCTCGGCATCAAGGCCGATGGCGCCGGCGAATTTGACAGCCGCTTCGTCGACAGCGTAGTCGCCGACCTGCAGACAGCCGCGGCCCAGAATCGAGCGCTGGTGGTCGCCGGACGGCGGCAGCCGGCAGCGGTGCATGCTCTGGTGGCAGCAATCAACGAGAAGCTCACAACGGCGGACAGCCTGGTGGCAGCGCCGCGCACCGTCCACTATGTCGCAGTCGAGGATACCCGCACATCGAGCACCGAAGATCTGACGGCGTTGGTCGCGGACATGGCCTCGGGCGACATTAAGTCGCTGATCATCATTGGCGGCGACCCGGTCTACAATGCCCCAGGCGACCTGGATTTTATCGGTGCTTTACAGCGAGTGTCGTTTTCGATGTGTCTGGCGGATCGGTTCAATGAAACAGCAGTTCATGTCAATCATTTCCTGCAGCGTTCCCACTATCTGGAAAGCTGGGGCGATGCGCGCGCCTACGACGGCACGCTCAGTCTGATCCAACCACTGATCGAGCCGCTCTACAAGAGCCGTACGACGGCGGAGTTCCTCAATATTGTGAGCGCCGGAAAGGATGTCTCCGGTTACGACTTGGTGCGCCAGACGTGGAACGGCCTGATTGGCGCCATCGACGAAGGCGCCTGGCGCCGCATCGTGCACGACGGTGTGCATGCCGGCAGCGCCTATAAGCCGGTGCCGGCCAATCTGGTGACACGTCGGCTCGAAACGTTCCTGGCAAGCAATCCTGTGGCGCAGCCGAAGACCGGCATGGAACTGACTGTGACGGTTTCGAACTCGGTCTATGACGGACGCTACGCGAACAACGGCTGGCTCCAGGAACTGCCCGATCCGGTAACCAAGGTCACGTGGGACAATGTCGCGGCGATCAGCCCGGCAACGGCACACAAGCTTGGCATCAAGCGCAAGGGCCAGAAAGTCCGGGTGACAGCAGGCAAGCACAGCATCGAGCTGCCGGCGGTTCAGTTGCCAGGCCAAGCCGACGATGAGGTAACGGTCGAGCTTGGTTACGGCCAGGACATCGGCCGGGTCAGCCAGCAGGCAGGACGCAATGCCTACGCTCTGCGGAGTTCGCAATCGGACACTATCAGCGATGTCTCGGTTACGCTCGTGGAGGGCACACATCTGCTGGCAACAACGCAGGACCACCAAAGCATGGAGGGCCGCCCGCTGTTTCGCGAAAACACTTTAGTGGGCTACAAGAAGAGCACCAAGAATCACGAACTGCTGCCGGCGATGCACGAGATGGACGAGAATTTACAGCTGTACGGGTCGCACAGCTACGCCAGTGGGTATCAATGGGGTATGGCGATCGATCTGAACCTGTGTAACGGCTGCAACGCCTGCACCATTGCCTGCCAGAGCGAGAACAATATCCCGGTGGTCGGCAAGGTGCAGACCGAGAAAGGCCGCGAGATGTCCTGGATCCGTATCGACCGCTACTTCAAGGGCGACACCGACAATCCGCAGATGATGCACCAGCCGGTGCCTTGCCAGCATTGCGAAAACGCGCCGTGCGAGCAGGTCTGCCCGGTCTCTGCGACGGTACACGATGCGCAGGGATTGAATGTCATGGTGTACAACCGCTGCATCGGCACGCGCTATTGCGCCAACAACTGTCCGTACAAGGTGCGACGGTTCAACTTCTTCAACTTCACCAAGGGCAAGCCCGAAGTTCACAAGATGGTGCAAAATCCCGAAGTCACAGTGCGGTCGCGGGGTGTCATGGAGAAGTGCAGCTTCTGCATTCAGCGCATCAATCACGCCAAGATCGACGCTAAACTGGAGGACCGCCGGGTGCGGGACGGCGAGGTCGTGACAGCCTGTCAGCAGGCCTGTCCGGTCGGTGCCATCGTCTTTGGCGATATCAATAATGACAAGGAATGGAACCCGACAGACACGCGCGTGATGCATGTGAAGGGATCGGACCGCAACTACAAAATGTTGCAGGAACTCAACACGCGGCCGCGTACGACCTACCTGGGCAAGATTCGTAACCCGAACGCCACGCTGGCGCCGGCTGTCGCGGCATCGGACAGCCGCAGCCCCGAAGAGCATTGATAAGGACGCATGAGCACACACACTGAAACAAGCGAACCGCCACTGATCACCGGAACCCAGAGTTTTCACTCGGTTTCACAGCAGATCAGCGAGGTAACGGAGGCCCCCATTCAAGGGACCCCGAAGCTGTGGTGGGTGCTGATGGTGATTTCGCTATTGGCGCTGGCCAACCTCGGGGCGTCGATCGCGTATTTGTTCTGGGAAGGTGTTGGCATCTGGGGCGTGCAAAATCCGGTCGGCTGGGGCTGGGCGATCGTCAATTTCGTGTTCTGGGTCGGTATCGGTCACGCCGGCACTCTGATCTCGGCGGTCCTGTTCCTGCTGCGCCAGCGCTGGCGCACGTCGATCAACCGCTTCGCCGAGGCCATGACGATTTTTGCGGTCATCTGTGCCGGCATGTTTCCGGGCATCCACGTCGGCCGGCCGTGGGTGGCGTGGTGGATGGCGCCTTATCCGAACCAGATGGGCATGTGGCCGAACTTCCGCAGCCCGCTGCTGTGGGACATGTTCGCTGTGGGCACATATTTCACCGTGTCGCTGCTGTTCTGGTACACTGGCATGATACCTGACCTGGCGACGATGCGCGACCGCGCAAAGAACAAGATCCGCAAGGTCAGCCTAGGCGTCATGGCCCTCGGTTTCCGAGGCAGCGGCAAACAGTGGCAGAACTACGAGAAGGCCTACCTCATTCTCGCCGGCATCTCGACGCCGCTGGTGCTGTCCGTACACTCGGTTGTCAGTTTCGACTTTGCCGTGTCCCTGGTTCCGGGCTGGCACACGACTATTTTCCCGCCGTACTTCGTGGCCGGCGCCATCTTCTCCGGCTTCGCAATGGTGATGACCCTGGCGGTGGTCGCGCGGACCGTCTACAAGATGGAAGATTTCATCACCATGAAGCACCTGGAGAACATGAACAAGATCATCCTGCTCACCGGCACGATGGTTGGTTACGCGTATGGCTGCGAGTTCTTCATCTCCTGGTACAGCGGCAATGACTACGAGCGCTTCGCTTTCGTCAACCGCGCGACCGGGGATTATGCCTGGGCTTATTGGACAATGATCTCGTGCAACGTGATCTTCCCGCAGATTTTCTGGTTCCGCAAGATGCGCCGCAGCATTCTGGTGATGTTCGTGCTCTCGATCACCGTCAATATTGGCATGTGGTTCGAGCGCTTCGTCATCATCGTCACGACACTGGCCAACGACTTCATGCCCAGTGCCTGGGACTACTTCACGCCGACCTTCTTCGATTTCTCGATCCTCATCGGGTCGTTCGGCCTCTTCCTTACCCTGTTCCTGCTGTTCCTGCGGTTCCTGCCGATGGTGGCGATCGCCGAGATCAAAGGCGTGTTACCGCAAGCGGATCCGCATTTCTACGAAGAGAAACACTGATGGTCCAGACAGAAAAAATCGAAGGGGCAGTAGCCCAGTTCGAAAACCCGGCGACGCTGATCAAAGCCGCGCAGAAAATGCGGGACGAGGGGTTCCGCAACTGGGACACGCACTCGCCGTTTCCCGTGCACGGAATGGACGATGCGATGGGCACCCCGCGCACCAAGCTGGGATGGATGGTTGCCTTATTCGCATTCTGCGGTACCACCGTCGCCTATTTGCTGCAGTGGTGGACAAGCGCGGTGGACTACCCCCTCGTCATCTCCGGCAAGCCGTTCAACAGTGTCCCTGCCTGGGTCCCAGTCATGTTCGAGCTCAGCGTCCTCGCCGCTGCCTTTGCTGCGGTGATCGGCATGCTGGCCTTCAACATGCTTCCACGCTATAACCACCCGGTGTTCAATTCCGAAAACTTCGTTGCCAAGCACATGGACGACGGTTTTTTTGTCAGCGTCGAAGCTACCGACGCGAAATTTGACAAGGAAAAGACCGTGGAATTCCTCGGATCCATTGGCGGCACCAATATCGAACTGCTCGTTGCGGACGACTGATTATGATCCGGAAGCGCCTCAATCTGATGACACTGGCAACTGTTCTGGCAGCAGTGATTCTGCTGGGTGGCTGCTATCGCGGCAAGCCCTCGTCCAAACCGCCGCTGCACGTGGTGCCGAATATGGACGCGCAACCGAAGTACAAAGCCCAGGACAAAGCCAAGTTCTTCAAGAACGGTTCCGCCATGCGCGTGCCGCCCGAACACACGATTCCGCGCGGCTACCTGCGTGCCGACACCATTTATTTCACCGGCAAGAAGGCGAATGGCGAGTGGGTGGAGAAGAATCCCGAGAAGATCACCATGGACCTACTCCAGCGCGGCCGGGAGCGCTACACCATTTATTGTGCCGTTTGCCATGACGACGCCGGTTACGGACAGGGCATAGTCACGAAGCGCAGTCCTGATCTGATACCGGTTTCGTATCACACCGACGCATTGCGCAAGCAGGCGGACGGGTATCTCTTCGATGTCATCACGAACGGTTCCCAAAGTACGCTGATGGGTTCGTACAGGCACCAGGTGCGCGTCCGGGATCGCTGGGCCATCGTGGCGTACGTTCGTGCCCTGCAACGCAGCCAGCATGCCACGGCGAATGACGTACCGCCGGACAAGAAGTAGCGTTTTCTGCAGTCGCCAGGCTGACTCTCATACCGTCTTCGGACACAACTGCCGAAATTATTTGCTTTGATCTGACACGGGATAGGCTTATACTATTCGTTTTGATTTCGGGCTTAGCAGCCCCTGGATCCGGAGACCCGTAATGTTTGAAACGTTCATCGTAACCGTCGTGGTATTGCTGATCACGATCGTTCTGATAGCGATCCGTATCATCTGTGTGCCGGGCGGAGAATTCCGCGGCACCTGCAGCACCAATAACCCGTTTCAAGAGCGCGAAGGGGATTGTCCCGTCTGCGGTAAGGAACCGGATGAAAAATGCCCAAGTGAACCGACCTCGGTCAACGGGGGAGTATGATCGAAGTTGGGCGAACCGGCATTTGACACATGGCTGATTTCAGACTCAAGGAAGGATATGACATTCCGTTGATCGGCGAGCCTGCAGACTCGGTTTCCGCAGCACCGCGCCCGTCTACCCTAGCGCTGAAACCGAGCGAATTCCGCGGTGTCAAAATCCGTTTGCTCGTCGACGAAGGTGACGTTGTCAAGGCCGGCTCCCCCTTAGGTTGTGTCAAAAACCGTGAGCAGCAGATCTTCACCGCACCGATGGCCGGCACAGTGAAGGCGGTCGTGCGTGGTGCCAGACGCACGCTGATGGAGATCATCATCAAGCCCGACGAAGCATCGGACGCCGTCTCATTCAGGCAGCACGATGCGGTTGCGATCAGCGGCCTGTCACGTGACATCGTCCTCGAGCAGTTGTTGAAGTCCGGACTGTTCAATGTTTTTCAGCAACGGCCCTTTGGCAACGTCGCCGATCCCGGTGTCACGCCACGTTCAATCTTTGTCTCCGCTTTCGACACCGCCCCGCTGGCGGCTGATACGGCGCTCATCGTCCGGGGCAACGAGGCGGCATTTCAGGCTGGTCTCGATGTTGCCTCCCGGCTCGCCAGCGGCAAGGTGCATCTGTCCGTCGACGGCCGCCGTTTCGATCTGCCGAAAGCCTTTTCCGAAGCAAATAATGTCGAACTGCACCGTTTTTCCGGACCGCATCCAGCCGGCTGCGTTGGTGTGCAGATTCACCACATCGACCCGATCAAGCATCGACGTGATGTCGTCTGGACAACAACTGTGCAGGGCCTCATCCTCATTGGCCGGCTTTTCCTCGAGGGCCGGTACGTCCCGGACATCACGATCGCACTGTCGGGTTCCGCGGTCACAGCGCCGCAGCACTACCGCACTGTTGTCGGTGCCAATATCGCAAGCATTACCAACGGCAACGTCGAGCATGGCGAGCTGCGCTACATCAGCGGTGACGTGCTTACCGGCACAACATCGACGCCGGACGGGCACTTGAATATGAAGCCGTCGACGCTGACGGTGATTCCCGAAGCGACAGAGTCGGAGTTTCTCGGCTGGGCTCTGCCCGGATTCGGACGTCTCAGCAAGTATCGCACCTATCCATCGGCCGTCCTTGGCGGCAAGAAGTTTGCGCCCGATACCAAGCTGAACGGCGGCCACCGCGCCTTTGTAGCGACCGGCTACTATGAGCAGGTGCTGCCGATGGACATTTACCCGATGTACCTGCTCAAGAGCATCCTGGCACAGGACTTTGACGAAATGGAAGGGTTAGGCATTCTAGAAGTGACGGAAGAGGAATTCGCACTGTGCGAGTACGCCTGTCCGTCGAAAGTTAATGTCCAGCAGATCATCCGTGACGGCCTGGACCTGGTGGAATACGATGGTTAAATGAAGTTCCTACAAAACATTTTCGATAAGATGCGGCCCGACTTCGAGAAGGGGGGCAAGTTCGAAAAGCTCTACCCGCTTTTCGAGGCCAAGGAATCCTTCACGTTCGTGACCCGCGACCGGACAAAGAGCGGCGCCCACATCCGCGACGCGCTCGACACCAAACGCATGATGTCGACCGTCATCGTCGCGCTGATTCCATGCATGCTGTTCGGCATCTACAACGTCGGGTACCAGCATTTCCGCGCCTATGGTGTCGCCGATCCGGCACTGATGCAGTGTGTCATCAAAGGGGCCTGGCATGTCATGCCGATCATCATCGTCAGCTACGCCGTTGGCGGTATCTGGGAGTTGATCTTCGCGGTCGTCCGCAAGCACGAGCTCAACGAAGGATTTCTAGTCACCGGCCTGCTCGTTCCCTTGACACTGCCACCCACGATACCGCTGTGGATGGTCGCCGTCGGAGTCAGTTTCGGCGTCGTCATCGGCAAGGAAGTGTTCGGCGGTACCGGCATGAATGTGTTCAATCCGGCATTGACGGCCAGGGCTTTCATATTCTTTGCCTACCCGGCCGCGATCTCCGGGGACAAATGCTGGCGCGTCGTCGAAAACACCACCTTCGGGGCGGTCGACGGCACGATCGTCGACGGATTCTCCGGCGCCACGCCACTGCTGGTTGCATCAACGACGGATACCATGGCTGTCACCGAGCGATTGACTGAGTTCGGCCAGGCGACGGGGTATGCCGATTTCTCATGGGCCCAGTCGTTCGTTGGACTGATTCCCGGATCGATCGGCGAGACCTCGGCACTCTGCTGCCTGATCGGTGCGGCCATCCTGCTGATCACCGGTGTCGGCAGTGCCCGGATCATGATCGGCGTACTGATTGGCGCGTTGTGCATGGCTTCGCTGCTGAATGCAATTTCGATCAAGGACCCGACGAGCATGTTGGCGATACCGGTGAAGCAGCACCTGGTCTACGGCGGCTTCATGTTCGGGTTGGTCTATATGGCGACCGATCCGGTGTCCGCGTCGCAGACCGCGATAGGCAAATGGATTTACGGATTCCTCGTAGGGTTCCTCGCCATCCTCATACGGACGATCAATCCGGCTTACCCCGAAGGAATGATGTTGGCCATCCTGTTCATGAATGCATTTGCACCGCTGATCGATTATTTCGTCATTGCCGCGCACATGAAGAAACGAATGCGGCGGTCGAAGGAGAGTCAGGCTTATGCGTAGCGGCCCCTACACCGTTGTTTTCGTGAGCACCATCGCGATCGTCTGTTCGCTGCTGCTGTCCACTGCTGCTACATTGTTGCGGGACCGGCAGGATCAAAACGAGGCACTCAGCAAAAAGGAGAACATCCTCAAAGCGTTCGGCGTCACCAAAAAGATGGATGGCGCGGCGATTGATATGTTTTTTACTGACCACGTCGAACTTTTTGCAATAGACCTCGAAGGCAACATCGATGCCGAGGTCGATGCCGCACAGCTTGATATGGAAGCCGAGGACAAAAAAACGGAAGCCTCGTCCCGGCGATATCCGATTTACCGCTGCACCATAGAAAACGAGGTTATCTATTGCGTGCCGATTATCGGCAGAGGCCTGTGGTCGAAACTGTACGGCTATCTTTCGCTGGAGTCGGACCTGAACACCGTCAAGGGTATCACGTTCTACAAGCACGGAGAGACGCCGGGGCTGGGCGCCGAGATCGAGAAAAATTGGTTCCAGGACAATTTCCTGGGCAAGACGATCAACGACCAGACAGGCACTTTCGTTTCAATCGAAGTGGTCAAAGGCAGGGCCGTCGACGCTTATGCCGGCAACGAAGAAAAACTCTCTCATGCCGTCGACGGCATCAGCGGCGCCACGATCACCAGTCGCGGCGTAACCAAGATGCTGCACGAAGATCTCACGAAGTATGTGCCGTATTTCAAGCAACTGGAGGCCAACTGAGCCATGGCAGATGCCACTGAAACTGGGGAACCGCTGTTTTCAGCGAAAAACCGCAAGACATTCAAAGACCCGTTCATGGTGAACAACCCGATCACCCTGCAGGTGCTTGGAATCTGTTCGGCCCTGGCCGTCACCGCGCAACTCAAACCGTCGCTCGTTATGGGCATCGCGGTGGTGTTCGTAGTGGCCGGCGCCAATATCACGATTTCGGTGATGCGCAAGTTCATTCCCGGGCGCGTGCGCATCATTGTCGAGATGACCGTTGTGGCGACGCTCGTAATTCTGGTCGACCAGGTGCTCAGAGCTTACGCCTTCGAAGTCTCGAAACAGTTGTCGCTGTTCGTCGGTCTGATCATCACCAACTGTATTGTGCTCGGTCGTCTCGAGGCGTTTGCCATGGGCAACAAGGTGTGGCCGTCCTTCCTCGACGGTCTCGGCAATGGCCTGAGCTACGCGGCAGTCATTGCCATTGTGGGATTCTTCCGCGAATTGATGGGATCCGGCCAGGTGCTTGGTTTCAAGGTCGTGCCGCAGGCACTGTACGACAACCTGGGCTATACGAACAACGGCCTCATGGTGCTGGCGCCTGGCGCTTTCATCATTCTCGGGTTATTGATCTGGGTGCAGCGCACCGTGTCCGGGCACCTGGAGGATTAAGCGATGGAATACATCAATCTAGCGATCAAGGCAATTTTCGTTGAGAACATCCTGCTGGCCTACTTCCTCGGGATGTGCTCATATCTGGCCGTGTCGAAGAAAGTACCGACCGCCATCGGTCTGGGGCTCGCAGTGATTTTCGTGCTGACGATTACCAGCCCGGTGAACTGGTTCATCTATGAGTACTTCCTGAAGCCCGGCGCCATGCACTGGACGGGCAACGCCAAACTCGCCGCCATGGATCTGAGCTTCCTCAAGCTCATCTCGTTTATCGCGGTAATCGCCGCGATGGTGCAGATCGTCGAGATGTTCATCGAAAAGGTGTCCGACACGCTGTACAACCAGCTTGGCATTTTTCTGCCGCTGATCACAGTGAATTGTTCGATCCTTGGTGGGGCGCTGTTTCTGGTAGAGCGTGAATACGATCTGGCGGAATCTGTCGTGTTCGGCAGCGCTTCGGGTATTGGCTGGTTCCTGGCAATTGTCTCGATGGCTGCGATCCGCCAGAAGTTGCGGTACTCCAATATTCCCGACGGCCTGCGCGGCCTTGGCATCACCATGCTTGTCACGGGGTTGATTGCCATGGCCTTCATGGCCTTTTCAGGTATCAGCCTCTAACCTCTATCGCGGGCTTCCGGCCTGCTGCTGGAAATCATGGATCACGTTTTCATCATCCTCGCCGGCACCGTGGTCATGCTGGGAGTCATTCTGGTACTGGTCCTGGCGTTACTGGCTGCCAGCAACAAACTGGTCAGCACCGGCAAGGTCACGGTTGTCATCAACGACGACGAGAGCAAATCGCTCGAGGTCGAGGCTGGGTCCACGCTTCTGAACACATTGTCAAGCAACGGGCTTCTGCTGCCTTCCGCCTGTGGTGGTGGTGGGACTTGTGGAGTCTGTCGTTGTCAGGTGCTCGACGGCGGCGGTGATCTGTTGCCGACTGAGGAAGGCCATATCTCCCGTAAAGAGGGCAAGGACCACTGGCGCCTGTCCTGCCAGGTCAAGGTCAAGCAGGACATGCGGATCCAGGTGCCGGCCGAAATTTTTTCCATCAACAAGTGGGAATGCGAAGTCGTTGCGAACGACAATGTCGCGACGTTCATCAAAGAACTGGTACTGAAGCTTCCCGAGGGTGAGAACCTGGATTTTGAATCCGGCGGCTACATCCAGATCGAGGTACCCAAGTACGAGATCGACTACAACAGTTTCGACGTCGAGGAAGAGTACCGCGGCGACTGGGACCGGTTCAACCTGTGGGATTTGAAAGCCAAGAACGGCGAGACTGTGGTTCGGGCCTATTCGATGGCCAACCATCCTGCCGAGGGCAACATCGTCATGCTCAACATCCGCATTGCTTCGCCACCGCCGGATCGCGCCAAGGGTGGATTCATGAATGTCCCCCCGGGCATTGCATCGTCCTTTGCTTTTGATCTCAAGCCGGGAGACAAGGCGACCGTCTCCGGACCGTACGGTGAATTTTTCATTCAGGAAACCGAGCGTGAGATGTGTTATATCGGAGGTGGCGCCGGAATGGCACCCTTACGGTCGCACATTTTCCATCTTTTTCACACGCTCAAGACTGGCCGCAAGGTTTCTTATTGGTATGGCGCGCGGTCTTTGCGCGAGATGTTTTACGAGGATCAGTTCCGCAAGATCGAGGCTGAGTTTCCGAACTTCAAATTCCACGTTGCCTTGTCGGATCCGTTGCCCGAGGACAACTGGGACGGGCACACCGGCTTCATCCACAGCGTCGTCCTGGACAACTACCTGGGCAAGCATCTGGCCCCGGAGGACGTCGAGTATTACCTCTGCGGTCCCCCCATGAT
>Ga0310124_10000212_pt1 | contig 39736 bp, 36 predicted proteins | sample CB11b_AW_Bot5_MG_FD_203507 | JGI IMG/M metagenome (GOLD analysis project Ga0310124, IMG submission 203507) | Marine microbial communities from Western Arctic Ocean, Canada - CB11b_AW_Bot5 | ecosystem: Environmental > Aquatic > Marine > Oceanic | place: Canada: Western Arctic Ocean | collected...
TTATGAGTGAAGCTTACGCTAAAATGACGAATGTTGTAAGGCAAGTAGAAAAAAACCTCAATTTTCTAATTTCGGCTCGTTCTATATTCCGTAACCTTCCTAATGTGGATAATGAAAAACCGTTGGCTGTCTTTGCAGGAGCACCTAATGTTGGCAAGTCCAGTCTGATTGCGGCCATATCCTCTGGAAAGCCAGAGATCAAGAGTTATCCTTTTACTACAAAAGGTGTTTCGTTAGGACACATAAAGGCCAAATACGATATTATTCAAGTTATGGATACTCCGGGTCTCCTGGATCGTCCAGATACAGAACGCAATGATATGGAAAAACAGGGAATAGCAGCCCTTGAACACCTAGAGCCAGTCATCGTATTTCTGACTGATTTATCCGGAACTTCAGGTTATTCTATCGAGATACAGACGGCCCTGCATGATGAATTGAAAGATCGTTATTCTAACTATAGCTGGTTAGATGTATATAGCAAATCTGACCTAGAGCCAGACTTCTCATTGGACTACCCAAATTCTATTTCAGTCTCGGTTATGGATGCTACAGGTATTGAGGCTTTAGAGTCAGAATTAGTTAGAATTTGTAAACTGTAATTATTCCTTAACTTGCATATTATGTGTGCTTCCAACAACTTCTTGACTGTAGGTAGACATTAGTTCAATAACCGCCTCATTCCTGAATTCTTTAAGATTCATGCTACCGGCGTTACTAAGTGCAGCCTTAATCTTTCGAACATCCTGTTTGAGTTTTGGCTTTAGTCTACCCCAATTCTCGACAGTTCCCTCTTCACCTTCCGCAAAGAATGTTTTGCGAGCCACGTGTCCATATCGATCCAGATTACGGGCCCTGGCTGATCCTTCGCCCCAAGTGGCAATGTATCGGATATCAGGTTCGTGACTGGTCAATTGCATAGTTTCATCCATCTTTTCTCCGGCAGCCTCGTAGAAATGATTGAAATATCCTCCCATCATCACTGCATCTGCAATGGTCAAAGCAATAATCATGTCACCTGCAGAAGAAACGCCTCCATCTATTATCAGAGGAACATAATTGCCCGTTTTATCAAAATAATCATCCCGCGCTTGACTGGCTTCTAGTAGTGCGGTCATTGGTGCCCTTCCCGTGGCTTTCTCGCGTTGAGTAGTGCATATCGATCCGGAAGACATCCCGACCTTGATGACATCAGCTCCATTTTCCATCAGAAATCTTGCCCCATCATAGGTTATTACATTTCCGACACAGATTGGTAGTTTGGTTTTCATATTCTTGAATTCTTCAATAACTTTTGAGGTATATTCATTGAATCCATCCGATGTATCAACCACGATCATGTCCACTCCTGCATTCACACAGGCTTGAACTCTTCCCTTCCATCCTTTGTGGGTTGAGATTGCTGCGGCCACAGGTATATTCTCAATATCTTTTTTGAAGGCTATTTTGACTAATCTTCCTAAATCATCCAGAACAATCAGATAATTTTTCCCACTAAGTTCCTTCTTTGCATCTTTTAGAGAGATATCTGGATTTTTGGTAATAGGTAGGTCCTTGAGGTCTATCATAATCTTGGTTGCTTCATCACCAGGTGTTGCATTGGCTTCCAAATATCTATCAAAACTGAATAATCCCAAGAAAATATTGTTTCTATCTACAATTGGCACTTTAGAATGTCCGTGCTTTTCAACAAGCCGGACAACCTCGTCAATAGTGGCAGTTTCTCTGACAGTTATAGGATCCTCAACAAATCCCATTTCATATCCTTTTATCTTTTCAATTATAGATACTTGCTCTTCGATTGAAAGTCTTGCGGGAAGTACACCTAGTCCTCCTTCCTTTCCTAGGGCTAGGGCCATTTCGTAACCAGTAACAGAAGTCATTGCTGCACTGAGAAAGGGGTGGCTCAGTTTTAGCCCACCCAAGTTGATTTCTAGATTTATATTCTGTAAAGTGCAGTCCTTAGAGGTAAAGTTTGTCAGAAGACAGAATTCTCCAAAAGTTTTGCCTGTTTCTAGTACAACTTTCTTTGCCATTCAAAGGCATAACAGATAGATTTATTAAATTATGTTCAACCCTTTTCATTAGGCGTATAGATCTCATTAGTAGTAATCCTAACTCTAACGAAGGTAGTGCATTTGGGCAGGTCCTTTATCCTTCTTGCACCGACGTATGAACAAGCCGAACGGATGCCTCCAAGAATGGACTGAACTGTGATTTCCACAGCCCCTCTGTATGGAACTCTTACTTCTTTTCCTTCAGGAGCCCTGTGCTTTGCCACTTCTCCAAAATAAGTTTTCATCGCCCTGGCCGAGCTCATGCCATAGAAGGCCTTGTATTGAGTTCCTTCCTTAGTAGTCTTTAGTTCACCACCAGATTCATCGTGGCCAGCAAACATACCTCCCAACATCACAAAATCTGCACCTGCAGCGAAAGCCTTTGCAACATCCCCTGGGGAATTACATCCACCATCGGACATAACATGCCCTCCCAGACCGTGGGCAGCATCTGCACATTCGGATATCGCTGAAAGCTGGGGATATCCTACTCCAGCAATTTTCCTTGTGGTACAGACAGAACCGGGCCCAATCCCAACCTTGACTATGTCAGCTCCAGCAAGGATAAGGGCTTCCGACATTTCTCTAGTAGCAATGTTACCAGCGATGATGATTTTATCCGGGAATTGTTTGCGAACCTTTCTGACAAATTGCAAGAAGTCTTCTCGATAACCATTTGCAACATCCAGACAAATGAATTTTAATCCATTATCAAGTTTCATTTTTTTCTTTAACAATTCAAGACTTTCGTCAGTAGAACCTGAGGTTATGGCGATGTTATCAGGGTCCATTCCTTTTTCCAGAGCGGATTTAATTTCTTTGACTGAATAGAATTTCTGAAGACATGTAAGCATTTCATTCTTTTGAAGAGCCTTTGCAATTTCAAAAGTTCCAGTAGTATCCATATTAGCGGAGACAACAGGTACTCCTTTCCATTCCATTTTCGTGTGCCTGAATTTAAATTCTCTAATGAGGGTCACATCAGATCTTGACTTCAGGGTACTTCTCTTAGGTCTTATCAGTACATCACGAAAGGTTAGCTTTAGGTCGTCATCTATGCGCATCGTTTGCCCCTATCTCGCCTACTTGGTCTCTATTAAATGATTTGCTTCTCAGTCTATGTCTTCAGGTTCCATGACCATGACATCTTTCAGATGTCTATACCTTTCATTATAATCCAATCCATATCCTACTACAAATTCGGGAGGTATCTCGAAGCCAACATAGTCTATCTCAAAATCCAATTTGGCTACCGTTTTCTTGTAAAGTATTGCAGCTACAGATACGGATTTTGGTCCAGCTTCTTTGAGTCTGTTGACAAGAAAATTAATGGTAAAACCGGAATCAATAATATCTTCTACAATGATTATATGTCTATCATCTATATCTGCTGAAATATCCTTCCTAAATTTTATGGTCCCTGTTGATGAATCATCTTCATAACTTCGAATCTTGACAAAATCAACTTCAGTGTTTATGCTTAGCTCTCTAAGAAGATCGGCCATGAATACATAACATCCATTTAGAATTCCAATAAATATAGGTGATTTATCTTCGTAATCTTTGGAGATGGTATCAGCTAATTCCTTTACCCGTTTTTTTATCTCAGATTCTGAAAGTAGTAATCTCATGCCTTAGTATTGCACTAAGGAATGAACGTTATATTGATTTAGCCTTTTTCTCCCATTTAATTTTTCAAGTTCAATTAATACACTAAGTCCCTTGATATTTCCGCCTAATTTTGATACTAATTTACATGTAGCCTCAGTGGTACCCCCAGTTGCAATCAAATCATCCACAATAAGGACGTTTTGCCCTTTTGTAATAGCATCTTTGTGTATCTCTAAAGCATCAGTTCCATACTCTAGCTCATAAGAGACGCTCTCTGTTTTCCAAGGCAACTTTCCTGGTTTTCTAACTGGAACAAAACTGCAATCTAGAACATCTGCGATTGGGGCTCCAAATATGAATCCCCTTGATTCGATGCCGACGACAACATCGATTCCGAGATCCATAAATGGGGCTGCCATTTCCTTTACCGATGCCCGTAGGGTATCTATGTTTGATAGGACTGGCGTAATATCCTTGAATAATATGCCTTTTTTTGGGAAGTCAGGGACATCTCTTATCTTATCAGCGATACTGTCTACACTCTCTTTGGATTCCATGGTCTAGGTATTCGGCGTGTTTCCCTGAGCCCTATTGGACTCAGGGGTTTTCATATTTTATCTAAAATATGAAAGATAGTAGCCAATCAAAGGTTGATTGGTCACCAGGTCCGACGTAGAACATCAGCATTAGAACCGCAAGCACATTTACAACCGGGTTCAATTTGTCCATTTTGCCCATTCCTATCTTGATTGCTACGTAAGAGATCAGACCCCATGCGATTCCGTCTGCAATGGAATAGGTGAAAGGCATCAATACCATTGTGATGAATGCCGGGATAGCCATTTCTTTATCATTCCAGTTGATGTCCGCAGCCTGTTTCATCATCATAGCGCCTACAATTACTAGTGCTGGAGCTACAGCAAATGTAGGTATTTGGCTGAAAAGACCTGCAAATAAAAGACCTGACAGCATCAATACACCTACAACTACGGCAGTCAGTCCAGTTCTACCACCTTCCTCTACACCAGCTCCAGATTCAATGTATGTGGTTGTAGTGCTAGTTCCCATTGCAGCTCCAACCATGGTAGCAGCAGCATCTGACATGAATGCTTCATCAGAGTCTTCTAATTCATCATTTTCATCAACAAATCCACCTTGTCTTCCCACAGAATATAGAGTTCCTGCTGTATCAAATATATCTACAAAGAGGAAGGCAATCATTACTAAGATGAAATCACCCATATTATCTCCAGACAAGTCTCCAAGTGCACCGAAAGCGGCAAACATGGATTCTTCCGGCAATCCCGCAACTTCAAACAGTCTACTTGAATCAAAGTGATCCATGGAACCAACAGCAACGGCTTCAACACCGTTGTATGGATCAGAAGCTCCCATTATCCAGCCACCGATAACAGTTGTACCTAATATTCCATAAATCATGGCTCCCTGAATTCCTCTTGCCATCATGACAGCTATTGCTAGAAGACAGATTAGCGCCCATAATTCACCAGACTGATAGGTGAAACTTTCAGTTGCAGCTAAGTTGACTAAAGTAGCACCATCGTCTTGAATCCAGCCCATCTCTCTAAATCCGATAATTGCTAAGAACATTCCGATACCAGCACCTGTAGCAATCTTCAGGTCCTTTGGTATAGAATTGATCATTTCGGTTCTCCATCCTACCTGAGGCAAGGATAGTATCATGAAAATCACACCTTCAACCAGAACGGCCGCAAGCGCAACTTCCCAAGCAATACCCATACCCATAACTACAGCGAAAGTAAAGTAAGCATTGAGACCCATTCCTGGGGCTAATGCGAACGGTTTATTCGCCCAGAGACCCATAATTGTACACCCTACGAAAGCCGCTATTGCGGTTGCGAAGAGTGCATCGTTGAAGGGTATCCCCTGTACTGCTCCATCAGTAATTGCTTGAGGAGCAGAGAGTATGCTAGGATTGACAAACAAAATGTATGCCATTGTCAGGAACGTTGTAATTCCAGCCCTTATCTCGGTCTCCACCGTGCTTCCAGCCTTTGTGATTCCAAAGGTATCTTCTAGAAAGTCGCCTGTTTCTGCTGGGGCAGATGGAGCATCCATTCCAGAATCTTCGTCACCACTATTTTCCATATCGTCGTCACTCATGGTTTTTACACCTAAAAATCTTTACAAGAGAATCGTTTATTAAGTGTATCGGGTGTTTTCGTTTTTAAAACAGATGTTTTTATCGTCTATAAATTCCGTTTCTTATAATCTGCCTGACTAAAAATTCGGATGCGTCTCTCAACAGCGTGTTCCTTCCATTTCCTGTAGTCTGATTTTTTCATTCCCTTCTTGTGAAAATACAACCCCTCGGCATCACTTGCTTTAATTGCATCATCAAGAAGAGTTGGTGTTAATGAGGGAAGTCCATAATTTGCGACCATATGTCCCAAACACACCTCATGTGAAAGCGCAGCTTCTGTGAATCTAGGTGTATAATGTCCTCCGCCAATTCCCACTACAGTTACTCCTTCGGCTGGTTCAAGTTCCAACAGTGATCTTATCAAAGTTTCAGCAGGTTCCCTCAATTTCCATTGATCCTCTCCGGAACCTATCTCCAAGAACATGGTTGGCTTGTCTATCAGAGGTCCATGGTGTGTAGCCTCAAAGCAGACATCGTATCCCGGCAATCTGTTTTTGTATATACTCAGTAGTAATCCGGTCATCCATTGAGGTGAGGCTCCAGAGACTCTCCCTTCTTGACCTCCATAGTCGGCTTTACCCCAATTTCCGATTGGATGAACAGTAAGACTCGGCCTTCCACTTGCAGCTTTGTGACGAGATAAGAAAATGATATTCTTGACCTCAATCCCCGTTTCTTCAGCCCATTTTTGATCTATGCCCTCAGCATGAATGTGCAACTTTTTTATAGTTATGAGTCTTGTTCCACTTAGACAAAAATTTCCGTAATCCTTTGAAAGGTGCCATATTTTCTCCCCATCAAATCTACCATCTTCTTCCCATTCTGCCATTTCCAGTAGTCTGTCTCTCAAGTTTTTTGAGGCTGTATCTGCCTCCGAAGCTATAATCAGGTTCATAGGCCTTCTACAATTCCAACTTTCAGATTCCTTTCCCTAGCTACTTTTCTTGCTTCTTCGTAGCCGGCATCAACATGTCTCATTACACCAGTACCAGGATCTGTAGTCAATACTCTTTTTAGTCTCTTGTCAGCTTCTTTTGTACCATCTGCTACTACTACCATTCCGGCATGAAGAGAGTAACCCATACCAACTCCACCTCCGTGGTGGAAACTAACCCACGTAGCCCCTGCTGCAGTATTCAATAAAGCATTCAATACTGGCCAGTCAGCGACAGCGTCAGAGCCGTCCTTCATTCCTTCCGTTTCACGGTTAGGGGATGCAACAGATCCTGCATCCAAATGATCTCTTCCAATAACAATAGGGGCACTTACCCTTCCACTTCTTACTAATTCATTGAATGCTAATCCAGCCCGAGCCCTTTCACCATAACCCAACCAACATATTCTTGCCGGTAAACCTTGGAATTCCACTCTTTTTTGGGCCATCTTAATCCACCGGTGTAGAGCTTTATCTTCAGGAAATAAATCCAAAATAATTTTATCGGTTTCATAAATATCATTTGGATCACCTGATAATGCCGCCCATCTAAAGGGTCCTTTCCCCTCATAGAACAAGGGCCTAACATAAGCTGTAACAAATCCAGGAAAATCAAATGCATTTTTCACTCCAGCCTCTTTGGCCATTGCTCTCAGATTATTTCCATAATCAAAGGTTATAGCTCCATTTTCCTTTAATTTGAGCATGCAGCGTACATGGTCAGCTATGCTACTGTAACTTCGTTTGAGATATTCCTTTGGATTCTTTTCCCTCATTTCTCCAGCTTTCTCCAAACTCAATCCTTGTGGAATATATCCAATCAGAGGATCATGTGCAGATGTTTGATCAGTCAATAAGTCAGGTACAATTCCACGCTCAATTAATCTCTCTAACAAATCTACTATATTGGCCACAACAGTGATTGATTTTGCTGTCTTTTCTTCCTTCCATTTTAGAGCTAAATCTATAGCTTCATCTATATTATCTGAAACCTCATCACAATATCTTGTAACCAATCTCTTTTTTATTCTCTCTGAATCAACTTCAGCGGCAAGGAACGTTCCTCCGTTCATAGTAGCCGCTAGAGGTTGTGCGCCCCCCATTCCTCCTAATCCTCCGGTCACCACTAATTTCCCTTCTAGGTTTCCATCAAAGTGCTGTCTAGCTGCTTCAGCAAATGTTTCATAGGTTCCCTGTAAAATTCCCTGAGAGCCAATATATATCCATGAACCAGCGGTCATTTGGCCAAACATCATCAATCCTTTCTTTTCGAGTTCATCAAAATGTTCCCAGGTGGCCCAATTCCCAACTAGGTTTGAATTTGCCAGAAGAACCCTTGGGGCATTACTGTGTGTTTTGAACACACCGACTGGTTTTCCGCTCTGGATTAACAGAGTCTCATCGTTTTCAAGGGCCTTGAGAGACTTAACAATGGCATGGTAACATTCTTCATTTCTAGCGGCTTTGCCCCTACCCCCATAAACAATCAATTCTTCAGGTCTTTCGGCAACATCAGGGTCGAGATTATTCATCAGCATCCTGAGAGCAGCTTCCTGCAACCATCCTTTACAACTGATCTTTGTTCCACGGGGTGCCCGGATAGTATCCATGTTCTCTCATATAGTCTGTTTTAAACACATTTGCCCGAATATTTTAATAAAACCCGGTTATTTTGGAAATAGCTGCTCCCGGCGGATCCCCTCCCACCTCCCAAGTCGTCGGTTGAGCGGCAACTATTTTTCATAAAATGGCACTTCTTGTGTTCAATTACTTTTGCCTATAACCATGTTCCACAACCATTTCAAGGGATCATAGTATTCATCGACCACTCTTTCTTTCATTGGAATTATTGCATTGTCCGTTATTTCAATATGTTCGGGGCAAGCGTAAGTACAACATTTTGTTATGTTACAGAGTCCAATTCCCTGATCATCCCGAAGATGTTCTAACCGTTCTCCTTGATCCAGAGGATGCATCTCGAGACTTGCGGTCCTAATCATGAAGCGGGGACCTGCAAATTCATCTTTCATATCATGGGACCTTAGAACATGGCATACGTCTTGGCAAAGAAAACACTCGATACATTTTCTGAATTCTTGAACTCTGTCCACCTCATCTTGGAACATTATTGGATCTCCAGTTCCTTCGGTGTGTTGATAAGGTATTATCTGCTTGTTAACTTCATAATTCCACGAAACATCAGTAACCAGATCCTTAATCAGAGGGAATGTTTTCATGGGTTGGACAGTCAGAGTCTGATCCTCAGGATAATCTGACAATCTGGTCATGCAAGTCAATTTTGGTTCTCCATTAACTTCGGCAGAACAGGAACCGCACTTTCCAGCTTTGCAATTCCATCTTACAGCCAGATCCGGAGCTTCGGTAGCTTGGATAAGATGGATTGCGTCCAAGACCACCATTCCCGGTTCGACTTCAATCTCAAACTTATCTAGTCTGAGGTTATTCGGCACCCCCCTTTGCAATCTTATTTTTCTTTTCATACAACCTCTTTTAGAACATAGTCCTTGAGTTCAGTCGGCATCTCAAGTAGTGGGGATCTGACCACAGACATTCCTCCAGGGCCAGGCCGTACAATCATGTTTACTTTACCCAATTCATCATCATAATCCGGATAATCAAGACGTGTATGGGCTCCTCGACTCTCAGTCCTCTCTAATGCAGCCCTTGAAAGAGCTAGAGAGGTTATGATCATATTGTGTAGATCAAGACAGAGATGCCACCCAGGATTGTATTTCCGGTCTCCTTTAGCGTGCATCTTTGGAAGTCTTTTTTCCAGTTCCTCTAACTTACGTATCCCTTTCTCAAGTTCTTCACCAGTTCTCACAATACCTGCATGAGATTCCATTATTTCTTGAAGTTCTTGATGAATTTGGTAGGGATTTTCATTGCCATCTTCAAATGGTTCCAATGTATTTTCTATACTTTTCTTAATTTCTTTTCCATGGGATGAAACTTTGGAGTTCTCCTGCGCAAAGTTAGTAGCACATTGCCCTGCGATTTTACCAAAGACCAGAAGGTCCGAAAGAGAATTTCCACCAAGTCTGTTAGCTCCATGCATTCCTGCTGCCGCTTCTCCAGCAGCATATAGTCCTGGAACGGTAGATGCAGCTGTATTGGCCTCAACCTTAATCCCACCCATCATGTAATGGGTTGTTGGCCCGACCTCCATTGGTTCTTTGGTTATATCTAAAGTAGCCAATTCTTTGAATTGGTGATACATCGAAGGCAATTTCCGTCTGATATATTCAGGAGATTGTCTAGATGCAATATCTAGAAATACCCCGCCATGGGGCGAGCCTCTTCCCTCATTTACTTCAGTCATTATGGCTCTTGCTACAACATCTCTGGTAAGCAGTTCAGGCGGCCTCATAGCACCTTCCTCACCCTTAAGCCAGGAATTAGCTTCCTCCTCAGACTTGGCAGTTTCAGCAGCGAAGACATCAGGTATGTAGTTGAACATGAATCGTTCACCTTCACTATTAACAAGGATTCCACCATCTCCCCTGACTCCCTCGGTAACAAGTGTACCTCTCACACTAGGTGGCCATACCATTCCCGTTGGGTGGAATTGAACAAATTCCATGTCGATTAGATCAGCTCCGGCCAAGTAGGCTAGTGCATGCCCATCACCAGTATATTCCCAAGAATTTGATGTTACCCTATAGGCTTTGCCAATTCCACCCGTTGCCAGAATGACAGATCCTGCTTCAAATACAACCAATTTTCCTGAGGAACGGTAATAGGCTAATGCTCCCACAGCCCTGTTGCCGGATTTCAGGATGTCACTGACTGTGCATTCCATAAAGACTTCAATATTTTCCATGTGGACGGCGTGGTCCTGCAAGGTCCTGATTATCTCTAGACCTGTGCGGTCTCCTACATGCGCTAATCTGGGATATCGGTGTCCTCCAAAATTCCGTTGGCTGATTTTCCCCTCTTCAGTCCGATCAAAGACGGCCCCCCATCTTTCTAGTTCACGAACTCTATCAGGAGCCTTTTCGGCATGAATCTTGGCCATTTCCCAATTGGCCAGATTCTTACTTCCCCGAATGGTATCCCTGAAGTGGATTTTCCAGTTGTCTCTTTCGTCCACATTACCTAGGGCTGCAGCCACTCCACCCTCAGCCATGACAGTATGGGCTTTTCCAAGTAGGGATTTGGAGACCAATGCAACCTTGGCGCCATATTCAGATGCTGCAATCGCTGCCCTTAATCCGGCACCACCGGCACCCACGACCAGTACGTCGCATTCTCTAGTTTCAAAGTCTTCCATTAAATGATTCTCCAATCATCAATAATTCCAATGGCGCATAAACGGACATAAAAATCTGTAAAACAGACCCAGAAAAGAGAGAACCAGGCCCACTTCATGTGCTGTTTGTTCAAGCAACTAACACAGCCTAATGCTTTCTGTTGGACTTTAGGCTTCTTGACTATTCTGTCAGCATAACCACCTATCAGGTGCCTTAGGGAATGGCATCCGAATGTATATCCTCCAAGTAGTATGGCATTCAGCGTCAATACGATAGTACCTACTCCAATACCGAAATCACCTTCGAAAGGTCTACCATTGAACCACATGGATAGCCAAGCATCATAACTTAGGACGAAAATGAATATTATTGCAAAGTATAGCATGTATCTATGGAGATTCTGTAATATCAATGGCATGGAATTCTCACCCCAATAACTGTTTCTTGGTTCACCTACTGCACAGGCAGGTGGATCGGCCCAGAATGCCTTGTAGTAACTCCCTCGGTAATAGTAACATGTAACTCTGAATCCAGCAGGTGCCCACAGAATCAGGAATGCTGGTGACCAGGGTACTGCAAATCCAAGTATTTCTTCTGGCCAGAAGGTCGGTTTTTCACCAAACCATGCGTGCTCTGTTTCACCAAATAATTCCGGAGAATATAGTGGCGATAGGTAACTTGCCCCTCCTACATCATAGTAATAATTAGTGCCTTGAAAGGCTGCCCAAGTCATGTAAACAACGGCAGTGCCAAGACCCATGAATACAGCTAGTGGTTGTATCCACCAGAGGTCAGTTCTAGCAGTTGGAAAGAGTCCTTTGTCACCAGGTATAGTACAAGCACGTTCATTAGTTGCATCTGCATCAACAGGAGGCATTGTCTGACACTAGAAGGGGCGATTTATACAGCTTAGCAAGATTAACAAACTTATTTTAGGTCGTCCAAATATTAGGCTGTAATGAAGGCAAGTATTAGTTTAGTGATTATGCTTCTGAGCCTTTCCTTTATGGGTTGTCTTGAACCCGAGGATAAACGTACGATTATAGAAGAATCAGATTTGGAAGTGACCAGGTTAGTCGTATCCGAGGAAGAATTATCTCAATTTCCATATTCATTAGAACCAATCCGTAATTTTTCCGTTGTTGATCCCGCTTCGATGGATATCGCTACAGAACGTTTGTGGGCTGTATATGGGACTGAGGACATTGGAGGAAGTAGTGAACATAATTATGGAGGTAATTGTTGCGAGCACTATTTGGCCACAGATCAAGATGGTGTAATCTATAACCTGGGTGGAGAATGGCCATGGTATAGCACGGATAGAGGTCTGACCTGGATCGAATGGGTGCCTCCTGTAGTTAATACAGATTTAGGATGTGAAGAAGGCCAGTTTGACCCTACGGTTGCCCCGGGCTTGGGTGAAGGGTCAATTATTCAGGCACCAAATGGAGATATTATAGCTATGACTTGGTTTCCATATCCTAGCGTGGATGGAGTTGACCAATTCTATGCGATTTTGGGCAAGAAAGATCCCCAGACTAAAGAAATTGATTGGGAATGGTGTTGGAATTCAGCTGACAAAGAGCCATTTTATGACCGTTCTTGGCAAGTACCCATTGTCGGCCCAATCACTCCTGGCGAATATGCTACAAACAAATGCTCTTCGAATTGTCCATGGGCCAGTATGGTAGTCTCAAACTTTTGGAGTTACAATGAGCAAGGCTATCAGATTAGTGTAGATGGTCTGAATTATAGGCCTATACAGATTCCCGATAGTAATTCAGGAGGGCCCGCTGATTTAGAGTTTGATTTATATTTTGATGATTTAGGTCCTGAATGGGATTATATGCAACCCCACAGGGAGATGCGGGCTTCCCCTATTCCATCAGGAGGTTTATTGTTTCCACGCTGGTACAGTGATGGTAGCAACCTGTTCTTGGATACTAGTTTAGAGTGGCACAAACACACACTTCCTGGAGGGGAATTATTGCCTTCCCGCAATTTAGTCATAGACAGTTCGGGTGCCCTTCATAGTGTATCCTGCAATCAAGCAAGCCCTGGTTCTAAGGGATGTGATGGGACTTTCAATCTAACTCACCAAATTAGCTATGATGGCGGATATAACTGGACAAATTACACCCATAAGTGGCCTGGCTCTCTATCTGTTTCAGATAATACTTTTGAATGGGACTTTCAGGCAGATGGGAACCTAGATCTGGCCGTTATCTCTGTAAGGGTCCAGACTGAGAACAATGATACTGCAAGTGATGCTGACTTAGTGTTCCATATAAGGGATTATAGAGAAAGTATGGAGGCAGATTCTATAACTATGATTGGACTTGGGGATTTGGATGCAACATCAGGTGCAGGGAATGACGTAAGATTTGATTTCTCATCCTTAGCCATCTTACCTGATGGTGGTGTAGTAGTGGCCTATCATGACAGTACGGATCCAAACACTGATCCGATGTTTGCTATAGAATTAGAACTTCCCGAGGATTATTTCTATTTTATTCAGGATTGATTACAGAAAGTATTTCCTTAGCTCGATTTCTTAATGTTACTTCTGAGGTTCCAACGGCCTTAGCTATTTCCAATTGACTTCTTTTGACCTTATTATTCTTACAGGCTATATACAAAGCTGCACCTAGCAGAGCTGCTGGTGATATTCCTTGTCTGTAGTTGCTACTTTCGACGACCTTAATTATTTTTCCAGCTTCCTTTTCCACATAATCAGATATAGCTAGTTTATGGGCGAATCGAGGCAAGAAATTTGAGGTAGTAGTAGTATATACCTTCAATTTAAGTTTTCTGGTGATTAATTTATGCAAACGGCTTAATTCATTTCGATTCAGATGTGTCCTTTCAGAGATCTCATCAAGTGTTCTAGGAACGTTTTCCATTCGGCAAGCGGTATAGACTGCCGCTGCAGCAACTTTGCTGCTGCTCCTACCTCTGACTATTCCAGCTTTGGAAGAACTTGAGAATATCTCCAGAGCAGATTCTTTTATGGAATCCGTAACCCTGATCTCATTTGCTATCCTTTCTATTTCTTCAGAGGCCAGAAGTATACTTTTACTCGCTAGATTTCCAGACCTGGTGCTCTCTTGCCACTTTAGTATGGTCTTTGATGTCAAAGTTTGTTCAGATTGGAATTCGGGCGTCTTAGAGGACTTATCTTCAGGGCTGTATTTTATCCATTGAGGCCCAGCATCAAATATCAGGTCACAGTTCTTACACGACATTATGCCGTCACCTTCATCTTTGATATTATCGCCATCACAATCAGGGCATTTGACACTCATTTTCTGTAGACCTCCCTACCCACTAGTCTGGTTATCCGGGTTCCTTTTTGGGCGGCAATGGCAAGATAGGGTTCACTCACTGGTCCGAATATATTGACCACTCTTCCAACAAGTTTACTTTCAGCGTCAAAAACTTTGGTGTTCTTGGACACTTTTTTCTTAGCTATCACGATAGCTAGGTTTCTTGAATCCAGATGAGACACTTTTCCAAGGCAATGCATGTCTTACTCCGTAAAAACTACTATATAAAGTTTATGATTTGTGGTAAATGGCCTTATTATAGAATTTCTTCCAGAGTCTTTCCTAGTTCGGATGGATTCTCAGCAACATGTATTCCGGCTCTTTTCATGGCATTCATCTTTTCTTTTGCGGTTCCTTTGCCACCTGAGATGATTGCTCCTGCATGGCCCATTCTTTTTCCTGGAGGTGCGGTCCTTCCAGCTATAAATCCAACTATTGGTTTTGATACATAATCCTTGGCGTACTGTGAAGCGTTTTCTTCGGCAGTACCCCCAATTTCTCCAATCATTATGATTGATTTTGTATCTTCATCATTTTCGAAGGCTTCAAGGCAATCCCTGAAATTGGTTCCATTTACAGGATCCCCACCTATGCCTACACATGTCGACTGTCCAAGTCCTTTTTCAGTCACTTGGTTTACAGCTTCATAGGTCAATGTTCCTGATCGAGATATGATTCCTACATCTCCTTTCCTATGTATGTGTCCTGGCATTATTCCAACTTTACTCTTGCCCGGAGTAATTATTCCCGGACAATTAGGACCAATCAGACGAGCATCTATCGGTTCGAGGTATTTCTTTACCTTGACCATATCCAGTGCTGGAATTCCCTCAGTTATGGCAACAATCAAATCAATTCTTGAATCTGCAGCCTCCATGATGGCATCAGCTGCAAAGGCCGGAGGCACGAATATGCAGGACACATTTGCACCTGCATCAACTGCCTCATCCATAGTATCCCATATTGGTAGACCTAGAGTTTCCTGGCCACCCTTGCTGGGGGTAACCCCCCCTATGACTTTAGTACCATAATCAAGCATTTGCTCAGAGTGAAATTGACCATTCTTTCCAGTTATCCCTTGAACCACTATTTTACTGCTAGAATCTAGCCAGATGCTCATTTTTTCCTTCCCATGGCTTCAATTGCCTTGATTGCACCGTCATTCATATCGTCCGCAGTGATAAGATCCAATCCAGATTCAGCAAGCATCTTTTTACCTATTCCAACATTTGTCCCAGCTAAACGTACGATTACGGGGACATCAAGTTTTATTTCTTTAGCCGCAGCTATTATTCCTTCAGCGATGAAGTCACATCTCATTATTCCCCCAAATATATTCACAAAGATAGCTTTTACATTTGGATCCGACAATATAATCCTAAATCCTTCAGCTACCTGTTTTGAATCAGCTCCACCTCCAACATCTAGGAAATTAGCAGGTTCTCCATCATGTAATTTGATTATATCCATTGTGGCCATTGCAAGTCCCGCTCCGTTTACCATACAACCTATTTCTCCACCAAGTTTTATGTAATTGAGACCGACTTCAGTGGCTCTGACCTCTAGAGGTTCTTCTTCTTCTTGGTCACGAAGTTGTTCGATATCCGCATGCCTGAACAGCGCTGAGCTGTCAAAGTTAATCTTCGCATCCAATGCAACAATTTCATCAGCAGTGGTTACTACCAACGGATTTATTTCTACAATAGAACAGTCTAGGTCAACAAATAGGTTGTAAAGATTTTTCATAAATCCCATGCAGGACTTTATTTGTTTCCCCTCAAGTCCCAGTCCAAATGCAATCTTCCGAGCCTGCCAATCCCCAAGCCCTGTGACTGGATCTACATATACTTTCAATATCTTTTCAGGATTCTTTGAGGCAACTTCTTCAATCTCAATTCCCCCCTCGGTTGAGGCCATTATTACTGGCAATTCTTTCTCACGATCTAGTACAATCCCAAGGTAAAATTCTTTAGCTATATTACAGCCCTCCTCCACATATACTTTGCTGACATTGACACCTTCGGTAGTTGTTTGAGGGGTCACTAATTTTGAACCTATTATGTTGTTTGCAGCTTCGTAAACCTCGTCAACGGAACGGCATAGAACAATCCCACCGCCTTTACCTCTTCCACCAGCATGTATTTGGGCTTTGACAACCCAGATCTTACCACTTAATTCCTTACACGCATTTGCAGCTTCGTTTGAGTTCAAAGCAAGAATTCCATTCAGGGTCTTTACTCCATATTGTCTGAAAAGTTCCTTGGCTTGGTACTCATGAATATTCATTTGTGATTACACAAAGATTGGGGTTTAATATGCTAAGGTGCAGTCAAGCCGTTACGTAAAGATTTAAATAGAATACAATCTGGCGCCAGAAGCAGGTTATAAAATGGCCAAGAAAAACCCAGCCCACATGTTCAGGGGGAAGAAAAAGGCGTACACTCGGAAAGAGTATATTGGAGGTGTTCCAGCTAGTCGAATAACTCAATTCGATGTGGGCTTACCCTCCGGTAATTTTTCAGTTGAAGTTACCTTATCTGCTCAGGAAGAGTGTCTGGTCAGACATAATGCCCTTGAGTCTGCAAGAGTTACGGCTAATCGATACATTCAGACACATGCTGGAAGAGAGGGTTATCACCTAAAAATTAGAGTTTATCCTCATCATGTTTTACGCCATAACAAAATAGCGCAAGGTGCCGGTGCAGATAGGGTTTCTATGGGAATGCGTAAATCTTTCGGTAAGACCGTTGGTACTGCGGCAAGAGTCAAACCCGGTCAAAAACTTATAACTTTACGTACATCTGATGAATTTCTTGTACAGGCGAAAGAAGCTCTTAGAAAATCATCTCACAAACTTCCAACACCATGCAGGATTAACGTGGTTCAAGCATAAATGGCTGAAGTCGTGAAGAAACTAGGTTTAGCCAAACCTGATGGTTTTTTGTATTTTGTAGAGTCTGATGGAACTGTATGGAAACATCAGGGCGGTCAGAAAGCTGTCGTATCAAAAAGTAAAATCAAAAGAGAAGAAGGCTATCTCTATTTTATAGATATGAATGGTGATCTAGCCAAGAGATCTAATTCTCAACAGAGAGACGAAGAAACAAGCGAACTTTTCAAGCCAGGTACTCAAGTTACAAGAGAACAATAGTCAATTTTAGATGTTTGAATCATTGCTGATAGCCAGCGTTTTACTTGGGGCTGTTGAAGGCTTCAAACCTGGACCACTTCAGACCTTGGTTATAACTGAGACTTTGAAAAGAGATTGGAAGGCAGGCTTCAAGGTTACTCTGGCACCATTGGTGACTGATGGCCCAATAATTCTTCTCTGTGCCCTAGTTGTATCCAGTTTGAGTAACTACGGTCAGTTCTTTGCGTTTATTTCTTTCGCCGGTGCGATTTTCCTGCTATATATGGCATATGAGACCTTCACAATTGATGAAGTGAAGATTGATGGGGAAAACTCAGGTAATTCACCATTTTACAAGGGAATTGTCACTAATCTACTGAATCCTAATCCCTATGTGTACTGGACACTTATCGGTTCACCGTTTCTGATTAAGGCTTTTGAAGAGGATGTATTTCTGCCTTTTGTGTTTCTTTTTTCTTTCTTTTTAACATTCATCATGTGCAAAACTTTCACAGCTATTTTGGTTGGACGCTCTAGAACTTTCTTATCCAGTCGTAGTTACTTCATAATTCTGAAGATTCTTGCTTTGATTCTGGTTGTTTTTGCCTTTAACTTTATTCAGACTGGTTTGTCATATCTCTAACTACCAGAATTTCCACCACGGTTTTTGACTCTTCTGTGTTTTCTGTCTCATATCCATAGCATAATCATCATCGCCTTCAGACAGACCTTTGATAATCGCCATATCCATACTGCGGTATGCGATTTTACCTGCTGGATTCATATCCCTTAGTACTGAGAGTGCATTACTTGGTAGCTCGGCCAGCAGTTCTATTCGTTTTCTGTCAAAATCGATTTGTGCATCTGCATTCACTTCCTGACCTACAGCTTCGGAGACTAATGATGACAAATTAATATCTCCGTCTTTTTCCTTTTCTCTAAACCATAGAGCAAATCCTGCCAGAAAACAAATCTCATTTTCAATCCATTCTCCTACAGTCCTGTAATCCAAATCCCTGACGACACGGCCATTTGCAGTCCAATAGTCTTTCGCATGTTCGGCCAATTTTGTTTCCAAGAGATTGGTAAGAATTTCAATTTCCCCCTCCCTGAGTTTGACTTTCCGCGATATGTTCTGGGCAATCCAACTATATTTACAACAGATCTCAAGTTCATCATCCCCTTTCTTTTCAAAAAAAGCATCTGCTTCGGGACTCGAGATTAGTGAAGCTATATCTTCAACAGTCAAACCGCTTTTGTTACTAGCTTCCTCAACAGTGGTACTACCTTCTATTAAAGTTAGGAATAATTTTCCTAGATTCCCATTACCTGGTTCTTTCAGGGTATCACCCTACTGCCATGAAAATCACCACAGATACAATCCTCCAGATGGTCTAAATTAGTAATCCAGCATTGGCTGTGTTCAGCAATCCTGGCAGCGCACTCCAATTTTCCAACCAGCCCACCTGTCACATCGGTAATTTGCCCCTCCTCATAATATTTCTTTATGGATTTCCTGGTTTCTGAATTTACTAAAGGTATTATTTCTGACTTTTCATCCTCAGGCTTTCCTTTCATAACTCCCGGATAGTCCATTACAAATACCGTGAGTCTGGGTTCATAGATTCTAGCTAATTCCATCATTATCACATCACCACTGAGTATGTTGATTCCTTGAATCAGATCCTCAGTAACATCACCAAAAGTTACAGGTATTCTCCCTTCTTTGAGTGGCTTGTCAAACTCACTGATTGGGAAGTTTTCTATTTTTCTTGAGCCCCTTGTCCTCATTGAATGTGAGGGAATGACTGATTTGGTCTCTATTCCAGATTCCTGAAGTCTTCCACAGAGGAGTTGGTTTAATTCATGAACCTGTTTCCTAGTCTCATTTATAGCTTTTTTTTGTTCCAGACTACCGTCTAATCCTTCAGCAAGAGCGTATCTTTTGGCAATAGGATGTCCATAGGATCCAGCTCCATGGACTATGATTATGTTTCTTTCTTTATCCTTTAAAATATTGCAGATTTTGTCAAGCGCCTTATGGTTAACTTTCGGTATCTCACTTTTCTTATCGGTAATCACTGAACCTCCAAACTTCAGGATAACGATATCTTCGGGCATTGATACTCTGTGGTCTATAGCTGACCAGTCAAAAAGATGCAGTACCTTGCTAAATAGTGAGTTCTTTGCAGCCGTGTGCAGAATAAGATTCGCCTTGCCTTGTTTGGTGCATTGTGTTATAATATAACTCAGGGTTTGGCTTTTACCATAGTCAGATTACAAGCTGAGGCATTAGGAGATTTTAGAACTTTGGGTCTGGTTGTTGGATTACCCAATTTTGCATTGGTTGCTGGTTCTACATTCTGGGGAGTTGCTGCTGATCGTTGGAAAAATAGAAGGGGGGTTGTAGTTCTCTGTTCAATTCTTTCAGCAGTTTTGTACATTCCTTTGGCCTGGTTGGGACCCATGGGGCTTGTCACAGTTAGGACTATCCAATCCTTCTTTTTAGGGGGAATGGTTCAGATTGCAACATTATTCTCCGAGCTTAATCCAGATGCTAGAGCGACTTTGATGGGAAAGTTAGAGGCAGCGTTAGGATTTGGCTGGGGTGCTGGGGCTTTCCTTGGTGGTATTTTAGTCATTTCAGGAGATTATGGTTCTGCACATCCCACGGTAATCTTTTCGTTCCTGCTGACTGCATCTATAGGTGTATTGGCCGTAGTAGGATATATGGGAGCCACTGAGCGCTCGGTTTTAAGAATAGATAAAGATTTAGATTTTGCCCCCTATTTCTGGAAACTGTCACGCCTTTTCATTACTACCTTTATTTTATTTATGGGCTATATGTTCTTCCTCAGTTTTTCACCAGTTTACCTTACGGTGATAGCCGGATCAACTTATGGAATGGGGGTTATTGTCTTACTAAGTGGTATTGTCCATGCCTTGGTTGCACCTTATGCTGGAAAGTTAGTTGACTCCTATCCTAGAGAGATGGCAATCCGAGCGGCATCCATTTTGGTTTTTGTGTCTATGGTCATTTATTCGCTAACTCAGAATATATATCTGGTTACTCTGGCCTTCATGCTTCCCATATTCATGACCTACTTTTTGGGAGCTCGTTCAATAGTGGCTGATACCGTACCCTATCAATTAAGGGCTAGAACTATGGGTTTATTGACTTCATTTTGTCTTTTAGGAAGTGGTTTTGGCAGTATTTTAGTTGGTGAATTACTACTCCATTTCGAATATCAGAGTGTTTTTCGTATTGGAGCTGTATTAACTCTTATGGCGGTAGCAACGGGATGGAAAAGGTTCTAATCCTTTACCCGAATTCTATCAGAATTCCTTTGTTCCTTAGATAATCTAAGACATAATCATAGAATACGTCATTCATACCCAGTGTTTCAGGGCAAATCACACCTTTTTCCCTTATTTTATTTTCCAAAACCAATCTGGAGAAGGCGCATGCAGTTAACCCGGTCGTTCGTGCCATACTGGTCACTCCCTCTGTAAATTCATCGTAAATCTTGTAATTAATTTCATTTCCTTTACTTGGTGTTGCTGAAATTAGCATTAAAGTAAATTCCTCTTCTCCTTTCTCAAGTTTCCATAATTTGAATAATTCTACACATGTTTTTTCTTTTCGGGTTATTTTCTTGTCCTTGTAATTTACGTTCTCATCCGAGAATTTCCCTTCATTAATCATTCTTTTTATGAGTTCACAATGTCCAGGGTATCTTATGGTAAATTCCATCAGATTAGGAACTCCTGATAAACAACTATTTGGATCTAAGAGTGTTCGCAATCCGTCTGTCAGAAAAGCTTCTAGTTCGCCAATACCCTCTACCTCAAATCTTTGTTTTTTTGATAAGGCCTCTCTAACTTCAGTTCTCCCGTCTACTCGTATTCTGGCAGGTCTAGTGTACTCTTCAATTACATCTATAGGTGAAAAGGGAGCCTTATAATTCCAAGGCGGATTCTTTTTTTTCGGAAGTCCACCAACCATAATTCGGATTTCTTTTATTTTATTGTTTGCTACTATATTGCCTATAATGAGATTACTAAGACCAGGTGCAACGCCTGCATCAGGTATTACCAGACAATCATTTTCGAGCGCAAGTTCTGACAGTTCCAGACAATTTTCAGGCATGAATGATATATCTACACAGGATACCTTGGACTGAATTATTGTCTTCAACATTTCAAATCCCATAAAACCTGGTAGACAGTTTACCGCTAGATTATAGTTTGTAATAACATCTTCAATTATTCCATTCTTTACATCAAAATTGATTGTAGAAATACGGTGGTTGCGCTTTTCAATCTGGTTCAAAGTAGTTTTGTTGTTATCAATGACGGTGACTTCGAAATCATTGCAAAGTTCCTCGGCAATGAATGAGCCTATCATTCCACCGCCAATTATGGCAATTTTCATCAATTATGTGAATTAACGCGCTAGTTTCTTTCGTGAAACTCTAACACTTTTAGGTGTAATAACAATCCATTTCTGGCTTACACCAACTAAATCCCCATCTACATCAGCAACGGCCCTTTCTAATTCTGCTAATATTTGGTGCAACGTTTCTTGGTCCGATGTAAGCGGCGTGAAGTCGATTAGAATTATATTACCATCATGCAATTCAGTTGTTATCTGATTAACTTGTTCAGCCTTGCTTAACATCATTGTATAGACAAGCATTGATGCCTTTTCACCATAGTCTTCAGCTTTATCCGCGCTCCAATTTCTCAAGTCAAAAAACTGCTCATCCGGTATTCGGCGCATTTGTGGAGAGTTGGCTACCATGGCTCAATATTCTAGTTGTGGTTAATTAGCCTTCCGACGACTAAGATAAGAGACTATTGCAATCGTGGTAATAATGGTACCAACACTTGGGTAGGGTATTAATCCACTCTTACTTTCCGATTCAATGTTGATAGATTTTATCAAATTGTTGTTGTCTGTACTTTTTTCACCCTCTGCAACATATGCAATAACTTCAAAATCGTGCCGACCGGAAGTAGCCTTCCATTGAAAATGGAATTCCTGTTTTTTAGTGGGCTCAATTTCATAAGTCCAGGTACTGACAATTTCAGAATCAATTAGAAGTTCAACGCTACCTGATGCAATATAACCATTGTAAATATCAGATTGGTAAGTCTCATTATAGTTATTAAGAACAAAAGTTACGGTTTGTATTTTGCCCTTTTCTTTTTTACCGCTGATTTCCAAGGATTCAACGTATATATCTGCCCATCCTAGAACCTCAACTGTACTAGAGCCTTCTCTGGAATTGTTTTTAAGATCCATTAATTTATATTCCAGCACAATCTCTCCCGTGTATTCAACCTCAAAGATTATGTTGAAATTTGCTCCTTGATCCTCATATCTGAATTTTCCTCTCTCATCTCCCTCTATATCGTATACGCTTATCTCAATGTATTCTATTATAGCTTCACCTTCCACATCGTAAGCTCCCAGGTAAATTTCAAAGTCTTCACCAACTCTTGGCATTGAGGGGTTTGTACTTAGAATCTCAGTAGGCTTGTGATCGGCATAGAATTCTTTCTCAATATAATCTTCTCCAACCGGGTTTTGAGACACTTGGAGACTCACAGTATGTATTCCACCATAGTCAACCAGTGTTGTAATTAACTCACTGTTTCCAGCAAGCGGAGTTCCATCCAGAATCCATTCAAATTCAAGTTCCAATCCATTAGAATTCTTACCGTCAAAGGTTATCCAGTCACCTTCATTGATGGTATCTGTAAAGTCAAATTGAGCTTCGGGATGATCATACACATTTATAATCAGGGGAAACACAATCGTCCAAAGACCAGTTGCAGTATGTTTTCCTGATACACTGACAAAATACTTGCCAGCTATTTCCGAAGAAAAATCCATCCAATAATCAGTCGTATTCGATCCCCAGTTACTACCCATATCATCATTGAACTGCCATTTGTAAATTTCTATCTCACCCCATTCAGTCGTACAATTGAGAGTAATTGGTTGACTGGTTAGAATATTGGCTTCTGAGTATTGCAACGACAAAATTGGAACACTCTCAGCATCTAGGGTAAATGTCTCAGTTTCTTCTCCTCCCCTTTCATCAACAACATTTAACTGAATTTCATGTATGCCCGTTTGCATGTCAATTTCAAAGAGATATCCTTGGAAACTATCCCCCTCATATTCCCAATAGAATTCTAGGTCGTCATTTTCGGTATCGGTTGATACTATTCCATCTATTACAATATTTCTATCAGCAGGTACGGTCCATTGGTTGTCTCCAGTCTTGATTCCTTCAGGAATGACTATATCGGGATCAGGTGGTGAATTATCTACAGTTATTGTCTTGCTTGTAGAGTTAAATCCTTCTTGGTCATCGTAGACCGTTAACGTTACAGTGTAGATTCCGGGAAGTGCAAAACGGTGTTCTGGGTTCTGGGAATCTGTACTATCAGAGTCTCCGAAGTCCCATACCCAGGCCTCCACCTCTCCGTCATTATCATAGGATTGGTCTGTAAAACTGAATGTGGTTCTTGTGTCTCCCTCTTCAGGCTCAATAGTAAAATCTACGTGTGGTAGCCTGTTTATCACTTCTATCAGATAATAAACGGTAGTGATGTCATTTAGATCGTCTATTATTTTTACAGAAACATTGTAAAATCCAGAATTTCTGAATTCATGTTCGGTCGTTGCCTGATTTGACGTGAAACCATCATCAAAATTCCAGTAGAAGAATTCTACTTCTCCATCAATATCATAAGAATCAGAAGCATCAAATGTGATTACATCACCCAGAAGAATCACGGTTTGTGATATTTCGACCACAGCAATGGGGGGTTTGTTAACAAAAATATTCAATATGACTGAGTCCTCCAGATTGCTGTTGTCCCTTACGGTAAGAATAACATCATAGGTTCCATTTGTCGCAAATATGTGAATTGGGTTCTCATCATAGGAAAAGGTTCCGTCACCAAAATCCCAGGTGTAGTTTACAATATTGCCATCTTCATCCCAAGACTCATTACCGTAAAATTGCAGTTCAAATCCCTCTGCTATGACGGCTTCATCAGCATCTGCAATAGCATGTGGCTTTGATAAGAAGCTGATATCCACAATGATATTTTTCCCGTTCACCTCGATATTCTCAATTTTCCATCCTGATTCTGTACCATTGTAGGCCAAAGAATTGGGATAGGTGTCTTTTGTGAATGAACCTGAATTGTAAGGATCTCCACTGTCTCCCCTATTCACTGCATGGTCAAGATCGTCATCACCATCAGCTTCTTCCAAATCCACCAACTTATGATCTTCATCACTATTACCACCCTGACTATCATCAATATGCCAGATCAACAGCCCTTCTCCAGACATATATTGGTCATATTGCATCTGTTGTCTATTCTCTATCAAGAAATATTCATCCGAGCCAGACCAATTTCCAGGTATTGGAAGCATGTAAGTGATTCCTCCATCTTCAATCGGTTCCAAGACCAGACCAGTGATGTCATCAGTGATTACAACGGGTTCAATCCATTCTAACTCGTATCTGGACCAGGCGGCTAGATACACTGGAGTCTCTCCATTATTAGCCCAGGATCCAGACCCCATTAGTCCCCAATTTCCAATACCCTCAGAGGAATTATCATAATCATATAAATCAGGTAGTCCTAATTCGTGTCCAAATTCATGGCACCATACTCCTAGTGGGCTTCTTTCACCATTTGAATTCTCGTACTCTGGTGCTTGTGTAATTCTCTTTATCTCGTACCCATTGTCTTCTGTTTCAATGTTGGTTGTCCAGTGAATAGACCAGATATCATCACTATTTCCACTTGATTCCTCACCGGGTCCGGAATGTATTACCATTACAGCATCATAGTCTCTGTAATCTATGTCATCATCAGCAATTTCAACACTGTCCCTGACGAAATTCTGATTTTCAGACCCATAGTCCGCAGCGTCACCATCTAGGGTATAGGGGCCGAAAACATCACCTCCAATGTTCAATTCGCTTCTGGAAACCTCATCAAAATATTCCCACATGGAATCGGTTTCGCCGAATGCCAAATCCTCGAAATAGTCTTGATCGTGGTCGTCCTGATATTCCTGATCCTCAAATTCTGAAAGTATGAATGCAACTTGAATGGTTCCTGTGGAAGGTGCCGCCTCACTGCCTACTGAAAAAATAATTCCTAAACTCAGTATTCCTAAAACAAATAGGTATATTCGGGACATATCAAACCAATTATAGTCGGGATATTAAAGTTCAACCGGAGACAAAACCTAGAGGGTCTGCCAGTATGTTATCTCTGGCTTCGTGTGAGATTTTTACTGGTTTCTCACCGAAAAATACCTCAGTATTATTCCTCATTGACTTCAAGGTTGCTACACCCATTGCAAAGTTGACGGCAGCTCCCGCTCGGAAACCGGCATACTCCTCAGGTATGGCGTTAAGGTAAACCTTGACAGGTTCAATATGTAGACTGGCATTATCGATCATAGCATCCAATAGTTTCATACATTTCTCTTCATTCTCTGGTTTTAGCAGGTCTGCAGGTACCAAGTTGTATTTTTCAAACAAGAAACCTGGCCAGAATATTTTTTCATTATCGAGAATATCCTCTCTAAAATCTCGGATAATGTTCACTTTTTGTAAGAATAGACCAAAGTCCCTTTCATTAGTCCTCAGAATCTGTGAGTTTTCTTCTCCTAAAAATTTGGATCGTGTTCTTATCAATTCCGTTAGGAAACCAGATGGTGTGCCAGCCACATAATAGCAATACTCGTTCAGGTCCTCAAACGAATAAACTTCCTGTTTCAGAAACTTCTGCATTCCAAAATTCATTTCTTTTAACCAACGAACCATGCATTCTTTGGTCCTTTCGTCAAAGCTGCTGTGAACTTCCAAGACTCTTTCCATGTTCTTAACCAAGTCTCGATAGTTAGGATTCAATACCATTTCATCAGCAGATTCAGCTAGTTCTCTGGCTTTTGATTTGGCAGATAAGCTATCCGGACTCTCCAGAATTTCCATCAATATGTTCATCGAGTCTATTCTTTCTTGAAGACTGATTTCTCTTCTACCTATATCATCCTCGAAGGTATCCAAAATTCTTGCTTCTAGATAACCAACCATTATTGGCGCTAGGATATTTTCCTCTACCAAGGGAATCGTAAGTGCAAAGGAGCGGGATACGGATTGAAGAGCACTTTTACAATAATCCATGCTTTCTTGGAACATCTCTCCAGTTTTGCTTTTGACGGTTCCGTATAGGGATGGCATCTTGACCTCGGTTTCGGATTCCATAAATTGACGAAGCATATATAAAAGTAGGTTTTCACTATCGATAATGCTTCCCTTATCAAAGATGCCAGTAGAGGCCGTACGTCAGGTTACAACCTTAATGTTTGATTTAGATGGTACCTTTGTTACAGAGGATAATCTGGAAGCTGAAACTTACCAATCATTGGAGAGAGTTAAGGAAAATGGGATCAAGACAATAGCAGTTACTGGAAGACCTGCTGGCTGGTGTGATCTCATGGCTCGTTGGTGGCCAGTTGATTCTGTTGTTGGTGAGAATGGGGCATTGGCCTATTCCAAAAAGATGGGTAAGATTGAGAGGCTGAGTTTTCACAATCCAGTTGATAACGGTTCATATCGGAAACGTTTGGATTCATTGTTTGCTGACCTTTTAATCAAGTTTCCAGGCATTAAGCTGGCCGCTGACCAGTCATTCAGACAATGGGATATTGCAGTTGATATGGCTGAAGAATCAGAAACCTCACTTCAAACGGCTATAGCGATTGCCTCCCATTGTGAGGAGAGAGGAGCCAAAGCCTCAATTTCTAATCTTCACGTAAATATTTGGTTCGGCGATTATAGCAAACAAGAAATGTCCCTTAGGGTATTGGAAGGTCTGGGACAGGAGGCAAGCACGGCCATGTATATTGGCGATTCACCGAATGATTCTCCTATGTTCGGTTATTTTCCCTTGTCCGTCGGTGTCCGTTCGGTTCTGAAATACAAGGATATAATGGCCAATCACCCAGTTTATGTCACGGATGGTGATGGTTCCCAGGGTTTCGTTGAATTAGTGGATTATATTATTTCGACCAGGTGACGCCCTTCTGATTTTGATAGTTCCCACTTCTTTCAGAATACAATGACCTTGCAGGTCCAGATAACATCTCAAACACGACCTGGGCAAATGTTGTCCCCACACTTATCGAAACATTTTCGTCGCTGGAATTGAAACCGAGTAGTGTCAAAGTTCCATCGAAACCAGAATCTATCTTTCCGAAGCTACAGGCTATTCCCTTTCTGGCCCAACTGGTTCGTAACCATAGTTGGGCACATAGATTTGCACTACATGAAATCCTTTCCCTCGTGGAGATTGCAAATCTGGTTCCTGCAGGAATATCCAGTGAACCTTTGGATACCTTGGATTTTTGAGGAATTTCTATCTCATCTATGGTCAAGTCATATCCATTTGGTGTGAGATTGTCAGCATTGAATGGTTCAATCTCCAATTCCCCCAAATCAATTGCAGATAAGATGGCCTCATCTGATAAGACCGTCATTTCTTTTCTCTTATTTCCTTCAGGAACTTCTCAGCCATATCAGCTCGCACTTTACCTGACCTCTTCAACATCTCAGCCAGTTCATCAATCTCATGCTTATCAGCTCCCGCTTGAACTGCCAAATTCCTAGCGTGTAATCCCATATGTCCTCTCTGTATTCCCTCTGAGGCCAATGCCCTAAGGGCTCCTAAATTCTGGCAGAGACCTACGGAGCAGATAATTTGTGACAGTATGGCTGCACCTCCTGGAATCTCCAGATTGAGGATCTTGACACATGCTTTTGCGGTAGGATGAGTTGCTGTGGCTCCTCCAACAAGTCCAATAGCCATTGGTAGTTCTATGCTTCCTTTGAGATTTCCATCCTCCATCTTTTCCCAGTCGGTAAATGAGGAATGTCCTTCTTTCCATTGACCATATGTATGGGCTCCGGCTTCAATAGCCCGCCAGTCGTTTCCAGTTGCTATAACCACTGGATCAATTCCATTCATTATTCCCTTGTTGTGTGTGGCGACTCTGAATGGATCCGCACAGGCGAAGGCAAAAGCCTCGATTATTCCATCTACAACTTCTTCACCACCAAGGAACTCAGAGGGCCAGACGGCGCTTGCCCTAGTTTTGCGATATATTGCCAGATTCGAGATAATTCTAAGGTATACTCTTCCTCCCGTTATGGTTTCCAGCCTGGGAGCTACGGCTTCCGCCATGGTATTCACTGCATTAGCCCCCATCGCGTCCCTGCAATCTACTAGTAGATGAGTTATTACCATCGGTCCGGTCTTCGAGTCTAGAACCCTCACTTCGATATCTTTACACCCTCCTCCAAATTTAACCAGAATAGGATCCTGCTCATTTGCTAAATCAACAATCTCATCCCTTTTAGACAGGATTTTTTCCTTGGCATCAAAAGGATCTTCTAGATTCACCAATTGTATCTGTCCGATCATAACGGGGTCGTCAGATTCAGCAGTAATCCCTCCAGTTTCTCGAGTCCCTTTGGCCATATGAGTGGCTGCAGCTACGACAGATGGTTCCTCAAGGGCCATGGGGACCATGTAGTCCTTACCATTTACCATAAAATTGGCTGCAATTCCAAGAGGCAATGGGAAGGTTCCAACTACATTCTCTATCATTCGATTTGCGGTTTCCTTACCCAGAGCACCATAATCACTTATTGCAGCTGCCTCTTCAGCAGACAATTTAGCAAAGTCTTTCACATATTCTAATCTTTCAGATGGTTTTTTTTTGTAAAAACCAGGTACTTCTGAACTTGAGGTCATGAATAGGCAGAGCCTATCGCTTAAAATTACTTGCCCACTATAGCGGAGACTTACCTATACTTCCACAGTGAGGACACATAATCTCATCATCATCATCCCCAGTAAATTCTCTTTGACATCCCACCTCGCAAAGGAATATGACTTGCTTGGAAAATTCGCTTCCAGCCTTTATACTAAAGTCACTTTTTGGTTCATCTATGTCCCCTGAAATTTGTTCACTTGAGCTTTCGGCCTCCACAGGTACCAACACCGATCCTTCAAGTTGTAAGTCTTGGTCTTTTCCCCTGAGTATGTAGAATGCCGAAGAGGCAGCGACAGCTAGTAGAACAACCGCTGCCAGATACAATTCTGGCACTATTTTTTCACTATCCTCATCGACTGTACTGGGTATAATCTCAGTTTCAATAAATATCTCCATCATTTCTCCTTCCATCTCACTATTGGTATAACCCATTCTGTCAACAGAAATGATTCTGTAATAGTGGTAGCCACTACTCAAATTGGTAACATGATATTCAAGACTTTCAGTAGTATCTATCGCAATCCAGGGGGTGGTAAAATTTTCCCGGTTTTCGATTATGAAACTTGTGGCATCTTGAGGACTTTCCCAAGTTATGGTCAGGTTGTTTCGATCTTCTACTAAATATTCGACGGTTTCAATAGCCATAGCGGGTGTTGTATCTATGGTCGTGATTAGATCATAAGCATGATAAACTATGGACATAGATGAATTAGCGGGGGGAAGGTATCCATCAGTGCCATCACCAAAGATAACTCTTGCATTATCATAATCCACCCAGTATTGGTTTGCCTTCATAGCGGCCAGGTCAGTTCCTGTAAATTCCTCTAGTGTTTTCTCATACACTCCATCAAGATCTTCATCGACAGTAAGTTCCATGTTACGAATCTTTCCAATCATCACAGGTTTTAGTGGAATGGCTGGTAATTCGACTGTATTTGTCATATTTGAATTCCACGATAATGTAAATTCAAGTGGATACTTGGGATTCTCATTGCTGGCCAGGTCCACAGGATTAATACGGAAATAATAGGTCTTTCCATCCACTAGTAGTTTCTTTATTTCCAGAGCCCCATTATCCCACTCATCATCTATAGAGTTCCACACCAAGACGTCTTCAGTACCTTCAGGTAATCTGGCGTATTCCAATTGAATCTGAGATAAATTCTCACTAGCGTATTCAATGGCTAGAATTAAATCTCCGGTCCCAGTTAAACTATCAATAGTTGCTAAAGTCAGAGTGGGTTTTACACGGTCAAAGGTTAGGATAATATCACCTGAATTCTTGTCCTCTGAATTTCCTGCAAAATCTACGGTCCTAGAACGGATTTCGTACTGACCATCTATTTCAGGAGAGAACCAATACTCTCCAATAGACGTGAAAGAACCCAAATCCTCCCATGATTCATCGCCAGTGATACGATACTCTATGAGGTAGCCAATGATATCGTTTGAATTGTTTGCTTTCCATTTGACAGTCACCCCATCTATATTTGTAAATTCCAGATCACCTTCGGCCAACCATAGGGTAGACATTGGACTTTGCAGATCGACCCTCATTTCAGTGTCATAGGTTCCCTTTTTCTCCAGATTTCCTAGCGTGTCCAAAGAAATTGACTTGAATCTATAGGTTAATCCGTTTTCTCCTGTGAAGTTAATCGAGTTGTTTGTGAAAAATCCTAGTAGGGTCCAATCTCCTAGTGTACTACCATTTTTGACCAGATAATAGATATAGTATCCTTCCAGGTCTTCAGAATTTGAGAGACTTCGCCACTTAACCTCAAAGGTTGAACTATTTCTATAGAATCCTTCCTCGTTGACTCTAGATGTCGGTGCTTCTGAATCGATGTAAAGGGGTAGGTCATAAGTTGTGGTATGGTAACCCCACAAATTCTCTCGTGGGAATTCTATAGTGATTTCCTGATCAAACCACTGGCTTTGCCCAGTTTCATGGACTACGCTTGCAATTACGTTTTCTCCCTCATTAAGATAAATTAGGGATATCTGGAATTCATCATTCCAGTAATCAGCGTAGTGGCCACCACCCTCATCTAGATCTCCAAAAATATAGATACCATTGAAATAGTGATCCCCAAAGTTATTTGTTGCCACATTGATTGTCATTACCCCATTTTCATAGAGCTCTATACTTGGTATGTCTACAATGTGGCGGAAGTACGCATAATTGTTTTCTTCCCAGAGAGTTTTTTGATCAGTACCACCATAGATACATCCCTCACAACTCAATGGTCCATCACCAAAAGGTGTTTTTCCATTCTTCCATGATGTGTCATTAAAACTCAGTGTTGTCCAGTTCGTGTTATCGTACAATTCTTCTTCTCCGGACGAGTTCGTCCATTTCCAGGCAACATCACCAGTAAGTCCCTTTTCGACTAAATTTTTGGTTACGACACTACCAATATGCTCACTTTCAACGTCAAAAGAAAGATTATAAAATCCATCGTCGTATGAATCGGGTACTTCTGCAGTTATAATCACATTTTGGATTTGATTAGGTAAAAGAATAAAATGGTTTGGAGTAAATTCGATATTCCAATCACCAACCATTGATTCCGAAGGTGTTAAACTGACATTGTCAATCAATCCTCCTGTGTTTTGAACTTCGATAGAGAAACTCACTTTCCTAGACGCATTTATAACTTCAATATCATTGTCAAAAGATGCTTCTAAAGAATAAATTACTGTTGTTAGATCCATGGTGAACAAATTGTTCGATAGATTAGTATCATTACAATCACATGATACTTGGATATCCAATTGATTTAGTCCAATAAGTTCTGGCGTCCATTGTAGCCACAAGTTACCAGAACTGTTTGCAGGCATCGCCTCGACATAGAATGTTTCTACCAAAGTATTGTTTGAAGTAGCGTTAATGGTAAAATTGGTTGCACTAGTATTTCCGTGGTTTCCTCCCACAATTGAGAGCAATATGGAATCTCCAAAGATTATAGGTTCAGTCGTTGATTCAAAAATCTGAGCTTTGATTTCTAAATCAATCCATTGACGATTACTCCACCCTGTTCCACCGTCACGTGCATATACCGCCAATAAATTTTCTCCACTGTTGAAAATAGAGGGAGAAAGTGATTCTGTACCGCCATCATTCCAGTATTCCATACCATTTGCACTTCTTTCACCTTCACTGTAAACCAGATTTCCGTTGATTATAGGCGTGCAATAGTTGTCAAAGGCCACATTAAGTTCAGCCGATACTATGACTCCATTAGGCATATTGAATTTGTGCCTGATTAATATGACGTCATCATTATCACCATCAGTATCCCATTGCGTGCGATAGTCTACACCATTATCATTTCTGTCGCCAAAAGGGGCAGCTCCAATGACCCATCCTGAGTCGTTGAATCCTGGCTGTGACCAGTTTTCCGGTGAATCGTCATAGTCATCTATAATCAGGTATCGATAATAAGTCGCATTATCCCTTCCACTCTGAAGCACTACAGTGTCCTCGACACTATCGCTAGAATAAAGAACCTCATCAACGAAAGGGTCAGCCTCACCAGTAACTTCCTGACTGGTTGAAAGCATAATTGCTACAGTTGCAGTGAGGAACAGGAAAATCCACAATCTATTCTTCATGGTCATGTAGGACCCTGACGGAGTATTATAAAGTAGATGTTTTAGAATCGGAACCCATTTATTATCACCCCTTTAGTAAGAGAACGAAAGCGTGTCACCAGATGACGAAGATTCAAGCATAAGAGGTCGTATCGACCGTTTCTTTGATAAGAGAGCCAAAGAGCAACAAGAATTATTGAGGGGTGAAATTGGGGGTAAGAAGATATCGGATAGTTGGGAGGTGGCCAAACGGAAAATGGGTCGTAAACCGCCCCCTACCAAGAAAGAATCAGCCAAGTCTTCAAAGAAGTTACATAGTGTACAAAAGTCCAAGAGAGTGAAATCCCCTGAAGTGGGTCCTGAGGTAGAAATCAGTCCTCTGGTAAGGAGTTTTGTGAGGCTGACCACGGATTACCCTCCAATTACCTTAGGAGTGATGGCAGCTATCACACTGTTCATGCTCATCGGGATTGGAATGACCAATATAAACGGGGCAATGGAGGTCTATCTACCCCAAGGCTCCGATGAAGAAGCTTTATTGCTCGAAGTCAGAGAAGACTGGTCGACAGATATTATTGTAATCTATGTTGAAACTGATAATGCTTATGATGTAGCAAGTCCCGCTAATATAACGAATCGACAAGTCCTCCTCGAAATGGATTATATTGAGAGGACTGTAGATCCTTTTGGGCAGACAGAGAAGGGAGGCCCTGGCATCGTTCCTTCGGACGGGGGGTTAGAGGATGATATTGTCTGGTCTTTCAGTGTATCTACCTTGATCAAGGAGTTACACAGCACCAATAGCAGAGTCTATGACGCATTGATTGACAATTCGGACGCTTGGGCCTCGGCTACCACGGATGGTGGGTCATCAAGCACAGCAGCATTGGTGAAACAAGTAGCTGAATTAGCAAAGGAGGCCGATACTTTGAATCACTATGAGATTCCAAGTCAATCAGATATAGATGATATTGTTCAGGATTTACCACCTTCAGTTCTTGAGAAAGTTATTAGAGATACAAATGGTGATGGCATCTGGGATACAGCTGTTATATTGTTTGGTATAACTAGTGAAGTTCCTCCACCTGAAATCATTGAAGTGATAGATACCACAATGAAGAACCGAGGTTTGGGCCTTCACGAAGAGAATAATAACCGGCCAGAGGGGCAAACTTACAGTCGCATGATGCTGACCGGACCAGTACCAGTTACTCAGGCTATTACAGATCGCTCATTCTCTGAGTTCTGGAACATCTTTCCTATAGGGGTGGTACTATGTGCCATTGCTATATTTTTGATCCAGAAAAAAATTAGGGCAGTTCTGATATCTGGGGTTCCTACATTATGTTCTATATTCATAACTTATGGAATTATTGGCTGGACTGGGATGGAGGTGACTCCTACTATAATTGCTCTAGGGCCTATCCTGATGGCTTTAGGCGTAGCCTACGGGCTTCATCTTTCCAATCGTTTTACAGAGGAAACAGGCCCCAATGCACAGATAAGAATGATGAAAGCCCTTTCAACAACTGGAAAAGCGATTGCCCTTTCGGCCTTGACTACAATGATTGGATTTGGTAGTCTGATGTATACTAATTTAGGCCCTGTTTTTACCGTTGGCTTGAGTTTGACCTTGGGAATTTTTGTATGTTTACTAAGTACGTTCATTATGGCCCCTGCATTAGCGGTCCTAACAGATTATGATTATAGAAAAACAGAAGGTCAATGGCATAGATTGGCTCATACTGTTACCGAGCACAACAAACCCGTGCTGGTCATTCTTCTAGCAGTCAGTTTGGTTTCTATAGGTCTAATACCTGCCCTTGAAACGAATATTGATTATCTTGAAATGGTTCCTGATGATGAACCAACCCTAGAGGGCATTATTAAATATTCTCAAGAGTTCAATGCAGGTGCCTTTGGAATGATGATTGCCAGAGGGGATTTCCGGAACGGTTATGAGGAGATTGCCGACGATGCTGTTGATCAATTAGATGAAATAGATTTAGTAGTAGCTGGAGGGGAGGACGGCAACAGAGACGGTTTAAATGATATTGAAGACGTAACAGCAATATCTTTGACCGAAGTTATGAAGGCAGTTAAGATCTCAACCAACCAATCATCCACTCTTGATTTCATAATTGATAATACTGGACAAGACCCTTTTGAAAGAACATTCTGGGCAATTCTTCATCAGGACCAGATTCGAGACAATCCCATTTTTGGCAGAGACATGCAGAAATTCTTGCTTAACGTATTCTATGATAGTATAACTCCTGAAGCCCTAAGCATGATAATGGACTGCTCTCCTGACGCGTCTGCAGGAGTTGAATGCCAGTATTCCAAGACCTTGATATATGTTGATATGCCTCTGAGAGACATTATTTCTATGGAGGTTTCGGTTACCGCTGTCAATGAAATAAGGGATAATTACGATCATGGAGATGTTATGATATCCAAGTTGACCGGTGTCGCAGCTATAGGGACTAGTGTCAATGCACAGTTGATTAAATCACAGATAACAACTTTGGCTATTTGCATCATCCTCGTCTTAATTGTATTGTCAATGACTTTTAGGAATATTAAGATAGGGCTCTTGACTACCCTTCCAGTGTGTTGGGTGGTAGCATTAGAACCCCTGACATTCGTTGTACTGGGACAAGCTCTGAGCCTAGTAACGGTGATGATCGGTTCAATTGTTATAGGTGTGGGGATTGATTTTTCGATCCACATTACTCAGAGAGTAATTGAGGGTGGAATAAACATGCCAAGTATCTATAATGCGACCGCCAAAACAGCTCAGACCTTAGCTGAGGCAACTGCCGTAACATTGGTTGGACTAACAGCTGCTTTCTTCATTAATATTTCCGCTTTGTGGTGGTTCGTGTTTATCATTGTTATCCTTCTGATTGCTTCCATGATCTCAGCCATGTTCCTGTTGCCTGCTCTTTATTCACTGGTAGTGAAATCCGGTGGGACCCTGTCGTGACGGTCACTTCCATAATCGGTGCCCAGTGGGGTGATGAAGGCAAAGGAAAGATAACAGATTTTCTGGCTGACAAATCCAAGGTGGTTGTCAGATCCCAAGGAGGAAATAATGCAGGCCATACAATTGTAGTAGATGGCAAGAAACACAAGCTGCATCTTCTTCCTTCCGGTATCCTGCGTACCGACATCATCAATGTAATAGGTAATGGTGTGGTAGTCAATCCTGTTGTTTTGCTCAAAGAGTTAGCCAATTTAGATGGTGAAAGGGGCCAATTGTTTATTTCAGATAGAGCTCATGTAGTCATGCCCTATCACAAAATGCTTGATGGCGGTGAAGAGAGTTCTAAGGGTGAATCAATGATAGGTACAACAGGAAATGGAATTGGCCCTTGTTATTCAGATAAAGCATCGCGAATCGGAATCAGAATGGGTGATCTTCTGGATGATGATGTGATTATTGAGAGATTAGAAAAGGCATTACCTCGCAATCAGGCATTACTGAATCATTATGGGATAAAAGATGATTTGACAATTAATGGTCTGCTTGAAACTTGTAAGGCATGGAGGAAAGAATTAGGTGGATTCATCACCGATACTTCATTGTTGGTGAATCAACATATCGACATTGGAGCTAGTGTTCTTTTAGAAGGAGCTCAGGGAGTTCACATAGATATTGAATATGGAACTTATCCATTTGTTACTTCATCCAGTCCAACCACAGCCGGAGCAGCCTTAGGTTCGGGAATTGCACCGTCTAAGATTTCCGATGTAGTCGGAGTTACCAAAGCTTATCTTACAAGAGTCGGTTCAGGACCTTTCCCAACAGAATTAGAGGATGAAGTTGGAGAAATAATCAGGGAGAAGGGACAGGAATTTGGGACAACCACAGGTCGTCCTAGGAGATGTGGATGGTTGGACTTGGTTATGCTGGAATTGTCCAATCGAATTTGTGGTTTCACTTCATTGGCAATTACGAAACTTGATATTTTGTCAGATATGGATGAGATCAAGGTCTGTGTGGCATACAAAGGTGAAGATGGGACAGATATCAATCATTTCCCCTCATCCCTGTCATATCTTGGAAAATGTACTCCGGTGTACAAGAGTTTTGCAGGGTGGCCATCAGAGGATATAGATATTTCCAATGGAATTATACCAAAAAAAATGAAGAATTTCCTTGATTTTGTCTCTGAAAGTTTGAATATTCCGATAAGTATAGTTTCACTTGGCCCCGGTCGAGATGAGACAATAATATTCTAGGCTCAGGCTTCCTCATCCGGCTTGTCTTAACCTAGTGAAACTAGCATTAGAAATATTGAAATCAACATCATAATCAATCCTAATTTTACTCCTAAGGCTACCCACCACAAATGTTCACTTATTGGATGTAGATGTTGTAGATTATTTAGTTGAGTTAAATTGTTCAACTTATTCATAGGGTCAATTTCTATTGCAGTTATTACTCTTGTTTTTTTTGAAGCACTTTCCTTTTTCTTGTCATCTATCCAAGCCTCAATCTCATCATCATTCTCAAAAAACGGAACCTTAGGTTCATCACTCACACCCCCCTGACGCCTTTGTTTAATTTAATACTGTGGTTGTTTTGTTCTTTGGTGGATCTACTATAGATTCTATAACAGCGCCTTAAGACTCTTTACTCTCTTCTTCATCCTCATCGTCAAAGTAGGACTGAACTCTCTCAATTTCCTTCTCGACCCTGACATTGAGCTTCAGGACCAGCATTGCCAGACCCATAACCAAGGCAGTAACAGCCACCGCTGTAATGTACATCCCCTTCAGAGTGCCATCATCATTATCTGGCATCACATATGCCACTGTAGCATTGATTGTGTCTTTCCAGGCCAATGCCACTACTAGACCAAAGGCAGTCATTATCGAGGAAATAACAATTCCCCGCATATTCAATTTTTCAAAGTCTTCTTGGTTTATACCCATTATTTTTCCTCTGGATTATTCCTCTCTTCAAGCGTAAGGCTGTATACCGAGAATATGTAGAGGTCGGGATTTAACCTTAGCCGTTCCACACAAGGACCACACATAGGATGAACAAAACCCTGATTCTCATCGTGTTTATGTCTCAGATCGGCCTGATAACAATGTGAAACCAGAAACTCTGCTTCCGCTGGCTGGTTCAGTCTGGTTGGAGTCAGCCCATGGACATCAATACACATACGACAGTACACGTTACACCTGCTTTGTATCTCATGTAATCCCTATTATAATTATGCTACTAAATTTATACTTTTAAATCTATTTCAAAATATTAAATAAATATATACTTTTACCTTTCAAAATGACATATTGATGACAAGACAATTATGGGGTATTCTTGGCCATTATTATCTATTACTAAGTGTTCAGAAGATTTAGGGGGCAGCAGTTTACCCGTTGAGGAAGCTTCTAGGATTTCTTTTTTACTTATGTTCTCCATTCTATTGGTCAGTATTCTATCGCTTTCATAATCCACGAACGTAACAGGTACTTTAGAAATACCAAATTTTTCAAGAGCAAACCATCTATGGTGACCGTCTATTATAGTAAACGTGTTCTTACAAACAATAAGTGATGGTAGAACGAAAAATCTATCAAATGTTTCAATATAATTGCACAAACCTGTTCCACGTTTAAAAAATACCTGCTCATGTGGCTTAAGTTCTTTTAAATCTATCCATAAGAAATTAGATATTAATTCTGGCGGTATTTCTATATGCTTATTCATTTTTATTAAGTCCAGTATCTCTTTCTTCCCTTCTTTGTCTATTTCTTTTTTGTACGTAGTCTTCATCTTCCACAGGTCTAACATACTCTCTGACGCCTTTGTTTAATTTAATACTGTGGTCATGGCGCTGTGCCACCATCCTGAATAGTTCACCATTACATATAAAGTTACGTAAGCTATTACCGAATCAGTGGTCATCAGTACAAATACAACCGCAATAGTGCGTCTACCGACGGGGATTATTTTATATAAGACTGCCAAGTCGAAAAGTTATGGCAAAGGAAAAGAAAACCCAAGGTTTTCAATCGGCCGCAGGTCTTATCAGGTACTTTGACGCAGAGGATAAGAACGCAATTCAGATTACAAAATGGGGAGTTATGCTGATTTGTATTTTGACCATTATGGTTGTGGAAATAGCAGATGCCTTTGGTAGACAGACCAGTGCATATGTTTTAGCTGTAGGCCTGATTTTATTTATATTTAACGAATTTAGGCAAAGCAGATCGGATTCTGTATAATTTTATTAAACAATACCCTAATTCACAGATGGATGCGACTTTGTGACACCTGTGGATTTGTCCTGAACGAAAGTGATTTCAAATGTGGTAATTGTTCCACACCGATTCCTGGTCGGGAGGCTCCAATCGAACAGATACTGGCCAGAACGCCAATAGAAAAACCCTCCCCCAAAATAATAATTCCAAGAAACCTGTCAGGATATTTGCCGAAGAAGACAATCATACTTCTACTAGTGGTAGGTATATTGTTAGCACCCCAGACCCAGTCCTTGATGAATCAAAGTCTAAACTATTGGGATGAGATGAATACACCCTATTACAACATACCCGAGAGCATTACTATTAACTTTATAAGAAATTTTACAATATACCTAGAGGACGGTAAGTCTGCCGAATATGAACTGATCCTTGGTAAACCTGAGAACAGACCCTCCTGGCCACAGCAGGATACAAATTTATGGCAGGAGATAAACCAGATCAACGTGAATC
>Ga0310124_10000213_pt1 | contig 39656 bp, 41 predicted proteins | sample CB11b_AW_Bot5_MG_FD_203507 | JGI IMG/M metagenome (GOLD analysis project Ga0310124, IMG submission 203507) | Marine microbial communities from Western Arctic Ocean, Canada - CB11b_AW_Bot5 | ecosystem: Environmental > Aquatic > Marine > Oceanic | place: Canada: Western Arctic Ocean | collected...
AAAAAAAGACCACTAGAGTAATACCTGTCAGTCCCAAAAAATAAGTCATTATCAACATTAATTGAAAAATAATTTTGCGCTGATAGATTAAAACAATTAGAACTTAAAGAAAATATTAAAACTAGATATTTTATAAATCTGATATGAAAAAAATTTAAATATTTATTTTTAACAAAAATACTAAGACATATTGAAAATAATGATCAGAAAAGCAACATTAAATGATCTTTCATCTATACTGGTTATAATTAATGCTTGTACTAATCATATGATCAAAAATAAAATATTTCAATGGAATAAAAAATATCCCTCAAAAGAAGTTTTTTATAATGATATTAAAAACAAAAGTCTTTATGTTTTTGAAAACAACAAAATAATTATTGGATGCATTATGATAACTGAATCAGAAAGTATCGTATACAAAAAAGTAAAATGGAAAACTATAAATAAAAAAAATTTATACGTTCATAGACTGGCTGTTAATCCAAAAAACCAGGGCAAAGGTTTTGGAATGAAATTAATGACTTTTGCTGAGCAATATGCTTTAAAAAGAAATTTTTTATCAATTCGATTAGACACCTTTAGCAAAAACAAAAGAAATATTAAGTTTTATAAATCAAGAGGTTATATAAAAACAGAAGACGTTTACTTTCCAAATCAAAGTATTTATCCCTTTCATTGTTATGAAAAAATACTAAATAAATAGCATTATCCTTATTTTTACAAACATAATATTCCAATAATATAAAACCTGTTTAAATAAAAATTAAAACCTTATAAATCAAATGAATAATATAATTAAGTTAACTAAGTCATTTAAATTTGAAGCTGGGCACGCCCTTTATGGATATGATGGGCTATGTAAAAACATTCACGGACATAGTTATAAACTTTTTGTAAACATAAATGGAACTATAATTAATGATTCTAAACACAAGAAAAATGAAATGTTAATGGACTTTAGTGATTTAAAAAATTGTTATAAATACAGTTATAGATCCAATCGATCATTCTACAGTTTTAAACATAAATACCCCGTATAAAGAAATAGCTGATATAATGGAAAAAAAAGGTCACAAAATTTACAGAGTTTCATATCAACCAACTTGTGAAATGATGATTATTGATTTTGCAAAAAATAAGCTCAAAACTGCCTAAATCTATTTCATTGCATAAATTAAAACTTAAAGAGACTGAAACTTCTTTTTCTGAATGGGAATCTAATAATATTTCTTAGTCTCTAAAATCCAAGAGCCTTAAGATCTGCTTTAGGTTTAGGTTTTATTAATTTAAGATTTTCATCATATTCCTCACAATCAACTGGAATTGTAAGTTTTTCAGGTTCTATAAAATCTTCTGCAGATATTCCTAATTCAAGATTTTCATATAGTGATTTCATATAAATAGCCCAAATTGGTAATGCCATAGTTGCCCCTTGTCCAAAAACAATTTCTTTAAAATGAATCGATCTGTCTTCGCCTCCAACCCAGACACCTGTAACTAAATTAGGGACTATTCCCATAAACCAACCATCACTTTGATTTTGAGTTGTTCCAGTTTTACCAGCTATAGGATTTTCAAAAATATACGGATAGTCTGTAATTACTTTTTCATAAACATAATTTGTTTTTTCCAAACCAGTATGCCTTAATCTAGCGCCTGATCCATGTTTAGTTACTCCTTGCAGTAACTTTAAAGTCACAAAAGCCACTTCTTCACTAAGAACATCTCTAGTTTCAGGGATCACCTCAAATAGTGCTAAACCATTTTTATCCTCAATTCTAGTAATCATAACTGGTTTTACATAAATCCCTTTATTTGCAAACACACTATACGCTCCTACCATTTCAAAAAGACTTATATCCGGAGTTCCTAAAGCTATTGAAGGTACTGCAGGCAAATATGAAGTTATTCCCATTTTTCTAGCCAAATCAATAACAGGTCTTGGTCCAACTTGATCCATTAGTCTTGCACTGATTGTATTAACAGAATTGGCTAAGGCGTTTTTTAAAGTTCTAATTCTTCCATATCTATCCCCAGAATTTTTAGGACACCAAGGTTCCGTATTCTCGAATTTATTTGTTTCAATGCAGTACAACGCATCAGGAAGTGAATCACAAGGAGAAAGTTTTAGCTGATCAATGGCTGTTGCATATAAAAAAGGTTTAAACGTTGACCCTATTTGTCTTCTCCCTTGTTTAACTTGATCATATTGAAAATGCTTATAATTGTATCCTCCCACCCATGCCTTAACATGACCAGACATAGGCTCAATTGACATCAATGAAGCTCTTAAAAAATGTTTATAATATCTAATAGAATCCATGGGAGTCATTATTGTATCTATCTCTCCTTTCCAACTAAAAACACTCATAGGAACCTTTTTATAAAAACTCTTTAAAATCAAATCATCACTAATTCCAGTTTTTTTCATTTTTCTCCATCTTTCAGATCTATAAGCTGATCTTACCAAAATCGTGTCAATTTGACCTTCTCTCAAATTTATAAAAGGGGCCGTAGGATTCTCCTCAGGATAATTTTGTTGAATAAAGAATTCTCTCTGCAAGTTTTTAATATGCTTAGAAACAGCTAATTCTGCTAGCGTCTGTATTCTAGAATCGATTGTTGTATATATTCTAAGACCATCTCTGTATAAATTATATTTAGAGCCATCTGATTTGGTGTTTTGATTAATCCATGACCTCATAAAATCTTGAAGATAAGCTCTAAAATAAGTTGCTAACCCCTCTCGATGAGATTCTGGTGAAAAATTAATTTTTAAAGGAACTTCTTTTAATGAATCATATTCTTTTTCGTTTATTAAATTATTTCTCAACATTTGTTTAAAAACAAGATTCCTTCTTTTAATGACCAATTCTGGTCTTCTAACTGGGTTATATAAAGATGAATTTTGGAGCATCCCAATTAAAGTTGCTGATTCTTCAATTTCAAGATTTCCGGGTTGTTTATTGAAAAAAATTTTTGCAGCGGATTGAACCCCATCAGCATTATAACCAAAATCATAAATATTTAAATACATTTCTATTATTTCTTTTTTCGTATACCGTCTTTCTAGTTGAACTGCTAAAACCCATTCTTTAACTTTCTGAATTATAGCTTTAACAATATTCCTAGATCTAACTCCAACAAATAATTGACGTGCCAATTGTTGAGAAATAGTACTTGCACCTCCTCTTTTTCCTAAATAAAAAATTGCTCTTAATGTTCCAATCCAATCTATTCCTGAATGATAATAATATCTCTCATCCTCAGTCGCAATTAAGGCATCAACCATCGTTTCTGGAAGTTGGTTAAAATCTAAAGGAGTCCTATTATCATTATAATAATATTTTCCTAAAACCATTTCATCACTCGAAATAATTTGTGTAGCCAAATTAGTTTTTGGATTTTCAAGCTGTTGTAAATCAGGCATTTCTCCAAAAAACCCTAAAGCTACAGAGGCGAAAACTAATACAAAAAAAAATAATCCTGAAAAAAATAAAATCCAAAAAGTCTTTGTAAAAAAAATATATCTTCTTTGTTTTTTATTAAAAGCTAAGTTTTTTTTCCTCATTATATTCTATTTTGCTCTTTCAATAGAAAATCCAACATCAACAATTCCTTTTAACTCTTTATCAGGAAATTCTTCTCCGTTTCTGCGAATTACTTGTTCAATTTCACAAATAATTAAATTACCTGAAGGAAAATTGTATTTTTTTTTCCACCATAATTTACTTTCTTTTAAACCCAAAAAACCACGACCTAACCACTGCCCTTCAGAATTTGCCATAGCATACTCCAAAGTATCTTTTTCTAAAATGTTTATAGAATCTTTAAGGGTTGCAATTAAGAATATATTGCTATATTGATATTCGTTATTATTTCTCAAATGAATATAAATATTAAATTCATTTTGTTCTCCAGCCAAAAAATTTTCTATGTCAAACCTCACTTTTTTATTGAATGTCCATGATTCACCAAGATTAATATAATTCCTATATATAATATGTTCATTACATCCTATAAAAACAATTGTCAAAATAATCCATAAAATTTTAGTTCTCATGAGTATGAAGAAGTAATTATTGTTTAAACATTAAGACAGGAGATCTGCCTTTTTTGAAAATTTTATTGCTATTTTTCTTTCCCTTTCTAAGTTTTTTTCTTTTTTCCTCTGGTAATGAAACTATCTTTTTACACTTTAATGAACAACATCGATCCATTTTTTTAGCACATCTATTACACTGAATAAACAAAAGGTGGCATGCTTCATTTAAACAGTTAACATGAGAGTCACATAGTTCTCCACATTGGTGGCATTTTGAAATAATCTGATCAGAAATCCTTTCTGATTTTCTTTGATCAAAAACAAAATTTTTGCCTATGAATTTATTTTCAATACCGTGCTTTTTTGCTTGACGAGTATATTCAATTATACCTCCTTCTAGCTGATAAACATTTTTATATCCTTTATATTTTAAATAAGCACTTGCTTTTTCACACCTTATTCCCCCTGTACAATACAAAACAATATTTTTATTTTCTTTATGGTTAGAAAAATTGTTTTCAACAAAGGGAAGAGATTCTCTAAAAGTGGAAACATTAGGCTTAATTGCCTTTTTAAAATATCCAATTTCACTTTCATAATGATTTCTCATATCAATACAAATAGTGTTTTTATTGTCTAACATTTCATTAAAGGCTTTTGCATCCAAATGTTCACCAGGATCAATAAACTCGAATAAATATTTATTTAATCCATCCGAAACTATTTTTGACCTTACTTTTATTGTTAGTTTTAAAAAAGACTTGTTATTATGCTCTAAAGCAAGATTTAATCTAATGTTTTTTAGAAAACTTATTTCATCTATTTGCGATTTAAAATCCTCAAATCTATCTGCAGGAATTGACAATTGGGCATTTATTCCCTCAAATGAAATATATATTCTTCCTAAAACATCAAAGTGTTGCCAATTAAAAAAAAGATAATCTCTAAATAATTTAGGATTCTTAATTATAACATACTTATAAAATGATAGTGTAACCCTTCTTTTATCAGCTTTTTCAATTATTCTAGTGTTCTCCTTAGCACTATACTTGTTATATAATTGCATTTTTCAAAGATAACCTATTCAAAAATACAAAAGAATAAATGTCAATTATGACTTTAAATTATGTTCATTCTATATTTTTTTCTTTTTGACCAATTAATATTAATTTTTTTTGCCTACCATTTACATATCTAAATCCATTTTCTCCAAAAAACCCAGCCTCTTCAAGCATTATCCTAACATCTTTTCCCCAGGATTTTAAATACACCTTTGCATTTAGCTCTATAGCATATACTGTGTTTAAATCTAAAAAATGTTCTCCAGAGCCGGGAACGCCGTCTTGAGAGTCCCACATTCCAATTGTTGTTCCTGCTGAATGACCAAACAAACCTAAAGGGTGCGTGTAAATTTGAGGCCTAAGACCCTCTTTAAACCCCAAATCAAGAGCTTTTTTTAAAATATAATTTCCTGATTTTCCTTTTTCAAAACTATGAGTTAATAAATCTTGGACTCTATTCCCCTGAGATAAAGCGTTTTTCAATTCATCAGGGGCCTCGCTTTCACCGGGCAATAAAACATAAGATAACTGTTGACAATCTGTGTTTAATCTGAGGTAAGTAATTCCAAAATCACAATGAATTAAATCCCCAGGATAAATTATATCATATTTAGCTTTTGAATCAAATGAATATAAATCACTGTTTTCTTTTCTTTGAACATCAATTGTAGGATGGAACCAAGTAGATAATCCCAAACTGGAAACTTTCTGCCTCAACCACCAAACCACATCATCAGTAGAAGTTACTCCTGGTGTAATAACTTTAGTAGAAAAAGCCTCTTTAATTATTTTGTGTGTTATCTTTACTAATTGACTATATATAAGCATTTCACTTGAAGATCTCTTCTCAATCCATGAAACTGCAATTGGTTCAGAAGACACTAACCTGTTTAAATATTTTTTTGGAAGAACTTTTAATAGCCCATCATAATCTGTCTTAACTAAAACCATCAGCAAGAGCATAATTAGCTGAAATATTTATTCCAATTTTTTTGGGATTCTTTTTAATTATATAATCAGATAGTGCTTTCCATTGATTAGGTTGTTTTTCTTTATTCCAAATTGATTTAAAAATTTTTCCAAAATCATATCTACTAATAGCAACAGTCTCCATTTCCTTATTTTCATTAATTGACAATACAAGAATTCTTCTTCTTCGTACATTTAGCCAAGTTGACGGCAAAAAAGTTTTAATAATTGGATCTTCATTATATTCTCTCGTAATTAAAACCCACATATCAATGTCATGATTTTGCATTATTACAGGCAATAACTTTTCTATTCTATCTTCTTGAATTTTATCAATAACCTTAGCTCTGTCTTTTAATGAAAGTATATTCTGAGAATAAAGATTTGTAATAAACAAAAACAAAAAAAATTTTAATGCTTTCATAACTATAAACCTACAAAATTTTGTTAATTATTGAATCTAAATCGGCTTGTAATGATAATTTATAAAATGTATTTTAGCATAAAATTATTCCTATGTCCGATCAAAAAAACGCTAAGTTAAAAGCATTACAAATTACTCTTGATAAATTAGACAAAACTTATGGAAAAGGATCGGTTATGATATTAGGTGATGACCCTATTGAAGAAATTGAATCAATTCCTTCTGGTTCAATTGGCTTAGATATTGCTTTAGGAGTACGTGGTTATCCTAAAGGAAGAGTAATTGAAATCTACGGGCCTGAGGCTTCTGGTAAAACAACTCTAACCTTGCATGCTATTTCTGAGTGTCAAAAAAAAGGAGGTATCGCTGCTTTCATTGATGCAGAACATGCCTTTGATAGATTCTATGCTGAAAAATTAGGTATAAATATTGGCGAACTTCTAATCTCTCAACCAGATCATGGAGAACAAGCTCTAGAAATAGTAGATAATTTAATTAGATCTGGAGCTATTGATATAGTTGTAATAGATTCAGTAGCAGCTTTAACTCCAAAAAGTGAAATTGAGGGAGAAATGGGTGATTCAAAAATGGGTCTTCACGCAAGACTTATGTCTCAAGCTTTAAGAAAATTAACCGCATCTATAAGTAAAACTAATTGCACAGTTTTTTTTATAAATCAATTAAGAGAAAAAATTGGTGTAATGTTTGGAAACCCTGAAACTACAACAGGTGGAAACGCTCTTAAATTTTATGCTTCTGTTAGAATTGATATAAGAAGGTCAACTCAAATAAAAAATGCTAATGCTGAAGTTCTAGGAAATAAAACCAGAGTAAAAGTTATAAAAAATAAAGTAGCTCCTCCATTTAAAACTGCTGAATTTGATATTATATATGGTGAAGGTATTTCAAAAATTGGTGAAATAATAGATCTAGGAGTTTTACATGAAATTATTAAAAAAAGTGGATCATGGTTCAATTATGGTGAAACTAAACTAGGGCAAGGTCGAGATGGTGTCAAAATTCTTCTAAATGATAATCCTGATCTAATGGAAGAACTCGAAAATAAAATAATGAACAGTATTAAAAAAAAATGAATCCTAATTTATTTTTTTAATTTTCCTCCAAATTAAAACAGCCTTTATAGCTGCTTTTTTTGGATCTAATTCCAATTCATTATTTATTCTATTGTAAACAGTATTCTTTAGAGACTGTATTGTTAAATTTTTTTTATCTGATAAAATCATGTCTAAAATTTTAACCCTTAAACTTCCAGGATAACCATGAGAAGTATACCAAGGAAATTTTCTTTTACAATCCAAAAAAACCAAAGGAAGAATTGGCATTTTATATTTTAAAGAAATTTTAAAAGCCCCATCTTTAAATGGATTTAAAAGAATTGTCTCATCTAAATAGCTCTTTTCAGGGAAAATACAAATATTGTACCCTTTCTCAATTGCTTTATCAACTCTTCCATAAACTCCAAATTTGCTTTTTGAACTGCTCCTGTCAACCATAATAACAACTCTTTTATATAGATAACCAAAAATTGGAATTTTCACTAACTCTTTTTTCCCTACAAAAACAAATGGAATTTTAGACATTCTAAACATAACCATAACATCAATATAACTAGTATGATTAGCAACCAAGACAAAATTTTGGCTAGATTCCGAAAAACTATTAATTTTTGAGATCCAAAAACCGCAGCCAAATAAAACAAATGGAGACCATATATTTCTAGCTATCCAAAAAATATAATCATATCCATTGGGGAGATAAATAAAAAATATCCAAAAAGGGAAAAGTAAAATAACTGGAATTGAGACTAAAAAACAAAACCAAACCCTCCAAATTACCAATAAAATTTTTGAAATAATTCTCACAAAATCAAATATCGCAATTCTTTAACAGTAAAATAATCCAATAAAATTAATTTTATTAAAAATTCAAATTTTAAAAAACATATTAATTTTTAATTTGAAAAAACTAAATTTGTCAAAAGGAGGAATATGGCAAGAATTTTAACAGGTGTTCAATCAACTGGAGCTCCACATTTAGGCAATTTAATTGGAGCAGTGTTACCGGCAATTGAAATGTCAAAATTAAAAAACAATGAATCTTTTTTATTCATTGCTGATCTTCATTCACTAACACAAACAAAAAACGGGAACACCCTTAGAAAAAATACTTTATTAACTGCTTCAGCATGGTTAGCATGTGGATTAGATATTGAAAAAACTCATTTTTATAGACAAAGTGATGTTAGTGAAGTTACAGAATTAGCCTGGTATTTAAATTGTTTTTACCCATATCAAAGGCTAACACTAGCTCATTCTTTTAAGGATAAATCCAATCAATTATCAGATGTTAATTCAGGGCTCTTTTCTTATCCAATGCTAATGGCCGCAGACATTTTGTTATATGACGCTGATATTGTTCCTGTTGGCAAAGATCAATTACAACATCTAGAAATAACAAGAGATGTTGCATCAAGATTTAATAATTTAATGGGCGAAACCTTTGTCATCCCTCGACCAAAAATTCAAAAAGAGGGTTATTATATTCCTGGAACTGATGGTCAAAAAATGAGTAAATCAAAAAATAATACAATTAATATTTTTCTTTCTGAAATAGATTTAAAAAAACAAATTATGGGAATTAAAACTGATAGTACTCCTTATGATGAACCTAAAAATCCTGAAAATTGTACTGTTTATAAATTATACAGTCTAATTGCTAATAAAGAAAACACGGAAAAATTAAAAGAAAACTACTTGACCAGAGGTTTTGGATATGGTGATTCAAAAAAAGCCCTCTTTCAACTTTGCTTAGATCGTTTTTCAAATGAAAGAAATAAATTCAACTACTATATAAATAACCCCGAAGAAGTAAATATTTCATTATCTAAAGGAGCAACAAAAGCGAAAGCTGTTGCTAGCGAAGTTCTTTTAAGAGTTAGAGATAAAATTGGATATTAATTATGAATTCTAATATAATTTTTTTGTTTAATAATTTACTCATGAAAAACTTTAAAAGTATTATTTACTAATTTAGCATTATGAAAATAAAGAGTTACATCAATGAATTATTATATCAATACGAATGTGTTACTATTCCTGAATTTGGGTCCTTTCTTACAAGAAACATTTTTACTAAAATAAATTATCAAGGTAATTTTTCGCCTCCAAAAAAAGATATTAGTTTTAATAGTCTTTTAAAAACTAATGATGGAATTCTTGCTAAACATATTGCTCAAAAAACAGGCTCATCTTATGAATCTGTTTTAAGGTTAATTGAAAAAGAAATAATTAATTGGAATCAAAAACTAAAAACCGAATCAATAAATTTTCCAGAAATTGGAGAAATGAAATTGAATAGTTTTAATAAAATAGAATTTACCCCAACTAATAGAAAAAATTTTAATAAAAACTCTTTTGGTCTCTATCCTTTTAAAAGAGAGCCCCTAATCAACGTGTCCTCAAAACAATCAATAAATACATTAAATATGGAAAATACTAATAACGATGATTTGTTATTTAAACCAGAAAAAAACGAGAAAAAAATTAAAAACATATATATTAAATACTCTGCAATTGGTTTATTAACAGTTATTCTAATTGGAAGCATATACTATTTTACAGATAATTCTATTTCCAATCAAAAAGTCAAAGAAATTGAAATTGCACAAAAGAAAATTAAAACTAGTGTGCAAAAAGCCACCTTTGATCTTGGAAAATTATCAAAAGTCGAATTAAATATTAAATCAACACATAGTAATAAATCATTAAATTCATTATCTGGCCAACAATATTACAGTATAATAGCAGGTTCATTTAGGTCTATTAACAATGCACAAAACAAACTAAATTCACTTCTTAATGAAGGTTATAAAGCTGAGATGGCCAAAAAAAGCTCTAAAGGTTTTCATAGAGTTGCTTTTGGAAGATTTCCCTCAAAGAAAAAAGCGATAAATCTCTTAATATTTGTAAAATACACTCTTCAAGAAGATGCCTGGTTTCTTGAAGAATAATTCACATTTCAATAATCCAATTTTTAGGATTCTGAGGAACTGTGTTATTGAAAATGCTAAACTGCATAGTTGATTTTCCAGATTTTTTATTAGTAAAAACTACTCCAATTTGTTCCTTTGCTTTAACTTTATCACCCTTCTTAACATCAACTCTTCCTAAATTTTTGTATGCAGTTACATAATTTCCATGTCTTATTAGTACTGACGGATTACTTCCTTTATATACTAATATTGCCATTACTTCACCATTAAATACAGACCTTACAACAGCTTTTGGTTTTGTCGCTATTGTTACACCATTGCTTTGAATCATAGTTGTTTTAACAATGAGATGAGGTTGTTTTCCAAATCTTTGAATCACAACACCCTTTTTCAATGGCCATGGGAGTCTCCCTTTATTAGCTTTAAAATTAGTTGCTATTAATTTAGATTCAGGTGTAAGTTCAAAGACAATTGATTTAGATTTTGTTTTATTCTTTTTTGAAACTAAAATGGCTTCTTTAATTAAAGCCTCTATTTTACTGTCAATTTCCCTTGCTAGTTTTTGTTTTAAACTAATTTGATTAGAGAATGTTCTCCTTTTTTTTAACAAAAATTGTATTACATCTTTTTGCCGTTTTTTTTCTTTTAACAAAATTTGTTTTTCTTTTCTGTTTTCTACAATTAAATTATCTTTCTTTAATTTTTGATTAATCAATGATTTATTTAACTCTTGGAGTAATTTTGTTTTGTTATGAATTTCTTCAGCAAATTTTCTCCTAGATATTGAATATTGCTTTATATAATCTAATCTTTTATATGCCTGATAAAAATTTTCAGAAGAAAACAAAAACATTAATCTATTATTTAAAGATCTGCTGTGATATGAATTTTTTATCATTTCTGAATAATCCCTCTTTAATTTATCCAATTCATTTCTTTTATTTAAAACAGTCTTTTCATTAATATTAATTCTTTTAATTATTTCATTAGCTTGTTCATTATTTATCTTTATTAACTCTTCTCTAAATGATAACTTTACTTCTAAGTCCTCGACTTCATCTATAACATTTTTCTCTTTTTTTTCATTTGAAAAAAGAAGCTCATTGATTTTCTTAATTTCTTTTTTTAATATCCTGCTCTTATTCTCAAGTTCTTTTTGTCTTTCAAGATTTTGACTGTATAAGTTTAAAGTAAATATTAAAAAAAAGGTGAAATAAAAACACTTATACATTATAATTCAAGTTTTTTGTAACCGGCTGGGATTTCAAAAGGAAAAGTTAATCTTGTAGGAAAATCAATATTTGTAAAATCAATAACTAAAGATTTTAAACCTCCTTCATGAATTAGAGAAATCCTTATTGTTTGAGGTATATTATTGTCTTCAATCTTTATATAATTGGCATATTGAATTCTCAAAACCTCGGATATGTTTGGTAAAAAAATTCTTTGTTCTTCCAAAAGAAAGTTAATTGGATTAAAAAAAAGAGTTGGATTAAATAAATTCTTTCTGCCTTGAGACACTATAATGTAATGTTTAGAATTAGATATCTGCTTCCATGATGACTTTTCAAGATCAGCAACAGCTCTTCCCAACAATAAATTTTGTATTTGTTTAAAGTCCAATTTATTATTTAATAAAGAATTAAAAGAATTTATGTCTCCTTCAAAATATGTTTTTTGAAATTTCTCATAAAATCTTAGCTTATTAGGAATAATTACAGCTTTTGCAATTGGAACTAACATTGTTGCGCTGAGCCATATAATCTCATTAGATTTAATTCTTAATTGAACTATAACCTGTTCTTTGTTTTTTCCATCATCATACCTTGCACGAATTCTTGCTTTAATATTTTTAAAATTTAATGAATTAGCATTAATCTTATCAATTAATCCATTAATACTTACATTTGAAACAGGTTTGTTTGTAGGCAAAACTACTATTGATTTACAACCAACTAACAATAAAATTAAAATACTGATAAAACAAAAATTCTTAATTCTTTTGATCATTATTTTAAACCTTGTTTATAAATCATATAGCTTAATTAATTATTTTTTTCCGGTACTTCCAAAACCTAATTTGCCTCTATTTGAATCTGGAAGTTTTGAAACTATTTCCCATTCAATTTTTTGATATTTAGCAAAAACTAATTGAGCTATTCTATCGCCAGGGTTAATTTTATATGTCTCTTTAGATAAATTAATTAAGATTACCCCTATATCACCCCTATAATCAGAATCAATTGTCCCAGGAGAATTTAAAACAGTTATTCCATGTTTAATAGACAACCCGCTTCTAGGTCTTACTTGAGCCTCATATCCTTCAGATATAGCAATTGATAATCCTGTTGGTATTAACTTTCTTTCAAAAGACTGCAACGTAATTTCCTCTAAAATATTCGCGCGAAGATCTAAGCCTGCAGATTGATATGTAGAATATAATGGCAGCTCATAATGACTATTATTAATTATAGGAACTTTAATCATAAACTTAATGTTTATTCAAAAGTACAAAAAGGTATAATCGTTTTGGAAAAATTTTTTATTATAAATTATCACTTAAGCGCTTCAGCACCTCCAACAATTTCGAGTATTTCGTTAGTAATAGCAGCTTGTCTAGCTTTATTATATGACAATTTTAATTGATCTCTTAACTCAGTTGCGTTATCAGTAGCTTTATGCATAGCCGTCATGCGAGCGCCATGCTCACTTGCAACTGAATCTTTTATGGCTTTTAACAATTGAATTTTTAATGATTTAGGTATTAATTCATTTAAAACGGCTTCTTGTGAAGGTTCATATATATAATCTTTATTTTCTAATTTTTCTTCTGAACTTTCTTTCTCTAAAGGTAAATATCCTTCTACTTTTATTAATTGCGTTGCAACATTCTTAAGCTGATTATAGACTAAAAGAACCTTATCAAAAGATCCGTCAGAGTACGAATCAATTATTTTTTGTGCAATTTCAGCCACATTCTCATAACTTAAATTATCATAAATTTCATCATGACTAGAAAAAATCAATTTTTTTTTATAATAATCTGTTCCTTTTTTGCCAATAGTAATTAAGTTTATTTTTTTTTCTTTGAATGATCCATCAATTAATGATTGTGCTTTTTTAATAATATTAGAATTAAAAGCTCCACAAAGCCCTCGATTTGATGAAATTACAACAATTAAGACCTTTTTTATTTTTCTTTTTATAGCTAAAACATTTTCACTATCAATACTACTTGCTGAAGTTAAGGATTGTATTAATTCAGTTAATTTATTAGAATAGGGTCTTATTGCAATAATAGAATCTTGAGCTTTTTTAAATTTTGCAGCAGAAACCATTTTCATTGCACTAGTAATCTGCATCGTAGATGATACAGAAGTAATTCTATTTCTTATTTCTTTTAAATTTGGCATATAAAACTAAGAGAACAGTTTTGAAATATCTTTAGAAACAGAGTCCAATGTATTTAATACATCCTCTGTAAGCTTACCCTCCTTTAAACTCTTTAATATTTTTTTGTGATTTTTTTTCAATTCTTCCAAAAAACTTTGCTCAAAATCTTTAATCTTTTTAACAGGGACTTCTTTTAAAAGATTTTTTGATCCTGAATAAATAATAGCTATTTGATCTTCAACTGCATATGGATCATTCTGAGCTTGTTTCAATATCTCAACATTTCTTCTTCCTTTCTCAATAACATTAAGAGTTACAGCGTCTAAATCAGAACCAAATTTTGCAAAAGCTTCAAGTTCCCTATATTGAGCTTGATCTAATTTTAAAGTTCCTGCAACTTTTTTCATAGACTTTATTTGAGCTGATCCTCCTACACGTGAAACAGAAATACCAACATTAATTGCTGGCCTAACACCTGAATTAAATAAGTCTGATTCCAAAAATATCTGACCATCTGTAATTGAAATTACATTAGTAGGGATATAAGCAGAAACATCACCCGCTTGAGTTTCAATAATTGGCAAAGCAGTTAACGACCCCCCTCCCTTAACTATAGGTTTCAAAGGATCTGGTAAATCATTCATTTCAGTTGCAATATTGTCATTATTAATTATTTTAGCTGACCGTTCTAATAATCTTGAATGAAGATAAAAAACATCTCCTGGATAAGCTTCTCTTCCCGGAGGTCTTCTAAGTAATAAAGAAACCTCTCTATAAGCTACTGCTTGTTTTGATAAATCATCATAAATAATTAAAGCAGGTCTTCCCGTGTCTCTGAAAAACTCTCCAATTGCTGCTCCTGCAAACGGGGCATAAACCTGCATTGCTGCTGGATCAGATGCATTAGCAGCAACAATAGTTGTATAGTTAAGAGCCCCTTTCTCTTCAAGAATCTTTGAAATTCCCGCTACGGTAGAAGCCTTTTGGCCAATAGCAACATAAACACAATAAACTGGATTTCCAGCATCATAAAACTCCTTTTGATTTAATATTGTGTCAATACAAACCGTTGTCTTGCCTGTCTGTCTGTCTCCAATAACTAATTCTCTTTGACCTCTCCCAATTGGAATCATTGCATCAATAGCTTTAATTCCTGTTTGCAAAGGTTCATCTACAGGTTGTCTGAAAATAACCCCAGGAGCTTTTCTCTCTAGAGGAAGTTCATACATTTTCCCTTTAATTTCACCTTTACCATCAATTGGATTTCCTAAAGTATCAACAACTCTGCCTACAATTTTTTCTCCAACTTTAATAGAACTAATTCTATTAGTTCTTTTAACAGAATCTCCCTCTTTTACTTTCTTAGATGAACCTAACAAAACAACGCCTACATGATCTTCCTCTAAATTCAAAACCATCCCTTCTAAACCTCTATCAAATGAAACTAATTCACCATATTGAACTTCAAATAAACCAAAGACTCTAGCTATTCCATCACCAACTTCAAGTACTGTTCCCACTTCATCTAATGAGGCTCCCGATTCAAAGCCCTCTAGTTGTTTTTTTATTATTGCTGAAATTTCAGCTGATTTTATTTCTGCCATATTTAATAATCTTTTTTTTGCTTTTTATTTAACTATCTGTGATTTCAATAATTTAAATTGATTTTTAATACTAGCATCATATTGAAGCCCTCTAAAATTGATAATAAAACCTCCAAGAAGATTAGGGTTAATTATATTTTCAATTTTAATTTTTCCTTTTTTAAATGTTTTTAATTTGTCTAGAATTTTTGATTCTAATTCTCTCGATAATTCTACTACAGTAGTAATTTTAGCTACTGATATCCCTTTTTTAATTTTATAGGAACTAATAAAACTGTTTGAAATTTCATAGAGCATAAATAATCTTTTGTTTTTTTCCAATAGGTTAACTACCTTTTTTGTCTCATTAGTATGTTTTCCAAGAATTTCAAAAATTATTTTCTTTTTCTTTATTGTTGAAATAATCGGGTTTTTGAAAAGATTGGAAATCTTGTTATTTTCAAAAAAAACCTTTGAAATAATTTTCATTTCATCAAAAACTTTTTCTAAAACATTATTGTTGTCAGAAAAATTAATCAAAGCTTTTGCATATCTACCCGCTGCAAGACTCCCCTTCATAAAAATTTATTTAAGAGTTGTTTCATCTATTAATTGATTTAAAAAATCTTGTTGCTTACTTTTATCATCAAGTTCTTTTCTAATAACCTTTTCAGCAATTTCCATAGAAATAGAAAAAACTTGATTTTTCAATTCTTTAATTGCTACTCTTTTTTCATTCTCAATAGTTAAATTAGCTTGACTCATAATTCTTTTAGCCTCAATTTTCGCTTCCTCTTTAGCGCTGTCAATTAACTCTTCTTTCGTTTTTTTCGCTTCCTTTAAAAGCTTCTCTCTCTCCAAAAGAGCTTCTTTTAAAATTCTGGAATTATCTTCCTTTAAGGATTCCATCTCTTTTCTGGCCTTTTCAGCAGAAGAAATTGCTTCCTTTATAGAAGTTTCTCTTTCATCAACCGCGTCAAGAATTGGCTTCCAAGCATATTTCTTTAACAAAAAAATCAATCCAATAAAAATTAATAATTGCCAAAAAAATAATCCAAAAGAAAACTCCGTAATTAATTTTTCCATTTTTAAAATTTTAAATCAATATTGAATTCTAATATTTATTATTTATACTATAGCACAAACATTGCTGCAAAACCAATACCTTCAATTAGAGCTGCTAAAATTAACATCGCTGTTTGTATTTTTCCATACGCATCTGGTTGACGGCCTATAGCCTCCATAGCCCCTCTTCCAATACCGCCTATCCCAATACCTACACCTATTATTATTAAACCTCCTCCTACTATTGCTGGAATTTCCATATCTATTTATTATTTAATTTAAACATTCATTTTAAATTTTGATCTTAATGATCCTGTTCTTCCACAGCAAAACCAAAATATAATGCTGATAAAATTGTAAAAATATACGCCTGTAAAAGTGCAACTAAAATTTCAATTATAGAAATGAAAAAAGCTAACATAAACGACAAACTTGACCCTATCCAATTTCTAAAAACAAAAATCATAGAAATCAAAGTCATCATTACAATATGTCCTGCTGATATATTGGCATATAATCTAATCATCAAAGTAAATGGTTTGATAATGACTCCTAATAATTCTATTGGAACCATCAAAATTTTCATTGGCAAAGGCATGCCAGGCATCCAAAAAATGTGTTTCCAATAATTTTTGTTCCCAGATACAGTTGTTATAATAAAAGTTAATAAAGCCAAACAAAAAGTTACAGCTATATTCCCTGTTACATTTATTCCCAAAGGTGTTAATCCAATCATATTACAAAACCATATAAAAAAAAATAAAGTCAAAAGAAAACTCATATATCTTTTATAATGTTTTTCGCCTATATTTGGAATGGCTATTTCATCTCTAACATATAAAACTATGGGCTCAAAAAATCTCCCTAGGCCCTTGGAAATCATTCCGTTTTTATGATAAGAATTAGCTAAATTCCTAAATAACAAAAACATAATAATCGAGACTAAAATTATACTTACAACACCTTTAGTCATTGAAAAATCAAGTGGAGCTTTATTTTGAACATGTTTTTCTTCATCATAACTAATTTTTCCAGCAGAATTTGTTTTATAAATTTTGCCATGATATAATCTATAATAATTCTCTCCAAATTGCGCTATATTTTCGCCATGATTAAATTTAGATGAAGAAAAAACAACTAATCCTTCATCCCATAAAATTACCAGAAGGGGTATTCCAATATAAACTTTAGAACCATCTGCTTTAGTATAGCTTAATAAATTATAATCGTGTGAATCTAATACATGGTGATTTATATACTCTTTTATTTCTTTTTCTAATTCTTTTTTATCTTTTTCCTGATTACTTGAATAAACACTGAAATAACTCATAAGCATTAGAAGAAAAATAGAATATCTGCTTATGAATAAAGTCATTTAAACAATTTATTTTAAAAGATGTAAATGTAAGGCATTAGGTTAAAAAATAAAATCATTGTAACGAATTTTTAGGACTAATTTTAATTAATTTTTAAAACTTGGTATATTTTTTTAAACGAAAATATTTCAATTACTAGACCAGCAAAATATGGAATGAAAAAAATCATAAATTCTTTTTTATATAAAATTGAATCTTCATAAAAAATTGGATAAAAAAAGATAAAATAGACTGAGCCCTTAAATAAAATAGTTAAAGAATATGTAATTATAAGATTAAGTTTATTTTTAAAAATCCATAACAAACTATAACTGCTCAAAACAAGCAAAACATTTATAAGATAGCTTTGAAACAATAAAGGGTTATATTTAAAATTATACCCTATTCCTAAATGTGCAAAAAAAACTATTCCCATACAAATCGATAGTTGTAATGATAAAAAAAATACAGCCCTTATCATGCGCTATTTGATTCTTTTTGATTGACTTGATATTAGATATAAAACTAATACTATTCCTATAACAGAAAAAAGCAAAGAATATATATTTTCGCCTGAATTATACTTTGAATCAAGAAAAGATCCTATCTCAATTGAAAAATACATTATAATAGCAATCTGGAAAACAAGAGAAGAAAAAACCAACCATTTATTAGGCTGTTTTTTCATGATTTTTAGTTAAAGTTTTAACTCCTTCATAATCATTACTCATAGAACATGTCGCATTAAATAAGGCCCCCGCTTCTACAATTAACTTTCCAACTCTAACGTCTCCTTCAACATTACAAGTAGATTTTAAATTTAAACGATCAATCACATTAACCTCCCCACTAAAAGAACCTTCCACATCAGCATTTTGACAATTTATAGTTCCTTTTACTTTTGCTTCTTTTCCAATAACAATTTTTCCTTTAGTAGTAACAGTTCCATCCATATTACCATCTATTCTTAAATCTGTTTCAGAAATAATATTTCCTGTAATAGTAGTCGCCTTTTCTATCCTACTATACTGCCCATTTGTGTCATTCATTTTAATAACTGTTAATTGTTAATATAAATCTTGTTTTTAATAAAATTTCTATATTCGGACGATAAAGCTACAAAATTATTTAATTCCTTTATAAATTTTGTGTCTTCTGACCAATCAATCATCCATTTATCTTTGTCTTTTTTATCCTTTAATCCATGAATTACAACAAAAGATTGATCAATACTATAAAAGTCTTTACTTATAGTCCATTTAACTTTTGTGTCAAATAATACTTTTTTTAATTTATCATAAAATAACCTCAATTTGTCAACATCTTTATTGTCAAAAACAAAAATCCACTTATAATTTTTATAAATTATTTTATTTTCCTCAAGGTCATTTAACTTTAAAATATTCAAAATTAAATCTTTGGAATACTTCCCTTCTTTAGATTCCGGATAAGTTAAAGAAATATACTCTAATTCTTTTTTCCAAATTGTAATTCCATATATTCTTCCCATTGTATTTGCTCTTAATAAAGCTAATTTTCGTTCTATTTCAGTTCCACTAGTGATCGCTCTAATTTCACTTATTTTAATCAATAAATCAATATATTCCCCTCTACTGTACATTTTATATAAATTATAATATAAACTTTCATTTGTTTGTATTTCTAGATTACTATAATTATTAGAGATGCTTAATAGAATTGCAAATGGTGTTTTAGGGAAATTGTCTAATATCTTAGATTTGTAATAATTTGCTAATGAATCATCTTTATTTTGATTTATTTTATAAAGATGGTACAACGCTTGAACTTTAATCTCAGATCTAGGATTTTTACTTAACAATTTTTTAAATCTATCCCTTGCTAAATTATAATTGCTAAATTTTTGTTTATATATCACTCCTAATTGTAAATAGGCATTTTCGTTAAGTTGTAAAATACTATCAATTTGCTTTTTGTTATTAGGTGCTTTAGACATTAAAAATTCAGGGGTGTCATAAACAATTTTATTCTTAGCTTTTAAATTATTTTCATCTTTTAAAAGAGATTCCGATCCACTACTTATTTGACTAATAATTCTCCAATTATCTAAATTAGGTCTGTTTCCCCAAGATGATTTGAATTTTTGTTTTCCTAAAAGAACTAGATTTGAGTTATAAAAATAAAATTTCTTGTTTCCATTAAAGTTTAAGAAGGATAATTTATTCTTCTTTTTTTTATTTAACAAAGAGTCTAACTGCTTTTTTTTTCTTTTATTAATATAAGACGAAAAAAAAGAATACCTCTCGTCTAAATTCATGTTAATTAACTTAATCATACTGTCTGTTTCATGAACTATTTTTTCATATCTAATTATTCCCGATAAACTTTCTTTTCTTCTACTTAATATTTTTCTTTTAATATCTCCTGAATTATATAATAAAATTAAACTGTCAATGTATATTCCAGAATTTATATAATCTCCTTTCTCAAAATTATAATCTATAATAGATTTATAATTATATATTTTCGTGTGAATATCTGTTTTTGAAAATTCCTGAGATAAAAGAAAGTAATTGTTTGCCAAACTATCGTCTCCATTATTTTTAAATATCTGTCCTAAGCCTGTATATAAATAATGCTTAAACCTTTTGTTTTCATAATTTTTTAATAGCCTCTCTAGTTTAATCTTTTTCTTTTCTAGACCATCATCTTTATCTAAAATAAGACCCTTTATAATTGAATTAATATAAAATTTTCTTGGAATTTTTTTTCGTATTAATTTAATCTGATTAAACGCCCAAATTGCCGAATCTTTATCATTAAGTTTTTCAAAAAGCTGTCCAGTTATATAATAATATCTAGCTTTTGTGTTTGATTTTTTTTCATTAATTGCAGCTTTTTTTATATAATATTTTGCTGAATCTAACCTGTTTTTATTTAAATAGGCTTGGCCTATAGATGCGTTTAAAATACCTGAAAACTTACTTTTATTTATCAACCTTTTTGAAAACACCCTCAAATTATTTATTGCTAAATCATTATTTCTTAATCTTATATTAGTTTTTTCTCTCCAAATTCTAGCTTCCAAAAAAGTCTTAGGCTTAGAATAATTTTCCATTATATAATTAAATGCTTCAAGAGCAGGAAAAAATCTTCTGTCATAATATCTTGCCTTGCCTAATAGAATATATGAATCATCAATTAAAGGGTTTTTTTGAATATTTTGTATTTTCATTGAATGCTTTTGAATTGCTTTAACTGCTTTTTCTTCAGCTCGTTGAAATCCGGGAATAATCGTAGAATTATCAATATTTTCTCCTCTTAATAATATTGGCTCAACTGAAATCACATTAAAAAAATCATCCTGATATACCTCTTCTAAAATTTTTTTTCCAACTTTAAGGGCTTCATTACCATTAAACAACACATTATACTTTGTGTTTATTCTATGATACTTGCGATTTAAAAAGTTGTCTTTTGAAGTTGAACAAGAAATAATAAAAATAAACACTAAAAGAAAAGATATCTTTTTCTTCACTTTATTGATTTATCATAATAACTAAAAAAGATCTTTTTTAGTATGTTAAATTCAAAAAAATTATTTAATTGCTGTTTTTTATATAGATGAATAAATTCCATGAGTTAAAAATTGTCTCTGTTGAGAAAAACACTTCTGATTCAATTCTTGTTTCTTTTGATATCCCCAGTAAAATAAAAAAAACTTTTTTATTTTATTCAGGACAATATATTACATTAGAAAAAGAAATTGATAATGTTAAAATAAGAAGAGCATATTCTATCTGTTCCTCTCCAATTGAACAGCTGTTACAAGTTGGAATTAAAAAAGTTAATGGAGGTCTCTTTTCAACCTATGCTAATGAAAAATTTAAATCAGGGGATTTCGTTAAAGTCTTTCCTCCTGAAGGTCGCTTTATTTTTAATAATACTTCTAATCCTTCAATCATTGCAATTGCTGCTGGAAGTGGAATTACACCAGTTATATCAATCATAAAAATGGCGTTAAATAAAAATAAAAAAAATAAAATTCATTTATTATATGGAAATAAATCTCCGAAAAAAACAATGTTTTATGACTTATTAAAATCTCTTGAATTAAAACATGAAAATAGATTTAAAATTAGCTGGTATTTTAGCGAAATCAAAAGAAAGAACGCTTATAAAGGAAGGATTGACAAGACTGCAATAATGAACTTAAATCCTAATTTACATTCAAACAATTTATATTATATATGTGGTCCAGGAAAAATGACTGCCCTTTTATCTAAAATCCTAATCAATAATACTATAAATAAAAATCAAATTTATACTGAGTTATTCATTAACAATAATTCTAAAATCATTGAATCTAATAAAAAGAGTGGTATCCTAAAAATTATTTATGATAACACTACCCATAAAATTAACTTTAAACCCTCTGAAATACTCTTAGATACAATTTTAAACAATAACATTGATGTTCCTCATTCTTGTCAAGGAGGAGTTTGTTCAACATGTATTTCAAGAATAAAAGAGGGTCAAATAAAAATGAAGACAAATCAAATATTAACTGATGACGAAATTAAAGAAGGTTTAATATTGACTTGTCAAGCAATTCCAAAATCAAAAAAAATTACTATTGATTTTGATGATGTTTAATCTTTAATATTTGTTCTGCTCTTTCTATTATAATCAAAGGAGATATAGATCGAAAGGCCTTTTCATATCCTTTTGGAATTTTATTTCCATAAACAGAACTAGGGATATGACTATATTCATTTCTATTAATACCAATCTGATTTAATTCTGATTGTAAAAAAGGAGAAAAACCTAAAAAAGGATGTGTCATACCCCATATTGTTATAACTGGAACTCCTGCATTTGTAGCTAAATGTCCATTAAACGAATCCATTGAAATCATTAAATTTAAATTTGAAATTAATTTTAACTGCTCTTCAAGATTAAGATTAGTAGAGCAATTATAAACATTAGAAAAAGCTTTTTCCCAAATATCTAATTTCAATATCTCTCTTTCACCGTATCCAAAAAGAAAAATTTGATATTCTTTTTCTAAATACCCAATAACTTTTTGCATTAGATCTAAAGGATATCTTTTTCCAATATGAGATGCAAAAGGAGCAATTCCAATAAAAAGCTTTTTACTTTCATTAAACTTTTCAATTAATTTGTTAGGCAAACTTAATCTATCAGGAAATTCGTGATTTAAAAAATCAACTGGAAACCCTAATTTTCTAAAAACATCCGAATACCTATATAAAGTTGTTGTCAATGGTTTAAAAACCTTTTTTTTTCTCCTAGTTAAAGCTTTTTTTTCTTTTCTTCCCTTATTAATTCGTTTTAATCTATATAGCTTTATTTTAAAAAAAATTCCCAAAACATAAGAACGAATAACAGCATGTAAATCTGCAACTGCGCTTGTTTTTAAAGCATTTAATTCTTTAAACAATCTCCATAAACCTAAAAATCCTTTATGCTTATTATTAAAATCAACTAAAAAAACCTTTATTCTTTTAAATTCATTAAATATTGGAACTATTTTTTTATTCGTTACAATTGTTAAATTAAGATCTGGATAAGTTTTAAAAAGGACTCTTAAAAGAGGAATCATTATTGCTATATCTCCTAATGATGAGAAGCGAATTACTAGTATATTCTCATTTTTTTTCATTTTATTTTAAACCATCCTTTTTATTGTAAAGTATTGGATTAAGAGAATTATCATTATACATTTTCATTTGCTTATAAACTTTAACATATTTTATTCCCTTTTGAATATCAATAATCAATTGATCTATTGCCTGTGATAAATCTTTTTTTTGAAGATTTAATATTTCTAATTTCATCTTACAACTCTTTTTGTGTTCACTTGAAGCCCCCTCTCTTTCAACTTCTTCGTTCATATGATATATTTTTAAAACTAAAATAGATAATCGATCTATAGCCCAGGCTAAAGTCTCTGAATTATAAGTGGCCTTTTTTTTGATCTCAATATTTCTAAATTCATTTAAAAAATAATCATCAATATATTCTACAAGATCTGTTCTTTTTTGATTTGAAAAATCTATCTTTCTTTTTAAAACCATCCCCTTTTCATAATTAATTAAAGGGTCTCTAATCAAATCCTCCATATGCCATTGTATAGTATCAATCCAATTTTTTTCATATAACAACTTATATAAACTTTCAAAAGGATAAGGGTTATTGAATTTTTGATCAATCTTATCTATTATATGATATTTTTCAACTGATTCTTTAAAAATTTCTATAGCTTTTTTGCTTAAATCTAAATATTTCATAACAGCCTATTATATGATTTGATTTTCTATTAATTTAAATATTACAGCTGTAATAAACAACAAATAAATAACTATATTTTTAATATTATTTAATTTTATTTTATCAAGAAATATTCCAAAAAAGTATGCTACAGGGATAAAGCTTAAAAACCATTTGACATCACCTTTATGCAGACTAAAATATCCGATAATTATACTTATATATAGCCAAAATGTCATATAAAGAAATCCTTCCTGTCTATCTTGAGATGAATTTTTTTCATATCTTTTTGGTCTAAATAAAAGGCTTGCTATAATAGCAATAAAGATTGCGGTAAACCAAAAAACCTCTGAATAATATAAATTTTCTTCAATTTTCCATGTGTTTACTGAATAATAAAAATCAAAAATCGATGTCGTTTTATCTAAAAAGAATTTCTGAAAAATTCTAAAAATTACTGGTACCGCAATTAAAGGAGTTGCCAATGAAACCAAGTGCTTTGAGTCTCTATATTTTTGAGAAAAAAGAACACTTATAGGAATTATTAAAAATAAAAAGAAAATTCCATTATATAATATTAAAAGACTAATTACAAAAGATAAATCAAATAAACGCATATAAGATTTTTTTTCAATAAAAATTCTGCTAAAACTATATTTTCCAATAATTAATAATATCCCAATAAAAACTTTTATAAAAACTACTTCTTTTCCATGAGGAAAAAATAAATACACCAATGGAAAAGACAGTAAATGAATTGCCCTAAAATTATTTACAGAATTTTTGTTTTCTAAATACCCAATTACCCAGATAATTCCTAAAAATAAAATCCAAAAAAAGATTGTTTTTGGAATTAACTCTAAATTTAAAGTTCCCTTGTTTTTACAAAAATGAATAAAAAAAACTGTCACAAAACAGATTATAGAGCTTGTAAAATATGATTTTAAGGTAGTTTTTTCAAAAAATATAGCGAACATAAAATAATTAAACTAAAATCAAAATAAGTAATCTAAATAAAATTTTCTTAAATGTCATAAATCAAAACCTATATCTTTTCTAAAATAAATTCCTTCAAATTCAATATTTGTTAATGATGAGTATGATTTTTTTAATGCCTGTTTAAAATTTTTCCCTTTTGAAGTAACTGCTAAAACTCTTCCTCCATTGGTTAAAACCTTTTTAGACTCTTTTAATGTCCCACAATGAAATAAAATACTTTCTTTAATGTTTTTGAGCCCTTTTATAACTTTTCCCTTTTCATATTTATTTGGATATCCTTTAGAGACAGCAACTACTGTCGCAGCAGAATCCTCAGAGATTTCTATTTCAACAAATTGTAAATTATTTTTGACAAGAGAATTCAATACTTCTCCAAAATCATTCTTTATTCTCGGCAAAACTGCTTCCGTTTCAGGATCTCCCATTCTAACATTATATTCTATTACTTTTGGTTCATCTCCTACCTTTATTAATCCAATAAAAACAAACCCCCTATAAGGGATTTTCTCTTTATCAAGACCCTTTATTGTAGGTTTTATTATTTTTTCTTCAATTTTTGATTTAAATAACTCAGAAACAAAAGGAACAGGAGAAATTGCTCCCATTCCTCCAGTATTTAATCCTGTATCACCCTCTCCTATTTTTTTATAATCTTTTGCCATAGGAAGATTCACATAGGTTTTCCCGTCTGTAAGAACAAAACAAGATAATTCAATACCTTCAAGAAATTCTTCAATTACAACTGTTTTTGATGCTTTCCCAAACTTGTCCTCTAACAACATATTCCTTAATTCTTTTTTAGCTTCCATTAAATTATTTAAAATTAAAACACCCTTTCCTGCAGCAAGACCATCTGCTTTTAAAACATACGGGGGTGATAATGACTCTAAAAATTTTTCTCCTTCACTTATATTATTAGATTTGAATTTTGCATATTTCGCTGTAGGAATTCTGTTTCTTATCATAAATTCTTTTGCAAAAGATTTACTTCCTTCTAATTGAGATCCTTTTTTTTCCGGTCCAATAACATGAATGCCTCTTAAAACTTTATCGTTTAAAAAAAAATCGTGAATTCCTCTGACCAAAGGCTCTTCAGGGCCAACCAAAACCATATTAATTTTTTTTTCTAGAACAAGAAATTTAATTTTCTCAAAATCATTTACATTAATATTATGATTTTCAGCATATCTCTGAGTTCCTGCATTACCTGGAGCTGCAAAAATTTTATTTATTACTTTGCTTTTGGACAATTTCCAACAAAAAGCATTTTCTCTCCCTCCGGAACCCAAAACTAATATATTCATGAATTATAATTAAAAAATCTCTAATACTGTGAAACTACTAATTATGTTAATGATTATTAATAAAATTTTTGATTTTAGTTTTCATTTTTTCAACAAAACTTTTATGATAATCATTTAACAGAATCTTTTCGATTGAAATTTTATTAAGCTCCTTAGATTTTACGATAGGAAAAAAATTATCCAATCCTAATAAACGGCTTCTTTGATTAATATGATCAAGCCCATCTGATATAAACAAAACTGGAGTATTTAAAGCAACTGCAGGAAGTGCTGAATGAATTCTTGAAGTTAAAACAACCTCAGAATTAGCTATAGCATAAAGTTGATCATGGGCTAATTTTTCTCTTTCATAAGTATTTGTTTTATTACTTTCAATTATTTGTGATAAAAATTTGATCTCTTTTTTTTGCTTTTTTAAAAACCCCTTAATTCTTCTCATTGAAATAATATAATTGATAACCTTAAATGGAGACTTAATCAGTTGAATACTATCATTAAAAAAATTTTTTACAGTAGCTTTTTTGTGAAATAAAAATTTAGGCAAAATTCTGTCTATAACATTAATGACTAAAATTCCTTTTCTCAAATTAAATTTAAACTTTAGTTTTTTCCTGTTTATAGCTAAAGTTAAACAGCCAGAAAAATAAGCTTCAATTCCTTTTTCCTCCAAAATTGTTTTTGTATAAAAATCTCTACATCCTATAGGCTCGTATTTCTTTAAATATTCAATTCCCTTTTTGTTTAATATAAAAGCTTTAATAGACGCATTAATATGAAAAGAAATAAAAAGAGGCGAAATATTTATTGAGGGAGGCCAATTCTTTGGTTTTCCCATAAACCACCCATTCATAATTAATTTTATTTTTTCTCCAGAATAATTATTGAGATTATCTCTGTCGACCTCTATTATATTCCCTTTTAAAAACTGCTTTGAAGCTATTTTTTGTATATAATCTCCCAAATTATTTGAATCGGGATAAGATAGCACGGCATTATTAAATTTTTCTTTCATTAAACAAATGATTGAATCTGTCTATTCTTTTAAATAACGGATACTCGCTTTTTATTCTTTCTCTCGCTTTTTTTCCATCAAAAGTAACTTCTCCTACCAAAAATTCTTTTACTTTATCAATTTCTTTCTCGCCTTGATAAATTAACCCTGTCTTTCCAATTACATCTCCAATCCCAAAAACATCATTTCCTATAGGAATACATTCACATAACATTGCTTCACATAAAACATTAGGCAACCCTTCTATTATAGATCCTTGGAAATAAAAATAATTTTTTGAATATAATTTAACTAACTGGTTTGTAGAAACTTTTCCTAACAAATCCATGTTTTCAGGTTTATCAATTTTTAAAATCATTTTTTTAGAAAGCCCTGCAATTGTAAATTTAAAATCCTTAAGTTTATTTGCCAAAGAAACAAACTCCGACAATCCTTTCCTTTTAAAAGTCTGATCATTATCAATATTAGCAACTGTTAAAATTGTTTTTTTGTCCCTAATCTTGTTTTTTGATCTCCAAAAAGAAAAATCATATCCAGTTGGAACTTCATAAATACTGGTTTTTAAATTTGGCAAAAAAGTTTTTATGCCTGAATCTATGTTTAAGCTCTTTTTTGAATTTATACAACCATTACTAAGACTTTTATGCACAACCCATATTTCAGAAGCATAAGAATAAATAAGTGATGCTATTTTCATTCTTAAATTTTTTTTTAAAAAAACTCCATAATTTAATTTCTTATAACTTACAGCATCAAATCCCCCAACAATTACAATAAATTTTTTCTTGAATACTTTTGAAATCAATAAAGGAAAAAATCCATGATAATCACTAAACCAGCATATTACTACCTGAGATTTTGGAATATAAAAAAAAGAATAAACAAACTCTTTTAATCTATTAATTATAAAATTAAAAGGCCTTTTATAAGGAGCAGATTTAATTTCATTTACATCAATATTCAAGTTTTTTAAAATTTTTAAGTCATTTTCAACAAAAGATGTAAGAACACTATAAATAAATGTTGCTTTTAATTGTGCCATAAGCTAATCCTTATTAATAATAAATTTTTTTAAAAACTCCGCAATTTTACGGTCATTTGAAAGTCTAGGAACTTTGTTTTGACCTCCTAATTTTCCAATATTCTTCATATAATTAGAAAAACTATTTTTTTTAACAACTCTTATAACTAATCTTTTAAGAATTTTTCCTGTAATCAAGTCTCTGTAATATATATTTTGTTTTTGAAGAAAATTATCTATATTTTTTTCAAGATTATTTAACTCGTCAGGTATTGTATCAAACTCTATAAACCACTCATGAAAAGAGCGTCCTTTTTTAGGGTTTATTTTAGGCGCTACGGTAAACTCTCTAACAAAAATTTTTTTATTAGATCTTTTAACTCCAAAATTTAATGCTTTTTCAACTTCAGATCCAATAACATGCTCTCCAAAAGCAGAAATAAAATGATTAATCCTTCCTGTAACTTTAATTCTGTATGGTCTTAATGAAACAAATTCTACTGTGTCCCCTATATTATATGCCCAAAGACCTGCTGTAGTTGATATTATTATTACATAGTTAATTCCTTTCTCAACTTTAGATAATGGTAATCTTTTAGGCTTTTTGTTGAAAAAATTTGAAACTTCAATAAACTCATAAAAAATTCCATTATTAACTAACAGCAACAAACTGTCATTATTTAACTGATCCTGATATGCAATAAAACCTTCTGAAGCAGGGTAAACTTCAATGCTGTCTAGCTTTCTTCCAATTAATTTGTCAAAAATTGATCTATATGGATCCATATTTACTCCTCCATAAATAAAAAGAGAAAAATTTGGAAATTTCTGCCCTACATTTTTTTCTGATTTATCGGAAATTCTTTCAAAATACATCTGAACCCAAGAGGGTATTCCTGCAATTATTGTCAAATCCTCATTAATTGTTTCTTTAACTATTTCGTCTACCTTCTTTTCCCATTCTTGTATACAATTAGTTTTCCAACTAGGCATTCTATTATTAAGCATATATTTTGGCACATAATGCGCTGCTATTCCAGATAATCTTCCTATTAATATTCCGTTTTTCTTATTTAAAACTGGAGATCCTTGTATAAAAATGTGTTTTCCGTAAACGACTTTAGTATTTCCGCTTTTATAAATATAATTTAATATAGCATCTCTTGCAGAAGTAATATGCGTTTTTATGGAATCTTTAGTTATAGGTATATATTTCACTCCAGAAGTAGTACCGCTCGTTTTTGCAAAATATAATGGCACCCCTGGCCATAAAATATTTTTTTCTCCAGCTAAAATTTTTTCAATATAGCATCTTATTTCTTCATAATCACTAACCGGAACCTTTTCTATAAAGTCATTATAAGTTTTTACATTTTTAAAATCATGATCTCGACCAAATTCTGTTTCACCTCCTTTTCTTAGTAACTTCTTAAGAATTAAATTTTGATATTTTATAGGGTTCTTTATCCAATCTTTATTTTTAAATCTAATAACCCTGGCAAAAATTTTAGCTAAAAAGCCTTTTGTCATTTTTATTCAAAATTTAAAAAATTCGTCGGATCCATTGGATACCCTTCAAGCCACAATTCAAAATGTAAATGCCCTCCTGTGGAATATTTACCAGTATTTCCGGAATTCGCTATAACTTCTCCAGAAGAAACAAATTCTCCTTGTCTTTTATTTAGACTAGAATTATGCTTATACACTGACAAAAAGCCATAATTATGCTTAACAATAATAACATGTCCGGTTTGAGCTGTCCATTCAGCTAAAATAACTATTCCATCAGCTATAGATTTAATTGGCGATTTTTCTTCAAGAACAATGTCTACCGCATAATGCTCCTCGCTTAAATTAAATGCTTGGGAAATCGGTCCCTTTGCGGGAGAATTTAAAAATCCCTTTAGATTTAAAGATGCCTTTTTATCAAAATTGTATTTATCCTCTTGGTCAACTACTCTTCTTAATAAAGAATCGGCTTTATTTACTTTTATTAATCCATTAATTTTATTCTTTAAAGAATCCTTTTCTAATTTATTAAAAGAGAAAAAAGATTCATCAAGATTTTCTCCAATCAAAACATTTCTAACTGAATTCAAATATTGTAAATTTTTTTCATAAAGATCAATTAAAGAATCTGTTGTGAACAAATTTTCTATAGCACTTTTTCTTATATGACTTGAGTCATAGCCTGGAATATACTCTTTTAGAGGAGAGTATGAAATAATAATAAAAAAGCATATACTAAAAGTCGCAATTAATAAAATTGACGCAATTATAACATTTAATCGAGATAATCTAAATTGAACTTGTTCTTCAAAAGTCTCTTCATTGACTATCACCATTCTATAGTGACTCATCAATTTTTTTAACAGCTTATTTAATCCTGTGTGTTTTTTTGACATAGTTTTTCAAATATAAGAATTACTCAAACTATAAATTATTGATTACGTCAAATGATATAGAAGAAATTAAATAATTCAGTAAATTTGCTTTAAAGATTACTAAAATGAATTTTAATTTCTTATATTTAGCTATGATCGGAGCTCCACAAATCATTCTTATTATTGCTGTTGTTCTTTTGCTTTTTGGTGGAAGAAAAATTCCTGAGCTTATGAAAGGCTTAGGCAGTGGTATCAAAGAATTTAAAAAAGCTACTAAAGAAGATTCTGAAGAAAAAAAAATCGATGAAAAACCAAAGTCTTAGTTTTTCACAAATTCAATAGTATTCAAAATCGTCTCTAACTCAAACATAAGCTCTCGTTTTTTGCTAGAGGGGGCAAAAGTAAACCCCTCAATAACAACCCATCTTTTATTGTTTAAATCTTCAATAAAAAAATTAACAAATGGTCCGGCCATAAAGTCCTTATAGACTTCCCAGGTTCCTTTCGTAATGTATGAAGTGTTATTGTCTAATTTTGTTTTATAAAAAAAAGGCCTATATGCTTTTTCTGTTATCATATAGCTTCCTTTTAATCTGCCTGGCACATATACTTTTCCAATTGAATCCCTAATATTACTTATTCTTTTACTTGTAAACTCTTTAAAAGAGTTTTCTGGCAAAGAATATACAATAATACTCATATGTCCTTTTGTAATATTCTTTTGAATCCATATAAAATTCGTAGTGTCTTTAACAGTTTTATAAGCAGAAGGATATTTTATTTTTACCCCAAAACGATTAATTAAATCTTTAGATTTTGACAATGATTTTTTAATTCTTCTTAACTTTTCCTTCTTTTCATTATTAACTATAGCTTTTAAAATCAAATCAGTATTTTCTTCAAAATAAAAATTATGTAATTCCTTCTCTTCAAAAGAACTTTTAACAATAATTTGAGGGTTTGCAAATTGATTTTCAATTACTCTGAATTGATTTGAATTATCATTAATAACCCAAACAATATTTCTGCTTTGTTTGGCAAAACCTGAAAAAGCTGCTGGATTTAAATAAAACAAACTAAATATTGGTTCATCTGTTGGAAGACCTTCATATGGCTTACTTAACAATTCTCTAACTTTAATTCCTAAAGAATTTTTCCAATCATTTTCATCCATAACAATCGTAACATTATTTATTCTTCCATTAGATTGCGGAATATAAGGCTTGTTTTTTCTAGAATTACATGAAAAAATTAAGACAACTACAATTAATAACGACCTCTTCAAAATTAATTAATTAATGCTTCAATCCCTGGAAGGTGTTTTCCTTCTAAGCTTTCTAACATTGCTCCTCCTCCTGTACTTACATAGCTCATTTTATTTTCAAGGCCAAATTTTTTAACTGCAAAAACAGAATCTCCTCCACCAACAAGAGAAAAAGCACCCCTCTTAGTTTGTTCAGCAATCATTTCTCCTATTTTAATAGTCCCTTGAGCAAAATTTGAAAATTCAAAAACTCCCAAAGGACCATTCCAAAGTATTGTATTACATTTTAAAATTATAGACTGAAAAAGTTTTAAAGATTCAGGCCCAGCATCCAATCCCTGCCATCCTTTTTCAATATTTTTTACATCAAAAATTTTTTGTTTCGCTTCATTTGAAAAATTATTTCCCGCAACAATATCAATTGGTAAATGAATAAAAACATTTTTTTTCTTTGCTTTATTAATTATCTCTAACGCCATTTCTGTATAATTTTTTTCACATATTGACTCTCCAATTTTGCCCTTTAAAGCCAATATAAAAGTATAAACCATTCCTCCTCCAATAATCAGATGATCTATTTTATCAAGCATGCTTTCAATAATTGTTATTTTGGAAGAAACTTTAGCTCCCCCAATTATCGCTAAAACAGGTTTTTGTCCCGATTTTAATACTTTATCAATTGCTAAAACCTCTTTTTCCAATAATTTTCCAAAAAATTTATTTTCCTTAAAGAACTTAGAGATGATTGTTGTAGATGCATGAGCTCTATGGGCCGCCCCAAAAGCATCATTAATATAAACACTTCCATGTCTAGCTAATTTCTTTGCAAACTCAATTTCCCCTCTACTTTCATCTTTATAAAACCTTAAATTTTCTAACAATAAAATTTCTCCTGGTTTAAGGGAATTAGATTTTTTTTCAGCTTCTTCTCCAATACAATCTGAATGAAATTGAACCGATCTGTTTAAAACCTTTATAACTTCTGAAACAATATTTTCAAGAGATAATTCAGGCGAAATGCCTTGAGGTCTCCCCAAATGAGAAATTAACACACAACTTCCCCCATTATTTAAAACATAATCAATCGTTGGTTTTGCAGCATGAATTCTTGTGTTGTCAACTACCTGTAACTTTTGATTTAAAGGAACATTAAAATCAACTCTTATTAATACTTTTTGATTTCTAAACGATTGATTGTTTAACCTTTTCATGTTATTCAAAAATAATAAAATTGTTTTCTTTAAAAACAACAAAATTGATCTTAAATCATTAAAAAAAACTAATGGTATCTTTGAGATATGTATTTTAATGCTGTAATTGGTCAAGAAAAAATAAAAAAAGCCATTAAAGACATGTGCAAATTTGGCTATGTCTCTCATTCTCAATTATTTATTGATGGGAATGGGTACGGCGGCTTACCAATAGCGCTAAATTTTGCTCTTCTTTTAATTTATGGAGAAGACAGCCTTAATATTTTTATTTCAAAAGGAACTAAAACTAAAAAACTTCTTCAGAATCCAGACTTGCATTTTATCTACCCAATTTATTCCAATAAAAAAAGCAAAAAATCTTTAGACTATATAAAAGAATGGTTCTTGTTTATTGAAAAAAACATATACGGATCATACAGTGACTGGCTTAGCGAAATAAGTTTTGAGAATAAAGAAGGAATAATTGGTGTAAATGAAATTGAAAACCTTCAAAAACACATTCATCTAAAATCTTTCTTTGGCGGAAATAAAGTGGTTTTAATTTGGGGGATTGACAAAATGACTCTAGCTGCTTCAAATAAAATTCTTAAATTATTAGAAGAGCCCCCAAAAGACACGTTTTTTCTAATGGTTGCCGAAGACAACTTCAAATTATTGCCAACAATTTCTTCAAGATGTCAAATAACTTATTTAAACCCTATTGAAGACGTTTATATTAAAGATTATATTAAAAAGAACAATATAAATAAAATTAATTTTAATACTGCATTAGGAAGTGTCAGAAAGCTTAATTCAATCATAAAAAACAACTATTATTCTGATTATGAGAGTCTTATAATAGAATTACTCAGACTTTCGTTTAATTTAAATAAAGAAAAAGTTAATATAATTCTTTTGTTTGATTGGGTTGATAAAGTTTCATTATTAGGTAGAGAAAAAATTAAAGATTTTTTTTATTATTCCGTTGATTTTTTAAGAGATGCTTTTCTCCTAAACTTTAATTTAACGGAGCTTGTACATTTCCAAAGTTCAAATAATTTTGAACTAAAAAAACTGTCACCTTTTATAACTGAAAAAAACTTTAAAAAATTTGTTAATTTATTTGAAAATTCTCAAAACCAAATTGAGCAAAATGCTAATACTAAAATGCTGTTAACTGAAATTGTTTTAAAAACAAAAAAATATATAAACCTTTCTAATGATTAACTTTTTTTTTAAAAATATAAATTTTAGAAGAAAAATCTTTACTAAAAAATGCTTTTATGTTTGATGTAAAACCAACTATTATTCCCTTTATTAAAGGGAAATAAGATTTTTTATGTTTTTCAGATAAATATGAAATATATAAAGCATCCATAAACATAGGATACGATTTTATTAATAAAAAATTAGATTCGCTTAACAATAATTCTAGTCCTTTTTCAGTAAAATGCCACAAATGCCTCGGAACATCAAATGCAGCCCAGTTATTTCCATAATATTTAGAATCAAAACTATTTAAATTTGGAACTGCTATAACTAAAATCCCATCATTATTTAATACTGTGTTAATTTTTTTTAAGGTCTCATTCAAATTTGGAATATGTTCAAGAGAATGCCAAAGAGTTATAACCTGATACCTATAATTTAAAGGTATTTTTTTTAAAGAATTAAAACTTTTAAGCCCCTTATCCACCCCAATTTTAAAAGCTTTAAGATTCGACTCTACAACGACTTGTTTTAACCCCTTTTTCAAACAATATTTTCCAAAAACACCAACACCTGAACCTATGTCAAGAGAATTCTTTTTACCCTTAATATACGGTCTGATTATTGACCACTTATACTTTAACATTAAAGTTTGAACTAATGAATACAAATAATCAATTATTTTTGAAGGTTTCTGTTTAAAAGAATCATATTTTTTAGAATCATAGTATTTTGAAAGGTCTTTTTCTTTTTTAATATCTGTCCAAGCAAAAAATTTATTTGAATCCCAATAAATATCAAAATTCTTTTTTGAAATCAAGTTGTCTTTTGCTGAAAATAAAAAATTGTCTTTATTTAATTTCATATTGTTTCACGTGAAACATAAATTATCTTCCCATTGACACTAAGAGGACACTTATATCACTAGGTTTAATCCCACTTATTCTAGATGCTTGAGCAATCGTTTGTGGTCTAATTTTGTTTAATTTTTCTTTCGCTTCAAAGGATAGAGAAGCAAGTTCTTCAAAATTAAAATTCTTAGGAATTTTAATTTTCTCTAATTTTTTTAATTTATCTGCATTTCTTTTTTCCTTTTCTATATATCCAGAATATTTAATGTCTATTTCTGCTTGTTCTAATATTTCATCGGAAACATCTTCCTTGTAGATATATTTAACGAAAGCAGAAAGTTTTTTTAAATCATTTCTTGTTATATTCGGTCTAGCCAACAGCTTAGAATATTTATCTGATTGTTTGACCAAAACTTCATTCTTAGATGCTAACAAAGAATTTGTTGATTTTACATCATAACTTGTTGAATGTAAATATTTAATAACCTCTTCTTTTTTCTTTATTTTCTTTTCTAAAACATATAATCTCTTCCCAGAAATTAAACCTAATTTAAATCCTTTTGGAGTTAGTCTTTGATCAGCATTATCTTGTCTTAGCAAAGTTCTATATTCAGCTCTTGAAGTAAACATTCGATAAGGTTCCTCTGTCCCTTTTAAAATCAAATCATCAATTAACACTCCAATATAAGCTTCATCTCTTTTCAATACAAAAGGAGCTTTCTCTTGATTTTTCAAATGAGCATTAATCCCAGCAAGTAATCCCTGGGCAGCAGCTTCCTCATAGCCTGTTGTACCATTAATTTGTCCTGCAAAATAAAGCCCCCTAATCAATTTAGTTTCCAAAGTGTGATAAAGTTGTGTTGGTTGAAAAAAATCATACTCTATAGCATACCCCGGTCGAAAAAGTTTTGCTTTTTCAAACCCTTGAACTGAACGTAAAGCCTTAAATTGAATGTCTTCAGGTAAAGATGTTGAAAACCCATTAACATAAACCTCTATGGTGTTCCATCCTTCTGGTTCAACAAAAATTTGATGACTCTTTTTTTCACTAAAACGATTTATTTTGTCTTCAATTGAAGGGCAATATCTTGGCCCAGGACTATCAATGCTGCCATTAAACATAGGAGATCTATGAAAACCCTCCCTTAGTAAATCGTGGACTAGTTCATTCGTGTGAGTAATATAACAGCTAATTTGAGTCTTTAATGGGTTAGTTTTATTAGAAAAAGAAAATTTTGATGGCTTTTTATCGCCTGGCTGTTCCTTCATTTTTTTATAGTCAAGAGACCTCCCGTCAACTCTTGGAGGTGTTCCTGTTTTCATCCTGCCAGATGTAAACCCTAACTTTAACAAAACACTTGTTAAGCCAACGGAAGCTTTTTCTCCAGCCCTTCCTCCATGAAAATTCTTTTCTCCTATATGAATTTTGCCATTTAAAAATGTTCCATTAGTTAATATTACAGACTGAGAATAAATTTTTATACCCAAGCTTGTAATAATTCCAAGGATTTTATTTTTTTCAACAATTAAATCTGTAACCATTTCTTGATAAAAATCAAGATTATTTGTTTTTTCAAGCATCGCTCTCCACTCTTGAGAAAACAATTGCCTATCTGATTGCGCCCTAGGGCTCCACATGGCAGGCCCTTTTGATTGATTCAACATTTTAAACTGTATGGCGCTTTTATCAGAAACTAAACCACTATAACCGCCCAAAGCGTCGATTTCTCGAACTATTTGACCCTTTGCTATTCCTCCCATGGCCGGATTACAAGACATTTGGCCTATTGTTTGAAGGTTCATTGTTATTAACAATGTTTTTGAGCCGAGGTTTGCAGAGGCAGCGGCTGCTTCACAACCAGCATGACCTGCACCTACAACAATAACATCATACCCTTTATCAAACATTATCAGAGTGTTTCACGTGGAACCATTTTATAAAAAAATCTTCTTTCTTCCTCATTACCTTTTTTTCTATTAAGCTTACGTCGTTATAACCCATGCAATGTAGAACACCATGGGAAACAACCCTAAGAACCTCATTTTCAACAACTTGTCTGTGTTCTGCCGCTCTCTTTATAATCGTTGAATAACATAAATAAATCTCTGCTTCAATTTTTTTTGCCACTGTATAATTAAATGTTATAATATCTGTCTCTGTATGATGATTCAAAAACTTTTTATTAAGAGTTTGCATTTTAGAACTGGAGACAAAATTATATTGAATTTTATTAATTTCATATCCTTCTGAATGCACAAAACCAGAAATTACGTCAATTAACTTTTCGACATTGATAATATTCGGCATGTGATTTATTATAATAATATTATTTCCATTAAATTGCAAATATAAACGAAATGTGTTTTTACATTGAGATTCATTTTAAATAAGCACCTATCTTTACAAAAAAATGAGTTGTCGAGTCCGATTTGCGCCAAGCCCTACTGGTCCACTTCATATAGGGGGATTAAGAACCGCATTATACAATTACTTGTTTGCAAAAATAAATAAGGGTTCCTTTATCCTTAGAATTGAAGACACTGATCAAAACAGGCATATTAAAACAAGTGAAAACTATATTGATGACTCTCTTATTTGGACAGGTCTAATTCCAGATGAAAGCCCAAAAAAAGGTGGTAAATATGGCCCCTACAAACAAAGTGAAAGAAAAAGTCTCTACAAAAAATATGTTTCAAAATTAATTGAAACTGAAAAAGCTTATTATGCCTTTGATACTGATGAAGAGCTAAACCAATTAAGGATTGAGTATCATAAAAAAGGTTTCACATTTAAATACGACTATAGCAATAGAGAAACATTAAAAAATTCTCTAAACTTTTCCAATAAAAAAATAGCAGACATAAAAAAACAAAACCCCTATGTAATAAGACTAAAAATAACTCCTAATAAAAAATTAGCTGTAAAAGATAAAATAAGAGGACCTATACGGATAAACACAAACACTTTAGATGATAAAGTTTTAATTAAAAGCGATGGAATGCCAACTTATCATTTTGCTAATGTGGTCGATGATCATTTAATGAAAATAACTACAGTTATAAGGGGAGAAGAATGGTTGCCTTCTTTACCTTTTCACAAGATTTTATATGACGCTTTTAACTGGAATTGCCCAGACTTTATGCATCTTCCGCTTATTCTTAATGCCACTGGAAAAGGAAAACTATCAAAAAGAGATTCTGAAAAACTTAGGATTCCAATCTTTCCTCTATCATGGGGAAATGAAAATATTGGATATAGGGAAAAAGGGTTTGTGCCTAATGGATTAATAAATTATCTTGCACTTTTAGGATGGAACGATACTACTGAAAAAGAAATATATTCTTTGAAAGAATTAGAAAATTTCTTTGATTTTAAAAAAATACAAAAAAGCGGCGCAAAATTTGATTTAGAAAAAGCTAAATGGATAAACCACAACCATATTAAAAAACTCTCTAGCACAGAGCTTTTAAAAATAGCTGAACCTTGGACAAAAAATCTTTTTAATTATTACACTAAACAAAAAGTTGTAACTATAATCAAACTCGTTAAAGAAAGGCTTGTTGTTCTTAAAGATATTAAAAAAGAAACTTCTTTTTTTGTCGAAACTCCTTCTTATGAAAATATAAATACTAAACTATTTGAAAACCCTAATTCTTCAAAAATTTTAAAGGACCTAATAAAACTATTTTCTTCATCTAAGCTCACAGATAATTTAAAAACAGTAATCATTAATTATGGTAGTCAAAATAATATAAAACTTGGATTATTAATGCAAACTTTAAGGACGGCAATAGTTGGCGAATTATCAGGGCCAGACATCTTTTTAATTATTAAAATCCTTGGAAAAAGCGTAACTTTACAAAGAATAAAAAATCTCATGTCAAAAATAAACTCATAAATCATGTTTTCAACTACTTACATAATTTCAGGTCTTATTATTTTATTACTTTATTTATCTCTTTTTGTGGTAAAACAACAAACTTCAGCCGTAATTGAGCGTTTTGGTCGTTTTTCGAGTATCCGTAATTCTGGGCTTCAAATCAAAATTCCATTAGTAGATAAAATTATAGGAAGGCTTAGCTTAAGAATCCTACAACTTGAAGTTAGTGTTGAAACTAAAACTAAAGATAATGTTTTTATTAAATTAAAAGTCTCTGTTCAATATAAAGTACTCGAAAATAAAGTTTATGAAGCTTTTTATAAGTTAGATTTTCCTCAAGATCAAATCACATCTTATG